>Ga0075120_10000834_pt1 | contig 25179 bp, 19 predicted proteins | sample AntAceMetag02UKL_FD_69792 | JGI IMG/M metagenome (GOLD analysis project Ga0075120, IMG submission 69792) | Saline lake microbial communities from Ace Lake, Antarctica - Antarctic Ace Lake Metagenome 02UKL | ecosystem: Environmental > Aquatic > Non-marine Saline and Alkaline > Saline | place...
GGTACATATTTTTGATGTAAGTCTTCTTAGTGGAAATAAGACCTTTGTTTTGGAACATAGCAATCAAGGAAATTCAGAAACAGGGAGAAATGTATATTCAAATACTAAAATGACCGCCGTGGCTCTTACTACAAAAACAAATAATTATGAATTAAGTAACGATTTAAAAAGGTTAGATGCTGATGTAACTACAACATCAGCTACTTTTGTGCCAGTAACAGGCTTAACGACTAGTTCAATCTCTTTACCCATAGATGGAGATATATTTGTAAGCGTATCTATTAATGGAAGATCTAATGGTAGTTCAGTTGCAGAGTATATATTACAATATTCCACTGATGATGGAGCTAATTGGGCTGATTTAGGGAAACCTGTTAAGAGATCAATGATAAATACTTGGGATGATGGAATTGTCTCTTTGGTAGCAATGCTTCAAGATCAAACTGCGGGTAGCGGCTTTCAATTTAGAGTTCAACACAGACGAGTTAGTGGCACATCAACTATTACTACGCATTATTGCAACCTTATTGCCGTTGCCTTAGCTCATAGTGGGGATGACTATTTTCCATCATTTTATAGTGAACTAGGAACAACAGGGGTGAATATCACAGGAGTTAGCACATCCCCATCAACTGTACTATCAGCAAGTTTATTAACTAATTTTGACATTAATTCATCTGGACCTAATCTATTTATTGGTGCTCAATATTTAGTAAGTGCATCTAATTTAGATGAATCAACTCCACAACGAATGAGAGCGGGAAATAATTTATTTGTAGATGATGGAACCGATGTTAAACTTGAGGAGTATTATAGATATATTCCTGATAACTCAAATTATGGCAGTGGTGGTTTTTTTGGTTTGGTTACGAATTTAAATGAAAACACTGAATATATAGTTGGAATGAAGCACCAGGTTGCATATGTGTCAAATCCTAATGATCCAGTTAATGAAGATGAAGTATTAAACAGCTCTCAAGTAATCCTTACAGGTTTTCAAACTTACGATGTTACTGGAGGAACAACCTTGCCAATTGAGTTGACATTTTTTAGTGCGAAACAAGACGATGATGTAGTAAGATTGGATTGGCAAACAGCCAGTGAAAAAAATAATGATTATTTCACAGTTGAGCGTTCAAGTGATACAAAAAAATGGGAAGAAATAGAATTTGTTGCTGGAGCTGGAAACTCTTCATTAGTTCTAGATTACACAACAATTGATAAGCATCCTTTGAAATATCAATCATATTATAGACTCAAGCAAACAGATTTTGACTACAGATTTTTTTATTCAAAAATAATTGTTTTAAATAATATTAGTAACGAATCATCAATAATTATAAACTACAATTCACAAGTTAAGCAATTAACAGTGCAATCTTTAACTGAAGAATTGCCTGAAGTATATATATATTCTTCAACCGGATTGTTCGTAAATTCAAATGTGGATAATATTTCTAAAGAATCTCATAAGAATGTGTTTGATTTTAGCAAACTAAGTGCAGGTGTATATATCATAAAAGCAGGTAGTTTTGCAAAGCAGTTTACCGTTTTATAAATAAATGATTGTGGGTTTTGAAGTCTTATCCTTACTAGTTTTGGGTTTTTTCTAAAATCCTAATATCTTTGATTGTTTTTAATTTTATCTATAATGTTAAAAGCTAAAGAGTAAATAATAATTACAACTAAAGATTAAACTAAAAATGAAAAAGATTACAAATCTATTATTGATTATGATGTTTGGGCTGTTTATTATTTCTTGTAATAACAATGGCAATAACAAAGCTGAGGAAAAGACAATTGAAACTAAAGATGTCGAATCTAAAGAAAATGTGGATAAATGCGCTGAAATTGACTTTGATAAGGAACAAATTCTGGTTTTAAGTGAATTAAAGGATGGTGAAGTATATAACAATTTAACTGTTGCTGATTATCAATATACTCCAAATGATAGTTTCAATTTTACACTTGAAGGTGAATTTGAAATTAGTGGAGATATTATGATTGATGAAATGTGGAGTGAATTATCTATTCAGTTTGATGAGGCACATAATCCACATAAGAACCTTATAGTCGACAACAATGGTTATCAGACAAAACTTATAACATTTAGTTATTTTAGTAATCCTGAGGAGTTGAAAAACTCATTGACTGATGGACAAAAATTTGCTCTGGATAATGGAGAAATAGTCCCAATGAAAATTAAAGTTAAAGATTTTACAGTAGGCGGAAAACTTGATGGTTATGGTGAAAGCCATGTCGAGTTTTTGAAAATTGTTGACTAAGATATAATAATAAATTATTGTAGAAGGCACGGGTTTTTACTCGTTTTTTTATAGGATTAATTGTTAATCATTAATAATAACTGTGTATAAAAATGTGTTTTTGACTCACTCTAAAGGTATTAGTTGTAAATTGAAAACAAAAAAGACCACTCTCAAAGAGAGTAGCCTTTTGCAAAAGTATTTTAATCAGAAGTTATTTTTTGATATCCATTTCATCTATAAGATTTTTAGCCCCTGCATATTTGTCAATGATAAATAGTGCATATCTAACATCAAGGTTAATACATCTCTGAAGATTATCTTCAAAGTCGATGTCTCCTGACATTGCTTCGCTATTTCCATCAAATGCAAGACCAATAAGATGACCTTCTCCATTGATAACAGGAGAGCCTGAATTACCACCGGTTATGTCGTTATCAGTAATAAAGCAAGTAACAATTTCGCCATCTTTATTAGCATATTGACCAAAATCTTTTGCGAAGTACAATTCTTTTAGTTTCGCAGGGACAATAAACTCTGTACTGTTTGGATTTTCTTTTTCAATAACACCTTTTAAAGTTGTGTAATAATTGTATGCAACACCATCTCTTGGGTCGTATTTTCTAACTTTACCATAAGAGAGACGCATTGTAGAGTTTGCATCTGGATACATTAGTATATCATTATTAATAGTCATTAGACCGTTAACAAACAGGCGTCTGCCCTTGTCAAGGCCTTTTGAATTGCTCCAGAATTGACCATTAACTTCTCGATATTTATTGATAATGTCTATGCCAGCTGTTAAAATCAAGTCTTTCTTAAGAGCTTTTACATTTGGTTTTTCAATAAAGGCATTAAATGATTCTTCTGTTGCAAACACAGATTTTTTAAATGCTGCATCAACAAATTTATTGAAATCACCCTTGTATTTCTTTTCAATTAGATTAAAAATATCAGGATGGAATTGTTTATCAAGATTATCATAAGTGTATTTAAACATTGAAGCAATTAATCTTTTTTCTGTATCAGCATTGTAGTCTTTGTAAAAATCTTTTGCTGCTGCTTTAATCGATTCTACATTTTTGTCAATTTTATCTTGGTCTTTTGATTCTAAAGCAGATATAAGACCAGAACACTGGTAAGCAAAATATGGCAATTCTGGACCTGAAATAAGACCTTCAATCAAAAACATTCTTGCGATTGCATATGGCTGACGGTTTTTATAAGCAGTCTCAATAAGGGTTAAAGCTTCTTTGTATGCTTCTGTTTTATTGTTATTTGCCCATTTCATGTATTTTTTCTCAACATCTCTTTTTACACCTATTGTGTTAAGTTGTTTCAGAGCTTTGTTCTGTTGTTCTGAATATTTCCAATAGTTAGAGCAACGTGCATATTTAGAAGCATACTGAATTCTTACCTTTTGGCTTGATTTCATTTCTTCGCGTAGGATGTTAATTTTTACGTCTCTTATTTCGAAACGTAGCTTGTTTGTTACATCTATAGTTTCTTCTAGACCATATGAAGTAAGATATCTGTTTGTTGTGCCGGGGAATCCCATTACCATTGCAAAATCACCTTCTTCTTTATCTTTTATACTTACAGGTAAGAAATGTTTTGGTTTGAGTGGAATGTTTTCTTCAGAGAAAGTCGCTGGAGTTCCATCAGGTGCGGTATAAATTCTAAACATTGAGAAGTCTGCAGTATGACGAGGCCATTCCCAGTTGTCGGTATCACCACCAAATTTCCCCATAGCTGAAGGAGGTGCTCCTACAAGGCGAACGTCTTTATAAATGATATATACAAAAAGAAAAAACTGATTGTTGTCAAACATATCAGCAACATAAGAATCATATTGAGTGTCTTTTGTTGCCTCTTCAGAAATCTTCTTCGAAACTTCTTTTATTTTAGTTGCTCTGTCTTCTTCCGACATATCATCTGTTAATTCTGCAAGAACTTTGCTTGTAACATCTTCCATTCTAACTAATATCGAAGCTGTTGTTCCTGGATTTGATAATTCTTGATCTTTGGAATAAGCCCAAAACCCATCAGCAAGATAATCGTGTTCTACGGTAGAATGTGATTGGATTGATCCAAACCCGCAATGGTGATTTGTGAAAAATAGTCCTTCATCAGAAACAATTTCTCCGGTACAAAAATGACGGAAAGGTGCACCTTCGTTACCCAAACCAACGATTGCATCTTTAATACTACCATTGTTTACACTATAAATGTCTTCAGGAGTTAGTTTAAACCCCATTGCTTTCATCTCTTCATAGTTTTTCCCAAGCATTGACAATAGCCACATACCCTCGTCTGCACGCAGATTGAAATTAAAAAGAAGAGTGAATCCTAATAAAATTGTAAAAATTCTTTTCATTGTCTAAGTATTTATTGATATTTGTGAAACAAAAATAATTGAATTTTTGTGTTCACCACTTTTTTTATGTTAATAAGTGCTTAAAATTTCGGAATTTATAACAAAATAGGATTTTTACAAATGAAAAGATGTATTCTTTTGACTATAGTGTTTACTTTAATGTTGGGTAGTGTTTTTGCTCAAGTAAATGTTCCATTGACAAAAACAGATCTTGACGATATTCAACGTGAAAGGGAAATAATGAAAATGATGAATATTAATTTGTCACAAACTTGGTTGTTTATGGTTAAGGATAACCTTATTTCATCTAATAAATTGTTAGTTTCGGAAATTTATTATAATAATCAGGGATTACCAGAAAGAATCTACTTCTTTAATCAAAGTCAGGAGTTGGAATCATTTACGGTAGTAAAATATAATAAACAGAATCTACCATTCGAAGAAATTAGATTTTTAGCTGATTCAAGTTTGTTAAACGGTATAATGTATGTTTATAATGAGTCAAACTTGCTTGAGAAACAGATAAATTATAATAAAAACTCGGAAATTGTATCTGTATTTGAACATCAGAGAAAAAACGATACTGTATTTATCACTGAATATGATAAAAATGAAAAAATAGCTACTCAAAGTTATATTGTGATTGATAATATTGATGGTTTTGAATTGACGGGCAAAATTATTAGCAATAGTTCGAAAAATGACATCACTGAAAAGCAGATTTTTGAATATGATGATATGGCATTATTGCGTAAGAAGATAATTTTTGAAGGTGGTCAAAATACTGGTCATAAGGATTTTGTTTATAATGATGATGGGGCATTAGTTAAATCTACTTTGTTTGATGCCACGTCAAATGTCTTGAGTAGCAATTCTTATGAATATGATTCTTATGGTAATGTGAATAGAATAATCGAAAGAGAGGAAAAGGATAATAGCACTAAGGTATTTGTTATAAAATACCTTACCAGAACAAAGTGAAATAGATAGCTTTCAAGAATATTTTAACGAAGCAAATTGTTTGTTATATTTGTTCCCGCAGGGTTTTCATAGCATTTCAAATATTGCTTCATTTTTTTTACTTTATCCCTATAATGTTTCAAAAAAATCCATTGTCGTAAAAAAGCTATCAAAATTTTGATGCAAACTAATTATTAGAAGTCCCCTTATTTCATCCAACCATTAAGGGTATTTAAAACCATTTCTTTATCGTTTTCGGACAAGTTAAAAATTCTAGTGCTATGAGTGCCTCCAGATTTTACAACTTTCAAGATGTTTTTATTTGTTGATACATCAGGAGCAGCTGCTGTCCATGGATCAAATTCGCCATAAATAATAATTGTATGTTTGGCTTTTTGCTGAAGAAAGTTTATAAGGTCTTGAGACGTTTGAGAATAGAAGTCAACGTGCATCTCTTGTGGAAGAAATATTTTATTGAAATATCCTTTTGCTGATTTAATCTTTAGATATTTGGCAAAAGGTTCGGTTTCATATCCGTAATATCCAAGTTCTTTGGCTGCCTGATAAAGAAATGGGAGAGTTCCCTCTGACCCTTCAATTGAAAAGTAATTTGGTCCTGAAACTGCAACTAAATGCTGAAAAAACTTGTCGTCAGTTTCTTTTTTTGACGGAATTTTATCGGTATTTCCTATCCATTGCCAAAATGCAAAAGAATATTCAAGAATACAGTAATCATAAACCTCTTCAACCGGGATTCTAAAACTAATTTTGCTTAATTGAATGTATTTTTCAAACATCGGCATAATAGTTTCTCTTCTTTTTAGCATTTCAATTTGAAAGTTTCTGATTTTTTTTCTGTCTTTTTTTGAGCTTATATTATTTATAAAAGGTTCGTGTCTACCATCTTCAAGTGCATTAGCAACAGGAGCAACGTATGCAACTGTGGCATCAACATCGTTTGGGTAATACATTTGATACAAAAGACAGGTTTGCCCACCTTTACTGATACCTGTACTAACCCATTTGGTTTTATATATTTCTTTAAGAGCATCATGAATAATATGATGATCAGAAGCAGCTAGGCTAGTTGTAAGATATGACCAATCAAGATTTTCCGGAGCTGATTTTGAAAAAAACCTGTGTTCAACACAAATTTGATTTGCATCCAGAACTCTGCTTAGTTCATTTGTATAATGAGCAGATTCTGCGTAATCAGCATTGTAGCCTTCTGTAATATAAACAACCGGAGCATCATAAGACTTGTGACTAAGGAAAACTCTTTGCTGAAAAGTCCCTGCTTCAGGAATCCTTGGGTCAAGAGAATGTTCAAAAACGATTAAGTATTTTTCAGTAAAAAAATCACTTGTTTCAAGTTTTTTTACTTTAACAACTCCTGGAAGAGATTCGAGTTTTTCAGATAATTCCGAAGCAAAGGAGCTAATGGCAATTAAACAGATTGTAGTAAGAAATAATATTTTTTTTAATGTGTTCATTTTCAGCTATTTGTGTTTGTTGTATTTTGTAAAAATTTTCGGTTAAAAATATGTATATTAAACAAACAAATCAATACAATTTAGGTGATTTGTCGAGATTTTATACTTTTTTTATAAATGTGTTTTTGATGATTCATAGAGACGTTTATTTACCAATAAATTAATTTATTGGTGTTTTTGATACATAGTCAATCTTTATAGTTTCATGTAATTATAAAAAAAAAACACTCTACAATTGCAGAGTGTTTTTTTGTAAAATTCTCAGATGATTATTTTCTTACATCAAGTTCTTTCATAATATATTGTGCGTCATATAATTCATCAATTACCCAAAGCACGTATCTTGCATCAACATTAATTGTACGTTGTAATTTAACACTAAAAAGAAGGTTGCTGCATAACCATTCCCAGTTACCGTCAAATGCTAAGCCAATTAGTTGACCTTCGCCATTTATAATTGGAGAACCAGAGTTCCCGCCAGTAATGTCGTTATCGCTAAGGAAACAAACAGGAAGATTTCCAGTTTGGTCAGCATATTGACCAAATTCTTTGTTAAGAATTTTTTCTTTCAATTCAGTAGGGATTGTAAACTCACTATTTGTTGGATCTTCTTTTTCAATGATACCATCAGCATATGTAAGATATTTATAATGAACTGCATCTTTTGGATCATAGCTTTGAACAGTACCATAAGTTAATCTTAAAGTTGAGTTTGCATCTGGATAGAAAACTCTGTCTTTTTGGAATTCGCGTAATCCTTCGATATATAATCTTTCATTTACACCAATGTTTTCCATTGCCCCTAGATATGCCATTTGAACGCCGAAAAGATCGCCAAATACACCTTGAACATAAGCAAACATAGGATCTTTATCCAAAACTTTCTTGCTAGGTTTTGCCAAGAACGCATCCATTTTTGCTTTATCAGCGAAGATTGATTTTTCAAAAACAGCATCAACGAATTTGGTTATTGATTCTTCTTCGGTTTTGCCTTTATAGCTTTTAAATATATAATCAGCAAATACAGCATTTCTTTTTTCAGGATCAACTTCTTTAATGTAGAACATTATAAGTTCAGTAAAAACTTTTTTGTCGGTAGAAACATAATATTTTTCAAACATTTCTTCTGCTTCTGCTTTAAGATTTTCGGTAGACATATTAATGGCATCTGTATTACCTTTTGAATCTTCAAGCAATGAAGATAAGCTCATGAAAGACTGTACGTTCATAACGTGTTCGCCAGCTTGTAGAAGACCTAGAGATAGATAGATAATATCTGTTGTTGCAGGACCGAACGCTTCATAGCTTTCTTTAAGACTTGAAAGCACATTGCCATATTTTGCTTTGCGTGCTTCATCGCTGTCAACCCATTTTTGAAAATCTTCTTCTAGTTTTTGTTTTTGTGCAATAGCATCAGTTGTTCTTAATGTTAAGGCTTCACCGTCAAAAAGTTTCCATCCATTTGCACTTGATGCATAACTATCAGCATAAGCTAATCTGATTTCATCGCTTGCTGCCATATCTTTTTTGAGAGTAGTTAATTGTACATTAAGCAAGTTTACAATTGTTGGATTAAAATAATCTCTTTTGTAAATCATACCATAAGAACTTAAATATCTTTCAGTTTGACCAGGATATCCCATAATCATTGTAAAATCACCTTCTTTTACACCTTTAATAGAAATAGGGAGAGAATGAAGAGGAACATAAGGAACATTGTCTTCACTGTAACCTTCTGTTGGTTTTCCATCTGGAGACATATAAACTCTAAAAATAGAGAAGTCACCAGTGTGACGAGGCCACATCCAGTTATCAGTGTCGCCACCAAATTTTCCAATTGATGAAGGTGGAGCACCAACAAATCTCACATCACCAAAAGCTTCATAGGTGAAAAGGTAGTATTCACCACCTTGATACATTTCAGAAACAGCAGCTTCATATTCATTACCTTCAATAGCTTCGGCTTCTATCTCAGCTATTTTCTTTTCGATAATTTTTGCTCTTTCTTCTTCTGTTGTTTCATCAGTTATTTCAGCAAGAACACGTTCCGTTACATCGTCGATACGAACAACTCTAGTAACTCTAATGCCAGGAACTGAAATTTCATCGTTAAGGCTTTTTGCCCAATAACCGTCGTCAAGGTAATTGTGTTCAGTTGTACTTAAATTAGTAATTGCTTCGTAGCCACAATGGTGATTGGTAAACAGTAAACCTTGTTTGCTGACAATCTCACCAGTACAAAAACCCATTCCTTCTTCTGTTTGTAATTGAAAGATTGCATCTTTTAAACTCGAATTATTAATGCTGTAAATTTCTTCGGCGGTAAGTTTACAACCCAGTTTTTGCATGTCTGCGTAATTCAATTTAGCGACTTTGCTGGGAATCCACATTCCTTCGTCTGGTGTAGCATATATTCCGGTCAGGAATAAAGTACTGACAAAAAGTAGTATTATTTTCTTCATAGTTAAAATTTATTAATTATTATATTATTTTATTACTTACAAAAGTGCAAAAAAATCTTTGAATCTTAATAAGCTATTTCTTAAAATAATCTTAATAGATTTAGAGGTTTATAAATCTTGTCCGAAAATACAGGTCTTTATATCTCAAACTAATAATATATGTGCCTGGAAATAGTATTGAGATATCTAGTTCATTAATTTGAGACTTTTCACTTAAACATAGGGTTTTTTGAATTTGATTATGTCCCGTACTGTCGAAAATTTCAACATTTATTTGACATTTTCTCTTTTCACATGGAAAAGTGATATTTATTTTATCATTTGCAGGATTTGGGAAAACCTTACACGAAACCATAGAAGAATTAGTTTCCGAAATATCTTGTGTAATAATTTCTGAGAAAAACAAGGATTGTGTATATGATAAAAATGATTCATTTGAAAACCAAATAACGTTAGAGCTACGAAAAACAATACCTTCTGTTTGACAACCATCCAGACTAAGTTCTTTTCTAATTACTGTCCCATCAAAAAAGTTATCTTCTGAAAAATCAGATAAGATAAGCATTATTGATGGAGCAGGTATTCCATATATGTATCCAATTAGAGCTATTGTGTTCGTTTCTGCACAGTAATCTGCCCCACAAATCAGACCGGAACAATTTAGAGTATCTCTTAAAGTTGCGATGTAGTCTCCCGGGGTTTTTGGTAATGCGTAAGAATATGTTTGTTTGTCGATCCAGTTTTTTGAAAATAAATAAAGACTGTCTTCGAAAGATATCATTGCTTCGCAATCGAAGTTTGTGTTATTTCTGTGTGTATATTTTGCGTTATAGATATCGCTGCTGTATGAAAAGCTTATGATTTCGCAATTAGCAGTATCGATAGATTCGTTTCTTAAATCAGAAATACTTATTCGATAAATTTTAAGGTCATCTCTTGCGCCAGAGTTATTGCCAAAGTCACCAATATAAATATAATTATCGTCTTTGCAGATATCTTCCCAATCATTATTTTCAGCATCTCTTATGATAACGGTTCTTGTGACATTGCCAGTAATTGTATCAATACAATAAAGTTTTGCTTCGCCTCCCGAATCGTTATGTGTCCAAAGTGATGCGTCAACAAGAATAAGTCCACTAGTTTCTTCGGCCTGCTCATCTAAATGTGTTATTAGCACGGGTTCACTGATTTGTCCACAAACAGCACTAAAAATAAATAATAAGATAATTGTTAGCCAGCTATTCACTGTCTTCATCACCATATTCTTTCATGAATTTTTCAGCATTTTCGACCATATTTCTTGAGCCGGTAAAGAATGAAACTCTTTGATGTATATCTGTTGGTTTTATTTCCAGAGTTCTTTTTCCATACCCATCAGTTGCCATGCCCCCAGCTTGCTCAGCAAGGAAGGCTATTGGATTACATTCATATAACAATCTGAGTTTTCCATTAGGAGCGGATGCTGTTTTAGGATAAATGTAAATGCCTCCTTTTAGTAAATTTCGATGAAAATCAGCCACTAGTGAACCAATGTATCGGGATGTGTATGGTCTGTTAGTATCTGGGTCATTTTCTTGACAATATTTGATATATTCCTTTACGCCTTGAGGAAATTTAACATAGTTCCCTTCGTTTATGGAGTATATTTTACCTGATTTTGGAGTTACCATATAATAATGAGACATGCAAAATTCACCAATAGATGGTTCATAAGTAAAACCTGTTGTTCCTAATCCTGTAGTAAAAACAAGCATTGTAGATGATCCGTAAATAATATATCCAGCAGCTACTTGTTTGATGCCCGGTTGTAGAAAATCTTCAATAGTAACTTTTTGTCCGTGGGGAGATATTCTACGATAGATTGAAAAAATAGTGCCTACAGAGACATTAACATCAATGTTTGAACTTCCATCAAGAGGATCGATACAAATAACATAATTACCATCTAAGGATAAATCGTCATCAAAAATTATTATTTCATCATTTTCTTCAGAAGCTATTCCGCAAACAATACCCGATGCTTGTAAGGCTTTTGTGAAAATATCATCAGCATAAGCGTCAAGTTTTTGTTGTGACTCGCCTTGAACGTTAACTACATTGTTTTCGCCAATAATGCTGGCCTCCAAACCTGCTTTATTGACTTTATTATTCACAATCTTTGCTGCTAAACCTATGTGACTGAGCAGACGCGACAATTCGCCTTTGGCATAAGGAAAAGCTGATTGTTTTTGGATGATTACTTCGTTTAAGGTTAGAATTCTACTTGTAGTCATTATTTTCTATTTTTATTTACACCGCTAAATTAATATATTATTTTTTTATATTGGTATTTTTTTTAATTTTACTTAGTTTTACTTTAAAAAGAAACTTAAACCATGAAATATATGAAAAAGAGAATTTATACTTTTACTATGATTGCAGTGGTCTCTGCAATGCTATTTAGTTGTGTAATTAGGCAGGAAATTTATTTTAATAAGGACTTTTCGGGTAACTATAAATACACTTATGATTTTACGGAATATGTAGAATATATGCAAGGTGATGAAGAGGGTAGTGACTCACTTATGATGAAAAACGAGGATTTTGAAGAGTATCTGCAAACTGTTGTAACAGAACTGAAAGAAATAGATGGGATTAACGATGTTAAATTTCTTAATGATGCCGATAATGGCATAGTGTATTTTTCCTATATTTTTGAAAATGTAGACGCATTAAACAAAGGGCTTGTATATTCATCATATATGGACCAAGAGCCACTTGAAAATCCTCCATTTTTTATTGTTAAAGGTAAAAAACTGACATTTATTCGTCATGCAACGCCAGCTGAAGAAGAAGATGGTGCTGATGAAACAGAAGAGGATACTGATTATATGAACGATATGTTTGCGTGGGAATTTTCCTTAGAATTCGAAAGGGATGTAAAAAAATATGACGTTCAAAAAGACACTGCGATAACTGTATCAAAAAACGACAAATATTTTCTTGAAAACGGAAATCTTTTTGATGTAGCTGAAAAGGAAACAAAATGGGAGTTTAAAACAAAATAATAATAGTTAGCTTTATATAAAACCTGAGTTTTACTCAGGTTTTTTTATTTTTGTACAAAAATGAATTATGTTGGAATGTAGCATTTGTAATAGTAGTGAAGTTAAAAAAATATTGAAAATAAACGGTTTTGATGTTTATAAATGCTTAGAATGTGGCGTATTATACACATTTCCATTACCTTCGGATGAGGAATTAACTAATTATTATCAGGGTTTTTTATTTAATGAACCCAAATTAGATAAAATCAAGAGTCATGTAAAAAAGCGCGTTCAGGAATTACAGAAATGTTTTTGCATTGATTCTAGAGAAAAAAAATCAAAATCCAGTTTTTTGGATTATGGCGGTGGCATTGGAGCAGCATTCGCTGCTGCAAAAGAATTGGGGCTCGATTCATATTATTATGACATAGATAAAGAGTCAATTGCGTTTGTGAAGAAAAACTTTGGATTGTCTGATTTGGAATTTGTTAGTGATTCATCTCTCGAAGGCAGAAAGTTTAATTTCATCTGGTGCGATAATGTTATCGAACATGTGAAAGACCCAATTGAGTTTACAAATATATTATATTCGGCACTCGAGTCAGGAGGAAAGCTTGTAATTAAAACACCTCAAGCATCAAATTTAGAAACAAGTTTTGTTTTTGCTTTATCTATGATGTTATATTTTAAAAATGCATTAAAGGAAAACTCTTTTTTTGATTCGCTAAAGGCTGTTATGAAGTACCGGTTTTGGCATTGCGAACCTCCACGGCATCTTTATTCTTTTAGTAAAAAGTCTATTGTTAGAATTATTAAAAAGTGTGGAATAGCTGATAATCAACTTAAAATCTCAGACTATTATTTGTCAATGTTTAGATATAGTATTGTTGATCTTTTGATTTCTATTAAAAAACCTATAGTTAAAGTTATTTTAGGGCTAATGTTGTTACCATTTATCATTCCTGAGATTATTTTAATATTAATTCGTAAGTTTTTATCAATCACAGGTTTGATTAAAGGGACTGGTTTGACGATAACTCTTATGAAATGAAACATTTATCTTTCTGTAATAGCACGCAATATGGCGGTGGGGTTACAGATTCAAGTGTTTCATGGGTTTAAGTAACCCTTTTTTTTATCCCCATCTATCAATTTCATGATCAATTTCTAATAAGTCAACAATTCGATAAATTACAGTATTTACCAAATCGTCAATAGTTTTAGGATTAAGATAAAAAGATGGATTTGCCGGCATTACTATGCCACCTGCAAGACTTACAAGTTCCATGTTTTTAATATGAATTAAATTTAATGGGGTCTCACGAGTAACCAAAATTAGCTTTTTCTTTTCCTTGAGAATAACATCTGCAGTTCGGCAAATCAAATTGTCAGATGTGCCATGCGCAATGCGGCCTAGTGTTCCCATACTACAAGGGACAACCACAAGAGCATCAGCTGCGGCAGAACCTGAAGCAAATGGAGCATAAAAATCGTTTTCGTCGTATATCTTATTGTTTAAGCTTTTAGTGAAATCTGTCCCCAATTCATGTAAGGCAACTTCCTTTCCAGTTTTTGAGAATATTATGTTAAGATTTAGCGGAATTTTAGTGTTAAGTGTTTCCAGATAATCAATAAGAGTTTTTGCATAAATCGAACCAGATGCACCGGTTATTGCAATTACAATATTTTTAGTTGACTTAGTCATTAAAATTCATATTTTAAACTAAAACTCTGATTGTGGTTGTATTGTCCACGATTAAACCAAAAAACCTGACCTCCAGGATGTTCGCGAACAGGAAGGAGGATAAATGTGTAAGAGAATCTCCATGATACCCACCAATTTTCTCCTAATCGATAATTTAATCCTACATGGTTTGCGATTTCGTATTTGAGGAATTCGGTTGCTAGGGGATCAACACTACCATTTACTTCTTCTTTATAATGAATTAGGTATGCATAAGATGCCCCAAAGTCAAAAGTTAAATCGTTTGGAAATTGTAACTTAAATAAACCTGGGATGCTAATTTGTTTAATGTTTCTAGAAATCATTACAGGAACTTCTATATAATCAAGACTTAAATTGTAAAGTCTTGTGATTTCATGATATTCGTTTTTTTGCGCTTCCCGACTGCCTTTACGTTTATATTCAATGCCCAAATTCATTCCCCACTTATCATTGAATGTGTTTCTGACAAAAACACCTCCAAGAGGTGAAACTTTATGATATCCACCATAATTATCACCATCGACTTGGGAAATGGTCATGCCTATATTCAATCCACCGTAGAAATCCTGGCAATAACCGTAAATAGATGCTGTCAGGAGAATTATTATTATTAAAAGTTTATTCATTTATATGAATCATTTCTGCTTGGAGTACTTCTTTTGTGTCATAATCATACACAAATGCAACTATAATACAATTGTTAACAATCCAGTCTTCACCTGCTTTGTAAGAATATGATTTGGTAATTTGGTCGTCAATTACAGAAGCGTCTGTGTTATCTTTAATAATTTCACCAAAAGCTCCATTAACACCTGCACGTAGTACATGTTTATGATCATATCCTTCAATGTCTTGATTTTCGAGAGAATAATCTTTTTGCCATTGCATAATATGGTCTTCAAGGATTAAAACAGTTAGAGCAAGTTTTCGTGAATTTCCAATGTTTGTTGTTACATCTATTTCACAGCTAATTAAAGAGTCTGTTTCGTTGTATGCAGGTTCTATATTGATCAAATATTCGGGATATGTTGATGCAAGTAAAGCAATTTCGGTTGCCCAGGATCCATGAACTTTTAAATTTTCTACTGCTAAATTATTAATTAATCCAACAGGCAAAAATAATTCTCCATAAAATCCTGTTTCTAAATCTCTTCCACCTAGATAATCACCTACGTCTGTTCTAAAGTCGTAATTAAATGGAAGAGTCGTGTCTGTGGTTGACGGTTTTGCGTACCAGGTAGAGTGAATTGCGACTGGTACAATTGCTTCCCCATATTCTTCAATAAGTAAATCAATTGTTTCATGAGCTCTTGGACAGTTGCCACATGTGTGTCCGGTGAAATCTAAAACTAGCATTTTACGTCCGTTCCAGATGAATATATTATCTTTTGCATACGGCTCTTCAAGTTTATCACAGGATATTGAAAAAAATAAAGCGACAATGATAAGTAATATATAGTTTTTTGTTTTCATATCAGTAATATTTAAAAAGTACTTGAAATTGATAATGCAATACCATTTGATGCTGGCACATTCCTACATACACCACCAACACACATTACTCCTTCGCGTTGCTTGCCATAAGTTAATTGAATTCTGTTCCCTCCATTTACAAAACCAAAGCTAAAATTAAGATAATGCGGTCTTTCATCAGGATCAAGATTGCCATAATTCCAGTTGTCGAAGACTGTAAAAAACCATCTTGGGATTGTTAGCTCAATCAATCCTAGTCCCCAATTGCCTTCATCTTGTTGAGTAAACAAGCCTTGGAATTCTGTTCTTATTGCAACACCACGTTTTATTTTATATGTCATATCAAAAATTCCAATGTTTGCATCTACATTTTCGTGTCCTGTTTGGCCTCTTAACACTTCATAATTATAGAACAGTTTTACATATGACATACTTGTGTAGAATTTCTTATTCCATTTTTTTGAAATTTCTATAGTCATGTCTTGATAAAACATTTCATCTCCAATAGAGAAAAAATTTGTTTGATAGCCAAGAGTTCCAGCAGCCATTAAAGGCGTTGTGTCATTTACCGGAGATCTGTCAATATCATGGACTCTTGAATAGTATAACGAAATTGTTGTTCCATACTTACCTCCTAATAAAGATTTCTTAGGAATTTTATAGAAAACATTTGCTTTTGCGCCCCATTCTCCATTAGGTTGGCTTGCATATGGATAAAACGCAGGAAGAGTATAAGTGTGATTTTTTGAAATTTCTGGCATAAGGTTAATGTTAAGGTCTGTTAAACTTGCGTTCCTGTCTGATCGGAAAGACATGTTGTCAACCCATTTGGTACCTAAAACAATTCCAAGACCTTTAGTAGAATATGTAGTGTTAATCAGTAAGGCTTGTCCGGGTTTATAAATATTGCCGTTGTCTGCAGAAGGGTCATTTATTTTATATGCATATTCAGAATTGATATTGATCCCCTTATATGCTAGATTGATTCTGCCTGCACTAGCGCCAACATTATTCGGCAAGAAATAAAATGGATGATCCTCCTGATGATATTTACTAACAAAACTTCCACCTAAAGAAAATCTGAAATTGCTTTCGCTAAATTTCTTGATTAAATCGTTAAATTGAATTTCACCATCTATTCCTCTTACAAGTCCTGGTCCATAATCCCAATATTGTCTTTGTTTTCCGATAACACCTTTTAGATAAACTCCGGGAGCAATAGTATATTTTACTCTAAAACCCATCATAGCATTGTCTACGCCAAGAGTTTTTTCTTCATATGATCTAAAAATTAAACCATTTCCAAACTGTTCGTAATAATTACCTACAGTTATTTCAAGATTGTCATTTGTAAACATTGCCCATTTTACAGGTATTCCAATCCCATCATTTATACCTCCTTGATTAGGATATCCCATTAATGAGTTCATGTACCCTTCGTATCTAAAGCCTGCAGAAAAATTGCCTTGCGAATAAGCAAAATTTGCCCATGAGTTAACAAGGACAAATTCATCTACAGCAACAGCTCCGATTTCTGGATCTTCAATATAATATTGGACATCGCTTTGGAAATTACCAGAAACTTGCCCACCGTTATTTTGTTGTGAATACAAAGAAAAAACTCCCAAGCTAGTTAAGCCCAAGATTAAAGTGATAACTTTTCTCATGTCTGAATTAAATTATTTTATTGGTTGCCCTGTAGCTACTTTTTGAATAATTTCAAATGTGTGTTCTTCGTCGCCTTCAAGATATGATGTATGTTGCCATACAATTTTTCCATTTCCGTCAAGTAAAAAGGTATGAGGAACATTCCCAACATTCATTGCTCTTTTAAAATCACCGTTTGTATCCAAATAAACGTCAAATTCCCAACCTCTTGCGTTTACAAATGGTGCAACACTGCTGCTGCTGCGAGCATTGTCTGTCGAAATGGCAACTATTTTTACACCCGTTTCTTCAGCCCAATCAGCATATTCGTCGCTAAATGCTGTTAACTCTTTAACGCAGGGTTTACACCAAGTAGCAAAGAAACTTACAAGAACAGGCTTTCCATCATTTTGGGTAATAGTTGTTGTGTTAACTGTTTTTCCGTTTAAGTCCTTTATCTGAACTTGAGGCACTTCCTGAGCAAAAACACTACTAGCTAAAATACCTGCAAAAACAAATAGAATGAATTTTTTCATAATTTAACTTTTAAAATTGCGATAAAAATAGATAAAATATCCGTTGAATTGCAATAATCAGACCAAATAATAATAATAATAATTTAAACAAAATGTATAGACAGTATCTGAAATAAATGCATTTTGTGATGGATATAGTACTGTTAATTTAATATTTTAGTGCTTTTATATAAAATCGCAAAACGAAACCCATATTTAAAGTAGATATACTCTTTTGCATTAAAGAAATAGTTTATTGTTACTTAGTTACACATTTTTAGTCATATTGTATAAATTCAGTTCTTTTTATCTTATCTATTAGGATTAGGACGTATCTTGCACAACGATTATAAACTATTAAATTAAATCCTATGAAAAAACTTTACTTAATTATTTTGCGTTCTTAGTAATTGGATTTGCTAATGCGCAAGACAGGGATTACAATTATGTTGCACCTAAATATAAGGTGACTAACCCAAATAGTAATTCACATGTAATTCAATCTAAAGGTGTAAAAGCTATGTTGATTGATGAGAGTTTTGAAACTAGCGTTCCACCTACAAGTTGGACATTAGCAAGTCCTGATGGAGGTACTGGATGGAACCAACAAACGGACGGAACTACTCCAATACCTGGATGGACTGGTGGTACGGTTACTACACCTGATGGTGGGGGTAATGCAATTGCTTATTGTACTTGGAGCACAGGTGGAGCTTCATCAAACGATCAATGGTTGATTTCTCCTCAAATTACAGTTGCTAGTGGAGATATGCTTGTTTTTGAAACTATTAACTTTTATGCGCAATATGTAGATGTAATGGAAGTAAAACTTTCTACTACTGATGCTGCAACCGCTTCTTTTACTATCGACCTCGGTACAATTACTTGGGATGGTAGTGGTTCTGGAGCTGGAGAATGGACTGAGTATTCTTATGATTTAAGTGCTTATGATGGACAAAGCGTTTATATTGCATTTAGAGAAGTTATTGCTGATAATCAAGTAGATGGTGCTGCAATTGGACTTGACCTAGTTAAAGTCGGTTCTCCTGCTGCTCTTGATGCTGGGATAGTTGATATAGATTTACCTCCAATTTTTGGTACAGGCCTTGTTGACATTATGGGTACTGTTCAAAATTTTGGTACTGACAATCTTGTATCTTTTGATGTTGTATATACTATCGATGGAACTGATGTTAGTGCTGTTTATTCTGTAAATAGTATCGATATAGCTTATGGTGAAACATCTACCTTTACTCATGATGTTCAATATGATTTTACTACTGCAGCAACATATAATGTTGAGGTTGAAATTTCAAACATAAATGGAGGTACTGACGAGAATTTAGAAAATAATGTTTTAGCTATTGATGTTGAAGCGGCTGAAGGTGTTGTTCCAAGAAGAGTACTTCATGAGGTTTTGACAAGTTCAAGCTGTGCTCCTTGTGCTGCTACAAATCCAGTTATTGACGGAGTAGTATTTAATTCTGCAAATGTTCCAAATTCAACTGTAGTGAAATATCAGGTATCATGGCCTGGTGATGGTGATCCTTATCAAACGCCAATGGCTGCGGATAGGGTAACTTATTATGGAACTGAAGCTGTTCCTGATTTCTGGGTTGATGGTAATAATGATTCAGGATCTTCATACACTCAGGCAGCTTTTGATAATTATTTTGCAATTCCTTCTTTTTTCGAGATTGAAGGCGAGCACTCAATTGTTGGAGACCAAGTTGATGTAGATGTAACAATCACTCCAAATGCTGATTTTTCTGGTGTTTGTCAAGTTGTTGTTATTGAAAAAGTAACTACAGAGAATGTTTCATCAAATGGGGAAACAGAATTCCATAATGTTGCTATGGCAATGTTACCAACTACCGCAGGGACTACTGTAGATCTTACTGCTGGAACTCCTTACACTTTTTCTGTTTCAAAAGACATGTCTGATACTTTCGTTGAAGAAATGTTTGATCTTGAAGTAGTCCTGTTTCTTCAGGTTCCAGATACAAAAGAAGTAATGCAGTCTAATTACTCAGTTCTTAATAATCCTGGTAGCGATTTAGTTGTTACTGATGTTGAAGTTGTTTCTGATGTTGTTGATTGTGTTTATTCTGATGCTTCAGAGATTTTAGTTACTTTATTTAATTTTGGTAGCGATGATATAACAGAATTTGATGTTTCTTACACTGTTGATGGTGGAGATCCAGTATCAGAAACTGTTACTTATACAATTCTTGCAGGGGAGATTTATACTTATCCTTTCCCGACTACAGTTAATTTGTCGTCGTTAGGAATACACGAAATTGTAGTTAATGCCTCATTTGCAGCAGATATCTACACAGAAAATAATACTGCAACTGCAACTGCTATTAGTGCAGACGATTTGATTACTGTTAATATTATATTTGATGATTATCCTGGTGAGACATCTTGGGATCTTGTTGATCAGTCAACAGGCACTGTAATTGCAGAAGGTTCTGGTTATTCTGATGAAACAACACTCACACAGGAAATTTGTGCTTTATCAGATGCTTGCTATACATTTACAATTTATGATGCTTATAGTGATGGTATGTGCTGTTCATATGGTGACGGAAGTTATTCTGTTGAGAGAGGTGGAGTTGAGGTAGCTTCTGGTGGAAGTTTTGCTGACTTTGAATCAACAGATATTAGTATTTCTATTGATATTGAACTTGATGATATCTCAATTTGTCCGGGCGAAGCAATTATTTTCCAGATTCCTGGTATGGGCGTATATGATACTGATCCTGGAACAATGGATAATACAACTCCAGGAACAACAACAGTAAATTATGTTATTGATGAAGCTGGTGTTTGTGAAGTTAGCGAGAGCTTTGACGTTATTGTTTTAAGTGATGTTTTAGACATTATTGATGATGATATTACTATTTGTGCAGGTGAAGAAATCACTTTCTCTGTTGGTGATGGCGTATATGATCCTGCCTCTGTTGACAACATGATTGTTGCAACAACTTCTGTATCATACATTCTTAATGGAGGAACAGCATGTGAACTTACAACCACTTTTGATGTTATTGTTAAAAACAATGATATTGACATCGTTCTCGAAGATATTTATGTCTGTCCAGGTGAAACAATTGAATATGTTATAGGTGGAACGGGAGTCTTTGATGTTGATGCTTCGACAATAGATAATAGTACTCCTGCTACTACAACTGTTATTTATACAGTTGCTGAAGGAGCTATGCAGTGTGAAGTTTCCGAAACTTTTGATGTTATTGTTGTCGTTGCTACAATGGATATTGCTCCTGAAGACATTACTGTTTGTGAAGGTGAAGAAATCACATTCCTTATTGGCACAGGTGTATTTGATCCTGCTAGTGTTGCAAATGATGTTGTTGGAGTTACAACTGTAACTTATACTGTTAACGAAGGAATGACTTGCGAAAGTAGTGAGACATTTGATGTTACTGTAAATGAAATGCCTGAAGCTATTATTGTTTTAGGTAGCGGATATGAACTTTCTACAACTTCTGACGATGCTATCCAATGGTATCTAGATGCTGTTGAAATTGAAGATGTAACAGGTCAGACATATGTTTGTGCTGTTGATGGTGAATATTACGCAGTTATGTCTAATGAATTTTGTACAAATCAATCTAATACAATAACAGTAACTGGTACATATGCTGAATTAATAAAGAATGAAAGCATTAATGTATTTCCAAATCCTGCAAATAATAAATTATTTATTGAGTTCGAAAATTTCTCAGAACTTAGTGTAATAGTTATGGATTGTACTGGTAAAGTAGTAATTAGTAAAGAAATTATCTCCGGTGAATTTGTTGATGTTTCTGATTTAGCTACTGGAGTCTATTTTGTTAATGTGAAAAATAGCAACAATGTCGGCGGTATGTATAAAATTGTTATTGAATAGTTACTAATCAAAGTTTTCCTGCAGATTTTTCAGTAAATTTGTAGGAAAACTTTTAAATATTTTAAATATGAAAAGATTATCTACTCTGTTATTATTAATATGCACTTCAGTTTTTGTGCTTAATGCACAATCTTTCGAAGTATATGATCACCAAGATGATCTAATCAATGGAGAAACTCTAATTGTCCCTACTACTGTTGATGGACCGGAATTATATTTCTATTTTTCAGTAAAAAACACTTCAGGAAGTCAAAAGAGTGTTAAAGTATTACAAACACTTCAAACACTTCAAATAGAAGGTTCATTACATTCTATTTGTAGTCCGAATACTGAAACAGCAACAGGGCTGTGCGGGATGCCTTGGGGATCAACAAGTGCAACGTTTATTTTAAATGCAGGTGAAACTTCAGAGGAAGGAGATTTTAGATTTACCCAAGGTCCAAATCCTGGAGCAACAACAATCCTGTATAAAGCGTATGATGTTGATAATGAATCAGATTTTATAACCTTTACAGTTACATATTCTACAATTACTGCGGTTGATTTTAATGTTTTAAATGATTTTTCAGTTTATCCAAATCCTGCAGTTAATACTTTTACTATAGCTAATGAATATGGACCTTCTTCTTATGTTGAGATATACAATGTTTTAGGAATGCAGGTAAATAGAATTAACTTTTCTGAAACAGGTGATGTTAAGATTGATTGTAGCGGATGGGAAAAAGGATATTATTTCTGTAGATTGTACAATGATGGTAAAATTGAAAAAACAATTAAACTAACAGTTACACACTAAATAAGAAATTATTGCGATTTTTAATCCCGGTAATTTTATCGGGATTTTTTATGCATTTTGGTACAAACAATTAAGAAAAATGATGTTTTATTATTGCAGCAGGTATAAATTGTTTGCCGAAAAGATTTGTGTTTAGTATTGTTTTTTGTTTTTAATTACCTTTGTATTGTACTTAAAAATAGAATTATGAAGAAACTTCTTACCTTTTTAGTATTCATTTGTTTGTCTTCCATTGTGTTAAATGCACAATTTTCATTTGAGGTATATAATCATGAGGATGAATTGATAGATAATGATAGCATTATCATTCCAACCGTTGTAAATGGTTCTCAAGTACAATGTTTTTTTTCAATAAAGAATGTTTCTGCAAGTCAAAAGAGTTTAAAAATCAGTATGGAATTATTAACAACACAAATAGAAGAATCCATACATTTTATTTGCCACCCACCAACACAAACAACATATGGAGGTTGTGGACCAGTTTGGGCTTCTTCTTCACCAATAATCATTCTAAATTCAGAGGAAACTTCATCTGAAGGCGATTTTGCTTTTATGCAAGGACCAAATTCAGGAGTGACAATTATTAGATATAAAGTTTATGATGTAGATAATGAATCTGATTTTGTTGCATTTACTGTTACATACTCTGCGCTTTCGTCTGTAACGGATGCAACAGAAGATCAAATTTCTGTATTTCCAAACCCAGCAGCTAACAATTTTGTAATCTCAAATGAATTTGGAGTAGGTTCTTATGTTGAAATATACAATATTTTAGGAATGCAGATTAAAAGAATTAATTTTTCTGTAACCGATGAAGTTAAGATTGATTGTAGTGGATGGGAAAAAGGATATTACTTCTGTAGATTGTACAATGATGGTAAAATTGCAAAAACAATTAAACTAACAGTTACGCACTAAAATAAGAAATTCTTATTATCTTTAATCCCGGTAAAACTATCGGGATTTTTTTTATGGCATTTCATAATACTTTGGGCGAAAAAGGAGAGCAATGTGCTGCTGAATTTCTGTTGGGTAAAGAATATAAGATTTTAGAACGACAATGGAGATTTCAACACAAAGAGATAGACATAATTGCCGAAAAGGATAATGTATTAATATTTATAGAAGTTAAGACGAGGACTTCTGAGTATTGGGGAAATCCCGAAGAGTTTGTTGATCAAAAAAAACAAAGATTACTAATTGCCGCTGCAGAACAATATGTTATCGAAAAAAACTTTGATGGAGAATCTCGATTCGATATAGTCTCGATAGTTTTTAATCAGCAAGAAATTAATATTGAACATATAACAGAAGCTTTTTATCCATGATGGTAGTAATAAATGATATTGAGCAAGCAGCTCTGAAAATAAACAAATACATACATCGCACTCCGGTATTAACGTCATCAAGACTTAACAATATGTTTGGGTGTAAAATGTATTTTAAGTGTGAGAACTTTCAGAGGGTTGGAGCTTTTAAGTTTAGGGGGGCAATTAATGCTGTTGGTAATTTGGATAAGCAGAAACTTAGTAAAGGGGTTGTTACACACAGTAGTGGTAATCATGCACAAGCATTGGCTCTTGCTGCCAAAATATTTAAAGTTCCTGCTTATATTGTGATGCCTGATAATGCTCCTATCGTTAAAATTGATGCTGTAAGACAATATGGGGGCCAAATAACTTTTTGTGAGCCAATTCTCGAAGCTCGTGAATCGGCAGCTAAAATGCTAATAGAAAGACATGGAGCGACGTTTATCCACCCTTATGACAATTATGATATTATTGCTGGCCAGGGAACTTGCGGCAAAGAGTTGCTTGAGCAAATAGATGTTGAGCCAGATATTGTAATGACTCCTGTTGGAGGAGGAGGTTTGTTATCGGGGACTGCAATAAGTGTAAAGGCTCTTACAAAAGCAACATTGGTATATGCAGCAGAACCCATAATGGCAGATGATGCTTATCGATCTTTTAATGCTGGCAAAATTATTCCTCAAACAAATCCTCGAACTATTGCTGATGGTCTTTTAACATCATTAGGCGAAAAAACATTTCCCATAATTAAAAGCAAAGTGGATAAAGTTCTTTTATGTAAAGAAGATAGCATATTTAAAGCTATGCGACTAATATTTGAAAATCTTAAAATTGTGGTTGAACCATCAGCAGCCGTAAGTTTAGCCTGTGTTATTGATAACCCCGATGAGTTTAAAGATAAAATTGTTGCTTTAGTTTTAAGTGGTGGAAATATTGACTTAACAAGTTTTGTATGGAAATAAAAAAAGGGTCAGAGACCCTTTAGTATTTTTATTTTGATGATGGATTTGGATTGTTGTATTTAATATTTGTCCAATCCGCATATCCGATAGTTTTCCATTCATCCAGAAAAATCCCTGTCCAGTCTGCGAGAACTGGAGATGTTAGCGATCCGTCACCATTGCTATCTCCAAGTAGGTCGTCATCTTTTAATGACGTGTAATAAATGCCAGATCCACTATAGTTTTCAAGTGAAGATTCACTATCTTGTAAAG
>Ga0075120_10000845_pt1 | contig 25011 bp, 21 predicted proteins | sample AntAceMetag02UKL_FD_69792 | JGI IMG/M metagenome (GOLD analysis project Ga0075120, IMG submission 69792) | Saline lake microbial communities from Ace Lake, Antarctica - Antarctic Ace Lake Metagenome 02UKL | ecosystem: Environmental > Aquatic > Non-marine Saline and Alkaline > Saline | place...
TCATGAGGTTGTCGTTATTCACTAAGAGATACAGCTAAAATGGCACACATTTTGCTAGATGTAATGTATTTATACTGATTGTGAAATGAAAATTTTGAATTGATGATTCGGATTATATATAATTGCTTACAGATAAATTTAAGGGAGAATTTATTATGAAGAAGGTTATCCATACACTTTGTTTTATGTGTACTGTGCGATGTCCGATAGAAGTGGTGGTTGAGAATGATGAAGTTGTCAGCATAAGGGGCAATTCATATGTGCCTGCCATGAACGGAGTGTGTCCTAAGGGCGCCGCCGCCGTTGCAACATTGAATGATACGCAAAGGGTACAGGCTCCCATGATTCGTACTGGCGACAGGGGTTCCGGTCAATGGAAAAAGGTCACATGGGATGAGGCCCTCGATTACACAGCAGAAAAATGTAAAGATATCTTTGCAAAATATGGCAGTAAAACTTCGGTTTATTGTGAAAGAGCCAACCTGATCTCAGACATTTCCAAATCCTTTCAAAAGGCTATTGGGTCACCCAATCACTTTACACACGATACTATCTGCAAAGGGGCAATCAACACTGCTTGCAGATCCATCATAGGATATACCGATGGCCAGATCAATGCTGACTGGGGCAATACCAAGCACGCCGTACTCTATGGCAGAAATGTTTTTGAAACCACAGAAATAAAAGCTATGAATGGCCTTATTGGAGCCATGGACAAGGGGGCAAAGGTGACTTATATCGATCCGAGAGTGACGATTACAGCTGCTAAGTCCACAGATTATAAAATGATCCGGCCTGGTGGTGATCTTGCCTTAAACTATGCCCTGATGCATGTAATCATCAAAGAAAAACTTTATGATACAGAATATGTTGATCGCTGGGTCAAAGGTTTCAAAGAACTTTCCACTTTTATAGATCCCTATACTCCTGAATGGGCTGAAGCTGAGACCGATATCCCGGCCGGGGATATCATTAAACTTGCCAGGGAAGTAAGTAAAGATAGGCCATCGGTTTTCTTTCATTATGGTTACAGGGGCTCCCATCATCCCACAGAAACATATTTCAGACGTTCCATAATGATTTTAAACGCCCTGATGGGCAGCATTGAAGCAAAAGGGGGACTATTTATTAAAAAAGGCCCCAAAGACGCCGGCCTTGAAGCTGGATTGCGAAAATTTTCAGATCAAAAGTTTCCCGAAATGGAGGATACCCGCAGATTCGATGGATGCGGGCAAGATAAATTTCCTATTGCCGACAAGGCACACGGGGTGGGATCTATGTTTCCCCATGCTGTCCTGAATGAAGATCCCTATCCCATCAAGGTCCTATTTGCCTTTCGCTTTGATCCTCTCTACTCAAACCCCGACTATCAACAGAGCCTTAAAGCCTTACACAAACTGGATCTTATAGTCTCAAGTGATATCAACTTTGGCGGAACCACATCTTTGGCTGATGTTATTCTGCCGGAATCCTTTTTTCTGGAACGGTCAGATCCCTTGCAAATGGGATCAAGTTTAAAACCTGCAATCAACAGAAGAATTGCCTGTGTCACACCCCGGTTCGACACAAAGCCCATGTGGTGGATTATAAAACAACTGGCAGACCGCCTTGGAATAGGAGAATTTTTTCCCTATGAAACAATTGAAGATATATGGAATTATCAACTTGCGGATATGGATATCAAAATAGAAGATTTTGATGAAAAGGGATTTGTCTCATTAAGTGATAAACCGATCTGGTGGGACAGAAAAAACGGAATAAAGTTTAAAACCCTTTCAAGTAAAATCGAGTTTGTTTCCGGTCTGATGGAGGACAATAATATTCCTTCCCTTCCATCTTATGAAAAACTGGATGCCCGGGAAGGATCTTTCAGACTCATGTGCGGGCGATGCGCTGCCCACACCAATGTCATGACCCAGAACAATCTTTATTTAAATGAGCTTGTTCCCGAAAACGTTTTATGGATAAACAACAATAGGGCAGAATCCCTGGGCATTGAAAATAATAATATGGTGGAAATTGAATCAAAGGTCGGCAAGGGCCGGATGAAAGCCTTTGTAACGGATATGATTCATCCTGAAGCTGTTTTTATGTTACATGGTTTTGGTCACAATGAGATAGAAAGCAAAAGAAGCTATAAACGTGGTGTTGCGGACTCGATGCTTCAGGAATGCATTATGGATAAAGTCGCAGGAAGTCCGGCCTTAGACCATACGTGGGTTACCGTCAAAAAGGTTTAATAGAATATAATTAAAGCGGAATTCCCGTCCATAAAAGATATAGTTTTGGAGGTATAACTATGGGAGATTACTGTATTTACACAGATCCACAAAAATGCATTGCCTGTCATGCCTGTGAAGTTGCATGTAAGTCTAAGAACAATGTTCCTTCTGGGGCAAGTTTGGGACAGATTGTGACACTGGGACCACAGCTTATAGATGGAACACCAAGGATGGCATCTCTTTTTATCCCATGCTTTCATTGTGAGGACGCGTGGTGTATCAATGCCTGTCCCACAGAAGCGATACGGAGAAGGGACAAGGACGGTCTGGTCTATATCCTTGAAGAGCTGTGTGTCGGCTGTAAGGCATGTATCATGTCATGCCCCTGGAAAATACCCCAGTGGAATCCGGAATCCGGAAAAGTCATAAAGTGCGATATGTGTATGGACTTAATTGATGAGGGCAAAAAACCGGCCTGTGTTTCTTCATGCCCGACAAATGCTCTTGAGTTTGGAAGCCCTTGCGATATGTCTCACAAAACAAGAGCAGAATACGGCCAGAACTTGCTCAAAAAAAACCTGGGAGTAGCAGCATAGTACAAGATCAAATGCGAAGTTCGATGTGCTTGAAATAATCTAAAGTTAAGGAATTTAATCAATATAAAACAGATATTATACTTAATTCCCGTTAAATAGATTGCTTATTTTACGGCGTAAACTTCATGCGTTTTTTGGCATCATTACTGTAAGGGTTAAACTTTTTTATTGCACCATTACCTGAGTACTGATTGAAGCGAATCAAATAACATGTCTACCAACAAAACATTAGCGACCTTTCCAAAAGGTGGTGTGCATCCCGGAGAACATAAGGAATTAACGGAAAACCTTCCTGTTGAGGTCATGCCATATCCACCTGAAGTGTCCCTTTTTTTAAAGCAACATATCGGAGCTTCCTGTGAAGTTTTGGTTAAGAAAAGGGTTGAAAAACATGTTTCAGACAAACATCTTTTTTTAAAGCAACACTCGGGTGCTCTTTTTCAACTGCTGGTAAACAAAAAGGACAGGGTTTGTGAAGGGGAGCTTATAGGGTCTACCGGAACGAAATTAGGTGCAAACCTTCATGCAAGTGTCAGCGGAACGGTAGTGGGTGTTGAGAATATCCTCCATCCACAAGCGGGAAAAGCTCCTGCCATTGTAATTTCAACTGATCCGGAAGCAAAACCATGTTCTTATTCACCGGTTGACTGGAAGAATTTTTCCAGAGAAGAACTCCTTACGAAAATCGCCGATGCCGGTATTGTAGGTTTAGGCGGCGCCGGATTTCCTGCTAACGTAAAGCTGAATGTAAAATCGGATATAAAATTAGACACTCTGATTTTAAACGGGGCGGAATGTGAACCTTACATTACGTGTGACCACAGGGTTATGGTTGAGTATCCACTGGAGATTGTCGAGGGCGCCAGGATACTTTTGACAATCCTGGGTATAGATTATTGCGCAATAGGTGTCGAAAACAATAAGCCAGATGCAATCGAAGCTTTGAAAAAGGCAGTTGTCCAGACCAGATCAAAAAACAGTTTCAGAATAGACGTCAAGCCCCTTAAAGTAAAATATCCCCAGGGATCCGCAGACCAGATTATGCAGAGCATAACCGACCGTGTGAGACCATCGGGTCAGCGTTCTTCCTCAATAGGTATAATTGTCCAGAATGTATACACGACAAAATCAATTTATGACGCCGTGGTACTTGGCAAACCCTTTACTGAGCGGGTAATTACGATATCCGGCAAGGGAATAGTGCGGCAGGCTAATCTGCTTGTTAAGCTTGGAACAAGCCTGGCTGATATTGTGGAATATATGGGAGGTACCACACCGGACCTTTTCAAGGTAGTTATAGGAGGTCCCATGATGGGCTTTGCCGTTTCAAGCCTTGATATCCCGGTAACCAAAACCATGCCAGGCGTACTTTTTTTGACAAAAGACGAGATCGATACCCAGCCTTATGGCTCATGCATCAGGTGCGGGTTTTGTCTGGAGGCCTGTCCCATGGGACTCGAACCAAACAATATCGGTATCTATGTCGAGGCTGGCAAAGGAGTCGATACCGAGCAATTTGGTTTCATGGACGACTGTTTTGAATGTGGAAGCTGCGCTTTTATTTGCCCGGCAAAACGTCCGTTGGTACAATTTATAAGGCTGGCCAGATTAAGAATCAATGAGGCCAAAAAGATCAAAAAAGCCAGAGAAAAAAAAAATAAAGAAAAGCAAGATGATAAAAAAACAACCTGAAACAGGAACATTTAAAAATATAAAAAGTTCTGCCCTTGCTGACCTGTTTGTATCGGTTTCACCCCATGTAAAGGATGACATTACAGTTTCAAGGATCATGTGGACGGTCACAGCCTGCCTGATTCCCCCTCTTATCCTGTCTGTATTTATTTTTGGCATCCAGACATTAATTATCACCTTAATTAGTGTTGCCGGTTGTGTAGCAACCGAGGCAATATCTCAAAAACTTTTAGGCAGACCCATTACAATAAAGGACGGTAGTGCAGTAATTACCGGAGTACTGTTTGCATACGTGATCCCCCCGGGTGTTCCCTTATGGATGCCCATTCTGGGTTCAATAATGGCAATTTTTGTTACAAAGGTGCTTATGGGGGGAATCGGATTTAACATATTCAACCCCGCTTTAATCGGCAGGGCCTTTCTTGTGGCTACCTATCCGGTGGCCATGACAACAGCATGGCTTGTTCCCATAAGGGATGCCTCGATCTTTAAATTTATGGGATCAGGAGTTGACGCAATCTCTGCTGCTACTCCCCTGTATGTTCTAAAGCATTATGGGATGACGGCTCTTATGGAAAAGTTTGGGTCCATGTCATCAATGTATATCAATTTTTTTATCGGTCTCAGGCCTGGCTGTATAGGAGAAACATCTGTACTCCTCCTTTTAATTGGCGGGATTTTTTTAATTTACAAGAAATATATCACCTGGCATATACCGGTATCTGTCATTGTTTCTACAGGTTTTTTTACATGGGTTTTCGGAGGAGAAACGATGTTCACGGGAAATCCCCTCCTTGCCGTGCTTTCCGGAGGTTTAATCCTGGGAGCTTTTTTTATGGCCACCGATTATGTTACCTCTCCTGCCCAGAAGAGCGGCAAGATAGTATTCGGTATCGGTATCGGCGCCCTGACCGTTCTGATTCGTTTAAAGGGGTCATATCCGGAAGGTGTTTGCTATGCTATTTTACTTATGAATCCTTTAACCCCAGCCCTGGATCAGTGGTTTAAACCAAAGCGTTTCTCTAAGGGTGCGTAAAAAAATGAGAGAGATTATAAAAATTACCATAGCCCTGACCATTTCATGTTTAGTGGCAGGTGTTGTAATGGGCTCGGTTTTTATTGTCACTGCAAAGGCAAAAAAACACAACGAACATCTTAATGCCCAACAGACAATGCTTGGCCTCTTAGGATACGGCAAGGCCAAGTCTGCCCCATCAGGTCTAAAGCTATATAATATTTATCGTTACATTATCACGGAAAGTGAATCAAAGTATCTGGGATATATGCTGCCTGTTAAAAAAGGAGACCGCACACGATATGAACTCCTTGTCCTTGATCTTAAAGGACAGTTTGTAAGCCGGCATAGTCTTGACATATTACCTGAAGCTACTATTGATCCTAAGGACCGAAAAACCGCTTTAAAGAGCGTGCTTACCCCCCCTGTAACCATTACCTATGCAGATACTACAATCGTTGCCAGCCTTAACGATAAAAGAATAGCCTATTTACTTCCGGGAGAATTCCCGGGTTTTAAGACCTTTATTAAGGCGATGCTGGCCCTTGATGCCGATTTTAAGATCCTTGGTCTTGAGATTATAGAACATGAAGAAGATCCTGGTCTTGGCGGTGAAATAGAACAGGAGTATTTTAAAAACCAGTTTAAGGATAAGCCTCTTGAAAAAATAAAAAAACTAAAAGTTATAAAGGAACCACTTCCCGAAAAATACAGAAAATATTTAGAAAAAGGAAAGTGGAAAAAAGGGACTTTTTCTAAAGAAGATATCGCTGTGATACAAAAAAATTATCAGGACAAAGATATATACGCTTTAACCGGAGCAACCATTTCCAGTGTGTCTGTTACAAATGGCATAAGGAACATGACAAAAAAATTTGCCTATAGAATTAAAATACTCGACAAGGTGATTGCATCAAGGAATGTTCCCGTGTCCTTTTAAGGCCAGACCCATAAGTTCAGGAGAGTCCAATTGGCAGAGACAACAAAGACAAATATTCAATTGTTCATAAACGGACTGTTGAATGAAAATCCGATATTCCGTTTGGCCTTGAGTATGTGCCCGGCAGTGGGAATAAGCACCACCGTAATGAACGGTCTCCTTCTCGGTGTTGCGGTCATCTTTGTTCAGGTATTTTCAAGCTGCACAATTGCACTTATCAAAGATTACATACACCCACGGATCCGGATTCCGACCTATACTTTAACCATAGCCACCTGGGTCACTGTGATAGATCTTGTTCTTTCAGCATATTTTCCTGTTGCCTATAAGGCCATGGGAATATTTGTCAGGCTCATCGTCGCTTTTGCCATTATTACAATGCGTCTTGAAGTATTTGCATCCAGAAACCGTGTGATCACTTCCTTCTGGGACGGTATGGGAATGGGATTCGGTTTTTTGCTTGGAATGGTAGTATTGGGCGCTATTCGAGAACTTATGGGCATGGGAACACTCCTTGGGTATGATATCCTCGGATTTCGCCCTCTGCTGTTTTTTGTCCTGCCTGCAGCAGGATTTTTCTTAATCGGTTTTATAATGGCCATATTCAACTATGTGGAAATTGTTTACAAACGAAAAACAAAATAGTTCACCAAAAAAACGCAGGGCGCACAGAGAAATAAGGATGAAGGTATGGTAAAGAGGTTTAAGACATATTCTGTTATTATGGGTCTGATGATGGCACTCCTTTTAAGCGGGTGTGAGACAGAACATCGTTTTATAAAAAAGGTGGCATTTAAGGGGGATGATGGTATTGCTGTTACCTTTGCCGCACCGGTAGATGACGGATGGGCAAAAGACATCTCCAATTTTATCGTTAGCGAAAAACCCGACCCTGACATAATGCTTGATATCAAAGATACAGCCTTAAACCCTGACAGGACAAAACTGACCATTAGCTTTAAAGATTCACTAAACCAGAACATGCCACATATACTGACAATTAAAAGAATCATTTCTAAAGGGAGGCCCCAGGGAACAGCGACGCTTACGGTTAAAAAGCTTTATTTCGGATATCTTTTGTCTATTCTAATAGGTGCAATGATTATCCATAACTTTGTTTTTACCAAATACTTAGGGCTTTGTGTTTTTTTTGGCACATCCCAAAAAAAGTCAACCGCAGTGGGAATGGGGATTACTTTTACATTTGTCATTGTTTTTGCATCCCTGATGTCATGGTTCTTTTACCAGTTTGTTTTAAAACCTTTCCGGCTCGATTACCTGCAGATCGTTGTTTTTATCGGCATGGTTTCACTAAGCGTACAGGGAGCCGACACCATTTTAAGGAAGGTGAACCCGGCTCTGTTTAAAGCGTTCGGCGTTTACCTTGTGCTGGTTATTGCAAACTGTATTATTTTAGCTGTGCCCCTTATTCTTGCAGACAACGAGTATAATATGGTTGAAAGTTTTATGCTCGCGTTAGGGGCCGGCATAGGGTTTTTAATAGCACTATTTTTAATGTCGTCTGTTCGGGAAAGGCTTGAACTTGCCAATGTACCGGTTTCATACCGGGGCTTGCCAATAGCATTTATTGTAGCAGGGCTCTTTGCCCTTTCCTTTATGGGTTTTTCCGGCATGTCGATATTTTAATATTTAGTTTGCCTATAGCTTTCCCAGTTTATCAAGAGGTATTACATGGACCCATTGTATATAAAACTTGCCATCGGAGGGCTGGCCGTGCTTGGCAGCATCGGTCTTGTTTTTGGTATAGGTCTGGCGCTTGCAGCACATAAGTTCGCAGTAGAAATCAATCCTAAGGTCGAAGCTGTACTGGAAGTTCTTGCCGGCGCTCAATGAGGCGGCTGCGGCTTTGCAGGGTGCGAAGCATATGCAGAAGCGGTAGTAACCGACCCTGATGTTCCACCGAATCTTTGTTTTCCCGGAAAGGCTTCTGTTGCAGAAGCAGTGGCCAAAATAACAGGAAAAGAGATGGGGAGCATTGAAGATGTCGTTGCAGTGGTTCACTGTGCAAGAGTTCAAAGAAATGACTATAAAAAATACAAGTATATTGGGCAACCTGTATGTTCCGGTGCAAACCTGGCATTTGCAGGTCCTACAGATTGCCAGTTCGGTTGCGTTGGTTTTGGAGAATGTGCAGCAAAATGTCTTTTTGATGCGATAACCATGGTCAATAATTTTCCTGTAATTGATGAAGATTTATGTGTGGGATGCGGTGTCTGTGTCAGGACATGCCCCAAAAACCTTATCAGCCTGGTCCCTAAAAATGCCAGGGCTGTAGTCAGGTGCAGCAGCAAAGACAGCTCTAAGGTTACACACGCTATCTGCTCTGCAGGATGTCTTCATTGTATGTCCTGTGTCAGGGAATGTCCGGCCGATGCAGTTTCTATGGTGGATGGAGTTATCAGAATAGATCATAAAAAATGTTATGAATACGGTCCTTCATGCAATGAGGCCTGTATTAAGGCCTGCTTTATGATTCATGTTATACAACCGCTTTTCGAACAACCGTTCCAGAAAGAAGACGGAGAAATCACGCCCCAGGAAGCCCTGGCTCTTTAATGGCAAAAAGTGCCTGAAGTTTGAAGTGAGTGATTATTTGAGGATAATATTATGTTTGATAAAAATAAGGCTTTTGACAGAAGAACATTTTTAAAATATTCAGGCATGCTCGGCGCGGGCATTTTATTTTCCGGATTGATGCCGGTTTGCGAAAGTGTTGCATTCAACAGAAAGCTGTATAAGGTTACAAGAGCGCGCCTTACCATGGGAACCTTTGCGGCGATCACTCTAATGCATCCATCAAGGTATGAGGCCGACGATGTTATCGGAATGGCCTTTGACGAAATGGACAGGGCAAGTCGTCTGTTTGACCGTTATCAATCCGATTCTCCGATTGGAAGGCTAAACCATGATGGATTTGCATCCCATCTCCTGCCGGAAGTATTAAATGTAATCTCCCGTTCTCTTTATTTTCACAAAATAAGCAGAGGCGGCTTTGATATTACCGTAAAACCTGTTGTTGATTTATATAAAAATTACTTTGCAGCTAATCAAAAACCTCCTTCCGATGAAAAGATAAGCAATGTTCTTAACCTTGTCGATGCCGGTGCAATCCGTCTAAATAGTCATAACGTTGAATTTGCAAAGAAAGGAATGGGTATAACCCTGGATGGAATTGCCAAGGGGTATATTATCGATTGCGGAATCAGGGTAATAAAACGGCATGGGATAAAACACGGTCTGATCAATGCCGGAGGTGACATCCGAACAATCGGCGGCAAGGATAGAAAAACACCCTGGAAGGTGGCAATCCAAAACCCGGATAAAAAAGGTCCCCACATAAGTACAATCACAGTGGTAAACGGGGCCATTGCTACTTCCGGAAACTATGAAGTCTACTTTGACAAAGAGAAGCTATACCATCATATAATTGTTCCCCAAAACGGCCGTCCTGCACTCAAAAGTACGAGTGTTACTGTCCTTGCCGGAAACGCCATGGATGCAGACGCCCTTTCCACTACGCTCTTCGTATCAGGGCCTGAAGCAGGAAAAAAATTCATAGAAAACCTGCCTGGAGCCGAATGCCTGATCTTAAGTTCTAAAGGAAAAAAAATCAGGTCATCTGGTTGGCCGTTGGTATAAAATGACTTGTACCTTTTAATTATCAATTCACAATTGACAATTATTTCTTTTAAAACTAAACGTGATGAATTCGTAAAAAGTAGAATTCATCACGTTTTAGGTTTTAAGATTTGGGTTTTAGACAATTATAATTAACTGTTTTAACAGATACTTAAAACTTAAAACTTAACACTTAAAACGTCCGTAAAAAGTCGTATTTTTGACTTTTTACGAGACTATCAAACTTAATAAGTTATGGACTGGCTAAATCTACTTTTAGGGGTCGGGGTTCTTGTTGTTGTGGCTATTGCGTGGTTTGCAGTTTATTACTGGCTGAATCCCTACTTGAATAAGCCTGATGGCAAGGCGCGTATTACAGGAATCTGCGGGGATACAATGGAGATCCGCCTTGAATTTAAAAAAGATAAAGTCGTAAATTCTTCCCACTGGACCAGTGGATGCGCATCCAGTTTAAACTGTGCCTGCGCTGCTGCGGATCTTGCAATAGGAAAATCACCTGAAGAAATACTCGATATCGATGGCAATGTTATCAGGAAGTCGGTGGGCGGACTTCCTGAAGACTATATGCATTGTGCAAATCTTGCTGCTGAAACCTTACATGCAGCCATAGATGATTATATGAAGGGTGGTTAAAGGATTAATTTTTTATAAGCACGGCCATGCTCATTAGATTCGTGCAGTTATTTTCCTCAAGTAAATTTATGGCATAATCTTTAAATTTTGAATCGGGCTCCATGGTTTTTGTAAAGGAATATATAAGTTTTATTACCATCTTAGTATTCAAAGCTCCTTCTTGAAAGGCAGACATTCCGATTAAATACATTTTAATCAACGAGTAATGCAGCACCATCTGCACATAATTATCATACATGGTTTTCCCTCTGAGAAGAGGAATATCGCTTCCGAACAGATAATTAACCAGATAGTTCTCAAGGATATGTTCGTGTCTTTTCATATGATTTATCATATTTTCCCCCTGTTTCTTCCATGGAATGACGGGTATTATCATAGTTTATTCCGGCTAAAAATTCATTTACACACTCTGTAAAAGCTTTTACAAAAACAGATTTTATTTTTTCATCAGAAAGCCTTTTTAAAATTTGCATTTGCAAAAGAGGCAACCTGGGAGTATCTTTAAGAAAATCTTTAAAAAACCCTCCATCTATCCTGTCGGTATAAAATTTTATGATTGGTAAAATTTCCTCAATTTTACAATAGTTTTCATGCGCAGACATATCATTTATAAAAATCCCCAGTATGATCAATCTTTCCCATAATTCATAGCCCCTGTTTTTTAATAACTGAATAATAAAAGATCTGAACTCAACAGAGGTTTTATCGGAACTGACTATATATCTTTGCTCGACAAAGCGCAGCCTTTCCAACTTTTTTAAATCGATTTCGGATTCAACAAAATTTATGCCGTTTGTATCTAAAAGTGCAAGACGGGCAATTTCAGGACAAGCCACTGATGCTGATATTTCAATACGCTTACCTCTTGCCTTTGTGTGTCTCGGAAAGGTGGAACATACATCCGTAAGGAAGGATTCGCCTAATTGAGAGTGAATAAGACAAAGCTTTGCTTTTGTTAAAAAAGGGCAGTTACCTTTATTTGTTATAATTTTTGCATATTTATTATCTGAAGTATTGGCCTTATTTCTTTTAATTTTTTCTCGAAATAATTGCTGAAATTTTATTTTTTTACATTTTTTATACTTCTTATATGTTCTTTTATCCACATCTATATCCCATCCATAACAACAGTGATCTTCACATGCGGATCCCAGGCATCTGAAATTTTGTAGATATGCCAGCATTAACAAAAACATTTTTTGATTAACCAACATTAGTCACTTCACATCTCGTTACCAATGTCATTAACTTAAGAAGTTTTTCACTTGAAAGTCCCCCTTTTGCAAATGGGAATTCAAGGAGATTTTTCAGTTTCCAAGTTTCTGATATATGGATTGCCTGTTTTGGTTTCAAGGATAAATAATCCGAATGAAAAATAATCTTGCCAAATTGCTGCAGCAATGTAATATTTTTTTTTAAACTAAAATAATAGATTATCAGAAAGGAACACCCAGAGATGCAAAAAATATTATGGAGTGCCATATTGATCTGTTTTTTTATGTCTGTTGGATGCACACAGGAAGAACAAGCCGTTAAGATTGACCTGAGTAAAAAAGAACAGGTGAGCTTGAGAGAAGAAACGGACGTCATTACTTATGCATATCTTCCACAATATTCTCATACAGTGTCATATCAGCGGCATCATTTGCTGGTAGAATTCCTGCGCAAGGAAACAGGGCTGAATATAAAGCAGATATTTCCTGATACGTTTGATAACCACATGAAAATGGTCGGCCAGAAAAAGATTGATATCTCCTATTCAAACCCCTTTATCTATGTAATAATCGCACATCGCTATGGAGTCAGGGCTTTTGCTAGAATTGCCGAAATTTCCGGCAAAAAAAACTTCAGGGGCCAGATTATTTGCCGGGCGAACAACAGTAAAATCAAGAGTCTTGCTGACTGCCGGGGTAAACGGTGGATAGCTGTCGATTCTGCTTCAGCCGGAGGTTATCTCTATCCATTGGGCCATTTTATAGAACATGGTATTAAAAAATCGGACTTTAGCGAGATTTCCTTTTCTCCAGGGCCGGGGGGGCAACAGGAGAAGGTGGTTTTATCTATTTATGCAGGTAAATACGATGTGGGCACGATCCGGGAAGGAACCCTGAACGTTGTTGCTGATAAAATAGACATCAATGAAATCAGGGTAATTGCCAACACCCGCTGGTACCCAGGCTGGGTCTATGCTTCAAGGTCGGGTCTGAAACCGGAATTTGTAAAAAAGATAATGCAAGCATTTTTGAAACTCGATTATGATCAAAGCGAGTACAGGCAAATATTAGAGCCTGCCGACTTTATAAGCATTATACCTGCTGAAGACAAAGATTTTGATCCGGTTAGGGAACTTGCTGCCAAAATAGGATTCAGCCTGGAAGAATAATACCCATGCCTCCTGCTTTGCTACTATCGGTCATTTTCTTTGCTTCTTTCGTTCTGACAATGGTGGGGCTGGGGGGTGGACTTATTTTTTCGCCCCTTTTTGTTTTGCTTAAGTTCCCTGTAACCACAGCAGTATCAGCATCCCTTTTCTTAAACGGTATTGCCGCTTTTTCTGCATCCATTAACTACTTTCGTAAAAAAATGGTGGATGTAAAAACAGGCCTGCCCCTGCTGGTAACATCTACACTCTGCGCTCCTCTGGGGGCCATGCTTACAGCCCGAATTCGCCTGGATGTTTTCACTGGTATTCTGGCATTAGTCATTTTTATGGCTGCAGTGCGCATGCTTTTTTCAAAAAAAATTAAAGCAGAAGGGATGCCTGTGAGTTCGACTCGCAGAATTATTGGAGGAGGGGGTATTGGTGTAATAATAGGGATCATGGCCGGACTTTTAGGTATTGGAGGCGGTGTCTTCATAGTACCCCTTTTGATTTATGTACTGAAAGTTCCTACGAAAACAGCCGCTGCAACTTCTATCTTTATCGTGGTTTTTTCGTCGTTTAGCGGCTTTATTGCTCACATCTCCCTTGCGGATACAGACTGGAAATTTATCCTCATGGCAGCGATCTTTTCCTTTACCGGCGGGCAACTGGGTTCAAAAATAATGGCCGAAAAATTAAAAGGCCGTACTGTACGTCAAATCTTTGGGATTGTATTATTAATTTTTGTTGCTAACCTTATCCAAAGAATTATTTAACTCGATCAATGAACCTTATGAAAAAGAAAATTACCATAGCAATTTTTTTTCTATCAACTTTTGTATGGGATGTTATCAACCCGGACCTTGTCCTGGCTGCCAGGGTGCGCATAAGTCTTGAAAAGGAAAATTAGTTAGGTGAAATTAGGATTTCGCAGTAAGATTTATTTTGGGATGTTTTCTCTGCTCCTGCTCTTGGGGATCGTCATCTTATTTGTCGTCAGCGGGGTCATGACAGAATCTCTACTGAAAGAGAACCGAAATCGCGGAATTTCCATTGGCTTTAATCTTTCGGCCCGCATAACAGAACCGATTCTGGCCATGGATTTTTTGAGAATGAAGACCCTGGTTGATAAAACAGTCCAATTAAGTGATGACATTTTCTATGCCTTTGTCCTGGACGCTGCTGGAAAACCCCTTGTTCATACTTTTAAAGGCGGTTTTCCGGTGGATCTAAAAACCGCGAATAGCGTCTCGGATCACCAGAAATTTTCCATGCGACGGCTGGATACCGGTGAGCAGCTTATTTATGATTATGCTGTTCCTATTTTTATCGGTGAGGACCGGCTCGGAACTGTACGGCTGGGATTGCTTCGAATTAGAATCCAGAAAGCGATAAACCGCATCATGTTGAGTGCATTCCTGTCTACCGGATTTGTCATTCTAATTGCCGGGTTTGTGGGAGCGTTCCTTGCCCGCCCCGTAACCCGACGCATTAAAATCCTTCATGAGTCATCAGAGCAGGCATTGCGGGGAAATCTGGATATCCATACTGCGCCGTTGTTAAAACAAAACTGCTGGGACATCATGAATTGTAACAAACAGGAGTGCCCCGCATACGGAAATTTACATCATCGTTGCTGGTATATTGCAGGAACCCTGTGCCCAACCTGTGTCGAAGGCGAATATGCCAAAAAGATAACCAGTTGTCAAAAATGTCAAGTTTATCGAAAATGCTCGGGGGATGAAATTCAGAGTTTTGCCGAAAGTTTCGATGCCATGACGCAATCTTTAAAAATCCATATTTCTGATCTGCAACGCGCAGAAAAAACATTAAATGAACAAAGAGAATTGCTTCAGACCATACTGGATGCCATACCCGATTTCGTGTCGCTGCAAGATCGCCAATCCGTATACCGGTCCGTAAACAAGCCATTTTGTAAAATAGTTGGCAAAAACAAAGATGAAATAGTCGGGAAAACCGACTTTGATCTCTTTCCCCGGAAGCAGGCCCAAATCTATCATCAAGAGAATCTGGCGATATTCGATACAGGCAAGCCCTTGACTAAAGAAGATAAAATCTCAAGCCCCAAAGGTGAAAAATGGCTTCATGTGGTAAAAATTCCGGTTTTTGAAGCTGACGGTAATGTTGCAGGTCTTTTGTGCAGCGGCCGGGATATTACGGAACTCAAACGGGTGCAGGAACAGCTCACCCAGGCGCAGAAAATGGAGTCCATAGGACAGCTGGCCGCGGGTGTCGCCCATGAGATTAACACCCCCCTGGGTGTTATTTTGGGATATGCCCAGCTTCTTATCGAAGATGTGGAAGAGGATGGCCAGATATATGCGGATATCAAGACCATTGAGAAACAAGCAAAAATATGCCACAAAATTGTGGCCGATCTTTTGAGATTTTCCAGGCGGATGGAAAGTATTGTGACCACGCTCGACATAAATCAATCCATTGAGGAAGTGGTGGCCGTTGTAGAACATACTTTTAAATTAGAACGGGTTATTATTGAAAGAAATTATGGCTTGAGTTTACCTCATGTTATGGGGGATAAAGAAAAGCTCAAGCAGGTTTTTGTTAACTTGCTTAACAATGCCCATGATGCCATTGGAAATGACGGCGTCATTAGTATTAAAACAAGTTTTAATGAGCACAACAATGAGTTGATAATTTCTGTGGCCGATACAGGTAAAGGCATTTCATCTGATAATATGGAAAAAATCTTTGACCCCTTTTTTACGACCAAAGGGGTGGGTAAAGGGACGGGTCTGGGATTGTCGGTGACCTTTGGTATTATTAAGGAGCATGAAGGAACCATAGAAGTCCAAAGTCCGCCACGGTTTGCAAAAGAGAAAAATGGCGTGGATAAGCCAGGCGCTGTTTTTATTGTACATTTACCCGTTACCGGTTATATGCAATAAATGAAAATAAATGGGATGGTATAAGAATATGAGACCTTTGAAAAATGTCAATTTTTGTTTAAGTTCAAGAAAGGCGATAATTTTAACCACAGGAATACATTGAGTATTTCGAGGATTAAAATTTGAGCCTGACGCAGAAATTGAGCAAAAAGGGGCGTTTTTCAAAGGTCTCAATATAAAAGGAGAGAGAGGTAATGGCAAAGATATTGGCATTGGATGATGTATTGGATGCTGCAAATCTCATCAAAAGAATTTTACAAAGAAAAGGGCATGAGGTTTTTACCTTTACAGAAGAAGAAGAGGCCCTGAATTATGCTAGATCCAATGAGGTAGATTTGGCGATTTTAGATATTAAGTTAAAAAAGATTAGTGGTGTCGAGGTGTTGGAAGAGCTTAAAAAGATAGCGCCTTCAATACGTGTTATTATGCTGACCGGTTATCCGACCATAGAGACTGCCCGGGAATCTTTAAAGCTGGGTGCAAACGAATACTGCGTCAAACCAATAGACAAGGATGAGTTGGAGGAAAAGGTGGCAGATGTGTTAAAAGATTAATCGTTTGTACCGGTTGCCAGATAGGCTAGGTAATGAAAATATTCTTGTATAAACTTACCTGAAACAGTTTCCGCCATAGAAAAAAAGAGAGCGTCTTTTTCAAGAAATGATCCGGAAAATGCAAAGAAGACGTTTCGGGAGATATCGGACAGCATGTTGTTGACAAAATCAACATCAATCTGATTTTCGGGCATACCATAAAATCTGCACCTTATGGGTCTGTATTGGTACAGGCAGCATTTTGACTCTCTGTTTAAGGGACACAAAATCTTCTCTTTGTTGTAAACATCAATCAGGCTCTTTTTGTTTGCCTCAGGATCATCTCCTTTATTATCCAGAATGCGCTGCAACGCCCTTGTCTTTTTATAAACTTCAACAGCTTCTTGAATAACTTCCGACCTTACATTACTTTTTAAAGTCCTGTTCATTTTATTGTTCAAGTAGATCACCTCTATTAACTGGAGGTCAAAATAATGTAAGCAGCATTCATCTGTTTCAAGCCCGCAACTCTTATCCTCTTCGATGGTTTTACCGGCCTTCTTGACATCCTCATCTATTTTTTGAGCCAGGGCCTCATATTCTCCAAAATAGGTGCTCAAATCAACGACATTTTTGCTTTCCAGGGAGGGCTCTCTTATCTTTAATACACCGGTTTTTTTACCATATTTTTTCAAAAGCCTCCATTGGCTGTAGCTTGCCGGAGTTGCACGCGTATATTTTAGCTTTTTGGATGCGACTTTTAAACCGAGTCCTCTCCTTAGAAGATAGGAGGTGACAAAGGTGCCGGTTCTCCCGATCCCGTGGCGGCAGTGAACCAGGATTTTCTTGCCCAGATAGATAGCCTCATCCAGCCATGCGAGCCCTTTTTCCATCTCCTCCATGTCGGGTGCGGTTTCGTCCACTATGGGCAGATAATAGACCTCAAAGCCTCTGTCTTCCTCAATTTCATGCAAATCACTGAACTCCGCGCAAAGATTGACGATGGCATTGATGCCCTGTAATTTTAAAGATTCGAGTTCGGCATACGACATGGGTGCGTAGCCCACGGCCAGATCGGGTGTTATCCACGTAAGCTGGTATTCAGACATTCTCTCCACCATTTTTAATAATCGACTTAATAAAGCACATAGCAATCTTCAATTTTCAACCGTCAATCTTCAATTGAACTGAAATGGTACAGCCCGTTCATAAAATCATCTACAAAACCTTCGACTAGAAAGGCATCTTTAAGATACATGTCCATCAATCGGGTTGCACCAAGAAGGCGCCCCACCATGTCCAGTTTTTCAAATATTGCCTCCTGGTTACCCACTTTAAACTGTCCGTCCACCAGATCCCCTTTGATATCAACTATAAATCCAAGACGCGCCAAAACACCTCCGATAAAGCCGGCCCGCAAAGATTTGCCGTAGGAATCCCCACCGCCGCCGGAAAATCTGAACAAGATATAATTCTCGTCCTCTTTGTCTCCGCAGATCGTGTCCAGAATAACAAAATGATAGCCGAATCGCAGGTTAAGATTCAAATAATCACTTGAAAGCACGGCATAACTTCCGAATCGGGCTGAATCTGCGCTTATTATTCCACCACTCATGACAATTTTATCGTATTCTTGCCAGTCAAAATGGGTAAATTCCGACCAGTGTATATCAGGATGAGTCAGGCCACTAAAGACAGCCCTCATGGGAGCACTTATAATAGCTTCCATCCTCACCTCTTTCTCGCTGGTAAGTTTCTGCTCGATGCCGCCGCCCACATCAAGAACATAAAAGAGCATGGGAATCTTGGATATGAGTTTTTTCGCCCCCTTTTTTTGCCCTCCCTTTCTGTCGCCCATAGAGAACATCTCCTGTACTGCTTTCTCGTGGGAAAATCGGATGATATCATGTAGCGATCTGCATCCTTCCGGTTTAAAGGACTTGGAAGCCGAATCCACAAGTTTCAATGGAGAGACAAAGCTTATGACATATCTTAGTTTACGCATAAAGGGACTGTTTGACAAAAGATCCCTTTGTACACGGGGACTTTCAATCAATGAGCTGACAATACCGTCGTAAACAATTTTGCCGTCCGCATGGACAGTAACCTCCCTTCCCGGAAACAAATTGGTAGTGGCAACACCCGTATTTACCAGGGTTGGCACACCGAATTCCCGGGCAACAGACGAAAAATGTCCTGCGATGCTTCCTGTATCGGTCACAACGGCGGTTAGTCTGGCCATAACGGTTACATAATAAGGGGAAGCATTTCTGGCCACCAGGACGGCACCTTTCGGCAGGTTTTCCAAATCTGATTTGCGGTCGATTTTAAAGACACGTCCTGTCCCGACTCCTGATGAAGCCGTTTCTCCACCAGAAACCAGCACGGCATTTTTGATATTATCAAACTTGCACTCCTCTAAAGGGGTATGCACTTCTTCTATCTTTAAGGGTCTTGATTGAAGAATAAAAAGCCGGTCTTCATTATCCTTGCACCATTCAATATCCTGCGGTACTCCATAAAAAGTTTCGAGTGCGGTCCCCCACCTTGCCAGAGTCAAGACAGAGGCATGGCCAATGGAGCAAATTTGTTTTTTGTTATCATAAACCGGAATAACTTCTGTTGACCTGTTTTGCGCCAAGGTCATCTGCTTGTGTTTAACCCCGGTTTTTTCCATGACAATTGTTGGCTTTTCCTCTTTAGTTACTGTTATGATATCCGGTGAGACTTCTCCGCTTACCAGTAATTCACCCAACCCCCATACAGAATGAATATTTAAATAATTTGATGTCGGATCGTCAATGTCCCGGGTGTAGATAATACCACTTGCCGTTGCATCCACCATTTCAAGGGCTAAAACAGCCATGGGTGTTTCAATGTCTGACAGACCATAGTTGATTCGGTAATAAAGGGCTCTTGGCGAATATTTGCTTGCGATTACCTTTTTATAGGCATCCAGGATTTTCTCTTCTTTAACATTTAAAACCGTCAGGTACTGTCCTGCAAATGACGATTGTTCATCTTCACACACAGCACTGCTCCGCATGGCAATCCTGATATCCCGATTTTTTGTCCATTGACAGGCTTTGAATGCATTTAGAACCGCATTTTCGATGTCCGGAGGAATCCGGGAGTTCATGATTAAGGCCACCAGCTCATCAGATGTGTGGTCCAGGGATGGAGTGGAATTGATATCAAGACCGGCAAGTTTCTCGTCGATTATTTTTCTCAAATCATTATGTTCGATCAAATAAAAAAAGGCATTGGTGGTAATCACAAAACCACTGGGTATGGGTAGCTGTAAGTCTTTTTTAATAACAGAGAGTGGTAGCGCTTTTCCTCCAACCAATAAACGGCCGTCTGATGGTATCTCATCTAACTGAACGGTAAATGGCGGAGAAAAGTTATATTCCGGCGGTGCGAGCATGAATCTGATATAGAAATCGAACTTCTTGAAATAGTCCTTGAGATTCAGATAACGGGAAGGGCACATCCTGGACAGATCTTCTACGATGCCGGATACAGATTCAGCCAACCGGTCATATTTTTTCGCAATGACCTGAAAATCAACCCTGATCCGGTTATAATAGATCTCTTCCAGCTCTGCCATCACTTCATGGGCACACTTGTCATGGACCAGCAGTGATTTGAACGCTTCGTATTTTTCTCTTAAAACCGTTCCAGGTGAAAACACCTGATACGTCCAGTATTTAAATAAGTTTTTTAATAGCACGAAGAAAACCTTATTTATGAGTTTGTTGATTAATGAGGATTTTCGTTCAAAATCAAGGCATGCGAAAAAAATAACCACCCCAGTACGATCTGCCGACCTACGGGGCAGGCATATATTTTATATTCCGAGGATTATTTTTTGAGCATAACGCAGAGATTGTGCGAAAAGACCATTAATCAACAGACTTATTTATGGAAGCTACTACGTTATATTACTTACTAAAGCGTGCCAGTAATTCTATAATACTCAGAATTATAACTGACTTTTTACAAAATAGTCAATATGGAATTAATTTCTTGTGAATTCTTAACATGCCGAAATTCTATTATCTACTGTCAAAAACGATAATCAACCTAAAGCTAAAATTCTAAAACCTGACATCTTGAAATGCTATTGACATCCGCCCAGTTTCTTCTTGACTAAGCTTTCTTACAAACCTATAGTTTAGATCCTAAATCCTGAGTAAATTGTCTTTGAATATTTAAAAATCCCGGGAGGTATGGTTTTGAACAACCTTTTTATGCGTGTCACTATTTTATCAGCAATACTTTCCTTTTCTCTTTCTATGAACATCGTTTATGCCGAAAAGATCACCGTGGGCGAAATCGTAAAAGAGCTTGGCACCTTGGAAGCCAAGGTAATTAAAGGTCCCCACGGAAGATATCTTATTAATATGGGTACTATCCATAACATCAAAAAGGGCAGTCTTTGGACCTTGTATTCCACAGGTGAGCAGGTTATTGAACCTGTCACAGGCAAAAAACTCGGTGCGTTGCCTCTGCCGCTTGCTATTGGCGAAGTTACAAGGGTGGAGAAACACTTTTCGGAAATATCAGTAAAGTGTTTTAAAAAAGCGTGCAATATTAAATCAGGGCTTACGGCAACACGCTACCGTGAAATCAAAGCCGTGTTTCAGGACGTTAACGGCTCCTTGTACAGCCTGTACGAACTGATAAGAGGCAAGCTACCATCACTTGACTGGCAGGGATACCAGAGCATTGAAAATCCTTCTGATGCCGCACAACTTCCTGAAGGTGTTGTGATTGTTGCAGATAAGGGAAAAGTCACCATCTGGAGTGGTGGTGAGATATTGTCGATATATGATGAAATGGTTTCTGCCGGAGGTCTTTCCCAACCTGCGCTCACCCCTTCGACACTATCCGTGACTAAAAGAAAAGAAAGCCACTTAAAGCAAAAAACCGTCGCAGGCCCGGCGGGATTAATGATTCCTGGTCTGAATACAGATCTGGCAATAGAAAATTACAGAGCCGTTGCCAGCATTGACTATCGAGTCAACAATCTGAGGATAACAGAACCTAATAGGGCAAAAACACCTTATTTCATTTACCTCAGCAATAAAACCCTGTATGCCCAGGCCGTGGGAACCGGGGAAAGTTATCAGTATGCCTATAAAGGTTTTGGTGATATGGTCAATATGTCGCTGGGACCCAACGGACTCATAGCTCTTAATATCTATGTCCAGGGCGAAGGCATGAATTCACGAATTCTCAAATTCACAACGGATGGATTTACAGTCCTTACAAGAGATATCGAATATATTTTAGAATTTCTGGACATGGACGGAAACGGTATTAATGAATCCCTGGTGGGCCAGGACTTTGATACGGAAAGTTTTTTCGGCTCCGGAGTTTTTCGCCTTGCCCTTGATGACTTAGGCAAAATAACGCAAAATGATTCCTTGGCCACTCCCAAGGGTTTCAATCTGCTTGGAGCGATTATGGCTGACCTGGACGGAAACGAAATTAATGAAACAGCCTACTATAATTCCGGGAGGAATCTGGTTATATATGAAGCCAACCAACAGAAATGGGAATCACCATCTTCTTTTGGCTCCATAAAATCCATGCTTATCGATGACATTATCAATGAATCCAATGCACCCAGAGGTGTGCCGGTATGGCCTCAATCGGCTTTGTTTAGCATAGATAATGCCCTTTTTGCAGTAGTACCAGCCAACCAGGACGGCATCTGGGGTATGGTTGGCGGCAGCACCAAAAATGGCAGACTTGGACTCCTTTACCCGAATAACGGAACATACACTTTCAGGTTGCTAACCACCAAGTTCCAGGGACCGGTACAATCAATTTTTACTTATAATAATGAACTTTATATTGCTATTGTTGAAGGAAACGCCTTTACCGGCCAAGGCAAAACCCATATTCTTGCGTTACCCATGAATGTACTTAAGAAAAGTATAAGGTAACCGATTAAGTCTCTGCAATTTTGACGTGTTGGACCATGGTGTTACTATTCAAAAAAATACGGCCGATTTTTTTATCACCCAAACCTAAAATTATCAAACACTTTCTTTTCAAATTCAAATTGTTTTTCTTGAAACAGCTTTAAGCAGATATCTACCACCTGTGCGTCGTAAAGGAGATTCTTATTTTCAGTTATTTCCTTTAGTGCTGCATCTATTCCTAGTGCCGGACGATAAGGGCGATAAGAGGCAATGCCCTCAAGCACGTCGGCCACACCCATAATTCTTGCCTCCAAAAGAATGTCTTTTCCTAAAAGGCCTTGAGGGTAGCCGGAGCCATCCATTTTTTCGTGATGTTGAAGTACGATTTGAGCAATGGGCCACGGGAACTCAATTCCTTTCAGAATGTCGTAACCGACCTGTGGATGATCCTTGATTAAAGCGATTTCCTTTTTTGTGATGTGCCCGGGTTTGGTGAGAATCTCTGCGGGTACGGATATCTTTCCGATATCGTGAATAAGTCCGGCCATGCGAATTCCATCAGCCTGATGAGTCGAAAGGCCCATTTCCAGAGCAATTGCATAGGCAAGGTTGGATACCCTCCGCTGATGGCCTGCTGTGTATGGGTCTTTCGATTCCACGGTTTGCGACATAGCGAGAATAGTGCCCTCAAAAGCCTTTTGTAGATCCTGAAAACTCTTTTGAAGTTTGTTTTCCGCATCCTTCAAAAGACTGATGTCTTTGGTATCTTCGACAATGCCAATCATTTCGCCATCAGCACCGAAAAATGGACTTGCTGTTACAATACAAAGGATCTCTGAACCATCGGAGCGCTTTTTTTGGGTCTCGAATTCAATACGTTTTTCCCCTTCCAGAACCCTGCTCAGACAACATCGACTTGTATTACAGGCAGGGCCCGGAAGAATATCATAGCACTTTTTGCCTTTTGTTTTCTGTTTGTTAATTAAAAACATCTGAGCAAAAGTATTATTGATTTTCAGGACATTAAAATCCTTATCAATCAAACACATGCCGTCTGCGGCAGTGTTGAATATCTGGTTCAGTTCCGCAAAAGCTGCTTTGGTCGCTTTTTCCGCAGCCTGTTGTTCTGCCAGGGTTTGTTCTTCAATTTGAAAAACCTCCCAGAGTACGCTGGCTGCCACATGATCCATCAACCGTATGTGCGCCAGTTTGGTTTAGAGATATCGTTTGTGACCTCATCCTAACCCGTTAGCTCAATGATTAAATCAAGATCCTTAAGCCCGTAGAGATTTCGATAATCCGTAAATGCATAAATGCCATTTTCCCTGGCGTACCGGTATGCCTCAGCACCGGCATCGGCACAAGCTATCCCGATGAGTTCGAATCCATGCCGTGTCAATTTCTCCGATAAAATAATTTCCGCGATGGCTTTGCACCAATGGTCGCTGCCAACAATCGCCACCTTAAACGGCCGAATCATTTCTGTCATTTCCTTTCCTTTTTTTGCCACAAGTATTTTAGGTCACCAAAGACATTTTGAATTTTACCCTTTTTTAACGGAGTATTTCCTGATTTTTAAGTGTATTTTATATTCAGGACGGAATAATTACTTCGATTTAGATCAAAAAAGACAAAAATTAGAAAAATGAAACTCCCCGCTGCGGGCCAAGCAGACTGGGAGTTTCATTAATAAAGAAAGTTTGCTTTAGGTATTTTTTTGAACTTTGGCAACTAAAAGGTCAATGCTTGATACTCGTTTAATAAATCAATCAGAAAGGGTGCACCTTCCATCTCTACCCCCGGAATCATTTCCTCGGGGGCATAAATACCTGTGATCCACTCAGGCCTTGCAGGCGCAAATCGTAGCCCCATGTTCTGTCAGATAATCGATAAACGGTTTCATTTCTTCACCTGTAGATGCCTTTGTGCCATCGGCCATGCCAAATTGAGCCCAGTGAATTGCATCATCCACAATAAATACCTTAACATCATGTCCCTTTTCGCAGGCCACCTAGGCAAACTGGAATGCACGGGTCGCGCGCCCTGCCTTTTCAAATCCATTGGAAATAACAAACAGTAACTTTTTCACAGTGTTCACCTCCTATATTTATAGCGTTTTCGCAACTTCGCCCTATAATTGTAGTAAAGCAATTTCATTTTTTTAAAGCGCTGACTTTATGGACTCTCTTTTTTTGGGTTAGCTCCTTTACTTTTTCTTCAGTGTAGCCAAGTGCTTTAAAATCCATAACCCCGGCTGGACTGTGACAGTCATTGCATTGCAGAGATCGTTCTACGGTTACACCATGACTGAGTTGAAAATAAACGTCATATTCTTTCGGTTCCCATGACCCGCTGTAAGGTCGGCCGCTTGCATTGACACCTGCCTTAATTGCCTTTTCTATATCACCTGTTTTGGTAAACATACCGAGGTCGAGCCATAGAAAATCTCCGGTTTTCTTATCCACCGGGGCAACACCCGTGTATTTCTTAAAAGG
>Ga0075120_10000847_pt1 | contig 24982 bp, 18 predicted proteins | sample AntAceMetag02UKL_FD_69792 | JGI IMG/M metagenome (GOLD analysis project Ga0075120, IMG submission 69792) | Saline lake microbial communities from Ace Lake, Antarctica - Antarctic Ace Lake Metagenome 02UKL | ecosystem: Environmental > Aquatic > Non-marine Saline and Alkaline > Saline | place...
AGCAACCAACTTCTCCGATGGCATGCGCCGGATCGAGCAGGCAGGAAAAGGCGATTGGGGCTTTGCCGTGCAACACGGCCCATTTCTTTTAGGACTGACCCCATTTCCTTGCCATTTTCTGCGGGGAGTGGAGTAAGGATTCACCGTAAGTATTGAAATAGCGGGGACAAGTGGCGGGAGTGTTGACAGGTCTAATTTTTATAATCATAATGCCCACCATTGGACTACACCGCCACATAATTTGGCGTTCAATCAGGGTTGCTTAGGGAGCGATGTGAGCATGTCTTGAGGAGGTATGTGATGACAACGGATGCCCGAAATCTGGTCGATGGTAAGTACAGTATCAGCGACCTTGTCGATATGGATCAGCTGCGTGATGTCTTTGAGAAATTTACACTGGCCACGGGATTTACCATTGGGTTTCTGGATCATCCGGATCTGAATGTACTCATCGCAACGGGCTGGCGGGACATCTGTACGAAGTTTCACCGGGGATGTCCCGCTGCGGCTGAAGTTTGTACAAAGAGTAATGCACACCTGCTGGATCAATTGTCCACTCCACATCAATTGGAGATCGAACTGTGCGACCATGGGCTGGTCGACTGCGCAACCCCCATCATCATCAAAGGGAAGCACATTGCAAGTTTGGCCACCGGCCAACTGCTGCTCGAAGAAGCGAACATCGGACGTTTTTGCAAGCAGGCCCAACGGTTTGGCTTCGACGAAAAGAAGTATCTGGAGGCGCTCGAAGGGGTGCCTGTTGTTTCGGAAGAACAACTGCGAAGTGTCACGGCGTTTCTAGGTACCTTGGCTCTCGTCATCACGGAACTGGGGTACGCTACGCTGAAAAGCAAGGAGGAGGCTGAGAGACTGGCCGCAGAGGTTGCAGAGCGCAAGCGGGTGGAAGTCGAGCTGCGAAGTTCAGAGCGAAAGTTCCGCCTGTTGCATGAGAGCATGAGAGACGCGTTTGTGAGTGTGGATATGGAGGGCCACTTTCTCGATTTCAACGGCGTCTACCAACATATGTTGGGGTATACAGAAGAGGAACTCAACGGCAAAACCTACACGGATCTGACACCTGAAAAATGGCACGGCGTTGAGATGAATCTTGTGAAAGAACAGGTCCTTTCGCGCGGATATTCCGATGTGTATGAAAAAGAATATTACCGTAAAGATGGAACGGTGTTCCCGGTTGAACTGCGCACCATGCTGATGCGGGATAGCGCTGGAGCCCCATCGGCCATGTGGTCCATCGTTCGTGATGTTACCGAACGAAAGCAGGCGGAAGAAGAACGCCTTAAGATGGAGTCCAAAATACGACATGTGCAAAAACTGGAGAGTTTGGGAGTTCTGGCTGGAGGCATCGCGCACGATTTTAACAATTTGCTGATGACGATTCTGGGGAATATTGAACTGGCCATGGAAGAGGCCTCATCGGCTGCGTCAAAACGGAACAACCTGCTGGAGGCAGAAAAGGCCGGACGTCGCGCAGCAGGCTTATGTAGAGAGATGTTGGCGTATGCCGGGAAAGGCCGGTTTATTATCCGGCACATAAATATTCAGGAGCTGGTGGAGGAAATGATACATATCCTGAAGGTATCCATTTCCAAGAAGGCACAGCTTCGGTCAGACTTTGCTATGAATCTTCCGGCCATAGAGGCGGATGCCGAACAGATTCGGCAGGTCATCATGAATCTGATTATTAATGCTTCCGATGCGTTGGGGGATGGTGAGGGTGTCGTTAAAATTACCACGGGTGTGATGGAATGCCAGCGGGACTATTTTGCAGACAAGGGTTCCGATGAGCCACTGAGTGAGGGCACTTACGTGTATCTGGAAGTGTGTGATACCGGGTGCGGGATGGACGAAACGACGAAAGCCTGTATGTTTGACCCGTTTTTCACAACCAAATTTACAGGGCGGGGGCTGGGCATGTCCGCCGTCATGGGTATTGTGCGAGGGCACAAGGGAGCCATCAAGGTGACCAGCAAACCGGGGAAAGGCACAACGATCAGGCTTCTCTTCCCGGCGAGTTCCCAGCCGGCCGAGTCTCTTTGTGAGGCTGTAGATAAGGGCAGTTGGCGAGGAAGCGGAGCCATACTTCTGGTGGATGATGAAGAAGGGGTGCGTGCAGTGGGCAAGCTTATGCTGGAACGCATGGGTTTTCATGTGGTGTTGGCCGAAGATGGTGCCGCGGCCATCGACCTACTCCGCAACATGCCACCGGAGGGCTACGAGAAATTTGCCTGCGTGATTCTTGATTTGACCATGCCCCATATGAACGGGGAGGAGACCTTCCAGGATATCCAGCGCCTACACATTGATGTTCCGGTTCTTGTTTCCAGCGGATACGACGAACAGCAGGTAATTCAGAAATTTGCAGGAACTGGCCTGGCGGGATTCATCCAGAAGCCCTATCGGATGAAGGAGCTGGCCACCAAATTGCGGAAGGTTCTAGAGTCCTGAAGAGCTTCTGGCGCTCACGCGGCGGCATGGGGGTGGATTTAGGCGGCGTAAACAGGTGGTGACATTCCGGCCTAGGGATGTTTGGGCAAGGCTTCACTCAACAAACCGCCAGCTTTGACTTGGTCATAATAGTCGGAAAAGGCCTGTATGGTGGAGGGGTTGTTAATCAGGACGCTGGTTTCGTTGCGGCGCTCGAGGGCATCATAGCCCCAGTTGGCCGATCCGATCACGACGGCGTCATCCACCAGTACGACTTTGGCATGGGTGGTCTGTGTGACAGAATCATCAAAGACGGCTACGCCATGGGTCTGCAAATAATCTTTTGCGCCCTGGTTTACCTCGTTGAGCGTGTGATTGTAGTCGCTCAGGTCCATGAGCACCTCGACATCGACGCCCCGTTTTGCCGCAGCAATGAGCGCATCAAGCAATTGGTTGGTTTTGCATTCGGGATATTCCGGATAATATTTAATCCCGTACATGATGATCCGGATACGTTTGTGTGCGGCCTGAAACAAAGCGAGTAGTTCATCGAAATACTGCCGGTTAATGATGGTCTTGATCGAGCCGCTTTGGATTGCGGGCAGGAGCGGTTCTTCAACGCTGTCCTTCATCAGCGTATCGGCGTAGCGGCTGAAATATTCGGCGATGAGCGGATCGTAGATCAGGACATTGCTTTCGTTGTTGTTGTCGATGGAATTGCCGGTCCAATTGGTTGAGCCAAGCAGCACTACTTTACCATCCACGACGAGGAGTTTGCTGTGCAGCATTTTTTTCTTTGTGTCCAGCTCCACCGCGATGCCTAGGTCGTGCAGGTACGGCAAACTTTTCGCGTTGAACTCAATGTTGTTTTCAAGCAGGCCGCGCACCGTGACGCCGCGTTGTACCGCCTCCGCCAGGGCCTGCTGAATTTGTTTGATGGTGGGATCGTAATGATATTCCAGGGCTAAAAATTCCAGGCGGTTGGTGCTCGAATGAATCAATTTCAGCACGGCGGGCAAGTAGTCTTTGTTGTTTACCGGTTGAATGGTCTGCTCGGCACCTGCCGGAAGGTGCGCCACACAAATCATCAATAAAATACCCGTGAATAATCGTGCTTTCATAATCTTATTTCCCTTTCGTGTCAGGAGCACAGTGTACCAATGGCAGTGCCAAAAGTTTATCTGTTTGCATGATTCTGTACTGAAGTAGCCGTCCGCTCGCCGAGCGGTCGGGGGAGGAGGGGTGTCAAGCGGCAAAACTCCGTGGCGCTCGGAGAGCACCCCGCTACCAATACGCACATCCTGCACACGGCGTTCCGCGACTCCGCTCAAGCCGATTAGCCCAGAGCACATCCAATCAGTGGAAACTTTCATAGCCCGTAAGCCGACTGCTCGTGTATAAGCAAATCCTACACAGAGATATGTTCTGTTAAAGGAGGGCTTTCATGGAACTCGAATTGAACGCTATCGAACTGCGCATTGTGGGCTGTCTGATGGAAAAGGAAATCACCACGCCCGATTATTATCCGCTGACGCTGAATCAACTGGTGGCCGCCTGCAATCAGAAATCCAACCGTCATCCCGTGATGGAGCTGGATGAACGAACCATTGAACGGACCCTGGAGGACTTGCGGGAGGGGCATCATCTCGCCTGCCGCATCCACACCAGTGGAAGCCGTGTGCCAAAATACAATCACACTCTGGCCGATCAATGGACCTTCTCTCCCCAGGAATTCGCCATCCTGTGCGAGCTGTTTCTTCGCGGTCCTCAAACCGCCGGCGAATTGCGCACGCACGCTTCCCGCATTTGCCCGATGAACGATCTGAGCGAGGTGGAGCAGGCTCTTCAGGAGTTGTCCGTCCGCACCGACGGCCCGTTTACAGCCATCCTGCCCCGGGAACCCGGCAAGCGGGAACAACGTTGGACTCATCTATTTTCAGGAACGGCGGTGCAGACCGTTTCCGCGCAGGAAAATGAAGGTGGGCAACCAATCCCTCAAGGCCCTGGACTGTGCGAACGCGTGGCCGCACTGGAAGGCGAAGTCGCCACTCTTCGCGAGACCCTGAACCAGATTCAAAACGACTACGCTGAATTCAAAAGGCAGTTTTCTTAGAATGGTCGCGTGGTGCTCTCCGAGCGCCACGGCTTTTGGGCTTCTTGAATTGCCGCGCCGGATTTTCCAATGGTTGGAAAAAATAATTTCAGGGACTTGGCGGGGGTGATGTGGCGGTCAGGCTTTGGCGCGTTGGCCGTAGAGGTTTTCGTAGTAGGCGGTGTATTGTCCGCTGCGCACGTTTTCGAGCCAGTCGCGATGGGTGAGATACCAGTCGATGGTTTTCTGCATGGCTTGTTCAAAGGTATAGCGGGGGGCCCAGCCGAGTTCATTCTGGATTTTAACGGCGTCCATGGCGTAGCGCCGGTCGTGTCCAGGGCGATCCTGCACGAAGGTGATGAGGGATTCCGGTTTGCCCAGTTTGGCGAGTAGGGTTTTGACGAGTTCGAGGTTGGGTATGTCGTGCATGCTGCCGATGTTGTAGACTTCGCCGGATTTGCCCTGTCGCAGGACGAGGTCAATGCCTCGGCAGTGGTCGTCGACGTAAATCCAGTCGCGCACGTGCATGCCATCGCCATAGACCGGCAGGGGCTTTTCTTCGAGGGCGTTGGCAATCATCAGCGGGATGAGTTTTTCCGGGAATTGATAGGGTCCGAAGTTGTTGGAGCAGCGCGTGGTGACGGCGTCGAGTTTGTAGGAGCGTGCGGCGGCACGCACCATGAAGTCGGCGGCGGCTTTGGTGGCGGAATAGGGATTGTTTGGCGCGAGGGGGGTGGTTTCGGTGAAGCTGCCTTCGGGTCCGAGGCTGCCGTACACTTCGTCGGTGGAGACTTGCAGGAAGCGTCCGATTTTGAATGCACGGCAGGCATCGAGAAGGTGCTGGGTTCCGGCGATGTTGGTTTGGATGAAGGCGTCGGCACCGACGTGGAGACTGCGGTCAACATGGCTTTCGGCGGCAAAGTTGAGGATGGCATCGAGATCGGGATGCGCCTCGAAGGCGGCACGCACTTGGGCGGCATCGCGAATGTCCGCTTTGATGAAGGTATAGCGCGGATCGTTTTCGATGTCGGCCAGGTTTTCGAGATTGCCGGCATAGGTGAGGGCATCGAGGTTGACAATCTCGGTATCGGTGCGTTCCTGAAGGACCATCCGAATGTAGTTGCTGCCGATAAATCCAGCACCGCCGGTGACGAGTATTTTCATGAGTTGGCGTCTTTCTTTTTGATGTCGCGGTGGTATTCCTGAAGGGACTTGACTTGGCCGCCACCGGTTCGGCTGGCGGCGATTCCCTTTGCAGAGGCTAAGGCGGCGGCGAGCGTGGTGATGTAGGGCACTTTATATTTAATGGCAGTCTTGCGAATGTAGGAATCGTCGTGCTGTCCTTTTTTTCCTATGGGCGTATTGATGACAAGCTGGATTTCGCCGTTCATGATGGCGTCCACGATGTTCGGGCGGCCTTCGTGCATTTTGCTGATGAGTTCGGCTTGGATGCCTTGCTGTTCAAAGAAGAGGCAGGTGCCCTCCGTGGCACGTATGCGGAAACCCATCTGTGCGAAGTCGCGCCCAATGCGCGCCACGGCGTCGCTTTTTTCGGATACGCTGATAAGGACGACGCCCTCGGTGGGAAGGGGTGGACGGGCGGCTTCTTCGGCCTTGAAGAAGGCCATGCCGAAACTGTCGGCCATGCCCAGCACTTCGCCGGTGGATCGCATTTCAGGCCCGAGCAAGGGGTCGACTTCCGGAAACATGTTGAAGGGGAAGACGGCTTCTTTGACGCCGTAGTGCGGGATGTCGGCGTGTTGCAGTCCGAGTTCGGCGAGTGGGCATCCGGTCATGAGCTGGGTGGCGGCGCGTGCCATCGAGATGGCGCACACTTTGGAAACCAAGGGGACGGTGCGCGAGGCACGCGGGTTGGCCTCGAGAACATAGACCTGGTCGTCGGCAATGGCGTATTGCATGTTCATCAGTCCCACCACGTGCAGTTCCTCGGCAATGCGGCGGGTGTAGTCCTCGATGGTTTTGAGGTGTTTTTCTTCGATGTTCACAGGCGGGATCACGCAGGCGGAATCGCCGGAGTGAATGCCGGCCTGCTCGATGTGTTCCATGATGGCTGGGACAAATACGTCGTGTCCATCGGAGAGGGCATCGGCTTCGCATTCGAGGGCGTCTTCCAGAAAGCGGTCGATCAGGATGGGGCGGTCCGGGGTGACTTCGACAGCGGTGTTCACATAGCGTTGCAGGTCGGCTTCGTCGTACACCACTTCCATGCCGCGTCCACCGAGGACAAAGGAGGGGCGCACCATCAGCGGGTAGCCGATGTTGGCGGCCACGGCCAGGGCTTCTTCCTGGTTGGTGGCCATGCCGGATTCGGGCATGGGGATGCCCATTTTATCCATCATTTTTCGGAAGAGATCACGGTCCTCGGCGAGGGCGATGGTGGCGGGCGTGGTGCCCAGGATTCGGACGCCTTCTTGTGCGAGTTCTTCGGCGATGTTGAGCGGGGTCTGGCCGCCGAACTGTACAATGACGCCTTCCGGTTTTTCTTTGTGGTAGATGCTGAGTACGTCTTCCACGGTGAGGGGCTCGAAGTAGAGTTTGTCGGAGGTATCGTAGTCGGTGGATACGGTTTCGGGGTTGCAGTTAACCATGATGGTTTCATAGCCCTGTTCGCGGAGTGCGAGTGCGGCGTGTACGCAGCAGTAATCAAATTCGATTCCCTGGCCGATGCGGTTGGGCCCGCCTCCGAGGATCATGATTTTGCGTCGGTCGCTGACGGCGACCTGGTCGGGGGCGTTGTAGGTGGAGTAATAGTAGGCGGCATCTTCCACGCCACTGACGGGCACCGGTGCCCATGCTTCGAGCAGGCCGAGGCCCAGACGTTTCGTGCGGATGCTTTTTTCCGACACGCCCAGAATCCGGGCGAGATACTTATCGGAAAAGCCATCGAGTTTGGCGCGCCGGAGGAGTTCGTCAGGCAGGGTGGTGCCTTTGGTGGCGAGGACTTCTTCTTCGAGTTGCACGAGTTCGCGCATTTGTTCGATGAAGTAGTGTTTGATGTGGGTCAGGCGATGGAGTTCTTCGGTGTCGGCACCTTTGCGAATAGCTTCATACATAATGAACTGCCGCTCGCTGGTGGCCTCGCGCAGCAGGTGCATCAGTTCGGGAAGCGTGCGCCGGTTGAAGTCTTTGGCGAAGCCGAGTCCATGGCGTCCGTTTTCCAGCGCACGGATGGCCTTCTGAAAGGCTTCTTTGTAATTTTTCCCGATGCTCATGACCTCACCCACAGCGCGCATCTGGGTGCCGAGTTTATCTTCCGAGCCTTTGAATTTTTCGAAGGCCCATCGAGCGAACTTGACCACCACGTAGTCGCCGGAGGGGGTATAGCTATCCAGGGTTCCGTCACGCCAGTACGGGATGTCCTTGAGAGTCAATCCGGCGGCGAGTTTGGCGGAGATCAGGGCAATCGGGAAGCCGGTGGCCTTGGAGGCCAGGGCCGAGGAACGCGAGGTGCGCGGATTGATTTCAATAATGACGACCCGATCAGTCTTTGGATCGTGCGCAAATTGTACGTTGGTGCCGCCGATGACCTGAATGGCTTCGACGATTCGGTAGGAGTAGTCCTGCAGGCGCTTCATGAGTTCGGGTTTGATGGTGAGCATGGGCGCGGTACAGAAGGAATCCCCGGTATGCACGCCCATGGCGTCCACGTTTTCAATGAAGCAGACCGTAATCATTTTGCCGATCGCGTCGCGCACGATTTCGAGTTCGAGTTCTTCCCACCCCAACACGGACTCCTCAATCAGCACCTGCCCCACCATGCTGGCCGCAATGCCGCGGTTGACGATGACGCGCAGCTCTTCGAGATTGTAGACGAGGCCGCCGCCTGTTCCGCCCATGGTGTAGGCCGGGCGCACGACCACGGGGTAGCCCAATTCAGAGGCGATGGCTTCGGCTTCGGCCACGGTATAGGCCGGCGCGCTTTTGGGCATATCGATGCCGAGGCGGTTCATGGTGTCTTTGAAGGCAATGCGGTCCTCGCCGCGCTCAATGGCGTCGACCTGTACGCCAATGACCTCGACCTTGTATTTTTCGAGTACCCCGGCCTTTGCCAGTTCGAGGCAGAGATTGAGCCCAGACTGTCCGCCCAGATTGGGCAGGAGGGCATCGGGGCGTTCTTTGGCAATGATTTGTTCCATGCGTTGCACATTGAGTGGCTCGATGTAGGTGGCGTCGGCCGTGCCGGGGTCGGTCATGATGGTGGCCGGGTTGGAGTTGACGAGTACAATTTCGTACCCCAGTTCGCGCAGCGCCTTGCAGGCCTGCGTACCGGAATAGTCAAACTCGCAGGCTTGACCGATAATGATGGGACCCGATCCGATGATCATTACTTTTTTGATGTCGTTTCGTTTAGGCATGGGGCGTTCTCCGGGGTTGTTCAGGGCCGGATGGCCGGGGCGTGATGGTTTTGTTTTTATGAAGGTTTAAGTCAGCGATTCATGGTTGAGGGCTTCGAGATAGGCATCCAATCCCTCCTGCCAAGAAGGGAAGCGATGGCCGGTCCATTGCGTATAGCGCGTTTTATCCAGCACGGAATTGGCGGGGCGTCGTGCGGGGCGCGGATAGGTGGAGGCAGGGACTGGAATCACTTCCACGCCGGGCTGAACCCGGTCCACAATGGCGCGTGCAAAATCAAACCACGAGCAGGCACCTTCCGACGAGGTATGCACGATGCCCCGGTGTTTTGTTTGAAGCAGCCGCAGCAGCGCGTCGGCCAACTGTCCGCTCCAGGTGGGACAGGACACCTGATCATGCACGACTTTCAGCGGCACTTTGCCCTCGGCTAAAAAGCGCATAATGGATTGAATAAAACTCGGGCCATGCAGGCCGAAAAGCGACTGGGTGCGCGCGATGATATACGCGCATCCGGCGTTCTGCACGGCGCGTTCCCCGGCGAGCTTGCTTTCGCCATACACACTGAGGGCGTGGGTCGGGTCATCCTCCTGATAGGGGTTTTTTTTGGTGCCGTCGAAGACATAATCGGTGCTGATATGCAGCAACGAAACGCTCCGTTGCGCACAGAGTCGGGCCAAGTTACGCGGGCCTTCGGCATTGACGGAAAAACAGATATCGCGATTCGTTTCCGCGTCATCCACACGGGTATAAGCGGCGCAGTTAATGATCCAGTCACATTCGGGCATGTCATCCTGGAGACGTTCCGGTCTGGTAATGTCTATTTCGGGCAGGTCCAAGCCGACGAAGTTCACGCCTGCACACGCGCAGGCGTTCTTCAGGTCCGTTCCAAGCATTCCGTTGGCGCCGACAATCACCACCCGCATCAAATGGCCACTCCTTCCATGCGGGCGACCGTCAGGTTCGCCATCAGCAGGGCTTCGGCATTTTCGCCTGCATCCATCCACCATCCATCGACCAGATCATACTGCATGGCACCCTGTGCGATATAGCGGTTATTTACGTCCGTAATTTCAAGCTCCCCGCGTGCGGAGGGTGTCAGCCCCTTGATGAAATCAAAGACATCCGCCGGATACATGTAGACCCCGATCACCGCCAGATTGCTGGGTGAATCCTTGGGCTTTTCAATGATTTGGGTGATGCGCTTTCCTTCCACGGTTGCGATACCGTATTCCCAAGGGTGATCCACCTCTTTCAGAAAAATACGCGCTCCCTCGGGCTGATTTTGAAAGGCCTCGACGCCGTGTCGAATGCCTTTTTCGAGGAGGTTATCGCCCAGCACCACCGTGAATTTATGTCCGTCCACGAAATCTTCCGCTAGGCTGAGGGCATCGGCAATGCCGCCTTCGCCTTCCTGGTAGGTATATTCGAGATGGCGCAGTCCAAATTGTTTGCCATTGCCGATCAGGCGCAGAAAATCTCCGGCATTGTTGCCGCCGGTGACGATCAGGACCTCCTTGATGCCAGCCTGCGCCAGCATCTCGATGGGATAGAAAATCATCGGCTTTTTGTAAATCGGCAGCAGATGTTTGTTGGTAATTTTTGTGAGCGGGTTCAACCGGGTCCCCAGTCCTCCGGCCAGTACAACACCTTTCATAATATTTTTTCTCCTTCGATGGGCGGAACGCTGCCGCCGTTAAACGTCTGTATGGAGCACAGCTTAATGAAAACATGTGGCATGACAATCTAATATTGAAGTTTCACTTTCCGGGGAAAGATTCTCACACAAAGCCGCAAAGCCAGGAATGTGCGGTTATTCAGTCTGTCTGCTCCGCTCGACTAGGCGGCGCAATGAAGCGCTGGTAGTAGGCGAGCACCAGGCAGGACATCGGGATGGCGATGAGCAACCCAAGAAATCCCAGCAATTTGCCCCAAATGGCCAGCGAGAGGAGAATGACCGCCGGGCTTAGGCCCGTGGCTTTGCCCAGGATTTTCGGTGTCAGCACCAGATCCTGGAGTGTCTGCACCACAGCAAACACCAGGAGCGTCAGCAGGGGTAATTGCCAGGGATTTGCGCCGGTGATGATGCTCGAGAGAAAGGCCAGCAGAAAGGCGGGGATCAAGCCGACAATTTGCAAGTAGGGCACCATATTGAGCAGGCCGATGAAAAGCCCAAGGAAAATGCCGAGCGGCAGGCCGATCAACCAGAAACCAAAGGCAAACAGGCACCCTACGATTGAGGCGATCATCGCCTGCCCGCGAAAATAACGCTTCATGGCCTCGTTGAAGTCATCTACGAAACCAACCACCGGTACCCGATAGCTTGGAGGCAGGTAATCGGGCCACGTTTCCTTGATTTTATCGTAATCGATGAGAAGAAAAATCATATAGAGTAGGATAACGGCCAGGCCAATCAGCCCAAGGACAAAGCTGACGGCACCGGTGATAACACTCCATACGCCTGGCAATGCGCGACGAAGCATACCCTGAAAGAGTTCCTGAAAGCGTTCTGACTGAAACCACTCCCGCACATCCTGATCAGCTAGGCGCTGCAAGAAGTGATCCCACTGTACATTCGGCAGTAGCTTAATCAGCCAATCCGGGGGTCGGGCCTGCTCAATCTTGGTGAGAAACGGAATCATGGCCGAAAATTCGCGAAGAATCAGCGGGGTCAGAAAGAGAACCAAGCCGGTGAATGCCGCCACGACCAAGACCAGCGCCACCGCCACCGCTATTCCGCGCCGTTTGACTCGATGCTGAAGGCCTGTAACCAGCGGATTAATCAGATAAGCCAACAGAAAGGCCACGGCAAAAGGGATGAGGACCTCACTGAAATAATTCAGCATGGCGATTATACCGAGCAGAATGAGCAGCTTCAGGATCATCCGCGCAATACGGTCGAGCGTATAAGGCTTGCTGTCAAGCAACATGGTTTTGGCTCCTTCGGTGGAAAATCTTCTTTCTTTTGCAAGGAACGAGTCCTTAAGGTCCTAATGTATCGCAAACTGGGTACAGAACCACATGAAAAAAATTGCTTATTACGTTTCGGGGCATGGATACGGGCATGGGGTGCGCACATGCGATATTCTCCCCGAGCTGTTCGCTGGGTGGCCCGACATCGAGGTGGAACTCATCACGGCCCTGCCGGAAGCCTTTCTGCGTCCGCGCTTGAACGGGCTGCCCGTTTCCCTGCGTGCCGGGGCGTTCGACGTGGGCATGATTCAGTTAGATTCGGTCGCCGTGGATGTTCCGGCCACGTTGCGGGCGGTCGAGGCTCTCTTTGCACGGCGCAAAGCTCTGATCGAGCAGGAAATCCGCTACCTGCAGGCATCACACATCACCCTTGTCGTGGCGGATATTCCCTCGATACCTCTCGAAGCCGCCTCTGCGGCAGGCATACCCTGTGCTGCCATTGGGAATTTTGGTTGGAACTGGATTTACTCGCCATTCGCGGAGCAGGAGGCGCGATGGCATCCCCTGATTGCCCTGATTGAGGAAGGTTACCGTTGTGCGGACCTGCTGCTCCGCCTGCCCTTTTCCGAAGCCATGACCGTATTCAAACGGCAGGTGGATATTCCCCTGTTGGCAAAAGCGGGAGCCAAACGACGCGCCGAACTGGCCGCCGTCACTGGCGCCGATCCCGGAAAACGCTGGGTACTGCTTTCCTTTTCTGTGCTCAACTGGACGGAGGAGACCGTGCGGCGCGTAGCCCGCGAAGAGGGGTTCGAGTTCTTCACCGTCAAGCCGTTGGTTTGGGAGGGCAGCGGGGTCCATGCTGTGGATCGAGAGCATATTCCCTTCACCGACGTACTCGCCACCGTGGATGCCGTCCTTTCCAAGCCGGGCTATGGTCTACTCTCCGAATGCGTGGCCAACGACAAACCGCTCGTCTACGTGGACCGTCGCGATTTCATTGAATATCCTATTTTGGAAAAGGCCATTCGCAGGCATCTGCGCGGCGTGCACATCCCGCAGGAAGATTTGTATGCCGGGCGTGTCCGCTCCTATCTGGAGCGTCTTGAAGAGAGCCCTCTTCCAACTGAACCGATGGAGCGGGGCGGCGGAGAACGCGCCGCCGGGGAGCTGCTCCGGCTGATGGAACCAGTAGGTTCTCCATGATAAAGTTGAAAAAACTCGTTTGACTGTGACCGTTCCGTGCCTATAATCTTTTCCGACGGGTGTTTATTTCCCGCCAAGCCTTTTGTTCAAAATGATAAGGGGTTGGCACGGAAAAAAATACCGAAACGCGGAGTGACTCAGGCATTGGTTAACATCAACAAAAGGGGCTAAGCGTATGAGTATTAAGGAAGATGTAACGGGCAAAAATGTGGTGCTGGGCATTCAGCATACGTTTGTGATGTTCGGGGCGACGGTATTGGTGCCGATTATCACAGGGCTTGACGTGGGCGTGACCCTCTTTGCGGCCGGTGTTGGTACGTGGCTGTTTCACGTCCTTACCAAATTCAAAGTTCCGGTATTTTTGGGTTCATCCTTTGCCTTTATTCCCGGCATCATTGCCGTTTCCACGGCGGAAGGCGGTAGCCTTCCGGAAGCCTGCGGCGCGATTTTTGTTGCGGGTCTGTTGTATGTTGTTGCGGCGGCCTTTTTCAAAGTCATTGGCTATGACATGCTGCACAGGATCCTTCCTGCACACGTAACCGGTCCGGTGATCATGCTGATCGGCTTGATTCTTGCCCCCGTGGCTATCAAGAATGCCAATGGTTCCTACGCGCCGCAACTGGTGGAGCAATTCGGTGTGTCGGGATGCTGGCTTGTGGCTGGCTTTACCTTCGCCGTCGCCGTTTTTGTGAGGGTGTTCTTTGAGAAAAGAGCCAAACTGCTCTCCATGCTGCCGGTACTGATCGCCTTGATTCTTGGTTACATTCTTTCGGTTATCATGGGCATGGTGGATTTCACTACGGTGAAAGAAGCGGCTTGGTTTGGTGTTCCTGCATTCAGCAAGCCGGTCTTTTCCATGCGCGCGATGTCGATTATTCTGCCCATTGCAATCGTCACCATCGTGGAGCACGTGGGTGATATTCTGGCCATCGGCAATGTAGTCGGCAAAAACTTTGTCAAAGACCCCGGCATTCATCGTACGTTGTTGGGTGATGGTTTGGCCACTTCGCTGTCGGCCTTGATCGGCGGACCGGCCAATACCACCTACTCAGAAAACACCGGTGCGGTTGCTTTGACGGGCGTATACAATCCCATCGTCATGCGTATTGCCGCCTGCTGCGCGATTCTGTTGGCGGTCATTCCGAAATTTACCGCGCTGATCGGTACGATTCCGAGTCCTGTAATCGGCGGTATTTCTATTCTGCTGTTCGGTATGATTGCTGCCATCGGAGCCAAGAACATGGTGGATGCCCGCGTGAACTTCTCGGATGCTCGTATACTGATGATTGCTGCATCTATTCTGGTGCTCGGGATTGGTGGAGCTGAAGTGTCGTTTGGTCCGGTTCAGTTCAAGGGGTTGGGTCTGGCCGCGCTGGTCGGTATTATACTGAACCTGATCCTAATGTTCTCCAGCAATAAAGCGCCAAAAACGGAATAGCCGTGGCAATCTAAATAAGAAATAAGTGGGGAGCGGTTCTCAAACAATTTGGCGTTGGCAATGCTTCGTAACAAGGTATCTCCCCCTACACACGACGAGGCTCGTCGTTAGCCTGTACGGAGTATTGCCAACCCTTATTTAAACTACGCTCAAGACACATCCCGGGCCACGGCCCGGGATTTTTTTTGCAATATATTTCACTCCGCTGCGTTTTACTCACCATGCGCAGAGATTTCACAGAGAACAAGGCGCAATGAGAAAACAGCGAAAAACAAGGAGTGCGAGATGAAGAAGAACAGAATGATTTGTATGCTTTCCCTGGCCAGCTTATTGGCATTCAGTGCGGGTACTTTTGCCCAAGGCCCCGGCAAGTGCGGCCCGAAGAAGGACGGTCCCTGCGGGCCGATGCGCGGCGTAGGCTGCCTGCTGGAAAACGAGGAATGCATGAGCCGCCTCAACATCACCGCCGACCAGAAAAAGGCGTTGGAAGAAATCAGCCTTCGCTCTGAACAGGAGAAAACAGGACTTGAAGCGGAAGCGAAAACGGCGCACTTGGCCTTAAAAACGCTGATGAAATCGCAATCGGATGATCGCGATGCGATTTTTAAGGCCATGGACGAGGTCAGTGCCTGCCAGCTGAAGCTAAAAAAGGCCGGCATGACCGCTTGGCTGGATGCTCAAAGCAACCTGACCGAAGAGCAGCGCACACAGATCCGCAAGGAAATGGGTGCCATGCGTAAAGGCGAAATGAAGAATCGGGATGGGAAGAAATGCGGCGGAAAAAAGCGCGGGCCGGAGTGCGGAAAAGGACGCCCCGGAACCATGGGATGCGGCCCGACGGACATGGAACCGGAGGACGCCCCTTAAACGGTGCACGGCTGCATTGAATCGGCTAAATGGAAAGAGCGTCCACCCGGGCGCTCTTTCTCTTGCCGATATTCCAGACTTCTTCTTTCCCTCTTCTCGTAAAAAATGGCATTTTTTACTGGCATTTTCGGAGCGGCACTTCTACTTTACCCCCGCTCTTTCCTTAATAGGCGCGGTAGCCAAGTGGTAAGGCACGGGTCTGCAAAACCTGTATTCATCGGTTCGAGTCCGATCCGCGCCTCCATTTCTTCTTTCCATTCCAACGGATTGGACTTTGTCCTGAATTTGCCCTACCTTCGACACGCCTGATTCCGGCAGACCGTGAAGAGGACGTGCATATGAAAGAAGAGAGCAGAATATGGCCCGGCCACCTGGTGAGCATTCCCGTAAAAAGGACGGGAGAAACGGTGTGGTTGGATGGCTTTTTGCGAACGGATGCACGAAGAAAAAAAACCTTGTTGATTTTTGTGCATGGCATGCACAGCAATTTCTATCGGTCGCACCTGAAAAAAGAACTGATGGCCCAGTGTGTTGGGGCCGGCTGCGATTTGCTCTCCTTCAATAACAGTGGTGCGGAAGCACAGGTGGTCGATGAGCGCTTTGAAGACTGCCTGGGGGATCTAGATGCCGCGCTTGCTTTTGGTCGCGCCCGTGGTTATCGACGTTTCATTCTGATGGGTCACAGCACCGGCTGTCAGAAAATAACTTGGTATCAGGCGCGGCGGCAGGCCCCGGATGTGAGCGGCTTGGCTTTGCTGGCACCGGGCGATGATTATGCCATTGCAAGGCGGGATGCGGGGCGTTCCTTCAATCGTTGGGTGAAGCGAGCGCACCAATTGGTCGCTGAAGGACGTGGCGATACGCTGATGCCGCCGCAATGCCTGGGCTTTACCGCCCGACGCTATCTCAGTGTGGCCGATCCCTCCAAGACGGAATCAAAAATTTTCAATTACGAAGGACGGCTTACCCATTTTAGACGGGTGGTTTGTCCTGTATTGCTCCTCTTCGGAAGTGCCGAGGAATATAGCTGTCTTCCGGTGGAAAGCATGCACGCCATTCTGCGTAAGGCTTCGCGCTCCATTTGTTTTGAAGATCACATCATTCCCGGTGCCGACCATGGGTTCCACGGCTGTGAAGCGGAAACCACCCGATGTATACTGGCCTGGACAAACTCCAAAGTCCGACGGACTGCTTACTGATCTAGAAAGTTTTCTCCGAGGGCCACGTTGACCATGTCAGCGAGCTCGCTGGCTGCGAACGGTTTTTGCAGAAAATGAACGCGACGGTAGGAGAGCGCCTGCCGAATATCCGGTTGGGCTTCCGAAAGGCCGCTTACCAGAATGACGGGGACGGTGGATTTCTGTTCGATCAGCCATTCAACCAGTTCCAGTCCGTTATAATCGGGCATACTGAAATCAATGATCAGCAGGTCAGGTTTTTGTGCATTTTTCTTCCAGAATTTATGCAGTTCTTCTCCGCAGGAAAGTTTGTGAACGGTATGTTTTTCTTCCGCCAGCACCACTTCGCACATTTCACGAAAGGTGGGGTTGTCGTCGACCACCCAAATCAGTGAAGCGTCGAGTTTTTTGGATACCAGTTTGGGCTTGGTGCCGGACGTGTCCGGTTGAGCCGTGGGCAGCAGCACCTCAATCCGCGCGGATGCTCCGGGTTTGGAGGTCATCAGCACGGTGCCCTCCATTTTTCCGACGATGCCATATACGCTCGAGAGCTTCACGCCGGCCCGATCTTTCATCTGGAATCCTTCGTCGGACTCGGGAATATCAAAGACCAGCCCCCCGGAATCCTCCACTTCAAGGCGCAGATAGTCCTGGCCAGGCTGGTCGCCCGACATGGCTACGTTGGCCGTTCGAACGGTAAGGGTTCCGCCAGCCGGCATGCTGTCAATGGCATTGGTAATCAGGTTGAAAACGATTTGATGCAGGGCGCTTTGCGGGGCGGCCACGTAATCATTTTCAGCGGAGAGTTCGGTGTTGACCTCAATTTGTCCGGATGTTTGCAGTTCGAGGAGCGAGAGGACACTCAGCAGGGTGTCGTGCACGCGGTACCCTTTGAATTCTTCTGATTCGCTGCCTGCAAAAGCCAAAATTTCATCCGTTAAGCGGCGCCCGCGCTGAGCGGCTTCCGATATTTTTTGGAGCGCATCCGTGGCTTCGGTGGAGAGCGTCTCTCGATTCAGAATGTAGGAGGAATATCCCAGGATGACGGACAGGAGGTTGTTGAAGTGGTGGGCCACTCCGCTCGAAAGTGTGCCCAGAGAGCGCATGCGCTCGGATTGCACAAGCTGTCTGCTGAGTTCAAAATTAGTTTGTTCAAGCGTTGCGATGGTTTCTTTATCGCTCATCATTTACCTCCCAGAGGAAGACGGGTGTGCTTCATTCGGCGTTTTTAGTTCTTTGTTCATTTGAAATTGTATGGCTTTTTCACGGAAAACGGTATCAATCCGCATCCGGGAGTCTCGGTCTAGTTGAGCCAGCAGTATATTTTGAATCACACCATTCTGCAACAGCAAGACGGCATCATCTTTCAGTCCGATGAATTGTCCGCGCTGGATAAGCCCATTGAGTTGTCGCAGTTTGATAAAATCGTTGACCGCATAAGGCGGGTAGCGCTCGGCCAGCTTGTTTGAGTAATAGGTGTACTGGCGCAACTCCTCTTCACTCAGGGCATTCTGCAAGACGTCGCGAAGGGCTATTTCCTGAATAGCCTGGGATTCATCAGGTATGGCTGGTGCTTCGCCGTTGTTCGGTGCTTCTGCTGTATTCATCAGAAGCATTTCGTCGTCCGGGTGCGTCGCGGTTTTGCTTAGGATTCGGACATCGTTCCGAAGGCGGAGGAGGTGGTACAGATTGAACAGCAGCAGAACAAGGATCAGGATGGCCCACGCCATGCGAAGAATGGAGGATACCCTTGTCGGGCCCGGTTGGGCGCAGTTCGGAGCGGTGGCCGCGATGCCGTGTGGATGAGCGACCAGTCCACATGCTGGGCAAATGACCGGTCCTTTGACGGTGCGTTTTGCGTCAAAGGGGTATCCGCAGTGTTCGCATAATAGTGGATGTTGGCTCATAATGACTCTTTTGATCACACGATGCTATGAATGCGAAAGGCTAATGCGGTTTTCCTTTCGACACAAGTCCTAAAGCAAAGCGAACACCGGGAATCGGTGGCAGATGGTCGGCGCTATAAATCCAGCGGGCGGGCATGATGACAGTCGGAGATCAGGTGATAGCACTGGTCGATAATGGGTTGGATGCCCGCCTGAGGAGGCAGCTTTTTGCGGCAGGCTTTGAGCAGCTCAATGGCTTCGCGGCCTTTTGCTTCGGCTTCACCCAGCAGCGCTGGGTTCTTCCGGGTCGAGATGTATTCCTGATAGATACGGCGTGCTTCCCGGTACAGTTCGAGTCCTTGCTGATAGGAAGGGTCTGATTTCCAGTCGGCGGGTTGAGCGGCGACCGGGGCGGTGGCCAGCGGTTCCTCTACCGTCGGCACAGTCGTTGGCGGGAGCGGCATGGGCGCCTGCGGCATGAGTTGAGTGGTCAGGTGCTGTTCCTGCTGCGAGGCGGGCAGTGTTCCATGCAGGTAGTAATCAATATAATCCAGACCGTTTTCAAGATGTGTTCGCAACACGGGACCCAGCTCCGTATACTGAGCGGCAGCGAAAATACCCGTTCCGAGCAGCAGCAGAAAGAGCAGCTTGGGCAGACATCCCGAAGCACCGTAGGAGCGCGGCGCCTTCGCCTGCTCCAAGTCGGTTTTTTTGATGCGGATTTGTTTTTTCGCGGTGGGGGCAACCGGTTCAAGCTGTTTTTCTTCGGGCAACGGCGGGGGAAGTATAAACGGGCGTGAGAGCCGCACCGTACTGTGCCCGAACGGACAGCGGGGGCAGGTCAGAGGCAACTTCTTTTTGAGAGCGTGTAGGTCTTTCAGCAGTTCCTTCCAATCCGCATATCGGTCTGTCAGCGTCTTGGCCATCATTTTATGAATGACGGAGGTCGCGGCATCGGAAACATTTGGGTTCAGGTCCCGCGGGTCTTCCAGACGGCCGAGGAGCTGCTGCTCCAGAATGTCAGCGGGTTCCAGGTGCCCGAAAGGCGGTACGCCGGTGACTAGTTGGTAAAACGTGGCGCCAAGACTGTAAATATCGGTTCGGCAGTCCAACGCCTCTTTATTGCCCACATACTCGGGTGAGGCATAGTTGGGCGTACCCACGAAGTCGTCGGCATCGCCTCCGGCGGACATCACATTAAGAACTTGGGCGATGCCCAGATTGCCCACCCGAACATCACCGGTTTCCGACAGTATAATATTATCCGGCTTGATGTCGCAGTGAATGACTCGATGTTCTTTCCAAGCGTATTGCAGTGCTAGGGCGACCCATTGCACAATGGCCAAGGCCTCGTCCTCGGACATGACCGAAACGAAATTCAACTGTTCGCGCACCGAACGCCCTTCAATATATTCCAGCACAATATAGGCAAAGGGACCGAATTCACCGGCATCAAAAACCTGTACGATGCCCGGATTTTTCAATCGGGCGGCGGCAGTGGCTTCGCGCCGCAATTGCGCGAGCGATTCGGCATTGGTTGAAGCGGTGACCGCCAGTATTTTGATTGCCACGAAACGGTCCAGCGAAATTTGGCGGGCCTTCCACATCGTCATGCCGTCTTCTTCGCCCAGCATCTCAAGTATTTCGTAACCGGGTAGTTCAGGCTTTATCATTTGCATGGTGAGATATATTTCACGAGCCGTTCAGAGCTCATACTCCCTCGTTGATTTCCAAGTCCAGCGGCATCGCCCAACATGGCGGAAGCCGCTAAATTGATAGAATTCATAAAGAAAACCGGAGCCGTTTTCAAGCAAAGTTCTGCATTGATTCACGACATTCCGGCGAAGGTTGGAAGATCATCGGACTTTTTCCCGGCACCCGGCAGGCACATCAATAGGAAGGGGAATGCGCAAAACGCCTGTAGGACCTGGAGTATCTAGGCCGCCGCTCACACATGTTATTCATATGAAACTGCTCTATCGATGTGCGTGCACAGCGTATGGAATGCCTGACCGAAGAGCGTTGTTTTCTCGCTTTCCGTGCCGCATAACGCGCTTGGATGGAGGAATGGGAATGCAATTCGCAGGAGTGGGTACTAAGTTGCCGCCGCCTTGCCTTCACCCGCATCTGAAAAAGCACGCGTGTCATCAGCGTAAGGGAAAAACCGAATATGGCCAGCAGCGTCAGCTTGTTTTTTTCCATGCTGTACAGTGGTTCAAGCAGAGCGCCGGCATCACGTGGGGCCGACTCGCTGAGCGGGGGCGGAATCGGCATTGAAAGCTCAACCAACAGGTCATCGCACATCAGTGCCTGATGATCCTCCTCCGCCTCTCCGGCCAACACGACCATAGCCGAAGACAGCATCCATATGCCGAGCAAAACTATGACTACGCTTTTCATGATGGCAACCCCTTGGAACAGGTTCTTTTCTACTCTGTTATTTCCTGCAATTCAATATGTTTTCGAGTCATATACTTTTCAATTGATACCCGTCTTCAGGACAGATCATCCAAAAGAACAGGCCGATATGTAGCATAGAACTATACTGGTGTCTATAATAAAAAAGCAAAAAATTGAGAGCATATCTTCAATTACTTAATGTTTTTAGGTGAGCCCAGATAAAACGGTTTCAATCTATCATACATCTATGCCGCATAAGCGCTGGGAACGAGTCCGCTTGGTATCACGGGATACCCAAAGGTTTTCCCTGTCGCCCAATTGACGTTGCCGCCTCTTCGGGTTACATTACGCCCCATTGTGTCGGACGAGATCAACCACCAAGAGAGGACGATAACGATCATGAGCAGGATATATAATTTTAGTGCGGGCCCGGCGATCCTACCGGAAGAAACCATCAAAGAGGCCCAGGAAAAGCTTTTTGACTACCAAGGTTGCGGCATGTCCATCCTCGAGGTGAGTCATCGCGGCAAGGAATATGCGGCCGTACACGAAGAGCTGAAGGACAACCTGAAGAAGGTGGCGAACATCTCTGATGACTACTCCCTGTTGTTCCTGGGCGGCGGCGCGACCACGCAGTTTGCCATGGTGCCGATGAATCTTCGCGGTGAAGGTCAATCGGCTGATTATGTCCACACAGGTGCCTGGGCGGGCAAGGCGATCAAAGAAGCCAAGGTGCTGGGTGCCACAAAGGTGGTTGCCGATACCTCGAAGGAGCAGCCAGCCTGCATTCCGGATGCTTCCTCTATTAAGGCGTCGGACGGCGCGGCCTATCTGCACATCACCTCCAACGAGACCATCGGCGGCACACAGTGGCGCAGCTATCCCAAGGTGGATGCGCCGTTGGTTGCGGACATGTCTTCGGATATTTTCTGCCGTCCGGTGGATATCAATTCGTTTGGGCTGATCTATGCGGGCGCTCAGAAGAATCTGGGTCCGGCGGGCGTGACGCTTGTGATTGTCCGTAAGGACCTGGCCGAGCGGGTATCCGATAAGATACCGAATATATTCCGTTACAAGAGCCATATTGCGCAGGATTCTCTGCTCAACACGCCGCCGTGCTTTAGCTGCTACATGCTGATGTTGACCACGCGCTGGATTATGAAGGAAGGCGGGCTGGCGGCCATCGGCAAGCGCAACGAGGAGAAGGCGGCCAAGCTGTATGCGGCGATTGACTCGACGGAATTTTATCGGGGCACGGCCTCGCTGGAATCGCGCTCCATCATGAACGTGACGTTCCGCCTGCCGTCCGAGGAGTTGGAAGCGAAGTTCATCAAGGACGCGGGGAGTCAGAACATGAAGGGCCTGAAGGGACACCGGGATGTCGGCGGCATACGCGCCTCCATCTACAACGCCTTCCCGGCGGCCGGCGTGGATGCCTTGATTGCCTTCATGAAAGAGTTTGAAAAGGCCAACGGATAATTCCGTCTTTTCACCATTGAAACGCACGGAGAGGTGGTATACACCTCTCCGTGCGTTTTCTTTTAGAGTGCGCCCGTAGTTCAATGGATAGAGCGCTAGCCTCCGAAGCTAGAAATATGGGTTCGAATCCCGTCGGGCGCACCATTTTTCCAATTCATCCTTCCCGTTCTTGATCGCCCTCGGCGGGGAGGCGCTCACGGAGCTTCAGGTGCTGATTCCGTTGGAATAATACAGGAATAGCTTTCTTCGTTAAACGGGTCCTGCACGCGATCAAGCACGGCGTAAGGCTCGAAGTCGGCTTCATGGCCCTCCAGCAGATGCCGACTGATCACCAGAGCGTTCAGACGTTGTTCTTTCCATGCCCGTACGGCCTCCGCCGCCGTCATGCTTTCTGTCTGTTCAAAGTAACATAAAAAGCCTTCAGCGGAAGGACCCGCCACCGCGAGGCGCTCCCGGGGAATCTGTGCGGCGATCCGGGTGGAAAAGAGACGTAGGGCGTGGGTTTGCTTGCGCCAATCGTTGCCCGTTTCGGAGAGACCATAGGCCGTCCAAAGGCAGGTTCCGAGGACGATGACGCCGGTCACGAGCCGACGGTAATTCAGGCCCAGCAGGCGGGCCTTATCATAGAGCGAAGCGAAATAGACCAGCAGGAGCGCGAGCGGGGGAAGCAGGGGAAAGAGTCGGTCGCTTCGTTTATCCGGAATGGCAGAGATCACCAGCAGTCCGCCCAGCGTCCAGCACGCCAGCCACACGAACACCGGGTCTTTCCAGCAGGTTTTCAGGCGTTTGACCTGGGTTCCGGCCAACAGAATCAGAAGTAGGCTCCAAGGCGACCAGCGATGTAGAATGTGGGCGACGTAATAAAGAAACGGCTTGGCGGTTTTTCCACCCTCGGAGGGTTGAAATGCGGAGGCCATTTCACCGACAACGATCTGTTCGTAGAATCCCGGATAGCGCCACACGGCCCAGACCAGGGTGCCGAGGAGCAGAAGAATCGGCACCAGAAGGGCCGTCCACCCCGGCCAGGCCCGATTGGGTTCGCCCCGCTTGCGCTGAATCAACGCGAAGGCCGCCAGGCCGGGAAGCAGAAAAGCATAGACGGTGTGTCCCTTGGTGAATACGGCTGCCAGGATGGCCAGAAAAAAGAAGAACACCTCCCGTCGCGACCAAGCCTGTTTCCGTTCGATGTGGTTCAGAATCATCAGGCCCGGAATAAAACAGAAGAGGGCCAGCAGCATATCGGTTCGGACGAGCGTGGCGATGCGTACCGTCATCATATTAAATGCGAAGGCCGCCACTGCGAGCGCGGCACCCAGCGACCCGCCCAGACGGAGACCGCAGCGGTACATCAGCAGAAGCAGAACCACGGCGGCGGCAAACAGGGGCAGGCGAAGGGCGACATCCCAGCCGACGCCCGGGATGTAATAGCAGGCCGCCTGAAGCCAGGCGGTGAGTGGCGGTTTAGTGGCGTAACCTCCATACGGCAATTCCTGAAGCAGCCAATGACCGTTTTGTACGATGTCCAGCGCGGCATAGGCTTGTCGCGCCTGATCATAGTTATCCAGATGCCAGGGAAGATTGCGCACGACGAAGAGCAGAAGAGCCCCCCCGATCAGGGCGTAAAGTCCTAGGCGGATCGACTTGCTGTACGGGTTGGTTGTCATCGTTGAATCCCTCCCTGTTTTGGCGGAGTGTTATACAGCAACGTGCAGCACTACGGAAGAAATTCATACAACTTCCATGCGGGCACCGTGCCGTCCTCAAACGTAAAAACATACTGGAAGCCCCACGATTCAAGCAGTTGACAACGTTTCGGCACATCCCGCACACAGACCCGGCCCGGCACGCCGCGAAGTGTTTTGGCCCGTATGGCCTCGGGCGTTCGCGGCAGTATGATGTCCCGATAATAAATCAGAAATTCCTTGTCGGGATCGCGGTCGCGTTTGGGCAGACAGAAAGGATCGATTCGTTTTTCATCGGGGATGATCGAGTAATAGTGGATTGGCAGATCGGCGCAATAGCCCGCCAAGCGTTCGGCATCGGCGCGGTGCGGATAAATGCCGTTGTCTTCGGAAATGGCATAAGTGTAATAGCCGACGGTGGAGGCGGCCAGCAGCAGAAAGGCCGTGATGCAGGCCGACCGGATGACCGCGCCCCGCCGATAGGCCCGCAGGGCGATGAGCCAACCGATGATCAGAAAGACGCCCAGCAGCACCGCCGCCCAAGGCGCCACGCCCGGCAAATGCGGGAAATACTTCAGGGGATGAGAACCATCCACGGCATAGCGGGATTGAAGCAGCAAGGTCGCCGACAGCGCCAGCAAGGCCGTCCCCAGTGCCGTCCAGTGAATGATCGCCACCAACCGGATGCCAGCACGCCGATGCAACGCGGTAAAATGCTTTTCAAGCACCCCGAAATACAGCGCCGTCAAAATACCCGCTGCCGGAATCAGTGGAAGAATGTAGCGCGCATTCTTGGCGTGTGAAAAAGAAAGCAGCACGAGACCAGACGCCAGCCAAAGCCACGGAGGAAAAAAGACCCGGCGCGAGGCAACAGTCTTCGCGCGAAACGGAAGAAGCAGCGCGGGCAGAAACCAAACCGACCAGGGAAATAGCAGCGGCACCAGACCGGCGTAATACCAGCAAGGTGCCGCCTCGGCCTGGGCTGGAAAACGATATTCGCGAACAACCCAGGCCCAAGCTTCGGG
>Ga0075120_10000849_pt1 | contig 24956 bp, 15 predicted proteins | sample AntAceMetag02UKL_FD_69792 | JGI IMG/M metagenome (GOLD analysis project Ga0075120, IMG submission 69792) | Saline lake microbial communities from Ace Lake, Antarctica - Antarctic Ace Lake Metagenome 02UKL | ecosystem: Environmental > Aquatic > Non-marine Saline and Alkaline > Saline | place...
AACGGTCTTTGAATACCAAGGGCCACACGACCTACTCTCTGACTAGCTCTAGTGACTTCTGTTCGTATCGACAATCGATACTGCTTCTTTAATATACAAGGGCCACGCTTTGTCGTGGCCATATCTGACGGTCAAGCGGACGCGCAGAAGCACGTCCCTCCAGAAACCCTGTACGTTCAAAATAACAACCGGGCTAGCGGTACAAAAATAGCTACCCGTAGGAACGTAGGGTGCGCCGTGCGCACCGCCTGTGCCACGGTTAGTGATGGTGCGCACGGCGCACCCTACAAACTGTTCAAAAATGACTGGATGCAAAACGCGCGCATTCATGAGGGGTGCAGCGCAACGCAGCATCCGGACTTTTTAAGAGTGTGTCAACTATGAAACTTATTGATTTTATCGTCTGCGATGATATCCGCCAGGAAGTCGGTGGCAAAGTGACGCTGGTGGGGGTGTATGAAGATCGCATTATGATCAACGCGCCCTCCCCGGACGCAGTGCGCTGGCCCGCAAAGCTCAAGCTCGGATTTTTCATCCGGCTGCTTAATGACGGCTCCGCCCCTGAGATGGACAACTTTGACCTACAGGTTCTGTGCAACAAAAAAATAATCTGCCGACTGTCCGGGCCCCTGCAGGCTACCCCGCGAAAAGGGCTCATGAATCTTTTCTTTGTCAACTCAGCAGTACGCTTTCCCGGAGAAGGCCGTCTCAGGGTCGCTCTGATCTTTAAAAAAGCCGACGATGTTGTCTATGAAATCAGGCCTGACCTGAGCGTCCGGGTCGCTGTAGCCGTAGCGAAACCGGCAAAAGGATCACCCCCGCCGCAGCATGTCACCAGGCATTAAAAGAAAGTTCAAGGTTCATAGGGTGCGCCGTGCGCACCATCCACAACAGCGTTACCGGCCGGTGCGCACGGCGCACCCTACAACTATCGGGCCCTGCCAAGTATGTGTAGACCTGAACCCTTTGACTTCTCGGCTCTTTACCAGTGCCACACAAATTCTATTCATCACGGCTGCTTATCACGGCCACCGGTCGGTCAAAATAAAATTGTTACTGCGTAATAACAATTTCATGATTTTGACTGCCTGGTATCGAGCTTGGTTTTTTACCATTTATAATTATTTGGTAGATAGAAAGAGACAACACATTCTGATCTGGTAATACAGATTTGCACCACATAATTAATAAACCATTGTCGTTATAAACCATATTCCGTCCAAATTTTCTAGCAAAAGGGGAACGGAGCTCTTTTAAAACATCTTCTAAATTGTCACACTTTATTTGGTTTTCGTTCATTATAACTCGAGTAAAACCGTTTTTTGTCTTCCAGATATTCTCTGGGGGTGTGGGTGATGTTAACCCCAACTTACCATTCCAACGTTTTTTTCTCGGAATCAAGGTAATAGAATGGAACTCCCCCTCCCATAATATTATACGTTTAGTAAAACCTTTTGCAGTTATACAGATATTTTCAATGTCATCTGTAGCGCATATTTTCATTCCATCTTCCAGAACAATTTCACGAGGGACAACCTGTGATTGTGTGCTTTGAAAAAGCATGCAGCCAGATAGAACAAAACAGGTTGTGAAGATTAAGATTAATTTCATTTTGTTTATTCCTTTTAAATTAAAACCTGAACAACAAAGACCCAATTAGTCCGTAGGGTGCGCCATGCGCACCGTTTCATTCATGCCCGATACCATCATCGAATGAAATATCATTCCCATAGCCCCAATCCTCTTCGTAATAACCCGCGCTGACAAATTTTTTAAACGAAGAATGCGGCCAATCTTTCGGAGCGCATATCAAGCCGTGCTTTACCGGGTTGTAATGAATATAATCACAATGCATCCGGTAATCACGTTCATCCCGGATTTGATGTTCCCAGAATCGTCGTTGCCACACAGCCCCCTCACACCGTTTCAAACGCGATACCGTAGGGTGCGCCGTGCGCACCGTTTCAGCGACACATTGTGTAAATGTCCGTTTAATAATCGACCATCGCGCAGAATAATCAATATCCCCATCAGGCAATGTCCAGATACAATGCATATGATCAGGCAAGACAACAACTGCATCCATTTCAAATGGCAGTTTTTGCATAACCGCTTTAAATGAATTCCATAAAACCATCACCATTTCAGCATTGCACAATATTCGTTGCCGATCATACGTAACAACCGTAAAAAAATACGCCCGGCCCAAACGTGCCAGTACATAATTCGGCATTGTTCAATCATTTGCAATTTTTAGTTATTTGCGGTGCGCACGGCGCACCCTACAGCAAAGCAACAATAGATTACCTGCTACGAGGATAAAAAAATCACCGTCACCCGGAAACGCGGGTTCTCACCGCATTCAACCCCGGAATTGTAGGGTGCGCAGTGCGCACCAAAAAAACGTTTTTGTAACCACTTCATTTAACCAATAATAAACATAGGTAACGGTATGAATTCAATTTTCAAAACCCAGCGGCGCTACCGGTGATGCGCACAGCGCACCCTACGAATTGACATTCCGCCTGCGTAGCAAGAGCAGATTACCCGCCACGAGAATTAAAAAGGCCCCATCTACCGGGAACCTGAAACGCGGGTTCTCACCGAATTCAACCCCTGAGGATATCAAAAGCACAAAAGCGTGCGTCAGCATACAGAATAAACACACCAGCACAAGGGCAAACCGCTCACGGCCCTCCTGGCGACGCAGCGCCTGAAAAATCGTCAGACCGTAAAACACGGCAAAGAGCAAACCGATGCATCCGGCACGCACCCACAGGCGCGGATCGGAGTGACGGCTTTTAACGTCCAAAAACCCGAAAAAAGCATAGCGATACAGTTTCTCCAACGGCTCGAGCATGGCCCTGTTTTGCTGAAACAACCCCTGCACACAATCGGATGCATACCACACGCTCAGGCTGAAAGCCGAGAGCGTTGAAAATAAAAATGCCTCGGGGTCGTAACGGATGAGCTGCAGCGCGTCGCGGCCAAGCTGCCGGGAAAGCGCGACATAGCCGATGTGATTGTAATTCGGCCAGTCTTTCGGACGCATCTCACGGCAGTCGGCCGGATGATGACACGCGTCAATCTCCAGGAGCCCGTCATGCGTAAAATTTCCAATTTCACGAAACGGAAGCTGATCAGCCCTGACAGCCACCTGGCTGATCATCCCGCATACATGAAGTTCCTCAAGCTGTTCGGGGGCATAGCCGTTGGTCTTGACCCACAGGCTCATACCCGCCCAGGACGATGTTCCAAAAAAACCGAAGATAAGCAAATTCTTCAGACACCAGAGCATAAGCGGAATCATGGCGACCATAAAAACTAATCTGAATGCACGCACCGGGCGGTTTTGGCGCCAGACAAAAAGACACAACAGCACACCCAGCACAACAAAAAAGAAGGGGTGAAACAAAGAGCGAGTTAGCCCCAGACACACGAGCAGCAGCCAAAAAGCACAAAGGTCAACCGTTGTTTTCCGCAGGCCCCAACGCGCCAGAAAAAAAACAGCTGCCAGGATCAGTACGCCTTCGACATGCGTATAATAAAGCAGGCTTTCATACAAAATCAGCGAGGGGTTCAACATGAATAACAATGTGACCAGAAACGCGGCAATCCGGTTGGCCCCCAAGAGCACAAGCGTGCCGTACATACACAACGGTATCAACAAGCCGCTCATCCGAAAACACAGTTCATACGCAAGAGCGGGGTCAGATGCTGTTTTCAGCACCAGCCCTAAAAACAAATTAAAAAGGGGCGGCTGTGAGTGCAGGTACCACAGGCTGGAGAGCAAGTCATGCTGCAGCAGGGCCGGTTCCAGAAACTGCTTGGCAAAACCCAGTGGACTGTCTATAAAGGCTCCGCCAGCATATGCAAACCAGAGACGAAACGCCACGAAGACACCAATCAGCGCAAGCACCGGCAGCCAGTTGGAAGCAAATAAACGATTGCGTGTATGCGAACGTGTCATAGTTTTCTTCTGTTTTTATAATACTAGAGTTAAAACCATTGTATCCCAAAACAGTGGGGACATGGTCAGACCAACCCTGCTTTGCAGAACGTAGAAAGGGGGATTGCACTCGTTCTACCATCCCCTGTTACCCCTGATCTATCCTGATTCCCTGCATGCCTTAATCAGTCTTTTCGTTCTCCGGCCCTTTTTCAGGCATAACCCTGACATCAAGGGGGCCAAGAGAATCAAAATGAACATCACGCTGCGGAAAGGAGATCGTTATACCGGCCTTGCGGAATTCACGGTCAATCGCCATATGCAGCTGATGCTTGGTGGTCAGGGTGTTGACACCGCTGATAAAGACCCGCAGTTCAAAATTGAGGCTACTGTCGCCAAAACCCACAAAAAGCGCCCGCGGTTCAGGTTCATCAAGAACAATTTCCGCTTCGACGGCCACTTTCTTAAGCAACTGCTCCACCAGCAGCGTATCGGACCCATATTTGACGCCAACCGTTACAATAACGCGGATTATAGGATCAGACAACGTCCAGTTGATCAACCGCCCTGTGATAAACTCCTTGTTGGGCACAATCAGTTCGTGTCGGTCCCAATCGGTGATCGTTGTTGCGCGGATCTGAATGCGGCTTACTTTACCGGTCACATCACCACTGGTCACCACATCACCCAGCCTGAAGGGTCGCTCAAACAAAATGATCAAGCCACATATAAAATTTGCAACAATCTCCTGCAACCCAAAACCAAGCCCGACACCAAGGGCGGCTATCAGCCACTGCAAGCTTTCCCACCTGAATCCAATAAAATTCACAACGACAAGTATGCCGATAACAACCACTACATACCGGCAAATGGTGACCAGTGCATACTTTGCACCTTCGTCAATGGTAAGGCGACTGAACAGGGTGATATTCAACACACCGGGCAAGTTACGTGCAGCCACAAAAGCAACAACCACGAACACGATTGCCCACACCAGGCTTCCGAGACTCATGGGTACCATCTGGGTGACCCCGTCTATCGTCTCCCGGTAACTCCACACGCTAATATCATTAAGCAAATCAAGAGCCGGCAGTATCTGCGCCCAAATCGCCCAAAGGCAAGCGACAGTGCTAAAAAAGATGATAATCCGAAGCAACCCGCGGGTCTGCTCATCAATCTGAACCAGATCAACTTGTTTATCATGAACATTGATGCTACCACCTTCATCATTACAATCACTTGTATTGGTAGAATCATTTTCGATCCTGTTCGTTGCTTCCTTTTCGGAACTTTTTTCTTTATTTCGTTCAAGCGCCAGTCGGCGGCGTGCGAGCAGCAGCCATCTCAGCACAACGTCATAGAGCAACACAGCGATAAACAACACCCAAATGGAAAAATACATACGCCGCATAAGCATAAGCGCGGTATAAAAATAACCATTGAATGCAAGCCCGGCAAACACGAGCGGCACACCGACCGCCGTTCCATACCACAGATACCTCAAACGGCTTAGCCATGATCCGGGAGAATGCTGAAGCTTTACAGCTGCAATTCCATTTCGCAGATCAAACACCCGCGCAAACAACACCGTCATCAACAACATCAGGATGATGAATGAAAATCTCCCCAGAGAAGCCTCATAGTGTTCGTTGTTTTCGACTTCCGTAATAATAAAGAAAAAAACAAACGGCCCAAACACAGCTAAAAACCAAGCAAGGTTCTTTTTGATCACTGCCCGCGAAACTTCACTCCAGCGGCAATGCACTGCGGCCAGTCCGTCTTTATGACAAACATAGTAGATGAAGCTGTACATGGCCAGCACCACAGCGACACGCTTAACACCGGCACAGACACTGCGCGTAAACGATTCCACATCAGGCATGTCGGCTAATATGCGCGCTGGAGCATACAGCAAAAACGGCCATGAAACCGCAAGCACAACCGTAGCAGCACATGCCCAAACGGTCAGGGTGAAAGAATCCGTTTCAAATGTATTTACTAAATGGACCGTTCGCTTAAGTTCTCCCCGGGCCCATCGCCGTACCGCAAACATGCATCCGCACATAATCAAACAAAAAGCCCAGAGAAAGGGTGCCTCCCTGAGTGCAGAGCTAAAATCGCGATATACACCCTGCCAGTTTTGCGGACTGAACATCCACGCAAGGGCTTCATTCAGATATGATATGTCTCGTGATCCGATGGGCTTATCACTGCGAATCCAGAGTAGATTCTGCGCAAGAAACAGCTTAAATTCATCGGCCCTTTGCATGAGCTGCTGGTCCGTGAAGGCAAACGTGTTGATGGTCTTGAATAAGCGCCGATAGGCCTCATCCTGTTTATTCAAAATCTCACGGCGGTCATACAGCAGTGTGCGTATTTCCTGACGCAACACGTCCTCTTCAAAAGCGGGCACTGGGGGCAGAGACCCCAACACAGCCCCAACGGCTTCATCGGGGTTTGCGAGATCGCGTTTTTTACGGTCGATCAACATGCGCTCATCACGAATCTGGATGAGCTTCTCCTGACGCTGCTTAACCCGGCGCCGAAACATGAACATGCTCGGCAGAGAATTACCCTGTTCGTGTATAATGAGGCTGACACTTTCAGATAAAATACCCTGGTCAAGCCATTCCCGGGCAAGTTTAAAAACATCCTCCAGAGCAGCAAGCCGTGCCGTATGTTTTTGAAACTGCAACGTTATTTTAGCATCATCTTTGATAATGGATTCGCGCTGCCTGCCAAGCTCAATGTTTGCGTCATATTCTGCCTTTAACACAGGTAATCGCTCAGCTTTTTCCATCATGGCCCGGATAGCATCCTCTCGAGCCTGAACAGCAGCCTGCGCACGCATGTTCTGCGCAAAATTCCGCCATGCTGCTACAATACCCTGCTTGATAGTCACATCACGGGCAGCAAAATCACGCTCGGATACATCCAGAGCACCGAGCACATCATATCCGACCAGTTGCTTTTCAGACAGAGACAGCTCGGCCCTGCACTTATGCTGCTCGGCAAGCAGGAGCAAACGCTTTATCCGGCCCATGACAGCATCGGCATCAGGCGCGGAGTCTGCTGCTGATGCCAATCGTATCTCATCAAGCCGTTGATTGGCCTGCGACCGGCTGTCACGCAGCTTCTGTGCAAGCAGCGCATGCTGACTTTGCTTATCACGCCAACTGCTATAGGCCGCCTGTGCATCAGAAAAATCATTTTGGGCCTGGCGCAGCTCCTGCTCAACACTTTCAATTGTCATGCCGGAAGCACCGGCCCTAAGTAATGCCTCTTGCGCTGCAGGTGGCGTTAGTTCAAGCACCGCCTTGATCTGCTTGATTCTGGCCGGGCCCGCCTTGACGGATGCATCCACATCAACAGCCTGCCCGGAATAGGATACAGCCAGTTCATGGAAACTCTTTGCCTGTTCGAGCATGCCAAACGCACTTTTTTTAATTTCATCAGGAATATCCTGACTACTTTCCAAAGAACCTCGCAGCGTTGTTATCTGCTCAAAACTAAGGTGCGATGGAGACTGGCTGGCCTGGTTTTCTGCTGCAAAACTTTTCAAGGCCCCTGATAAAATTATTCCCACGCAGATAATCAGACATATGCTTGTTTTGATTTTCATATTCATCCTTATATTTTCACGTAATACAGGAAACAACCGGATTCCACCGGTTAAATATAGCACACCATTACTACAACAGTTCATAACACAATTTGACTGCTGTTAGTCTCTATAAAGTATGGAAAATATATAAAGAAAATAGATAGCTACGTCAATAACAACCCGAGCTGAGCTGTTTTTTTCAGACTGCCTATATTGACCATGTTCACGGCCCGGCCACTACCGCCCAAAAAACATGCCCCGGACGGTTTTAAAAAAACACAAGAAGTCGCACAGATCAAAACATTTAATAGCGCCACTTGCCGTCAATATACATGAAAAATTCCGTGACAGGAACTTCATGGGCTACTGCAAAAGCTTCAGGTTTGCTCTTGCTTGAGGTACCTGTATCCGTTCGAAAAACCTTCTCAATATATTTCAGCGTACCAACGTACACATGACTGTTCTCTGCTTTCGTTACCCGAAGCTCATACGCGTTGCCACACTGGCTGTACTCCTTGACATTACAGCTGCCAGCCTTTTTAGTACGCACGTTCTTAATGGAATAGTCGTTCTTGTTCCCGATCCAACGGTTACAAAAATCTTTAAAATTTCGTCCAACCTTAAGGGCCTCCTTACTTGGTGCTGCGTCAGAATCAGGATCAGAAAAAAAGCCCTGCAAACTGTCCCCCGGCACCCATACGGCAGCATTCTCACTTGCTGTTGCGCTGCTGAGAGCTGAAAACGCAGCCAGCAACGATAGGCTGATAAACATTGCCAAAAAAACCGTGTATCTCTTAAATTGCTGAAATATCATCTCAATTTCTCCGTGTTGAGCTTTTCAGGACTAATCTATTAACCTAAAATTTCCATCGGCACTACTTTAAGAATCGGCCATTAATAAGTATTACTTTAAGTCTAACATCCCAAAACGCCCCGTCCAGTCGTTTTGATAATTTATATTATTTTGAGAAACTACTCAAAAATGACTACAGCCCAAAAATTTCTGATACAAGGCGCGCAAGGATGAAGGAATGAGGCGTACTTTTCGTACGCCACAGTGACTGAGGAGGCAGCGCAACGCAGAAGATGTGCCTTTTTCAAAGTTGCATGAGGGCTGTTCAAAAAAGTTCAGATTCAAGGCGCGCAAAGACGAAAGAATGAGGCGTACTTTTCGTACGCCACAGTGACTGAGGAGGCAGCGCAACGCAGAAGATGTGCCTTTTTCAAAGTTGCATGAGGACTGTTCAAAAAAGTTCAGATTCAAGGCACGCAAAGACGAAAGAATGAGGCGTACTTTTCGTACGCCGCAGTGATTGAGGAGGCAGCGCAACGCAGAAGATGTGCCTTTTTCAAAGTTGCCTGAGGGCTGTTCAAAAAGGTTCGGATTCAAGACGCGCAAAGACGAAGGAATGAGGCGTGCTTTTCGTACGCCGCAGTGACTGAGGAGGCAGCGCAACGCAGAAGACGAAACTTTTTCAACAGTCCTGTTAATTGATTGAAATCTCGCCTATCAACCGCTGAATATCCAAAAAAGCAATTCTGGCCACGTAGCGCGCGTTGATCAGGGACGACTGGGCCCGGAGTACGTTAACCTGGGCATCCCTAAAATCAAGCGAATCGGCCGCGCCGGTTCGGTAGCGCTCCCCCTGCAGCTGCATATTCTGCTCGGCAGTAACAGTATTCTGTTTTTCAAGATCAACGACTGCAACCTGTTTCAAAAACGTTTTTTGAAGCTCATACATAAAGCCAAAAATACGTTTTTGAATATCAACATGTGACAGGGCCGCGCTTTTGGCGCTCAGACGGGCATTCTGCGCGTTGATCCGGTCGATATTGCCGTTAAACAGATTGAATCTCAGCTGCAATGTTGCGGCGGCATCCCGTGTCCTGCTGTCGCCGTAGCCATACAGACTTGTACCTCCGCCTCCGTCGCGCAAACTGCGGTTGGTATAGCCGTACTGGCCGCCGAGAATCAGTTGGGGCCAGAACGAAGAATCGGCTATCTTGACACCTTCTTCCACAGCCAGCATGCGATGACGGGCGGCCTGCAGGGTCGCGCTGGCATCGAGGCTGCGTTGCTGTAGCTCAGGTAGTGACAACTCAAGCAGGGGTACGGCAATTTCTTTTTTAACATTCAGGGGCTCATCAGCCTCGCGAACAAGCAAAATATTCAATTCCTTGCGCGCAATATTAACACGCAACTTTTGCTCAAGCAGCAACGTCTGATCAGTATTAAAGTTTACCCGGGCATTGAGCAGGTCGGTCGACGAGGCACCTCCCAGACTGCGACGAACCTCTTCACGGTTAAGACGATCCCGTGAAATATCAATATTCTTAACTGCAACATCAAGCAGCTGCTCCTGGCGCACAAGGTCAAAATAGGAGCGCATGATCGACACGACGGTTGTTTCAATGATATCGCGGGCCTGTTCCTCGCCCTGAAGGGCCAGTTCCTGATAGCGGCGATTATCAGCAAACATCCTGAAGCCGTCAAACAGGGTCCATTGCAGACCGAGCTGTGATCCGTAGGTACGATAATCCTGGTTGCCGCCTGCCGGAGCTGTGCGCCCATGATACAGGGTGGTGTCATAGCCAAAGTTACCCAAAGAATCCAGCGTTGGCAGAAAGCCGGCTGTACCCTTGCCGGTATCGTTTTGAGCCGCCTCAGCCGTATTGTGCGCAATTTGAATCTCAAAATTATTGAGCAAACCAATGCTCACGGCCTCTTCAAGGGTCATATTGTCCTCAGCCCCTGCGACGCACGGTGCAAACATCGCAGCCAACATAACCAGCCGGGACGTATTTCGGAATACTTTCATGTATATACAGCGTGTCATATCTCTCACCCTGACCTTACGAGGTTTGCTCGGCAAACTCCCGGGCAACCTCAAGTTCTTTGACTGCGGGTTCAACGCTCTCGGGCGTCAGTTCGCGCACTCCGCGCAGTTTTGCTACCCGGTAGCGCAGACTGTTTAAAACCAAAAAACCGGCCGGCAGCACAATAAGCATAATAAACGTGCCGAACAAAAGACCATAGGCAACCGATACTGCCATGGGGATAAGAAACTGTGCCTGCCGGCTGCCTTCCAACATAATCGGTGCCAGACCCATTGCCGTGGTGAAGGTTGTAAGCAGGATTGGACGCAGACGCGACACTCCGGCCTGATACACGGATTCATCCAACGACAGACCCGTGCGCAGGTTACTGTTGATCCGGTCAATGAAAACAATGCTGTCATTGACAATAATACCTGTCAGAGCAATTATTCCGTAAATCGAGAGCATATTAAGCTGAATACCCTGAATGCCGTGGCCCCAGATCGCGCCGACCAGGCCAAGGGGTATCAAGGCAAAAACCAGGGCCGCCTGCAGGACCGAGCGAAACACAAGCACCACCATGATAAACATACCGACGAAGGCCAGGGGAAATGCGCTCCGGATGGATGACATAACCTTTTTCTGCTCACGAGCCTGCCCCTCGAAGGAAACGTGCACACCGTGAACCTGCGAGAGCACCCGCGGTATTACCTCCTCGCGAATTTCCGCCAACAGGGGCGGCAAATCATACTTTTCCTGGGCCAGCGAGGCATCAACAGTAATTTCACGACGTCGGTTCAAGTGATTAATCTGACTGATGCCGCGCTTAATCTTATAGGTGGCCAGCTCACTGAACGGATATTCTCCCTGAGGCGTACGGATACGCATCTGATCAAGAAGTCCGAGCGAGGCACGATCCTTCTCTGAGTAACGAACCCAGACCCGTATTTCATCGCGGCCGCGTTGAAGGCGCTGGGCTTCATAACCAAAAAACCCCTGGCGCACCTGCCCGACAATATCGCGCGTTGTCAAACCTAAGGCATGCGCCCGCGGCTTCAGCGTAATATCAAGTTCACGGCGACCCTCCTGCTCGGAGTCAACCACATCTTTCAAGCTGGAAAACTTTTTGAGTTCCTCAATCAGCAGGTCTCTGGCCTTCTTGAGCTCCGCCAAATTGTTGCCCAGCAAACTAACCGAAACAGGTTTACCGAACATGCTGACACGGCCGAATGAAATCTTCTGAGCCTCGGGCACCGGGCCCACTGCATCGCGCAGTCTGGCGGCAATTTCAGAGGTAAACATATCGCGGGTTTCGCCGTCGAGCAGCTGCAGCTTGATGCGGCCGGCATGACTGCCTGTATCATTAAAATCATTAGAGCCGATCTCGCGCTTAATGCCCAAAATGACATCCTTGCCGTCAGAGCGCTCGCGAGCCATTTCTTCATTAACCTGCCAGCACACGGCTTCAATGCGCTCCAAATGACGATTGGTCTCATACTCCTGCGCGCCGGAGACAAGACTCAAATTTATAGGTACTGTATCTCCATCAATCTCAGGGAAAAATGTCGACTGAATCACACCGCCGCTCAGCAGTCCTACCGTGATCATCACCAGGGCAGCCGGTATAATTACAACCAGCCATTTGTAATCCATAACCAGACGCAACAGCGGACCATACATACGATTGGTGAAAAAATCTATACGGCGCTCAATCCACTTACGTGCAAAATTGTCCTTCTTATGAGGCTGCAGCCCTTTTGAATGGGCCAGGTGCGCGGGCAGAACAAAAAATGCCTCCACGAGCGAAAAGGCCAACGAGGCTATCACTACAAGAGCAAGACTCCAGATAAACTTTCCCAGAACCCCATCAAGGAAAAAGAACGGTAAAAAAACGATTATCGTCGTGGTAACTGAAGCACACACCGGGGCGAGCATTTCATAGGCCCCGTCAACTGCCGCCTGCAAAGGCGGCTTACCGCGCTCAAAATGAGCAAAAATATTTTCACCAACCACAATGGCATCATCAACCAGAATACCGACAACAATAATCATGCCGAACAGCGAAATAACATTAATCGTAATACCAACAAGATGGATAACAATAAACATGCCCATAAATGAAAAGGGAATACCGATTGAAACCCAGAATGCCATGCGCATATTCAGAAAAAATGACAGCAGCAGCAATACCATGGCAAGGCCCATCAAGCCATTTTTCATTAAAAGATCAAGGCGCTGCTGCAGGGGTACCGTGCGGTCATCCATGACCTGCGCCTCCACCCCCTCATGCGTGTCGTTAAATTTTTTAATCAGGAGCTTGGCACTCCTGGAAATCTCGAGGATATCCTCCTGGCCGGTCTTTTCAATTGCAAGAATGACGGTATTGCTACCGTTAAAATAAATGCGGTCAGGAATGTCCTGCCAGCGTTCCTTCAAAACGGCAATATCTCCCAGCCTGATAACCGTACCGTCGGGATTGCCGCGCACAGGCAGATCATATAGCTCGTGGGCATAATAGCGGCGCCCCCAGGAGCGTATGAGAATTTCCTCACTTGCAGTTTCGAGCTTGCCGCCGGATATATTAACGTTGGCTGCTGAAATCGCCGCAGCTACTTCCTGAAAGGTCATACCGTAGCGGCGCAGGATTTCTTCGTTTACCTCAACTGAAAATTCAATATCAGGCACGCCCGCAAGCGTGACCTGCGAAATACCTTCAGTATCAAGCAATTGATCGCGCAGGGCCTCGGCCATGTACCGCAAATTAAAAAGATCCGGTTCACCGTGCAGCAGTATGGTCAGCACTGACGAACGGTACTTCTTCTTGTAGATAACCGGCCGTTCGCTATTAGCGGGAAACGACCCTATTTTATCAACCGCATTTTTTACATCCTGCAGAACCTTGTCTGTATCCTCACCCTTAACGACCTCAACCGTCACCATCGCGAAATTCTCGCGCGAAACCGAGGTCACACGTTCAATCCCCTCAATACCTTCGAGATTTTCCTCGATTTTCAGGACAACGCCTTCCTCAACTTCCTCAGGCGAACCGCCGATATATTCGACCTGAACTACAATAAGATCCGGAGGAATTTCAGGAAAAAAGGATGATTTAAGCTGACTTTGCGAAACCATGCCCAAGCCGATGATACTAACCATCAACACATTGGCCCAGAGAGGGTAACGAACAAAGAAGGCAAGCACTCGCTTCATGGCATCTCCCGCGCGCGCTCATCAGCATTTTTTACCCTGGCCTGCATACCCGGCGAAACACCCTGCAGTACATCGGTAACCAGCATATCACCATCTAAAAGTCCATTAGACACGATGACCGTATCGGTTTCACTGCGCACAACCTCAACCTGTCTGAAAGCAAGCACACCGTCTACTATGAGATATACGTACTTTTGACGATACAGGGCCCGGCGTGGAACGCTCACAGCCGATTCAATTGTGCGGCCCGGAATAGCAGCCTTCAAAAAAATCCCATCATAGAGCTCGTCAGGATCATCAACCCGAATATAGGCCTGCACGGTCTGGGTCTGCTGATCGATTGTTTTACCGATGCGCATAATACGACCATGCCATTCACCCCTGATCTCAGCCGAAGTCAGCAGCACCGACTGATCCGGATCAATCCACTGCACATCTTCAACCGTGAGCGGCACGACCATTTCAAGTTCTTCCAAGCTGATAATCTCACCGATAAGTGTGCCGCTGCGCACGTTTGAGCCGGGCCGTAGATCAGCCCCGATAATCGCGCCGTCAAACGGTGCGCGAATAAAATGTTTCTCATACCTGATTTCAAGATCGCGGATGGAGAAATAAATATTATAGACATTAAAACGTGCCAGATACAATTTGATGCTGTTGTTGGCCGCCTCAGGCAGACGCGGCACGGGCTTGTCAAAGGAACAGCGGTTGAAATAATCCTGCCACTCGTCGTAAGCATCCGGAAAATCAACTTTAATGTCGGGCAGAACCGATGCCAGCGCTTTGAGCAGCTCGCTTTTGGCTGTGCTGATTTCAAGTTTAATCTGACGCGTATCAACCTTGACAAGCAGCTGATTACGAAGAAAACGCTGTCCGGGACGAAAGGTAACCTCACCCTGCTCCAGAGTACCGTTCACCTCGCTGTTAATCACAACCGGCTGAGCCGACTTGAGCCGTCCATAGGCGACAATTTCAGCAACAACCGCCCCAGGCACAACCGCCTCGGCACTGACCACGACCTCTCGCAGCTCAGGACCTTTTTTAGGCGGTTCCTCCCGCATCCCCGAGAACAGCCGCATCCCGCAAAAACCAACAGCCAGAATAGCCAGCCCTATCAACGCTACAATCAATTTTTTTCGGCTTGTCATGATCATGCTTCCCGTGCAAAACCTCTGAGGGCCTGCAGCGTAAAAAGGGTTATGTGCTGTGCGATCTCCTGTACGGTTTTTTCATCAAAATCAACGTCAGGCTGCAACTCATTGGCCACAACCCTTGAAAAACGGTAGTACAGACACTGCCCGGCAATGCTGAAACAGCAGCGCCGCACCAGCACGTCATCAGCTCCATCGCCTAATATCTCGCGAATGATGCCTGAAAGCTGCTCGTGGCGCGGACGAATCATCTCCTTCACAATAATATGCAGGGCGCTGGTGGGCTCCATCATTTCACGCGCCATTATTTTCCCATGCAGCGATGATGCTCCCTGCAACAGTATTGTCTGCATAAACTGCTGAATGACGCTGAAGAGCTTTTCCTCGGGAACAGCCCGGTTGTCGAGCGGAAACACAGAGGGCACCCCACCAGCAGCCCCGCAGGAATAACGGCACACTTCCTCATACAGCTCCTGCTTGCTGCCGAAGTAATAATTGACCGAGGCTACGTTCACATCGGCTCGGCAGCAGATATCACGAACAGTTGTTTTCCCGAATCCCTGCTCAGCAAAAACCTCAAAAGCAACCTGCAGAAGCCGTTCTCGAACACTACAATTTTCCGTCGAATGTGTATCCTGCATTCCGGCTTCATCCCTGTACAAAAAAAACATCCTCAAACATGTGTTTAAAACATTTGTTTTAATTTGTCAAGACCCTTCTTTTTATATAAGTATAAACAGTGCTCATTTTCTTGCTGATTGTCTGGACAAACATCAACATTTACAGTATGTTTGAAAAAAAATAAGCCATTTTAACACATTGCACCCATGAACAGGAATGCATATGCACACACGAATCACCCCCGTTTTATGCCTACTTTTGATGCTGCTGTGGACCTCACCGGCCCAAGCTGAAGTCCAGAAAGAATACTTCGGCAGTGGGGTGCTTAAATCCGAAAAAACGCTCAAAAACGGCAAGCAGCATGGCCGGACCCGCTGGTATTACAAAACAGGCAGCCTGCAGCTTGAGGAGAACTATACCAATGGCGTTATGCAAGGCACCGCACGAATATATTACGAAAGCGGCAAACTGAAAGCCAAAATGCAGTATGGAAACGGCCTGTTGGAGGGCAACGGAAAAACATATCATGAAAATGGACAATTGATGGAATCAGTCCAGTATGTTAAAGGCCGGCAAAACGGCGAAAGCAAAGCCTGGGACGATAAAGGCACCCTGCGCATCAACGCCCGCTTAAAAAATGATTTACTGGATGGCCTGTCGCATGAATACTATGCGTCAGGAGCACTAAGGGCAACGCGTACATTCAGTAAAGGCCTTATTAACGGCACGGTGACCGAATATTATGAAAACCAAAAGGAAAAAATTAAGCTAAACTTCAAAAATGGAAAACTGGAGGGAACCTGCCGCGAATACTACGAAGATGGAACACTCAAGGCCGAACGCAGCTATATAAACAATCAGCTTGAAGGACCGGCCCGGCTGTATCATCCCAACGGTGCCGTGCAAGCTGAGCTGCAGTTTTTACATAGCATTCCGCAGCAAGAAAAATACTTTGACGAACAGGGCACACCGATCAAGAAGTGAGGGATAGTTTAAATTTCAAGGTTTGAGGTCAAAGTTCAAAGTTCGGAGTTCGGCGTTAGGAGCAACAACGACTTGCAGGGGTGACCAAGAATTAAATGCTTTTTCTCCGAACTCAAGACTGTTAATACTCTTGACTTTAGACGTTCATAATAGTACAAACGAACACCCGTAACTACTCAAAAATGGAGGAAACTAATGTCAGTCAATAAGGTAATTCTGGTCGGTAGGCTCGGCAAAGATCCGGAAGTACGCTATGCCAGCAGCGGCGTTGCCGTATGCAACTTCACAATGGCAACCAACCGTACCTACAAAGACAAGCAGGGAGAACGCAAGGATGAAACCGAATGGCACCGCGTAGCAGCCTTCGGACGCACAGCTGAAATATGCGGAGAATACCTGAAAAAAGGAAGTCAGATTTATATTGAAGGCCGTCTACAAACCCGCAAATGGCAGGATAAAGATGGAAACGACCGCTGGAGTACCGAAGTTGTCACCGACACCATGCGAATGCTTGACAGCCGGGGCGACAATGCCGGCGGCGGCGCACAGCAGCGCAATTCCTCACCCCAGGCATCTTCGGGAAACAACGATCCCTACCAACCCCTGCCGGGCGATATCCCGGACAGTGATGTGCCGTTTTAGGCGGCAGCAGCGCCTGCCTGTGGCCTGATGAGAGCCGACAAAGAATTGATTGCCCGGCAAGGCCCATCGCCTCACTCGCACAATGAACATAACCACCAAAATCCAAAAGCGCCCCGCATGTTTCGGGGCGTTTTTTTGGTCCGCGCCTTTCAAGAAAAAACTTGCGTGCAGAACATTTCAATCGTATACTTTTTTGATTATCTGAACACTTGTTTATGCCCTGTATAGTAAATCCTGTTCCCGATACCGTACAAAACGCGTGTCTAACGGTGGTTCAGCACACAACCGACGTTTGACCGTACAAACCCTTTGACAGGCTGCCGCGCGCAGTAGCGTGAATCTATGAGCGCCACAATACACATCAAGGGAGCAAGCCAGAACAACCTCAAAAACCTTGATATTACCATAGGGCTTAATCAGATTACGGTCATAACCGGCCTGAGCGGATCCGGCAAGTCAAGCCTGGCCTTTGACACGCTGTACGCCGAGGGACAGCGCCGCTACATCGAAAGCTTTTCCACCTACGCCCGACAGTTCATGGACCGCATGGACAAACCGGCCATCGAGCACATTGATGGCATTCTGCCGGCAATCGCCGTCACGCAGAGCAACCCCATTAAAACATCGCGTTCCACGCTGGGAACCCTGACTGAAATCAACGATTATCTGAAACTGTTATTTCCCCGCATGGCCGCACTCCACTGCGAAGCCTGCGGCCGGACGGTTGAAAAAGATTCGGCTCAATCGATTGCTGCCGGGCTTTTGCGCGACCATAACGGACTACGCTGCATCATAACATTCCCTTTTTCGGTTGCCACCGGAGCCACTATCAGCCCTGAGGAAATTGAACGCGGCCTGAAAAGCCAAGCTTTCTATCGAGTGCTGCATAAGGGCGCTATTGTTGAAATTACTTCTGAATTCATTGCCAAGCATGCTGTTTTCGAAATGCTAGCCGACCGTCTGAGCATCAACGCCGACCAGCAGGCCCGCCTGATTGACTCGCTTGAATCAGCCCTGAAGTTCGGCAAGGGACTCTGCAGCGCACACTTCCCCGATGAAGATGGCGAGCCCCGAAAATTTTCAAGCGCCCTGCACTGCCCGCATTGTGACACACACTACCGCCCGGCAACAGCTGCGCTTTTTTCATTCAACAATCCAGTAGGCGCGTGTGAAACGTGTAACGGCTTCGGCAAAACAATTGTTCTCAATACCGACGCGGTCATACCTGACCACAACCTTTCTTTGCAGGAAAATGCGATCAAACCCTGGTCAACGCCTGCGTATCGGGAAGCATACCGCGAGCTGATAGCATACTGCCGCAAAAAAAATATCCCGACCACGCTTCCCTTTCGCGAACTGAGCAGCAAGAACAAGCGCACAATTATCGAGGGCACCGGTGATTTTTTTGGCGTACAGGGGTTTTTCAGCTGGCTTGAAACCAAAACCTATAAAATGCATATTCGGGTCATGCTCTCGAAATACCGCGCATATGCTCCCTGCCCGACCTGCGGCGGTACGCGCTTTAAACCCGATGTACTGCTGTATCACCTGGCCGGAAACACGATTGCCGATGTTCAGCGCATGAGCATCAGTGACGCCGCAACCTTTTTCACAGACCTTGCGAAAACAAACGCCGGCGATGACACCGTGGTACTGCTGCTCAAAGAAATTACCAGCCGCCTGGGCTATCTCACAAAGGTCGGGCTGGGATACCTGTCGCTTGACCGCCAGTCACGCACGCTTTCCGGCGGCGAAGTCGCGCGGGCAAGCCTGACGTGCGCACTGGGATCATCCCTGGTCAATACTTTGTACGTGCTGGATGAACCCAGTATCGGCCTGCACCCCCGCGATACGCACATGCTGCTCGATGTTCTTCACGACCTGCGCGATCTGGGCAACACAATCGTGATCGTTGAACACGATCCTGATATTATTGCCCGCAGCGACCAGGTGATTGATTTGGGGCCTCTATCGGGCGAAGATGGCGGACATATCATGTACGCAGGCCCCCCGGCCGGCATTGCGGCCGCGCCCGATTCCCTGACCGGCGCCTATTTCGCCGGCAGACGTAGCATTGCACTTCAGCAGCGCCGCCGGCACCCGCAACCCGGCATCTGTCTGAGCATTCAAAACGCAAAGATTCACAACCTGCAGAACCTGAGTTTTGACATCCCGCTGGGACTATTCGTCTGCATAACCGGCGTATCGGGCTCGGGTAAATCAACACTGTTGGAAGAGGTTATCCACCAAGAGCTGATCGGACCGGGTGAGCGCCGACGTTGCTGCCGCTTTGAGGGCGACACCATTCCACACGGCATTATCTGCATGAATCAAGCCCCGATCGGTAAAACCCCACGCTCGAACCCCGCAACGTACATAAAAATATTTGACGTGATCCGAAAGCTTTTTGCCGCCAGTCCTCTTGCCCGGGAACGCAATTACACGGCTTCAACATTTTCATTCAATGCACGCGGCGGGCGCTGTGAAAACTGCACAGGCGAAGGATTTGAAAAAATAGAAATGCAGTTTCTGGCTGATATGTATGTCAGCTGTTCCGTATGCGCCGGCACGCGCTATGCTAAGCACGTGCTGGATGTAACCTATCAGCATAAAAATATTCATGAGGTTCTGCAGTTGACCGTGTCCCAGGCCCGTATTTTTTTTGCTGATGTGCCCAAAATTGAATATCCGCTGCGACTGCTGGAGATGATCGGACTGGGCTATCTGCGCCTGGGGCAGCCCGCAACCACCCTTTCCGGTGGCGAATCTCAACGCCTGAAGCTGGCCAAGTTCATTCGACAGGGCTCTGCTAAAAAAACCTTGTTCCTGCTCGATGAGCCCACCACCGGCCTGCACGCAGAGGATATCGCCAATTTGCTCACAACCTTCGATTTCCTTATCGCCCAGGGACATTCGATTATCGTTGTCGAGCACAACCCCGACCTTATTCAGCGCGCAGACTATATCGTTGACCTCGGCCCCGAGGGCGGCACAGACGGTGGCTGTATTGTCGCAACGGGCACGCCGGAGGAAATTATACGCTGCGACGCATCGCATACCGGCCGGTTCCTCAAAAAAGCATTAGAGCCGTATGCCATCGACGAGGATTCAAAACCTGCTCTCAAAACGCTTGCACCCACGCAGCCCAATACCATTGTCGTTGAAGGCGCGCGCGAGCATAACCTGAACAATATCTCGCTTGAGATCCCCCGGGATTGCCTTGTCGCCATTACCGGGCTCAGCGGTTCAGGTAAATCAACCCTGGCCTTTGACATCCTGTTCGCCGAAGGGCAGCGCCGTTTTTTGGAAACGCTTTCACCCTATGCCCGCCAGTATGTCCACCAACTCAAACGCCCCGATGTTGATGCCGTACGCGGTCTACCACCCGCCGTCGCGATTGACCAACTGCTTTCGCGCGGCGGAAAAAAATCAACCGTCGCAACCGTAACCGAAATTTATCACTACCTCAGGCTGCTCTTCGCACGCCTGGGAGAACTACATTGTCCGAACTGCAACCGCCTGCTTCTGGCCCGCACGCCAAAGGATATTGCCGATTCGCTTGCACGGGAATACCCCGTAACCCGCATCAAAATACTGGCTCCCCTTGTGCGCGGCCGCAAGGGCCACCACCATGACATTATTCAAAAAGCGCGCCATGACGGCTTTACTCAAATCCGCATTGACGGTCAGCTTGTCATGCTCAAAGATATTTTCGCCATGAAGCGCTATCACGAACATAAAATCGAGCTGGTGACCGCGGACCTGATCCCGGGACGAGCGAGCACGCAGCACCTACAGATGGAAGTTGACCGGGCCCTTGCAATCGGACGAGGTGAGATGCTCATTATCACACCCAACCAAAGCGAGCACTTCTTCAGCACCCGCTTCTTCTGTCCCGACTGCCGCCTGAGCGCGGCGGAACCAGACCCGCGCCTGTTTTCATTTAACAGCCGAAGCGGGGCCTGCCCTGAGTGCAACGGCAGTGGAATCACCAGCACCCTCAACCCCGAATCAATGCTGATTGACCGCGCAAAAAGTCTTGATAGTGGAGCGATTGCGCCGCTCACATCCGGGCTTTTAAGCGCTAGCGTGCGCGCAAAACTGCTTCAGCAGATTACGCAGGCAGGCATTCCCGTGGATATCCCCTTCAACAAACTAAGCAGAGCCATGCAGCAAAAGCTCCTGCAGGGAAACAAAAGATTTTCGGGTTTGGCAACCCTGCTGGGTTCACCCGCGCTGCTGAAAAAAGCCGGATGGCGGGAATACCTTGATCAATTTCATGTTACAGACACCTGCACTGCCTGCGGCGGCGCGCGCATCAATGCCGACGCCCGTGCTGTGCGCATCAGTGGAAAATCAATAGCTGAGCTTACCGCCATGACAGCGCCTGAGCTGCTGCAGTTTATCAGCGGTCTGTCCTATACCGGCCGTAGCCTGCAAATTGCAACCCCGATCATGCAGGAATTAACCCCCAAGCTGACACTGCTTGAAAAGGCCGGCCTGTCATATCTAACGCTGGATCGCGGAGCCGACACGCTCTCCGGCGGTGAAGCACAGCGCATGCGCCTGGCCGCCCAAACGGCCTCTAATCTGCGCGGTGCACTCTACGTGTTGGACGAACCCACCATCGGGCTGCACCCGCATGACACCCGGCGCATGTTGGCAATTATCCGCGAGCTGCAGGCCAGGGGCAACAGTGTCATCGTTGTTGAGCATGACGAAGAAACAATCCGCCAGGCCGACCATATTATTGATTTAGGTCCGGGGGGCGGACGACACGGAGGAACCATTATTGCGAGCGGAACCCTGCAGGACATCATGGACAACAGCGCATCGCTGACCGGCGCGCACCTTGCGGGCCGCGATGCGCATGCACACAAAACGAGCGCACGCCCGCTTAAAGGATGTGAGTTGCTGCAGGTACGCAATGCCGAAGCCAACAACCTCAAAAAAATAACTATCGGCTTTCCACTTGGACGCTTAAGTGTTGTAACCGGTGTTTCCGGTTCAGGTAAAACGAGCCTTGTACGTGAAACACTCTACAAAGCGCTGCAAAAAAACTTTGGCCGCTATCACGGCTTAACAGGCCGTCATAGCGGCCTACATGTTCCCTCAAGCTTAAAAAAGGCGGTGGAAATTGACCAGAGCCCAATTGGCAAGACACCACGCTCAATTCCAGCAACCTACATGGGCATCTATGATGACATCCGCGCGCTATTCGCCCAACTTCCAGAGTCACGGGTGCGCGGTTATACGCCGGGACGATTTTCTTTCAACTTAAACAGCGGCCGTTGCGAAACCTGTGCCGGGCAGGGAGAAATTAAAATAGCCATGAGCTTTATGCCTGACATGTACGTGAAATGTGACCAATGCCTCGGCCTGCGTTTTAACGAAGAAACATGCCAGATATACTATCGCGACAAGAACATCGCACAGGTTCTGGCCATGACCATTGACGAAGCACATGTTTTTTTTCGCGACGTGCCCGTTCTCGAAAAACCGCTTGGGTTTTTATGTGAGATGGGACTGGGGTATCTGGGCCTGGGACAACCCAGCCCCACGCTTTCGGGCGGAGAAGCCCAGCGCATTAAAATTGCCGCCGAGCTTTGCAAACCAAGTCAGGGTAAAACAGTGTACGTGCTGGATGAGCCCACTACCGGTCTGCACCCGGTTGATGTCCAGAAACTCATGCGCCTGATTCAGCAACTGGTCGAGCTGGGCAATACGATTATCATCATTGAACACAACCTTGAAGTTATGAGCCAGGCGGACTATATTATTGACTTAGGACCCACAGGCGGCGACAAAGGCGGTCAGGTGACAGCCTGCGGTTCTCCGGACGAAATCACAACCGGCGACTTTAAGCAATCGCACACCGCTGTCTGTCTGCGGGAATATAACCTGCGGCACAGCAATTAACCACATGATCATTATACAGAAATACGCATGACAAAACATTCTCAACAGACAAGCACTCTTGCGCGCTCGGCCGGCATTGTCGGCATTGCCGTTATGGCAAGCCGTATCCTGGGCCTTGTTCGCGAACAGGTCTTCGCGGGCCTGTTCGGAGCCGGTAATGACTACGACGCTTTTGTTGTGGCCTACCGCATCCCCAATCTGCTGCGAGACCTTTTTGCCGAAGGCGCCCTGAGCGCCGCGTTCGTAACCGTCTTCACCGACTTTAAAACACGCCTGGGGCAGGAAATCACCTGGCGCCTGGCGCGCAACGTCATTACCACGGTCGTGCTCATTGTCGGCATAATCTGCCTGGCCGGCATGTTCTTTTCGCGCGACATCGTAATGCTGCTAACCGCCGGCAGCTATCACCAGATTCCGGGCCAGCTGGATCTGACCACCCTGATGACCATGATCATGATCCCCTACCTGCTGCTGGTTGCCCTGTCAGCGGTTTCAATGGGCATGCTCAACACCATGGGTAAATTCTTTGTTCCCTCAATGGCGTCCTGTTTTTTCAATCTGGGATCCATTATCGCCGGCGTGGCGCTGACCCTGGCAGCCCCGTACTTCGGCTACACTCCGATTGTGGGCATGGCCTGGGGTGTAGTTGTGGGCGGTATACTACAGGTGCTCATACAGGTCCCAAGCATGCGCCGCCAGGGATTTCACTACCGGCCGCTGCTTGATTTTTCCGATCCGGGCCTGCGACGTATTTTGCTTTTGATGCTGCCGGCCGTTATCGGATTCGCGGCCCCGCAGTTCAACAATTTCATCAATACCTGGTTTGCCTCAAGCTGCGAACCCGGCAGCCTGTCATGGCTGCAATACGCCTACCGGGTACTGTGGTTTCCCATCGGTCTTGTGGGCAGTTCACTTGCAATCGCGGTTATGCCGGTCATGTCGCGCCATGCCGCAAACGGCGACACAGTATCCCTGCGGCAGGCCTATACATCCGCGACCGTGATGTCGTTTGTCCTCTCAATTCCGGCAATGTTTGGCCTCATTTTCCTGGCCCGGCCTATTATCCAGATGCTCTTCGAACGCGGCCAGTTCAGCGCTCTTGATACAGAAAAAACCGCGCTGGTCCTGTCCATCTATGCTATCAGCCTGTTTGCTTTCTCGGCCCTAAAAATAAGTATACCGATATTCTATGCCCTGAACAAAACACGTTTTCCTGTAATCGGTGCTTTTTTAACGGTGGCCCTGAACCTTGTCATCATTTTTGCAACTATAGACCGGCTGCAGTACTGCGCCATTGCCCTGTCCTTTGCACTGTTCACGACCTTCAACTTCCTGTTCCTGGCGGTGATCCTGTACCGCCTGCTGCAGGGCTTTCCGCTCCGCTACATGCTGAGCTGTCTTATCAAAATTGCGCCCATATCAATTATCATGGGCGCCCTCACTTGGTGGCTGAATGCCAAACTGCTGGTTCTGCTGGCAGACATTCCCCTGGCCGGAGTCTGGGCCCTGCTAACGGCAATCCTGTGCGGCGTAATCTTTTACGCAGGATGCATCAGCGTTACGGGCATCAAGGAAGTCAATGATATTAAGCACTCAATCCTCGCCCGAATACGGCGCTGACGCCAAACAGTTGGCGAGGTGGGTGCAACCCACCTTCAATAATTTAAAAATAATTGGTGGGTTGCACCCACCCTACTTCTGCATCCTTGCTAGGCCTGTTCCAGTCATTACGGTGAAGGAACTGCGTTGCACTTTGCGAAGTGTCATTCTGAGAAGCCGAAGGCGACGAAGAATCTCGATTCTTATACACGATACCAGCGTATGTTAAACGAGAGATCCTTCGCTTCACTCAGGATGACAGCCTAAAACACAGCAGGTAGGAAGAGTGGAAAATAATAAAAAGCAAGATTTCCCCCTTTGGTCGAAATGACAAACAATATAATAGGGTGGATTCAAGTTTGAAGTGCAACTTTTATAGGTGAATTTAAGTGGTGAGCTGCGTTACTATCTAAGCCACTTAAACGACCAAGTAAAAGGAGCACCGATGAAAAAATATAAG
>Ga0075120_10000852_pt1 | contig 24913 bp, 22 predicted proteins | sample AntAceMetag02UKL_FD_69792 | JGI IMG/M metagenome (GOLD analysis project Ga0075120, IMG submission 69792) | Saline lake microbial communities from Ace Lake, Antarctica - Antarctic Ace Lake Metagenome 02UKL | ecosystem: Environmental > Aquatic > Non-marine Saline and Alkaline > Saline | place...
AAAATTCCAAAAAAAATTAAAACAGGACTAAAAAAATTCAGAGAATATTTTTTTCTGAATTTTTTTCCCGAAATTTGACCTGATTTTAAGTTTGTGAATTAATCAGGTTAAGAGTGTTATTTTGCAGACAGTACATATTTTTAATTGTTTAATTTAATAAAGTAGAAGGTGAATTTTCAAAAATTTTTAGTGATTATTTTGTGCTTATTTGTAATAGGAAATAAAGCTGAAAGTTGTAATATAACTTTCCAAAAGGGATATTTAGGTACTGGAACAAGTTATGGTGTTGAAACTAATAATATTTCTGTTACTACTCCAATAAACACTACTGCCATTAAGTTTACATCTGCTAACCCTGATGATGTAACATTTTCAGGAAATAATGTTGCCGGAACATTATCGTTTTCAATTAACAATGTTGATTATGTTATAATCGGTGTTATTTCAAGACCTGAAAAAATAGGTAATCAGCATATTGCTTATTATATGGTTGAGACAACTACATTAGGTGGAGATATCCCAACTGGTACTGCTTATTTTTTAGTTATACCAGGCTATGAATCTAATATTACCGATAATAATTCATATAGCACCTCATCTGATCCTGTTGACAATGGAATGAATGCAGTTTTGACTTCACAAATTAATAATAATACTCAGCCAATAATAACATATCCTAATGGATACTCAGTAGTAACAATTAATGTTCCTGAAAATACTAAAACTGTTACCACTGTTACATCTTCTGATCCCGATGCTGGTGACTCCTTTGAGTATTATGTTTCTGGTGGTGTTGATGCAAGTTTATTTTCAATTGATTCGCAAACTGGAGTTCTTGAGTTTAATTCAATTCCAGATTACTCTAATCCACAAGATGCTAACTTAGATAATGTTTATAATGTAGCAGTTGCAGTTAGTGATAGTTATGGCGCAAGTGATGAGCAAGCTATTGATGCAGAGATTCTTAATCCTACTCTTCCTATTAGTTTGGTTTCATTTAGTTCATTGTGTGAAAAACAAAATGTTAAACTTTCCTGGCAAACTGCTTCTGAAGAAAATAATAAATTGTTTGAAATTCAAAAAAGCTGTGATGCATCTGAATGGTCTAAAATAGGTATAGTAACAGGAGCTGGTACATCTAATTCTATTTTGAATTATTCCTTTTTTGATTCTAACAATTCAATAGGAATTTATTATTACAGATTAAAACAAATTGATTTTGATGGTGGTTATTCTTATTCTAAAGTTATTTCAGTTTATTGTAATGAACAAGAAAATGATAATATTAAAATATATCCAAATCCTGCAGTAGATTATTTCAACTTAAGTTTAGATGAAAACTTTATAGGGAAGAAATTTACAGTATTCGATTGTGTTGGTAAAATTTTGATTAATGAGATAATTATCGGCAACTCAACAAAAGTGTTGGTTAATGATTTAGAACCTGGTATTTATTTCATTAGATTTGAAAGTAAATTTAGTAAACCAATTTTACAGAAAATATTGGTTACCAATTAATAATTCGTACTATACAGTAATTCACTTAATTTTCTTCATTAAACATAAAGGGGCATTGAAAATCATAAGTTTTCAATTAAAGGTAAAACCAGACGGTCAAGAATGATTCGAACCTATGATCTGGCGTACGCCCGAGCTACCACTATTTTTTTAATAGATTATTTTCATCCAATATTTTTTGCATTCTTAGGAATTCATTCAGTTTTGAACCACCTTCGGCAGTTTTTAAATATTTTTCTCTTTTCAATGCTTCAGATTTATTTTCGAATTGCTCAACATGAACTAGAACAAAAGGCTTTCTGTGTGCAGTAGATTTGTTACCTCCAGAATTATGTCTTAAAAGTCTTTTTGAAATATCGAAGTATAACCTTTGTAGAGTTTATTATCTTTTAAGGAATATAGAACATAGACATAATACATGATGTAAATTTACAAAAAATTGAATAAATAATTATTTTATCTGGTATTAGATAATACTTTTAGGCAGGACTTGAACTTTTGAGCTGGCGTATGTCTGTGCTACTAAAAAACGTTTAGGTAATAAAAAAGCCGGGAAAAACGGCTTTTATGAGCGGGTAACCAGATGGTCAAGCATGACTCGAACCAATGACCTGGCGTATGCCCGAGCTACCACAAAAACTTTTAGGAATAAAAAAAGCCGGAAAAATCGGCTTTTTGTGTAGCGGGGACAGGACTCGAACCTATGACCTTCGGGTTATGAGCCCGACGAGCTACCACTGCTCCACCCCGCAATATATTTTTAATTTTAATAATTTCTAAAGAACGATTAATTCTATGTATTTTTGCGGTGCAAAGATAGATTTTGTTTATTTATTTTGCAAATATATTTATCAATTAAATAATTATGACTCATAAAGCTGGTTTTGTGAATATTATTGGAAGTCCGAATGTAGGAAAATCTACTCTGATGAATGCACTTGTTGGCGAAAAAATATCAATTATTACTTCCAAAGCTCAAACAACACGGCATCGCATTATGGGAATTGTCAATGGAGATGATTTTCAAATAGTTTATTCTGACACTCCCGGAATAATGGAGCCTAATTATAAATTGCAAGCTTCAATGATGAAATTTGTAACTAATTCTTTAAAAGATGCCGATATAATACTTTTCGTAAGCGAAATAAAAGGTGATAGTATCAACGATGAATTTATTCAAATTCTTAACGATTCCAATATTCCTAAAATACTAGTAATAAATAAAATTGACCTTTCTAACCAAAAGGAATTGGAAGAAAAAGTTGAATATTGGCATTCGAAAATTCCTAAAGCTGTAATTCTTCCGGTTTCTGCTTTAAAGAAGTTTAATGTAGATGTAGTTTTCAATAGAATATTAGAAGCACTTCCTGAAAACCCGCCATATTTTCCAAAAGATGAACTTACCGATAAGTCAACAAGATTTTTTATCTCGGAAATTGTACGAGAGAAAATACTTTTGAATTACCAAAAGGAGATTCCATATTCTGTTGAAGTAGTTGTAGATGAGTATAAGGAAAGCAAAGATATAATCAGAATATACACAACGATTTTTGTTACAAGAGAATCTCAAAAAATGATCCTATTAGGGCATAAAGGAAAAGCAATAAAACAGTTGGGAATCGATGCCAGAAAAGACATTGAAGAGTTTGTTGATAATCATGTTTACCTTGAGCTTACAGTGAAAGTAAATAAAGATTGGAGAAATAACGAAAACCAATTGAAGCGTTTTGGTTATGAGTTATAAATCTAAAAAAAGTATAAAATCATGGGAAATATTTTAGCCGTCGTAGGAAGACCAAATGTTGGAAAATCAACTTTATTCAACAGATTAGTTGGAAGCAGGAAAGCTATTGTTGAAGAAACCAGCGGAGTTACTCGTGACCGTCATTACGGCAAAACTGATTGGAATGGTGTTGAATTTTCGATAATTGATACAGGGGGTTATGTAGAGGATAGCGATGATGTTTTTGAAGATGAAATCAAAAAGCAGGCAGTTCTTGCAATTGATGAAGCTGATTTGATTGTTTTTATGGTTGATGTTAAAGACGGATTAACTGATATGGACAAAGATGTTGCGAATATTCTTAGAAAATCTGATAAAAAAATATTTCTTGTTGCAAATAAAGTTGATACTAATGAGCTTATTAGTAATTCTGCCGAATTTTATCAACTTGGACTCGGTCAAGTGTTTTGTATTTCTTCAATAACAGGAAGCGGTACTGGTGATTTATTTGATATTGTTGTAAAAGAATTTGACAAGGTTTTCCAAGAAGAAGTTCCCGACTTACCAAAAATTGCTGTAGTAGGCAGACCTAATGTCGGAAAATCTTCATTAATAAATGTATTGATGGGCATTGAGCGGCATATTGTAACTCCAATACCAGGCACAACGCGTGATTCCTTATATACAAAATATAATAATTTCGGTTTTGAGTTTTTATTTATTGATACTGCAGGTTTAAGAAAAAAAGTAAAGGTTCACGAAAATATTGAGTTTTATTCTGTTTTACGTTCAGTGAGAGCAATCGAAAACAGCGATATTTGCATTCTAATGATTGATGCTCAGAGTGGTTTTGAATCTCAGGACCTTGCAATATTTCATTTAATTGAAAAAAATCATAAAGGAGCTGTCATTGTTGTCAATAAATGGGATTTAATCGAAAAAGAAACAAATACAACAAAAATTCTTGAAGAAAATATCAGGGATAAAATTGCTCCTTTTTCTGATGTTCCAATAGTTTTTGCTTCGGTTTTAACAAAGCAAAGAATTTTTAAAATACTTGAGTATGCTCAGACAATATATAAAACAAGGAGCACAAGAATTACAACTTCTAAGCTAAACGAAATAATATTACCATACATAAATAAAATGCCACCTCCTGCAATAAAAGGGAAAAGAATAATGATAAAATATATTACTCAATTACCAACATATTTTCCTGCTTTTGCATTTTTTTGTAATTTTCCTCAGTATATCAAAGACCCTTACAAACGTTTTATTGAGAATAAAATTCGTGAGAATTTTGATTTTCACGGAGTACCTATAGAGATTTATTTCAGAAAAAAATAATTGTTGTGGAAAGCACTTTTCGAATTGATAAATGGCTTTGGGCTGTAAGAATTTTTAAAACACGTTCTCAGGCTACTGATGCTTGCAGAGCCGGGAAAGTAAAAATTAATGACAAAACTATTAAACCCTCAAGAGAAATAAAAATCAATGAAACTATTACAATTAATAAAGACCATATAATCCGAACTGTTAAAGTTATTTCTTTATTAAATAATAGAGTGGGTGCTAAACTTGTTGAAAATTATATGGAAGACCTTACACCAGAAGAAGAATACGAAAAGTTGAAAACAATAAAAAGCAAGAATTTTGAATACCGCATCAGAGGTTTAGGACGTCCCACAAAAAGAGAGAGAAGAAATATTGATAGATTAAAAGATTATAGTTAATATCAATCCAGAAAAATCTTTTATATAAAACACCGATTCTTTTTTTGTTAAATTCTTTAATAAACAAAAAAGCAAAATCAAGAACTTGCTTTCAAGTAACAATTTCGGCATAAGTAGGTTTATCAATTTTTTAATCTTAAAATTATTTAATTATTAAAGAATAATTGTTAATTTAGCGACACAACAAAATAATGGTTATGTTTTTTTTAAGATTATTAATCTTCTTTGATTAAATAAAAATCAAATTATGAAAAGAAAATTTAGAGTATTTATAACAGTTTTAATAGTCATCTTAACAAATTTTCTTATCACTTCAAATATTTTTCCCCAAACCCCTGAGCTTTGGGGAATGACCATGGAAGGTGGAGATTATAATGCTGGGACTATTTTTAAAACTAATGCAAATGGTGATTTACATACTGTAGTTCATTCTTTTTTTAACTATGAAGGAGGTGTTCCTAAATTTTCTAAATTATTGAAAGCTTCTAACGGTAAATTGTACGGTATGACTTCTAGTATGGGATCAAACGACATTGGCGTTATCTTCGAATATGATATAATAACTAATTCATATATCAAAATACTAGATTTTGATGGAGCTAATATGGGTAGAAGACCTATGGGTAGCTTAATGCAGGCTACTAATGGGAAATTGTATGGTATGACTAATTATGGAGGAATAATAGGTTTAGGTGTTCTTTTTGAATACGACATTACTAATAATATCTTTATCAAGAAAGTTGACTTTGATGGATCTAATAAAGGAAGGTGTCCTACTGGTAATTTAATTGAAGCTAATAACGGAAAATTGTATGGAATAACTTCAGAAGGTGGAACGTACAATTCAGGAGTTTTATTTGAGTACGATTATGCAACTAATATTTTTATAAAAAAAATTGATTTTGATGGAACTAATAAAGGAAAAAATCCTGCAGGTAGCTTAACGCAGGCTTCTAATGGTAAGTTATATGGTGTGACTAGTCATGGAGGAATTAATATTGGAATCGGAGGATTTGGTTGTGGTGTTCTCTATGAATATGATCCAGATTCTAACATATACGTAAAGAATCTAGATTTTAATGGAGTAAATTATGGAAACAATCCTACAAACAGTTTATTGCAAACTTCTAATGGAGTTTTATATGGTATGACAGATAGAGGTGGATCTGTAGATTATGGTGTACTCTTTGAATACAATATTGTATCGAAATCATATACAAAAAAACTTGATTTTAATGAAGCTATTAATGGAAAATTACCTTACGGTAATTTAATGTTAGCATCAAATGGGAAATTATATGGATTAAACATATAAAGGGGGTTTATTTGGCCGAGGTGTAATCTTTGAATATGATCCTGTTAATAATATATTTACTAAGAAATTTGATTTTGATGGGGCTAATTCTGGAGAGGGGCCTAGAGGTGGCCTAATTGAAGCATCAAATGGTAAATTGTATGGTATGACTAATTATGGAGGAATAATAGGTTTAGGTGTTCTTTTTGAATACGACATTACTAATAATATCTTTATCAAGAAAGTTGACTTTGATGTAGCTAATAAAGGATGGTGTCCTACTGGTAATTTAATTGAAGCTAATAACGGAAAATTGTATGGTATGACTTCGTCTGGAGGATCATCCCTCAACTATGGTGTTTTGTTCGAATTTGATCCATTAACTAATATTTATGAAAAAAAACTCAATTTTGAAGGTAATAATGGATTAAGATCTTGCGGTAGTTTGATTAATGCATCTAATGGAAAACTTTATGGCCTGGCATCAAGTGGAGGATTAATGGGTTGGGGAGCTCTTTTCGAATTTGACCCCATAGCAAGTATTTACTCGGTAAAATATAGTTTTCATGGTAATAATGGAGAGCACCCATATGGAGACTTAATACAAACTTCAGACGGTAAGTTTTATGGAATGACACAAGAGGGAGGAACAAATAATTACGGTGTTCTATTCGAATTTGACCCAGCAACAAATATTTATAGTATTAAACTTAATTTTGATAATTCCAATAGTGGATGTTATCCATATGGTAGCTTGTTGCAAGCATCAAATGGTAAATTATATGGAACGACTACAAGAGGAGGATTAGACTATTATGGAGTTCTTTTCGAATACAATCTTACTAATAATATTTTCATAAAAAAGCTAGATTTTAATGGAAATAATGGGAAAGAGCCACAGTTTTCTCAATTAATCGAATTATACGGAACACATTCTATTAAAACCATCACTAAAGCAGAAAGTGATTATTCCATCTTGCCAAATCCAACAACTGGAAAATTTGTTGTTAAAGCAAGTGACATTAAAGAAATAGAAATTCTTAATATGAATGGAAAATCAATTATCAAACTCAAACCTAAAAATGACCAATCAATCATTGATTTATCATCACAATCAAAAGGTATCTATTTTGTAAAAATTACAACTAAGGAATATGTTCATACAAAGAAGGTTGTTTTAGAATAAAAAAAACAGGCCACCAAAGACCTGTTTAAGTGATGAACTTTCAATTTCAATTGAAGCTTATTCAATCAAAAGTTTTCCGGAATACAGATAATTATTCTCTGATTTTAATTTGTAAAAATACAAAGCTGTTCTTAAATCGCCTTTGTGGAATTTGAATGAGTTACTTGCTGGATAAGTGTTTACTTTGATTAGCTTTCCCATATTATCATAAATTTCAAGTTCAAGTTTGCCTTGAATTTTATTTGCATCAAAATTGTAAATTTCAAATGTACAGTAATCTATAACAGGATTTGGGTATGTTTTAATGATTGATTTATTTAAAACTTTTGAATCTTTTCCTACCGGATAAGCACCTGTAATACTAATGTCATCGATCCAAATCATTAGCCATTCGTAATAATTCGCTTTATAATTGAAAGCAATATATCCTGTGTCAGCTTGAATCGGAATCGTAAAGAAAGTGTCAACAAAGCCATAAGTTTGTGGAAAAAGTGTTAAGTCCACAATTTCGACAAAATCATCATCAGCGGGATTCTTACTTCCATCGCTAATCCATAATCCACAATATACATCAGGAGGATTACTCATTCTGCTGGATTGAATTTTAATTGATAGAATTCCGTTTTGATTAAGATAGAGTGCATTTGAAACCATCCAGTCTTCAACAGAATCAGTTCCTGTTCCCATTGGATAATCATGATACAGGCAATAGGGTTGTGATGCAATTGATGTAGTATAAGTCCAGTTGTTCATATCCGAATCAGCTAAACGGTATTCGGTCCAGAAGCTTTGTTCAGCTGTATTGTCGAAACCTGTACTCCAATAAATTTGTGCATTTAAAAAATTGAAACACCCTATTAGAATAAGGATAATTGAAAATTTTCTCATGATATTGAATTTAATTTATAAAATATTGATAGATTGATAAATTAAAGGTTAAATATGCTTGTTAAATTAATGATGAAAATTTTAATAAAATAGTTGCGTGCTTAAAAAATTAATTTTTACTTTGAAATCATCCTAAATATTTATTATTTTGTAAAAACAAATTTTAAAAAATTAAAATGAAAGATTGTAAAGCTAATGAGAATAAATCTAATTGCAATTGCACTTATCCTTGTAGCAAAAAAGGAATTTGTTGTGATTGTATTGCTTCACACCGAAGAAGTGGAGAAATGCCTGCATGTTATTTTCCAAATGATATAGAATCAGGCTATGACAGGTCGGTAGATAATTTTATAAGAATCTATCAGGAGAGAGGTGTTTGCTGGAATTAACAGGATTAAAAATTATGCTCGAAATAAAACAAAAGCAAAATTTAGAATAAAACTTTTCAGAGTCAAGAATTATAATCAACACTTTTAACCAATTTGCCGTTTTCGTCCCAAAAGTTCCAAACTTCTATTCTTTCGCCATTTTCAAATTTTCCTTCGTAATACTTTTGTCCGTTTCTATGCCAGATGGTTTTTAAACCGTGTTCAACTTGATTAATGTAATATCCTTCTGCCCATTTGTTTCCATTATCATACCAGTAAGTCCATTTGCCAGACATTTTATTATCCTTAAATTCTCCTTCGGATTGTTTTTGCTTGTTCTCGTAATATGTTATTTCTTTAACTAATTCGCGAGTGCCTGCATTTTCATTATAAAATTTTATAACTTTTGGATTTCCATCGGGATAAGTTTCTTCAACTACTTCAATTAATGGGCTTGAACAAGCGACAATAAATACTATTAAAAAAAAGGAAATTATAGATTTTTTCATTTTTGAAAAATTATTTTATTCATTTTTTGCTTTGGCATTTTTGTATTCTTCATTGAGTCCGTTCAGTATATCTTTAGTAATATTAAAAGAGTCATTAGCAAACAGAACACTACTTATTTTTGAATACTCTAAAATGTAGGTAAAGTTTGTTTTTTTGTTATATCTTTTAATATAATTAATTATAGAATCCTGAAGCATAGTATTTAGTTTTTGTTTTTCATCCAGCAGTTGAGTTGATAGTTTTTCATCTAATTCCACCAATCTTTTTTGTCGTTTTGAAAGTTGTTCTTCTGTTTTTTTTTGCTGGTTTAAAGATAATAAACCGGCAGTTCCCTTTTTCACATATTCATCATAATCTTTTTTCAAGGAATATACCTGAGCATCATACTGGGATTGCATTGTAATTTCTGTATTTTTTAGTTTTTCTTTAATAACATTAACAAATTCATAATTTCCCCAAAGAGTATCAGAATTTATATATGCGATAGATAATGAATTTTGATTAGTAATTGTTGTTTCTTCTTTGTTAGTTTTATTTGTAGTGAAAAATAAAACATAAAGAATAATTAGTCCAATCAGAATAATAATATTTAAAATTGGTAGAAGTTTTTTGTTGCAATTTTTTTGGTCAATTGTTGTTGGTTGTGAATAAAAATCTTCTTTTATTTGATTTTCGTCATTAATTTCTTCATTCATGTTTTTTATTATTTTAAAATTTAACTATCAGATTTTATTGATTACTTCTAATTAATTACCTACATCAGAAATAAACTTAATTCTCATTAATCTTATTTCATTTTCAGTAAATTCGTCTTCACCTAATTCTTCTAATGCTTCCTGAAGTGAATCCGATTCAGCTTCTTCTTTGAAATATTCATAAATTTCTTCTTGATGAAAAACATCAACAATTTCTTCAATATAATAGCTAATATCTAACTTGGTTCCTGAAGCAACGATATGTTCAATTTCTGTTAAAATTTCGTCAGGTGTAAGATTTTTTGCTCTGGCAATATCTTTAAGAGATAATTTTCGGTCGATGCCTTTGATGATATGAACTTTAAGTTCGGATTTATTTACAACAGATTTAACTACAATGTCCATTGGACGCATAATATCATTTTCCTCAACATAGGATTTTATAAAGTCAATGAAAGGTTGTCCGTATTTTAAAGCTTTACCTGTACCAACACCAGTAATTTGTTTGAGTTCGTCAATAGTTAAAGGGTATTGAATAGCCATATCTTCTAATGAAGGGTCCTGGAATATTACGAAAGGCGGTAGTTTTTCTTTTTTTGAAATATCTTTTCGAATGTCTTTAAGCATAGAAAAAAGCGCAAAATCAGTAGTGCTTGTTTTTTGTCCTGTAGCTGAAGTAAAGAAATCATCTTCATCATCAGGATTTTCATAATCATGGTCTTTGGCGAGCATGATTGAGTAAGGTTTTGTCAGGAATTCTTTGCCGGCATCAGTAACTTTCAGTAATCCATAGTTTTCAATATCTTTAACTATAAGTCTGTTAATTAAAGTTTGACGAACAACAGCATTCCAGAATTTCTCATCTTTATCAGCACCTTTCCCAAAGGATTTTAGTTTATTATGCTTGAATGATTTTATTGTTGCATTATTTTTTCCTGCAAGAATGTTGCAAATATGTTTTGCTTTGAACAATTGTTTAACTTCAATAACTGCTTCAATAACTGATTTAATATAGTCTTTTCCTTCAAATTTTGTTTTTGGATGTAAACAGTTGTCGCAACAATTGCAATTATCATTTAAATATACTTCACCAAAATAGTGCAGTAATTGTTTTCTTCGGCAGATTGCAGATTCAGCATAAGAAACGGTTTCTAACAGAAGTTGTTTTGCAATTTCTTGTTCGGCAACAGGTTTGTCTTTCATAAATTTTTCCAGCTTCTGAATATCATCATAACTATAAAAAACCAAGCAAACTCCTTCCCCGTCGTCGCGTCCGGCTCTACCTGTTTCCTGATAATATCCTTCAAGGCTTTTTGGAATGTCGTGGTGAATAACAAAGCGAACATCCGGTTTGTCAATTCCCATACCAAAAGCAATTGTTGCAACAATAACATCAACTTCTTCCATGAGAAACTGGTCTTGATTGTTTCGTCGTGTTGCAGTATCTAAACCTGCATGATAAGGAAGAGCTTTTATTCCGTTAACCTGAAGAGTTTCTGCTAATTCTTCAACTTTTTTTCTGCTTAAACAATATACAATACCTGATTTGCCTGGTTGAGTTTTAATATATTTGATAATATCTTTAATAACATTTTTTGTCTTTGGCCTTACCTCATAATAAAGATTTGGTCTGTTGAATGACGATTTGAAAGCAACGGCATCAACCATATTCAAATTCTTCTGTATATCCTGCTGAACTTTTGGGGTTGCTGTTGCCGTAAGAGCTATTATTGGTACTTTTTTTCCAATAGATTCAATGATTGGTCTTAATCTGCGATATTCTGGTCTGAAATCATGTCCCCATTCTGAAATGCAATGTGCTTCATCAATTGCAAATAATGAAATGTTTATGTTATTTTTTAAGAAATCAACAGTTTCTTCTTTTGTTAATGATTCTGGGGCAACATATAATAGTTTGGTCTTACCATTAATTAAATCTTCTTTTACTATTGCTAATTCTTGTTTAGATAATGATGAATTCATAACATGAGCAATTCCATTTTCAGCACCGAAATTACGAATTGCATCAACTTGATTTTTCATTAAAGCAATAAGAGGGGACACAATTATAGCGGTTCCTTCATTGATTAAAGCCGGAAGTTGATAGCACATTGATTTTCCACCACCTGTTGGCATAATTACGAAAGAATCTTTTCCTGCAAGAACATTTTCAATTATAGCCTCTTGATTCCCTTTGAAACTGTCAAATCCGAATATTTTCTTCAATAATTCTTTAAGAGAATAATTATCCTTAATTTCCATTTTCCTTATCTTACACTTTTTTGCATTTCGTTTTATAAATATATTAATTTTTTTTAATATAAAATAAAAAACAACAATTTTTTTTTAAACAATTTTTTAGTCAAAAAAAATCCTTTTTTAAAAAGGCACGCAAAAGTATATAATTTTCTTTCTCTAAATGAATTATTGGTTTGATTTTAAATAATTTGTTTTTTTTATTCTGTAGATTTTTATCTCTGAATTAGCATTATTGTATATTTTGCTTAAATTTGTGAGGTGTATTTTTATAAATTTGATTAGGTTATTTTGAAATCAAGTCAATAAAAAAAACAAATTGCTTTAAATCCTATTAATCTGTTATGGTAAAATTTCAATTTAAACTAAACTCTATTTCTTATAAATGGATGTTTATAATTTTAAGTATTGTTATTTTTTTTATAATGACATCCATAAGTTTTGATTATGGAATCACTAATGACGAACCCTTGCATGACATCCATGGGAAATTAATCCTAAAATATTTTCAGGGAAAAGATTCAATTGCATCTTTGAGCCCAATTGATAATGATGGAGGTTTAATCAGAGCTTTTGCTCCGGTAATTGATGATAAAATTCAAGGAATGAATTTCTTTGGTGGATTCTTTGATTTCGTTGTTGCTCTTGGAAATCAAATATTCCCAAGTGTAGGAGAATACGAACTTCGACATTTGATAAATTCCATTTTTGGATTTTTAATTATTTTATTTGTTGGGCTTTTAGCAAAGAATATGGACGGATGGAAAACAGGATTGTTAGCCTTAGTTTTTGCTGTTTTAACTCCCCGCTTATTCGGACATTCTTTTAATAATCCTAAAGATATTCCTTTTGCTGCTTTTTATATTATTTCAATCTATAGCATTTTTGTCTTTCTGAAAAATCTTCCAAAATTCAAAATAACAAACATAATTTTTGTCATTTTAAGCATTTCAATCTCTATTGCAATAAGGGTTTCAGGCTTGCTATTAATTGCTTATTTGTTTTTGTTTGCTTTCATTTATTGGTTTATTGATGCATATAAATTTAAATTTGAAAAAGAAAAAATTAACTCTGGTTTTAAGATTGCCGGTGTTGTTGTATTAATTGGTTTAGCTTCATATTTTGCAACGGCAATATTTTGGCCATTTATGAGAACGAATATTTTTGCCCCGATTTTAGTTTTACAAAAGGTTTCGAATTTTAATATTTTCAATTCTTATGAATTGTATAGTGGAAAATGGATTAATGCATGGGAAATTCCTTGGCATTATGCTATAAAATGGATTTTAATTACAATTCCTTTGTTTGCATTTACAGGACTATTTTTGATTGTTCTTTTATTTTTCCAGAAAAAATTAAAAGTAAAAAGCGTTGACTTGAAATTATTATCATTTCTGATATTTACTTTTGTTTTTCCTGTATTTTATATAATCATAAAAGATTCAAATATTTATAACGGAATCAGGCATTTATTATTTGTTTTCCCACCTTTGATTGTTTGCTGTGCATTTGCATGGAAGTTTTTAATAAAACTTGTAAAACCAACGATGTTCTTTTATGCTACTTCAGCAATTCTAATAATATTTTTGTTTCAGCCATTGAAATGGATGGTAAAGAATCACCCTTTTCAGTCAATGTATTTCAGTCCTGTTGTTGGTGGAATTGATGGAGCATTCAAAAAATATGAAATGGATTACTGGGGAGTTTCAAACAAAGCTGCAGTTGAGTGGATAAACGAAAATATAGAAGTTGAATCAGAAAACAATCCAATCCGTGTGAAAATGTTTTATGGTGAAAGATTGAAAACATCTTATTATACAGAGAAATATCCAAAATTGGAATATGCCTATGGCAATAGTTCAGACAATTGGGATTATGAAATTGTTTTCCCGGCGGCGGCAAAATTTAATCAAGATTTATTATTGAACTGGCCCCCAAAAGAAACTGTCCACGAAATAAAAGCCGGAAATACTCCTTTATGTGCTATTGTGAAAAATCAATTCGAAACTAATTTATTAAGTCTTGAAGAAAAAGTAAAGCTTTATCCTACTTCAGATAATTTTATTGAACTAAGTTTATTTTATTATGGAATGAATGATTTTAATAAATGTATTGTTGCTTGTAAAGAAGCCCTGAAAATTGATTCAACAAATGCAATTGCCTATAATAATATTTGTTCAGCTTATAACAGCATGCAAATGTTTGAAGATGCTGAAAAAGCTTGTAATAATGCTTTAAAATATTACCCTGAATTTGAACTTGCCAAAAATAATCTTAAAGTTGCTCAGGATGGAATAAAATCTTTTAAAAAAATCAAACTTGGTGTTCAGGAATATTTAACTTTAAGCTATGATTATTATATGCAGGGAGATTATTATAAAAGTATAGAAATTACAAAAAAAATTATTGAAATTGAACCGGATAATTTCATTGCTTATAATAATATGTGCTCAGCTTATAATGCACTTGGCAAATACAAATTAGCAAAAAAAGCATGTGAAAAAGCAATAAAAATTAATCCCGAAAATCAGTTAGCTAAAAATAATTTGAAAGTTGCAAGCGATGGACTTACAAAAACTAAATAAAAAATTAAGATTAAAAATTTTAGAAACTTATTTTAATGCTCATGCCGGCCACATCGGATGTTCGTTGAGTTGCGTTGAAATTTTATCTGCTATTTTTTTTGAACATAAAAAAAATGATGATGATTTTATTTTATCAAAAGGTCATGCTGCTGTTGCTTTATATGCTGTTTTAAATGAATTAGGAGAAATCACCGATAAAGAATTATTGAGTTTTTATAGAAACGGAACATCTCTGCCTGCTCACCCGGCACCATTGAAATATAATTCAATTCCCTTTGCAACTGGTTCACTTGGGCATGGATTTCCTATCGGTGCAGGAATAGCAAAAGCAAATAAATTGAATAATAATAAGGATTTTGTTTTTGTATTAATGTCAGATGGAGAAACAAATGAAGGAACAACTTGGGAAGCAGCTCATTTTTCAGTTAAACATAAATTAGATAATTTGATTTTAATTATTGATAAAAATAAAATACAGGGATTTGGCAAAACTAATGATATTCTTGGCGATAGCTCAGCAATAGAAAAATGGAAGGTTTTAGGTTTTGATGTTTTGGAAATTGATGGTCACAACTCCGATGATATTATTAACACAATTCAAAAAATGAAAGAACTGAAAAACAAAAAACCAAAACTTATTATTGCAAATACTGTTAAAGGAAAAGGTGTTTCTTTTATGGAAAATACTGTTGACTGGCATTATTGGCCAATGACAGATGAGCAGTATGAGCAAGCAAAATCGGAGGTTGTGAAAAGTTAAGGCTGAGGCTAAGGCTAAGGTAGGGGGTATTAGTATTTTGTCAGAAATATATGTATTTTATTAGGCAAAAAAATAACAAAATACAAGCATCAAATTGCAAATAATAATCAAATAACAATGTATGAAATCACAAAACTGATCAAAATATATAATCGTTAAAAAAAAATCGAATTTGTTTGTGATTTGAATTATTTTTATTTTAGAAATTGGAATTTATTTGTTATTTGTCTTTTGGAATTTGTTTTTTAATGCCTGCCAGTTTTGATTAATCTGGCTTAGGATATTTTTAATTTATGGATTATCAATTTAAACTACGAACAAAAGAATCATGGATTATTATAAATTAAATACCAACATAGTTGATGAGCTAAAAAAGCTTAAAGGTCCAATAATGATTTTTGGTGCCGGTGGTTTTATTGGAGTTAATTTGCTTAAATCAATACTTTTGTATCGTGATGATGTTTATGGTGTTTCCCAAGACCATATTAATAATTGGAGATTTTCAGCTTCCCAAACTCCACTTTTGAATTTAAGAAGTTGTGATATTACTCAAAATCAAGAATTACGTGATTTGGTTTATGAAATAAAACCTAAAACAATTTTTAATCTAGCAGCCTACGGAGCATATTCTAAGCAGAAAGAATATGAAAAAATATACAGCACAAACTTTACTGCATCTGTTAATATTATTGAAGCAATAAAAAAAACAGGCTTTGAAGTTTTTATTCAAGCGGGATCAAGTTCCGAATATGGTTTAAATTCAAACGGTCCGGGCGAAGAATCAACTTTAATTCCAAATAGTCATTATGCTGTTTCTAAAGCTGCTATTTATCAGGCAATAAAATATTTTGGAGAAATAGAAAAATTGCCTGTAGTTCATTTGAGATTATATTCCGCATATGGAGCATGGGAAGAACCAGACCGACTTATTCCTGTACTGCTATCAAAAGCAAGAAATAATACTTTTCCATTTTTAGTTCAACCAAATATTTCAAGAGATTTTGTTCATGTTAGAGATATTATTTCAGCTTTTATTTTGGCTGCAGCAAAAATAAAACCCAATTATTTTGGTAAAGCTTTTAATGTGGGAACAGGAAGAAAAACAACAATTAAAGAACTTGCTTTGCTTGTTAAAGAAGTTCTCAAAATAACTGCTGAACCAGAGTTTGGGAAAATGAAAAACCGCAATTGGGATTTGCCTGATTGGTATGCCAATCCAAAATTAATTAATAATGAATTAGGATGGAAACCAATGATTTCACTAAAAGATGGAATTATTGAAACAATAAATTGGCAAAAAGAAGTTAATTTTGACAAGGCATTTTGGAATTGGACAAAGAAAAAATAATAAGAAGTGCCTCTAAGAAAACACTGTATTTATAGTGCGGCTATTAAGAAGGTGTCAAGAACGAGGATTGCGAAGTATTTAAAATCAGAAGTTTGCTTTTGTAAATGACTGATTTTAAATATTAGTGTAACGAAGTAATTGACATTTTCTTATTGCCACTAAGTGAAGAAAAAGTATTAAATTAAATATTCAATTTTGGAACTAACATTTTCTATAGTATTACCAATATTTAAGCAGATTAAGCATTTGCCAGTGATTTATGAGAATTATACTCAGAAATTATCAGAGTTAGACGAAAGCTGGGAAATTATTTTTGTTGTTAACGGACCTGATGATGGTTCTTATGCTTTGGCAGAAAAATATGCTGATGAAAACTCCAATATTAAAACAATTATTAGTGAAAAATCTGGTTGGGGTAGAGCCGTTAAACTTGGAATTGAAAAAGCTGAAGGCAAATTAATTTGTTATACAAATTCTGCTAGGACTGATATTGACGAGCTTATTATGATTTTGAATTATGCTCTGGTAAATAAACAAAATGTTATTAAAGCAAATAGAATAATTCGCGAAAGCATTATAAGAAGAGTAGGTTCGGTAATTTTTAATTTTGAAAACAGAAAACTTTTTAATACTCCAATTTGGGATGTTAATGGAACTCCAAAAGTGTTCCCTTGCAACGTTATTAAAGATTCTGAAATTATTTCTTATGGAGATTTAATCGATGCGGAACTAATTGCCAAGTGTTTTAAAAACAAAACTCCTGTGATTGAAATTCCGATATTCTCTGCGTCAAGAATTAGCGGAAAAAGCACAACGGATTTTTTATCAGCATTTAAAATGTATTTTGGATTATTCAAGCTCAAGAAAAAGATTTAAATAGAATATTGTTAGAAAAAAAAATGAATTCAAAATCAAAATATACAAAAGAAGAACTTTGGGAAAAACAAAGCAATGCAATTCGTGACCCTGCTCAGGTTTCCGGCTCTTCTAACTTTACTGATTGCGGGATTGTTTCTGATTCCTTGAAACATAAAGTTGATGATTCTTTTGTGCAGCTTTTATCCAAAATGAAAATAACGCTCCTGATTTCCAGAGAGTATGAACATTTGTTAATAGGATTAAATGCTGAAAACAACAAATTAAATCAAACTTTTACTAATTTACCACATCCGTCTGGAATAGCCATAAACAGAAAAACAAACACTGTTTATGTTGCATCAACAAGAAATCCAAATAGAATTATTGAATTCAAAACTGTTAAATCTCAAATTGATGGAACAGTAAATTCATCAAAAGTGTTGATGCCTTTAAGAGCTAAATATTTCCCCGGAAAATATTATTTTCATGACCTTGCTTTTATTGGTGAGGAACTTCATGGAACTTCCGTTGGGCAGAATGGAATAGTGAAAATTGATTTCAACTCTTCCGAACATGATAAATTGATCTGGTTTCCTCGCTGCGTTGAGGATGAAAACCAAAAGCCTAACACAAAAGCAAATTATATTCAATTAAATTCTATTACAGCAGGCTCATCTATTGAGAAATCATTTTTTTCTGCATCAAGTGATAAAATTTCAAAAAGAAGACCGGGACATAAAAATTACCAGATTGATAAAAAGGGAGTTATTTTTTCAGGAAAAACTCGTGATGTTATTGCAAGAGGCTTGACAAGACCACATTCTGCCAGATTCTATAAAGGGAAAATTTGGGTAAACAATAGTGGCTACGGTGAAGTGGGATTTATTGAAAATGAGAAATTTGTTTCAGCAGTTAAACTCCCCGGTTGGACAAGAGGTTTGTGTTTTTATAAAAACATTATGTTTGTTGGAGTTTCAAGAGTACTTGACAGATTTAAACAATATGCACCGGGTTTGAAAAATGTAAAACAACAATGCGGAATTTATGCAATTAACACTGAAAATTTTGAAATCTTAGGCTCAATAAATTGGCTTTATGGAAATCAAATATTTGGAATAGAATTTATAGATTCTTCAAATTGCAGTGGGTTTCTGCATAAAAAAGTTCAACCATCAACAGAAAATGAAAAAAACTTTTATTATAAATATTTTATTTAAAATTTATGAACGAACAACCATTTAAATTATTAATGTTAGGAGCAATGTATGAAAATGGTGGTAACACTACCCACCGCTTTCTTGACGGACATCCCGAATTGTTTGTCTATCCTTTTGAATCTCAACCCGGGACAAAATATGTTACAGACCATTTATCTTCAATGTTTCCATTGAAATATCGTTGGCCTGTTGTGCCTGAAAACTTAAAGATTGAGCAAATTTACTACTCAATCATTGATGAGGAATGTAAGATAAGAGCAAGGACTCCTTTTGTTAGTAAATTCCGAAATGCTGATTTTAACTTCGATGATGAAGAAAGGAAAGAAATTTTTATTAAAAATCTTGAAGGGAAAAAAATATCACGAGCAAATGTAATGGAAGCATTTTTCCGTGCAACTTTCGATGCATGGAAAAATTATAATCGAACAGGAAAAGAAAAAGTTTGGGTTGGTTATAGTCCGATTATTGGCGTTGACGGTGAGAAAATTATTACAGAAATGGATGGAAACGCTTATGTTCTTCATGTGATGAGAAATCCTTTTTCGTGTTATGCAGAAACAAAAAAACGTCCTGTCCCTTTGTCATTAGACCACTATATTAATGCTTGGGTAATCAATCAATATTATGCACAATATCTGGCAACCAAGTTCCCTAACAATTTTTTCTTTGTCAGATATGAGGATATTATTGCAAATCCTAAAGAAACTTTAGGTATAGTGATGACAGAAATCGGTCTTGAGAAATCTGAATCTTTGAATAATCCCAGTTGGAATGGCGAAGCATTAAAAGAAGTTTACCCTTGGGGAACAGTTAAAATTCCAACTCAGCAAGTAAATATTGAAACTGCAAAAGAATTGAACTCTGAAGAAATCAAAGAAGTATTTTTGAGAACTCAAATGTATCTTGAAAATTTTGATTATATGGAAATTTATGAAAAAATAAAATAACATTTTATGAGACGCTCATTTTCAAATATTATAGAAGAATTAGCACTGAAAGATGATAAAATCATTTTTCTTACGGGTGATTTAGGCTTCAATGCATTTGAAAATTTGCAGAAAAAAATGGGCAAACGCTTCATAAATATGGGAGTTGCGGAACAAAATATGATTAGTGTTGCTGCCGGAATGGCTTCCAAAGGATTTAAAGTATTTTGTTACAGCATTGCTCCTTTTATTGTTTATCGCTCACTTGAGCAAATTCGTAATGATGTTTGCTTTCATAAGCTTCCAGTTTTTCTTGTCGGAAATGGTGGTGGTTATGGTTATGGAATTATGGGTTCATCTCATCATGCTTTGGAAGATATTGCAAGTTTAGCCGGATTGCCGGATATGACTTGTTATATTCCTGCTTTCAAAAGAGATGTTGAGCCAATTGTACAAAAAATTCTTACTCAAAACAAACCTGCGTATTTACGATTGGGATTAGGTGTTGAGCATCCTGGCGATTTCAATAAAAACACAAATTTTCAAAAAATTAATTCAGCAAGTAATTCTAAAATTACTGTTGCGGTTCTTGGTCCTGTTGCGGATAATTTATTAGGAGATTCTCGATTTAATAAGCTGAAAGATAAAATTGATGTATTTACAATAACTGAAATTCCATATCTTAAAATTGATGATAATTTTGTTTCGAGTTTACTGAAAACAAAAAAGCTTTTAGTGATTGAAGAACATAAAAAACATGGTGGTTTGTCTCATAATCTTTCTTCCGATATTTTGGAAAGTAAAATCCAGTTAGATGAATTTTGTGGACTTCATGCAAAAGGATATCCAAGCAATACTTATGGAAATCAAAAATTTCATCAAAAAGAGTCGGGTTTGGATAGCGAAAATATTTTTAAGATAATTAATCTCTGGTTGACAAAATCATGAAAAAAGTTGCAGTTGTCATACCGGCTTATAACGAAGAGAAAGCAATAGCTTCGGTTGTTTCAGGTGTTAATAAATTAAAAGTTGCCGGTTTTAGTTTCGATGCAATTGTTGTAAACGATTGCTCGCAAGATAATACTGTTGAAGTTGTTTCGAACTTGAATTGTATTTTATTAGACCTTTCGGTAAACATTGGAATTGGAGGAACTGTTCAATCGGGATTTATTTATGCTTTTCAAAACGGGTATGATTTTGCCATACAGGTTGATGGTGACGGTCAGCACCCGCCCGAAGAAATTCCCAAACTTATCGAAGCAATTCAACATGAAAATATTGATGTTGTAATAGGTTCACGATTCATTGATAAATCAGGTTTTCAGTCCACATTTTTTCGCCGTTTAGGAATAAATTATTTAAGGTTCTTGATTAAAATTTTAAGTGGCTTAAAAATTACTGACAGCACTTCGGGATTTCGTATTTTAAACAAAAAAGCCCTTGAAGTTGTTGTCGAATATTATCCTGACGAATATCCTGAACCGGAATCCGTAATACTGTTTCATGCAAGCAAATTAAAAATTGCAGAAGTTCCTGTTATTATGGAAGAAAGACATGGCGGCAAATCATCAATCAGCGACTTGAATACAATTTATTATATTATAAAGGTTAGTCTTTCGATATTTTATTCTTTAATAAGTGTTAAACAAAAATTTAGAAAATGGAAAATATAGCTTCAATGCGAATTCAAATTATTAGCATCATAGTTAGTTTGGCTTTTTTATTATATGTAAGCCGATTGATTATTAAAGGAAAATTGCGTGAAGAATATGCAATCTTTTGGTTAGTAGGAACAATTATTCTTATTGTTTTCTCATTCTGGCGTGATGGATTAGATGTAATGGCTCGATTGGTTGGAGTGTATATGCCACCGAATCTTGTTTTTATGGGAGCAATATTTGCAATACTCGTCTATCTTTTACATTTGTCAACTGTTGTTTCCAAACTTTCCGATAATAACAAAAGCTTAACTCAAGAAATTGCATTTTTGAAAAATGAAATGAAAGAAGGTAAAAGCAAAAACGAAAATAATAAACCTGTTGAAAACGAATAAATGAACCACCAGAAAGAATCTAAAATCTTTGGGAAATTTCCCAAAATCCGTCCTTCTATGCCAAAGGAGATAGAAGAAATTTATTCAGATTATTATAAAACTAACAGAGATGGGAAGACAATAGCCTCGTTTTTTGCAAGAAAAATGGATTTATGGTTACATAAAAATATGGCAAAAGATGTTACCAAAATTCAGAATTCAAAAAAAGCAACTTTGGAGTTAGGTGCAGGAACTCTCAATCAATTGCCATTTGAACTAAACTGTCAGCCTTATGACATTGTTGAACCTTTTACCATTCTTTACAAAGATTCTCCTCTTCTCTCAAAAATTAGAAATATTTATACTGATATTTCTGAAGTGCCTACTGATTATGTCTATGATAGAATTACTTCAATAGGTGTTCTTGAACATATCTGTAATCTGCCGGAAACTGTAGCAAAAAGTGGAATATTGTTATCTGAGAATGGAGTGTTTCGTGCAGGCATACCAAGCGAAGGTACATTACTTTGGACTTTGAGTTGGCGATTGACCACTGGACTCGAATTCAAAATAAAACATGGACTAGATTATGGTTTGATAATGAAGCATGAGCATGTAAATTCAGCTAAGGAAATTAAAGAAGTGTTGGAGTTTTTTTTCCGTGATGTTGAGTGCAAAGTTTTCGGACTGTCCAGGACAATTTCTCTATATCACTTCTACGTATGTAGTAATCCAAGAAAAGATAGATGTCGTGAATTTATTGTCCAACGAAATTCGTAACAAGTGTTATTCAATGATAACTTTTTTATTGATAACACTATTATCACTAACAATTCTCAAAAAGTAAATTCCTTTCGACAGCGAAGAAACATTGATTGAATTATTTATTTTCCCAACTGGATTATATTTTGTTTCCGAATAAATAATTTTACCGCTTAGGTCAAGAATATTAATTATAGTATTTGTTGGTTTATTTAAAGTAAGTTCAATATTTAAAATTGAGTGAGCAGGATTTGGAAAAATTTCAACATTCTCAATATTTTTTTCAGTTTCTAAACCTGCAACTATTGAAGTGTAGGCAATTGTCCAGCCAAAATCATTATTCTGGTCGTCTGTAGTAAATCGTATTAACATTTTGCTTCCGGTTGAAACAAGAACAGGAGGGAGGGTAGAACCTGAAAAAGTACCTAAAACAGGTGCAGAAGTGTTATCTCCATTATAAATTGTAATAAAATCTTTACCGGATTCTGTGTTGAATTGATAGAAGTTTAGAGTTATAGGTTTTCCATTACTTGGTGATATCAGCCATTCACAGTCAGTATTGTTCCAATATTTCGATGGTTCGCTTCCGTCATCAAAAGTACCTGATGTGCTTGTAAGGGTTTTACCGTTTGAGCAATATGGATGGTCGTAAGGTACGAGGTCAAAAATAGTACCCATTCCAGAGCTAAAATCGATATTATCTAAAAGAAAGTATCCGTCATTATATCCACCCCAACCCCAATTAAAATGAAATTTATCAGCACCATAATATCCATCACAAACAAAAGCATGTCCACCAGCAGAACCACTTCCTCTATAAAGAATGGGTTTTGCATCATCAAGGTCGGCTATTAACATTTCATTCCAAATACTGTCAGGAGTGTTTGATTTATTAGTTAATTTGGCACGGTTCGAATAATTAAAATATTGTTTAAGTCCATTAATTGCAGCACTAGAAGATGATGATGAAGCTGAGGGTGCATAATACATATTTGAAGCAACTCCGCAATGGAACATTAATTCTGCAATAGCATTTGTGCTGCTTGCATTTATTGTATTTGTCATTTTTGACCATTGATATGTTGTGCTTCCGAAATCTGCAGAAATGCTAACAAAATAAGGATGATAATATGAATGAGAACCAAAACCTTTTTCAGGGAATTTATAATAATACATAATTTGAGCCATTGCAGTTGCAATACACCCTGTTACGCAATGTCCGTTAGTTCCGCCTGAATGTGCAGGACACATTTCATTATAATGTGTGCCTTGATTCCATTTTGATTTGATTAATGGAGGAACATTTTTTTCTTTTGTATTTGATTTTTTTGTTGAGTTTGATAAATAATATTTCCATGCATCCTTTGTTTTTTTATTTGTTGCAGCCTTTGAATTTCTTAGTTGAATGATGCTGTTTTTATATGATTCCATCAAATTACTAAAAGCAGGTGCTTGTTGATTAGGGTCATAATTTCCATCAAATGAAAAGCCAAGAATTGGGTAGAATTTATCATCTGCCGAAACAATCACAAAGCCATTAGTGTTAATATTAAAAATATAGTAAACTGCTTCGTTTTGATATTTTTCAATATATTCTTTTGTGATTGATAGGTTTTTATAGCTTAATTGTTGCTGTGTTGTTTTTTCTGTATATACTTTAAGAGCAACTTTTTGAGCATCTTTTATACTAACTTTCCCAGCTAATAAATTTGTGCTGAGAAATATTATAATTATTGCTAACGCAAGGAATTTTTTGTTTATCATAAAAAGGTTAATTTGTAGATTTTGCTGCAAATATAAAAAAAATAATAATTACTACTAACATTTCTCACTTCAAAACTACACAATTTATCTGAAATTCTTGACTATTAAATGTTAATTTTCTAAGAATGTTTATAGCTTCATCATTTTTGTTTTCTTGAATGAGTTTACATACAATATCAATTACGTACTTAAGTTTATTAAGAAAATATTGTAAAAGCCTTATTCCATAAGTTATGATTTTCCTGTTATTTCTGTTTTTTTCAAGTACCTCATAAAACCTATGGTTTTCTTTAAATGATAGATAAGTTAAAATTGAATAACGAAGAAATACCAACGCATCTGAAGCAATAATAGAATCCATGTTACTCATTTGTTCTTTTCCAAAATTAAGATATTGTTTACAGTTCTTAAAGAATACTTCAATGCTCCATCTTATTGAATAATATTCAAGTATTTTATTTGCGGACAGTTTTGCATCTGTGCTGGAAAA
>Ga0075120_10000859_pt1 | contig 24870 bp, 20 predicted proteins | sample AntAceMetag02UKL_FD_69792 | JGI IMG/M metagenome (GOLD analysis project Ga0075120, IMG submission 69792) | Saline lake microbial communities from Ace Lake, Antarctica - Antarctic Ace Lake Metagenome 02UKL | ecosystem: Environmental > Aquatic > Non-marine Saline and Alkaline > Saline | place...
ACACCCGCCATGTTACCATAGCCAGCGTACGGTTCGAGGCCAGAGTAACTGGCTAAGTTTTCCCTGTAGGACTCTTTCATTCCCAATTCCAAGCCGGTTTATCCCGGCGCTTTCTCTGACAACTTGTCACCACCACCCGCGCCGGGAACCGGGCCACTGCTCAACAGACGCCAAACAGTGGCCCGCTCTGGCCCACAAATGGTCGCTTTACCACAAGGCGACTCCTTTGTCGGATTTTGTATTTGGTGCGATTCTGGGCCACCGTGGCGCGCCTCAACCCCGTAGATAGCGGCAAATATACGAGCGGCATGAGCGACCATAAGAAAAGCCCGACCGAGCCGGGCTTGAGAAGATGTGAGTGCGGAATGAGCCTTGGCCTATGCCTGTTTGCCCAGCAGTTCGAGTTTCTTCTCGGGCGAGCAGATGGCCCGAAAGGTTCCACGCTTGGTGCCGCGTTTGAAGCGGGACTTGTCTTCTTTGGTGCTGATCTCGCGTATGATGGCGGCATAAATCGTAGCCTGCGGCGTTGCGGCGTCGGACTTCCACCAGCCCTTTTCGGCGGCGAGCTCAACGATCTTCTTGACGCCCAGCTCTTTGCCGGCGTCGACCAGGACCATGTAGGCGGCGGCCAGCCCGGAAATCTTCTTAGGCTTTGTCGACTTGCTCGCCTTGGCCACCTTCGCCGTAGTTTGGCCCGTGTCGCGGCCTTTGTTTGCGGTGGCCTTCTGAGTCGCCTCGGCGGGAGCCTTCGCGACAATGGCCACCCTGGGCGGCGTGGTGGCGACCGGTGCCTTTTTCGAGCGGCGTTTGGGCGTGGGCCGCTGGAGGTTGGCCAAGTCGGCCTGCGTGCATTGGCGGTGCAGCCGCTGGGCCGTTTTGATGCGGACCTTGCGGCCGGTGATGAGATTCTTGGCGTCCCAGCCGCCGTGCGGGTTCTCGGCGTCGATGCGCACGGGCGCCTCGCTGTTGGTAACCTTAGCCATGTAAGCCTGGCCGATTTTGACTTCGTTCTTCTTCATCTTCAAGTCTCCAGTAAAAAGGGTTGGTTAGCAATCGCTCAACTTGAGCAATTCGCGGTAATAGTCGTGGATCATCGAGTTGGTGCCTTGGCAATTGTCGAGTTCGAATTGCAGGCACTCGGCCATCGAATAGATATCCTCTTCGCTGTCGGCCTGCACGTTGTGTTCGCGGCCGTCGGGCATGCCCGGCGTGAGGATTGTCACCTCGATGTATTGGCTGTCGCGTTTGCGCAGGGTCGTGGCGTAGTTGCCCGCTGTTTCGCCTTCGAAATCGATTCTCGTGATTCGCATGGTTTTCTCCTGCTAGAGATTAAAAGAAACTTATTTCGTGTCGTTGCGTCCCGCCTCAAAGGCGGCCAGCAGTGCCTGCTTCAGGCCCCAGACGCTGATTTCGTGAAAATCGAGGTCGTCCATTTTTCGTTCCTGGAGGGTTGGAATCGACAGTTCCTTTTGAGCAATGTTCTCGAGGATCGTGTCGATTCGCTTGGTGGCTCGTATTTGTCGTTTGGTTTTCATTGTGGTGTTCTCCGTTTGCTAGGTTTTGTGCCCACAGACACACATGAGCCACATCTTTCGGAACAACTCAAGCGCAGTCCGCGATAATTCCGCCCGAATCTGGAAAGTTTTTCGAAAGCCGCATGAAAGGGCCAAAACATGTCAAAAGAAACGAAAAAACCCTTGGAGATTACGGCAATAACGCCGTCAGATCTGGCGGCCGTGCTGTCGAATTCGTTTCGACGCAAGGTAACTGAAGAGCAAGTACTCGATATCGCCGAAGCTGGCGGCCGACGGCACAATCAACCTGATCCATTACACGGCGTACTTAGCCGGGGAGGTTACTCTTGGTAGCAATTACCCCACTGAACATGAAACCCACCGAACTGATACGGGTGCTGAACACGGCCGGGCGTGGGACAGTGCTTACCGAGACGCGTTTGCGCCGACATCGCAACCGCGCCGGCTACGCGATCAGTAGTGACGCGAGAGCCGTCAAGCGTACACGCTATCTCGCACATGGCAAAGTTGCTATGACGGCTTTGCTCCCTCGTGCAATCAGGGCTTCAGTCCCGCCTGGGAATTCCAAGCAGCGGGCGAAGAGTTCCCTTGGACTTCGGATTCCTGCGATTGTTCAAATAGATAATGGCGAAAAACACCTACTGTGAATTCGAGCCGGATGGCCATGGCTGGATGTATCGGCTCTGCGGCTGGAAAGATCGCCCGCATCCAGATCATCCACACACCCCCTGGGAAAAGCGGTCCGCGACGCCCTGCGGCACGCTCACGCTGCAAAATCACGCAAAAAGCCTGCCCATGCTCCCGAGCCGCCAAAGACGTTCGAACGCGGTGAATTGACGTTTTATCCGTCGCGTGTAGAGCTGTGCGACGTGAAGGTTTGCGGCAGCAAGGGCAAGAGTATGATTCGTCGAATCCTGGACGTCCTGCACGGCACGGACGCCATAGGACGCCGTCGCTCGTTTTGTGGTGACGAATTGGCCAGCCTGATTGGGTCGGAAGGCGGTCCACAGGCCGTGGCTGGCGCGGTTCGCAACTTTCGCAATCTGGTGAAGCGGGCTATGCTGAAAGAAACCAACATAACAATCGATCCTAACATCGATGTGATAATCAACGACCGGCTGCATGGCTATAGGTTTTCCGACAAGATTGTCGTGGTGGATGGCCAAGAACTGTCTGTGAAAACAAGAGGCAACTGCAAAATAGAAAACTTGCCCAATTGGATACTCGCCGAACTCAAAAAGTCCGGCCGGATTCGCCGGCAACAGATTGCCGAGCGCACCGGGCACAGCGACTCGACTATTCGCCGCAACTTGCTTAAGCTACAGAAGGAGGGCCAGATTATGTTTGAGGGTAGCCCGCGGAATGGGTATTGGCAGTTGGTGTAGAATATCCCATAAACCAGCTGAAAATATTCACGCAATCTTCTTTCGGTGGATGTTGTTTAAGGCTTGAAGATAGAATACACTACTGGTAAGAAAATAACGTCATATGGTGGTCTTGACCGCACGTACAGGCTGAATGGGACGAAGGAAAATAAGACGAGGGGGAGGTTAAGAAATAGATGGTAGATCTCATCCCTGATGGCATCCAGCGAGAACACCTTCTCGAAGCAATTGATGGATTTGATTCTGGCGTTGAGCACCAATTTGCGGAATCAACTGCTTACCGATCAGACTGGTCCTGCCATCATCATCTACAAAAGGAACTCTGGTCGAGATTTACAAGACCGGGTGCCACGGGCGAAAAAGGAGTAATTATGAAACGGTTGGTTATCTGCTGTTTGTACTGTTGCTTGTCGGCAATGCCCAATTTCATGTGTTTCGCAGAAGAGGGAAACGCAGACAATCTGGGTGTGAAGGTATATTCTCAGATCGGGGATGAAGATCCGTCTGAAGATTATTCCGTTAGCGTTGGGGGAAAACCACTCTTTGTATACAAGGCGCGTGTTTCGGCTGTGCCATTCAATCAAGTGTGGCCCGGGTATCAAAGACCGATGGATCAGACAGAGATAGCTTCATTTGCCTACTGGGACATGTCTGAACCCGTGACAATTGAAGTCATATCGAATCGCCCGATTGAGAGCGTTGATATTCGCCCACGGTCCTATGGAATCAAGCCCATCGTGGTTGATGACAGAATTACTTTTCGGATGTCCAAGCCGGGATATGTAACTGTAGAGGTGAACGGCTATCATCATGCCCTGCATCTGTTCGCAAGCCCCATGGAGAAAGATAGGCCGAATCCGGATGAGGCAAATGTGCGATACTTTGGACCCGGAATACATCGGGCCGGTTTGATCAACCTCAAGTCAGGTGAAACGGTTTATGTCGCTGGTGGGGCTGTCGTTCACGGGCTTATCAGGGCTTCGGGGGCATCTGACATAAGCATACTTGGGCGGGGCATACTGGATGCAAGCACGTTTAAGCGTAAAGGTAATCCGGGCCCTATATCGCTTCACGGCTGTAAGAATGTGAAGATTGACGGCATCATAATACGCGATTCCAATGTGTGGGCGGTCACGCCAAGGGATTGTGAGTATCTGGCCATCTCAAATATCAAGCTGATAGGATTCTGGCGTTATAATGCCGACGGTATTGATATTGTAAACAGCCAGCACATTGCCATTGATAAGTGCTTTGTGCGGTCCTTTGATGACAGCATTGTCATCAAGGGTTTAAGAGGAGGAATACAGCCCGCAGGGGACAAGCCTGTCAAAGACGTGAAAGTAAGCGAATGTGTTATATGGAACGATTGGGGAAGGGCTCTGGAAATCGGTGCGGAAACAGTTGCGTCTGAGATCAGCGACATAGTCTTTAGGGACTGCGATATTATCCGCACAGCCCACATTGCAATGGACATCCAGCACGGAGACAGAGCATTAATACGGAACATCCGCTTCGAGGACATACGCTTTGAGCTTGATGATGATACCCTCGAACCAAAAATGCAGTCGTCGCGGCAGGAGAAATACAGCCTTGTTGAAAATAACAAATACTGCCCGCAACTTCTAGTATTGATAATCAGAGAAAACAATTACTCACATGACAAACAGAGGGGGCAAATCCGGAATGTAGTTTTCAAGAATATATCGGTAACGGGCAAGTGTTTTCCTGGCTCTCATTTCGTGGGTCATTCGCCGGGGCATGACGTCAGTGGTGTAACAATAGAAAATTTGCGTGTCAATGGGAAACGGATCACCAAAGCCAAAGAGGCACGTTTGTCCATGGGTAATCATGTCAGTAGAGTCAGATTTGTTGATCCCACGGGCAAGTAGGTGATTTGGACAGGAACACGCGTTCAACTAAACCAAGCACTCTGGCGATCCACTCACTTGTGCTTCGGGTTATTATGGTGCCGCCAATGCGGTGATTTCGGCGTCGGTCAGGGGTTCGCGGCTGAAGAGGACGTTTGATAAGCAGCCTTTGAAGCTTTCGTGGTTGCTGAAATTCGGGTTGCAGCCGATGCCCAGGTTTTTGGCACCGGGTTTCAGTTTGGTTGGGACGGTGGTGGAGGCGACGCGGCGGGCGTTCACGTAGAGCGTGAGTTTGTCGTGTTTTTTGACCACCGCGACATGGAACCACTTTCCGTTTTCTATCGGTCCGCCGTCAATATGCGAATGGCCGCCTTGGGGCTGCTCGGTGTTGACTTCCAGCTTGCCGTCCTTTACCGATACCCGCAAGGGATCGTTCATGCCGTCGCACCAGGCCGAAAAGATATGGTGCCATTTTTTTCCGTCGGGCGCCAGTCCTTCGGGCTTGACCCAGGCGGCGGAGGTGTATGTCCGCAAGGGGAACCGTGGCGCGTCGTAGACCAGTTTCGAATCCTTGCCGTTGAATCGCAGAGCGGTGTTCGGTTGACCATCGCGGCCCGGGGCCGGCGCGACGTTGTGCTTTGTCAACAGTTTGCCTTCCTTGGCAGCCGGATCGCCTTTGAGCGCTGCCCGCAAGACAACGCCGTGGGAAATGCTGGGAACCGTGGGATCTATGACAAATGAAAATGGACCGTTGACGGCAGCGATGTCGGATCCGTCGTGTTTTGCCACGATCGTCCAGCAGAGTTCTTTCCCCGGCGGTAGTTTCCACTTGGGCGTGAACTCCACGGATTTCAAGCCCGTCTGGCGTCGGGCGGATGCTTGCCCGGCCTGTTTGTCCCAGAGCAGCAGTTCGTACTGCGTGTCCGGACCGGCCGATGTCCAGGCGAATTGCAGATCCTCGATGGGCAGCCGCGCCGCTTGCTCGGGCTGGGCGAGGCGGAAGGGGACCGGGGGGGCGTTTCGCACAGGCAGCCACGAACGGTAGTAGGTTCCATAGGCGCCTGCGGAGCCGAAATCGCAGAGGTGAATTCGTTGCCCGTCGACAGCACGTAGCGACGCCACCACGATGGGCCTAAGCGGACTGTCTTTGTACTGGGCGAAGGGCACCGCCAGTTCCAGCCCGAGCGAGTTGAGGTCGAGTTCCGGGATATCGGCGGGGTCGATGGTGTTGAATTTCTGGTCGTAGGTGAGGAGGATGGGGCCACGCATCAGGGACGTGTTGTAATCGACGTGATGGTCGCCTCGCAGTCCGCGGATGCGCATGTCGAGGGTGATGTTGATCTTGTCGCCCGCTTTCCAGTCCCGCTGGATTTTGAGGTATGTTCCGGGCACGACATTTTCGACCGGCTTTCCGTTTACCGCAACCTTGGTTTTTTTAGACCAGTGGGGAATGCGGAGATGCAGCGGGGTTTTCTTGGCGCCGAGCGGGTGGACTTCGAGCTGGATGTTTCCTTGCTTGGGGTAGGTGGTTTTTTGAATGAAAGACCAGCTCGAACCGTCAGCGAGTTTCGCCCTGATAGTGCCAGGCCCGTAGTAGTTGAGATAGAGGCCGTCTTTTCCGCTCTGGACGGCCCACTCACTCAGCAGGCCCAGCCCGCGGGGGCCGTTGACGCTGCAGCAGTTCAGCTCGGGCGTACCGGGGCGCGACTGGAAAACGATACTGTGCGCGGACGCTTTTCGCTTGCCGTTCATGGGAGTGTCGTATGTACACCAGCGACCGCTGGGATGTTGGTGGCCCAGCACGGCGTTCCAGGTGGCGTGTTCCAGGGCGTCGGCAATGCGGCTGTCGCCGCTGAGGCGGAGGGCCTCGACGCTGTAGGCCAGCCAGGCCACGGTGCAACAGGTTTCGATGGCGCCGGGCTGGAAGGGGTTGCCCACGGCCTGTTCATTGGTGCTGAAGCTGCCCGAGTTGTGTACGTCGGTGCGATAGATGCTCCGCCACCAGTGCAACATGGCCTTGTGATAGGATGCGTCGCCGGTAATTCTATACAACTCGGCCAAGCCCAGCATGGGATGCAGGCTTTCCCAACGCGGCTTGGGGATCTGGTAGAATTCCAGGCCTTTCGAAGCCAGGCGGTGGTAGTCGCCCGCGGGTGGCTTTTGCCAATCTTGTTCGATCTCTCTGACCAATCGCAGATAGTCTTCCTTTTTGGTATGGCGATAGAGCATGCCGAGGACATGGATCACGGCCATGTTCATCTCGCACGAGCCAGCGTCGTGCACACGCTTGCCCGTGTCGAGAAACGTGGCGCAGAGTAGATCGGCGGCGCGGGTTGCGGCTTGCAACGCACGTTTGTCGCCCGTATCGAGGTGCCAGAGATACATGGCCAGCATGCTGTGATAGTGTCCCCAAATATCCCAGCGGGCCATGAGGTGGTTGTCGGGAAAGGGGCCCAGGTAGCCGTCTTCGGCTTGCGTTTCGATCAGTTCTTGCATGACCCGCGCGGTTGTATCGTGCAGACGCTTATCATCCGACATGCGGCAGGCGAAGACACAGGAGGTGAGATATTTGCCCACAAATTCGCCCGCCCAAGGAACGGGTTTTTCATAGGGTGGCTTGCGGTCGCGCAGGCGCATCATCTCCAGCATGCCCGGGTTGGCATCCGGCGCGGGGATCAGCCAGTTTTCGACTACGGCGTCGAGACGGTCCTTCATGGGCCCTTCGAGGCTCATCTTCACATGCGGCACGTCCAGGTCGGGTACGGGTTCAGCAGCCACAGTTTTTTCAGTTACGACGAACACTACTGCCAGGTTCAGAATCCCCACTGATGCCATAATTTTGACTAGCTTTCGCATTTTGAGTCCTTTTGTAGTTAGTCTAGCGATTGAGGAGCAGACGATAAATCACTTACCGGTTTTCCGGGCGTGCTTCGCGAAGGCCCTCGGTTTTGGAGTATGAAATTGGAAAGTTGTTTTCGACTGTCCTTTAAATGAACTTCGTCATGCCGGGCGTGGCCAGCGGGGGGAGATCGAGCTTGCTGTTCCAGTCGAGTTTCTCGGGGACGAGACGCTCCTTTGAACCGGGATTTCCCATTTGTCTTCAACCGAGAGCCGATCTTGGCTGACCAGAGCGTGATTTTAACACTGCGCCCCCCCTCGTCAAGAGTTTGGCTCACCATTTGTGGCTGTCTAAGCAGGTTTTCACATTGCGCGCATGCCAAATCGTCGTCATGAAATGACTTTCGCCGATTCCCAGAGGTGTATGGACGTACTTTCCACGCATCTGAATGACGCAGCCAAGTTTTGCAGGCGCATTTTTTATCTTCCCGCGATTGTTGGCGGTGGAAGACTGAGCTGCGCTATGAGCAATGCAACGCCCGCCATCACGTTAAGAAAGCACACGCGAGATCTCATGAAAGAACGCGGTAGCTGATTTGCCAGCATGAAGATCGACATTTTTTGTACACTCGTCCCCTTGTCGCGCGCCTCTTCGAGGTTGGCCAACCACAGCCACCTAGGCCCAGCTTCGCGTCTGTGGCCCCCGTGTTACGCCGTGTGGCCAAGAAACGTCCCCTCATCAGCCGGGAATGGACTTCGCCACATTCCGCCGAGCCATGATCCAAGTGCCCGCGCAGATCGTTCGCAGCGGACGGCGGATAATCTACCGATTGTTGTCGTGGAATCCGTGGCAACATGTGTTCTTCCGCTTTCTCGATCAGTTGCGATTGCCGCTTCGCTGTTGATAACAATACACAGAAGCCAACGTAAGGACGCGTCGGTCCGCCGCCACCTTCAGAGCAAGAAGCATTCCGGCTGCCCGTGATGCGTCAAGTGGCCAACGTCGCTCGCCGCCGTGCGTTCGATGGCGAAAAGGTGTCCAACAGCGACAAAGTCTTCAGTATTTTCGAGGCACACACGGAACTGATCATGCGAGGACATCGCGGCCGGTCGAGTTCGGACACAAAGTGCTGCTGACGCAATCGAAGGAGAAGTTTATCACTGACTACGTCGTGCTGGAGAAAAACCGCGGCGACGAAGAGTTGCTGCCGTTGGTCTTAGATCGACATGAAGAGAAGTACGGCCGCAGGCCGGAATCGGTCGCCGCCGACAAGGGGTTTTGCCCTGATGTCGACACGTATGAAGAGTCGGAAGAGCGGATCGATTACCTGGGCATGCCTCGGCGGACCCGTGATTTCGGAGACGCCATGATGGCCGTCTGGCAGCAGTGGCGAGCCGGAATCGAAGGCACGATCTCGTGCTTAAAACGAGCATTCCGCCTGGCTCGATGCTGTTTTTGTGGATTTAACAACTTCGCATCGGCCGTCGGCAGCGCAGTCTTCTGCCACAACCTGCGGATCCTGGCCAAAACCTCGGGAGGCTGACGCGAAAATATCAAGAAAAACCGAAAACAAGACGGAAGCATAGGGCAGCGTATGCAAACGACTTGACGATAGCGGATTATTACGCCCAAAAAACATCACACCGAGCCAATGACCTCGCTACGCACACTAAAAAACTCGCTGTCGCCAGAAAAAACAGACTAGTGCTTTGTCAAACTTTAATTTCAGGGTAGAGGGACTTCAGTTTGTGTCGGGCATTCTCGATTGTGAATTGCCAGTCGACTCCTCTTTGCTTGTTGTTGCTGTCCGTCGCCCAGGCATCGGTTTCCTCTCGAAGCATCTCGATGCTTGAAATGCGGCGGCCCGACAAACATTGGCGAGTCATCGAACTCAATTCGTTCTCCGCGATATTTAACCAACTACCGTGCTTTGGCGTGAAACGAAACTCCAAGCGTTGCACAATCGCACGTGCCTGGTCCGGCGAAAACGCTTCGTAGAACGCGCCTTTCGTATGAGTATTCAAGTTATCAGAAACCAAAATGACTTTTTCGGCACTCGCATAACGCGTGCGAAGAAGTTCCTCCATCTCAAAAGCCCAATCGACTTTCGTGCGATGGGGCCGAACGCTCACCTTGCGCCAACCGGACAACGGTTCTGCGAACATGAAAATACAGGCCGTTCCTGCTTGTTCGTATTCATAGTCGACTCTTCGGGGATGGTCCTTGCTCGCGGGGATCGGAATTCGGGTTTCCTTGAGCAATTGCACCGGTTGTTCGTCCATGCACACGACCGGAAACGCCGGATCATAGGGCGTGGCGTAGGTTTCCAGCACGTCTTCCATGCACGCAACGAATTCGCTGTTGGCTTCGGGCGGGATCACCCAGTACTGAATCTTTCGCCTCGTCATTCCGTTTTTTTTAGCGTTTTCCGCAATGTTTCATGGCTGACGGAGTCTACAATTTCCAGTTCCACCACTTGCCCGGCAAGAAGACGCAACGTCCAATTGGCGAACCCCACGGGAGGCTTACCCAGACGCAGGGCAATCACTTTGGCTTCCTGTTTGCCATCGAGCCGTTTTTCTCGCGGTGGCGTATCTCGCTTCTTCCCGTTCAGTGCGATCTCGAAACCATCCGTTACCAACCGCTGGCGTATGTTTTCCACGGTTTTCGTTCGGCAGGAAAACGCTTCCGCAATTCTCTTGTCGGTCCAGTTCGGTCCATCGGCATCCGCCTTGAGCAGTATTTGTGCTCGGCGCACCTTCTGCGATGTACCCTTGAGCTTTTTCACCACGTCGCGGAGTACGTTCCGCTCTTCATCCGTGAGACGAACAATGTACTTCTTTTCCATAGCGATTCCTCCATGGTGCCATGATGGGCACAATATGGAGAAATCTGAGTTACAACACAACCCTAATCCTTAAGCTTGACAAAGCACTAGCATCAACAGAAACTAGCATGGACGAATTGTCGCTCGGAGCGTCTCCGGACGACGCCCAAACGGGAAATCCGGGTCTACTCACCTGGACACGGAGGGGGCGGTATGTTACCGTGACCGCCGTTGAGAGCCAGGAACGGCTTCGCCCTCAACTCAGATAGGACATCCCGGATTGCCACCAATCCTCCCGTTCCGACGGAGCAGGCCGGTGGTTCAACGTCAACTATTGAGAGAGGACGAACGAGAATGAAAGTCATCCTGAGTCTTTTGTGCTTGCTTTCCATTGCCGTACCAACCCGTGCGGACGTGATTTTCAGCGACGACTTCGAGGACGGAACCTGGAGTAAGTGGACCATCGAAGGCCGACGGAATTACACGTGGACTGCGGATGTCGTCGAGCGACACGGCAGCGACATGGGGCATCTGTACAAGCAAGCGTTTTCAGAGGTCACGGCCGTCGGCCCGAGTTTTGACTACGATCCCAATCTGAAATTCGAGTTCGACATGGAGGTAATGGTTGCCACGGGCAGCGTTCCGTCTGACAACTACTACGCTTCGGGAATGGCGGAATTCTTGTTCTTCAATGCAGCGCACGAAACGGTTGGGCGGGTCGAGTACGTTGCCAGCACGACGGATTACCGAGTCAACACCCACAATAATCCGCCCAATGATACTGCGGACTACTTCGTGACCGACCATGCCGTGAGCGGCAACACGGGGCTCGCCTCGTACTCCCTGGACATGTCGGACCTTCTGGACGGCGCGACGGTGCCCGTGGAAAACATCGACTCCGTGGTGCTGTCGTTCGTTACCTACAACTCCGCAGGACCAGTCAACTACCTTACGTCTGAGGTGTGGGTTGACAACGTGCGTGTCACGACCGTACCGGAACCCGCGTCACCGGTTCTCCTCGGCTTGGGCCTTGTCGGGTTTCTGACGCAACGACGTCGCCGGCAGTAGAACGAACGTATTGAGACCGTTGATGGTGGTGGTTTGTTCGTCCTGGTCTGCGCAGGACGAGTGAATCGCCACGGAATGCGTTGGCCACGGTGCGGATGGACTATTGTGGCTAAACCAAGAATCGCCCGTCGCATGAGTCTATGACTCCGCAGAGGACTTGTGTAAGCAAAAAGCGACCATTCTTGTTGCCCAAGAAGAACGTCAGCGATTGACCACCAATATATCGCTATTGGTTCAGCAAGGTGTACGGCGACAGATTGAATACATCGGCGTTCGGAGAGACGGCACCCGTTTTGCGGGCGAGGTATCATCCGCGATGCTCCGTGATGACAGTGGAGAACCCAAGGCATTTGTGGCGGTGGTCAGTGACATCACTGCCCGAAAGCAAGCCGAAGAGGCATTACGGCAAGAGCACCGCACCCTCAAGCATCTGCTGCAAGCCAGCGACCATGAGCGACAGCTTATCGCCTACGAAATTCATGACGAGTTGGCTCAGCAGTTGGCGGGGGCGATCATGCAGTTTGGCACCTTTGCTCATCTGAAGGAAGCTAAGCCCAAACAGGCAGAGGATGCTTTCCATGCCGGAATCACCATGCTACGGCAAGGGCATTTTGAAACCCGTCGTCTGATTAGCGGAGTTAGGCCACCGATCCTCGATGAGGAAGGCGTTGTGCCTGCTATCCTCCATCTGGCGAATGAGGAAAAACGTCAGAGAGAAGCGAAGATTGAATTTCGCAGCAAAGTCGATTTTGACCGACTGGCCCCCACTCTGGAAAATTCGATCTACCGCATCGCTCAAGAGGGATTGGCGAATGCCTGCCAACACAGCAAGAGCGAGAAGGTGCGGGTCAGCCTCGTGCAGCGAGAAGACCGGATTCAAATCACAATTCAGGATTGGGGAATCGGGTTTGACATGAAAGTGGCTCAAGAGAATCGTTTTGGTCTCGTAGGCATTCGGCAGCGGGCACGGCTATCCGCACGTCGCGATATTGTCAGCCATGCACGTGATGCTCTATAGGTTTTCCGACAAGATCGTTGTGGTCAAGGGCCAGAAGCTGCCCGTGCCAGCCCGAGACAACGGCAAAATCAAAGATTTTCCCAAATGGATACTCGCTGAACTCAAAAGGTCCGGCCGCATTCGCCGGCAACAGATTGCTGAGCGCACCGGGCACAGCGACTCGACTATTCGCCGCAACTTGGTTAAGCTACGAGAAGAGGGCCGGATTGTATTTGAGGGTAGTCCGCGGAATGGGTATTGGCGGTTGGTGTAGGGAGTTGGCATCGCATCGGAAATAAGCATTGCCCAGATAAGCACCATCACCGCTTTCAAAATACTCATTTTCGTGCCCTCGTTCACCATCAAAAACGGCCATTCTACCTGTCCATACCAAAAACTCATCTGGGTGGAACAAGGCACGTCAAGGAGCGGGTAGAAAGCTCTCGCGGGATGGCATAAACGTACACGACAGATGCTTGGCCAACATGAAGATTTGTCATTTTTGTGCAGCGGCGCATACGGCTTTTCACACGTGCCCCCTGTCGCGTGCTTCGCCGAGATTGGCCAAGCACGGCCACCGTGGCCCAACTTCGCGCCAGTGGGCGCCGTGTTGCGCCACGTGGCCAAGATATCGCGAGCAAGCGGTTAACCGAGCAAGGCTACGAACCGGTCTTCTTCCACGAAGGTTTCTTGGGCGGGAAAGAGCCGGACACCACGGGATGATGGTGGCGTCATTGCACCCGACTCAAGAAGCGGATAAACTGTTTTTTATCCAAGAGCAAGCGATTGCATCGTTAGGTCGATAAAAGAAATCTTCCTGGAAAGCATTATAATTGGCCCATCGAACTGTTTTTCAGATGGATCAAACGAACGAGGAATAGGAATTCAAATGAAACTGAGAATGAGATCGATTGCGGCTTTGGCCGTTGTGTTTTTTGTTGTGTCGACAACCGGGGCCGAGATACGCGTGGTCAAGCGTTATGTGAACTACTTCGATCCCGAGGGTAAGCGCCCGGTTGTCAAACTCGACGACCTACCGGTGCCGAAGAGGCTGAATCTGCCTTATGCGCGGCGCGTAGATCCGGGCTACCCCAACGGCACACAGGCCGTTCACGCATACCATATCGTTGAGGTTCCCGGCACGAAGCGGATTCTGCGTATTTCATTCGTGGGTGCCTATCAGGGTGACACTTTGCCCGGGTTTATGGACTGGAAAATGTGGTATCAAGTTTCAAACGACGGTGGCAAGACGATGAGCGATTTGAAACCTATTATCCAGCAAGGGGAGGAGTACAACTTATTACACCCAATTCGGCCTGTGCAAATAGGCAAGAACAGCTTTTGCCCTTCGACGGCCCCGCCGATGGTCGCCAGTAACGGCGAGATCATGGTGCCGTTCTATTTTCCCCCCTTGGACAAAGATGGGAAATACTATAACCCGGTCGGCGCGTATACGTTCTCCGACGGTGGCGTGATGATCGCGCGTTGGAATGAGGATGGCTCGGATGTCACCTGGGATTTGGGACAAACCGTGCGGCTGGAGGCCGATCAGTCTACCCGCGGGGTGGGCGAACCGGCGTTGATCGAGCTGAACAAACGCGGTAAATTTTTGATGGTGATTCGAGCTTCGAACCACAAACGTGAATCGACTGTGCCGGGCTACAAGTATCTCTGTATCTCGAACGATTATTGTCGCACTTGGTTGAAGCCGCGACCGATGACTTATAGCGACGGGCAGAACTTCTTTTCGGCGGCTGCTTGCAGTGAGTTGATTCGATCGGTGAAAAACGGCAAGCTCTATTGGATCGGCAACATCGCGCCCGGTCCGGCAAAGGGGAACATTCCTCGCTATCCGCTGGTGATCGGCGAAATCGACGAAGGCAATTCGGGACTGATTCGCCAGAGCGTTGTTACGCTCGACGACCGTAACCCCAAGATCGACAGCCCGGCCGTACAGTTTTCGAACTTTACAACCATCCAGAATCCCAAGACGGGTCAGATCGTGGTCAAGCTGGCACGCATCGACGCGAAGCGAGTGGACCCGAAGACCGGCAGTTACGCCAAGACACGTTACCCACCGTGTGCGTATGTGGTTGAGGTGGACTGAGCAATCGTTATGGGTGTTTGAGCTTGGGGCTAATGAGTCGGATGGGTAATGCCTATTCTCAGCAATTTGCTCTAAACGCTAAGCGTAAGCGAAGGGAAAACGCGAGGAAGAAAATCTCTCGGCATTCGCTTGCGTTTCGTGTTGGACGAAGCGGCGTCGCCGCGGGAGGGGGAGTGGTTTATCGGGGTTGCGAGGCGTTTGTGAGGCGGGGCTGTTCTGGCGTGTGTGATACGTTTTGATTTCCGGCCGGTGTGGCCAAGGGGACCTTTGCACCGTTGCTTGCCGGGCCGAAGTTTTTCTACATCAATACGCGCGACTATGGCTGGGCACTGTTGACTAAAAAAAGTTCGCAAGCCACGCCAGAAGCGGTTGCCCGATGTCCGCAGCCGAAGGTGGTTATTCCCCAGTCGGCGCATCGTCACACACTTCGCGATGAGAAAAGGCTTGTCTATTTTATTTCGCGATGAGATATTTCATGCTCGGAGAGGAGCACCCCCCCCACCGGTGAAATTGCTTTTAGCGTACTTGAAAATATATCAAGAAAAACGCCGTTAAACAGCCGTTACATTGTCGTAAGTCCTATGGTAATAAAGTTTTTGCATCGCTAGCTATATTTGCAGACATTTACTAAAAAAGCTTGCAGATTCTTCTGTAATCTGCTAATGTGCCGTTCATGAACAATCAGGCAACACCTCAATCCAAAGTCTATCGACTCGCCTCGCTGATCGAGAAGGATCTCCGACAACGTGGACTTGGCGCCGGCGATCCGTACCTGACGGCTATCGAGGCCGGTTCCGATTTTGGTGTCGATCAGTTCACGGCTACGCGAGCCATGAGCCTTTTGGCAAAACGGGGTATTTTGGTTCGCAAACGCGGCGTGGGTACATTTGTGGGCAAAATGGAAGCCGAAACTATACTGCCCGCATTACGAACTTTGCACGTGCTCAAAGGCCCCTCGAAGGACGAGCACCGCTGGAGTTTCCCTATTGGCGAAATTGTGCAAGGCCTACACAATACCATGCCGGGTTACCAGGTGCAGTCGAATATCTTGCCGTCGCACAATCCGACTGAAATGGTGCGTCAAATTTTTGAGCAAAGCTCGCTCGATGGCTCCTTGGCCGGAATGGTACTGCTAAGCTGCCCTCGGGAAATACAGGAATTTGTCCAGGAACAGCGTCTACCGGCCATCTCATTTGGCGGCGTCTATCCTAACACCAGTGATATCCCGTCGATCGACCTCGACCAGTTCGAGACAGGTCGCTTGCAGGCCGAATATCTGATCCATCGCGGTCATCGGCGTATTGTGCTGCTGATGCGGGATATCTGGCGGCCGGGCGACAACCGCCTCGTCGACGGGGTCCATAAAGCCATGGCCGACGCCGATCTCGGTTTCGATTCGCTGATAACTCGTTCGATTCCCGAAGAAATCTCGCTGATAAAGAACGAAATACACCGCCTGCTGTTCATCGACGACAGGCCCACGGGCCTGATTTGTCGCTGTTGGCGCTTTGCCGAAACGGCGGTCGAGGTGGTTCGGTCGCGGTCGATGAGCGTGCCGGAAGATCTGGATATAGTCTTCAACCACCATGACAGGGATGTTTCCGCGCAACTGAATCTACCGCGCACTTGCGCGAAACTCTCCTGCCACGAGCAGGTAATGCTGGTCGCGCAAACGATGGAAAAAATAATCAACGGCCAACAACTTGAAAGCAAACATGCTGCTTTACCGGTAGAACTGGTGGGGCCGGAACAGAGGCAGGTCTCGCAGGATAGGTAAAATCAATCCCGGGAAAACAAGTACGACAAGACAAAAACAATAAAAGCGACTTCTGCCGGAACAGAGTCGGAACACAGAAGAGGCAAGGCATGCACGAGAATCGCCCGCCATTAATTGGTTCGGTGGGCGGCCTAACACGACTTTAAATAAGGAGAAAAGTAATGGCTTCTCTGGCAAGGGGCGTTCGTCCGCCCAATCGAAAACTTGTGGCAATCGCAAGCACTTCCCGCGTGGGATTCACGCTCGTGGAACTCTTGGTGGTCATCGCAATCATCGGTATCCTAATCGCCTTGCTGTTGCCGGCCGTGCAAGCCGCCCGCGAGGCGGCCAGACGCATGCAGTGTGCCAACAACTTCAAGCAAGTCGGCATTGCCGCGCACAGCTACCACAACGCCATGGAATCATTTCCCATGGGAATCGCCATGTGGATAAGTTCCAGCACTTGTTCCGCGCCGCCCAACCCCGTGAATAGTTACTATCCGGGCTTCAGTTGGAGCACATTTCTGTTGCCGTATATGGAGCAGAGCCAAATCTACGATCAAATTCGTTTCGAAGATGCAAGCTATGGAAGCGACCAAAATTTCATCGTATCCGCTAATTTCATCGGTGGATACTTGTGTCCATCCGATCCGGGCAGCAAAGAGCTGGTCTCTTTTACCGGCAATAGAAGCAATGGACCAACGGAGCCCGAAGACGCGGCCGTAATCCACATGGCCGGCATTGCCGACAGCCGAGATTGGACGTGCGACGGCGCGTATCCTCGTTCCGATGGAAACGGCCTGCTCTACAATCTCTCACGCACAAAAATCGGCGAAATCACCGACGGCACCAGCAACACTTTGTTCGTGGCAGAAATCCTCGGAAGCAAGCCCGGAACGCACAGCGGCCTGTTCTGGATAAGTTGGAACATAACGACCACGCAGAACGGCATCAACTTGCCAGTCCGCGACCCCAGCATCACGCACTGGACCAAAGACAGCTTCGGTCCCAGCAGCTATCACCCAGGCGGTTGCCACTTCTTATACGCCGACGGCAGTTCGCACTTCATTGTGGAAACCATTTCGCAACACACCCTCAGCGCCCTGACGACACGGGCCGGTGGGGAGGTTATCGACCAAACCGAGGAATAGACCAAAGTAGTCAGAAAAAAGAAAGAGATTTTTTAAATGCTTAATAATTGCAATTGTCCGCTGCCGTCTTATCGCCAGACGATGTTGCTTTTGGCGGCGATGCTGGTGGTGTCGACGCTCGTGGGATGTGGCGACGGCATCGAACGCGTGAACATGTCGGGCAAGGTGACCTACGCGGGACAGCCGGTCGAGACCGGTCAAATTCGTTTTATACCCGCCCCGGGCACCGAAGCGCCGCTTACGGTCGAGCAGATCAACGGCGGCCGCTACGACACCAGCATCAGCGGCGGCGTGCCGGTGGGCAAATATCAGGTGGCGATCCGTTCGTATCATCCCGACGACCCAGCCCCCACGGGCCCCGATAAACCCCAACGCCGACAATTGTTGCCGGCTAAATACAACAGCCAAAGCAAACTGGAAGTTACCGTAGAATCAGGACAAAAACAACTAGAGCGCGATTTCGAACTACCAAGATAGTTCTTGCAAACCACCAGGCAACAGAGACGGCAAACTCCTTGCGAGGGTCACCCCGAAAACGTAAGGCCCAAAACACTTTTCTACATCTTTAGACCTGGAGGAAAAATGAAACTTCTTAAACTAAGCACCATCATGGTTGTGGCAGCACTGCTGCTGGCAGCAACAACCGGCCCGACAATGGGTGCGGTTAACGACCCCCTGGATTCCAGTGATTTTGCCGTCCAATTCAACTTTGATGTGGACGGCGAGATGCCGGCCGGGTTCCCTCTCTACAAAACTGTTCTACCGACGATAGCCGATGGAACAATGCTCTACGAAACGGCCGCCGACCAGAATGACTACGCTTATTTCATGAGCAGCGCCGGCCAGATCTGGGACACGTCCGGCGTCACCTGGGGAACCGGCTATACGGTTGAAACCAGGATACGAGTAGACGCGATCGCACCCGATGTTACCATGGCGACCATAGTGTATACCGTCCCAGTCGGAGGCTCCGGCCCCGCCGGGTGGTTAAACATCAACCCAGGCGAGTTGACGTGGGGTTATCCCGCACAAGAGGATTATTCGTGGGACGTCGATAACTCCGACGACTTCCACGTTTTCCGTTTTGCCCAAGAGCCCGGCCTGGACAGCTTCAGTATCTGGCGCGACGAAGTGCTGCTGGCCTCCGAAATCGGCAAAGGTTGGAATTATCCCGGTCTCGTCCGCATGCTCTTCGGCGATGCCGGCGGATCGGGCGGCGGCGATTACGAAATGGACTACATGCGATTCACACCCGGTGCCTATGCACCTCCTCCGCCTCCCATGTATCTGCCCGGCGACGCCAATTTAGACGATGTGGTCGACGACGTGGATGCCGCGTTCCTGACCGCAAATTGGCTGACCCAAGGCGGAGCCACCTGGGCCATGGGCGACTTCAACGGCGACGGTAACGTCGACGATGCCGACGCCACGCTCCTGGCCGCCAACTGGCAAACCACCGCGGGAGCCGCTTCGGTACCCGAACCCGGCATGTTGACGCTATTGGCACTGGGTTTGCTGAGCCTGTTGGCTCTGCGTCGCAAATCCGCCTGAACACGGTTTCGAACTACAAAGGTAGTTCTTGTAAATCACGAGTGAACAGTGAAGGCAAACAACTTGGAGGAGCCGCTACATTTCACAAGGCTTCAACTCACTCTTTTACATTTTTCACATCAGGAGAGAACAATGAGACTGTGCAGACTGAGTATTCCGATGCTAGCGACAGCACTACTGCTGGCCGTAGCAACCGGCCCGGCGATGGGCGAAGTTATCGACATTCTGGATTCGAGTGCTTTTGACGTCCAATACAACTTCGACGTGGACGGCGAATTGCCGAGCGGATTCCCTCTTTACAAAACCGTTAATCCGACGGTAGCCGGAGGAACAATGGTCTCCAACACGGCAGCCGACGGGGGTGACTACGCTTACTTCATGAGCGGTGCCGGCCAAATCTGGGACACGTCCGGGGTCACGTTTGAAACAGGCTATACGGTCGAAACCAGGATACATGTATCCGCGATGGCGGAAGCTCCCGTTGCCATGGCGGCTGTAATTTATACCGTCCCGGTCGGCGCCGGCGGCCCCGCCGGATGGTTAAACATCAACCCGAACGAGTTGACGTGGGGCTATCCCGTAGATGAAACGTGGACCGTCGATAACTCCGACGACTTCCACGTTTTCCGCTATGCGCAAGAGCCCGGCTTAGACAGCTTTAGCATCTGGCGCGACGGCACTCTGTTGGCCTCCGAGATCGGCAAAGGCTGGAACTATCCCGGCCTCGTCCGCATGCTCTTCGGAGATTCCGGCGGATCAGCTGGCGGTGACTACGAAATGGATTACATGCGATTCACCCCCGGTGCCTTTGCACCCGTACCCGAGCCCGGCATGTTGACGCTTTTGGTAGTAGGTTCGTTGAGCCTCTTGGCCTGGCGTAGACGATCCCTCTAGTGCGGTGTTGTCAGGTTGTCAAACAGGTCGAGCCAATCCCGTTCTCGGGATTGGCTCGACCCATATTCCGGCTAAGCTTCGCATCTATCGGAACAAAGACGAGGCTTTATTTTAAAGGAGTCAGGTGCTTTCATGGGCTCAGAGATAGCGAAATACAGAAGAATCTCAAGCAAAATAACGTTGGCCTGCGTGGGAGTGCTGTGCCTCTGCTGTGCTGCGGGGCCGGCAGTGCCTACCGCGGCACAAGCAGCGTCCGACGCAACGGGTACCTTGATCCTCAAAGAGAAGGTACTGCTGGAGAAACCGTCGCCCCTAATGGGCGCGTTTTACGTGAGCAACACGGGCGCCGAGATGATGACGTACGCTGCCCGTTCGATCGATAACGGCCGAAGCTGGGCACCCCATCGGCCGCAGCCCGGTTTCCAGGACGGCCTCCCGGCAAACTACCGCCGCAGCCCTTACCCGGGATTCGTGGATCCGCTCAACAACGCGCTGCTGTGCGTCGTGTTCTCGATGGACAGACGCGACGTTGATAGAAACGTTCACGAGCCGAAAGAAACCGCCACCGACAGCTACATCCGTTACCGCGTGTCGCTCGACCAGGGCAAAACGTTTCTTTTCGACGAGCCCGTGATCCAGAAAGGCGACTACAACTTCAAGCATCCATTGGATGGGCTGCTTCTAGGTAAAAACGCCATCTTCCTGGGAGACCAAGGTTGCCGGCCCATACGGACTCGGCAAGGCAAAATCATCGTGCCTACGCAAATGACCATCCTCGATGCGGAAGGCAAGGTCGAAACCTTTGGCAGCGGCTGGGATTATTACCATTGCCTGATGCTCATTGGGACGTGGAGCAAAGGCAACCGCCTCGAGTGGCAAGTGTCGGAGCAGATCAAAGCAGACCCGAAGCGTACCGTCCGCGGCCTCTACGAACCGACCCTGGCGCAGATGCCCGACGGCCGCATTCTGTGTGTTATGCGCGGCAGCAACGGACTGAAAAAGGATCCGAAATATCAACTGCCGAGTCACAAATGGTGCAGCGTATCCAGCGACGGCGGATTCCATTGGAGCAAACCGCAGCCATGGCAATACTCCAACGGGGAACGCTTTTTCTCCCCGGCGAGCATGTCGCAATTGATTATGCACTCCAATGGGCGGTACTATTGGATCGGCAATATCAGCCCGGCCAATTGCCAAGGAAACTCGCCTCGCTGGCCGCTGGTCATCGGGGAAGTTGACCCTAAGAGCATGTCGCTGATCGAGAAAAGCGTGATAACCATCGACACCCGCTCGCCCGATGAACCAATCGGCATACAGTTGTCTAACTTCTATGCGTTCGAGGATCGCCAAAGCGGGGACATCGTCCTACCGATGCAGCGATGGAAACCGGGCAACAAATATCAGTCGGTCATCTACCGCATAGGTACTAGTGCGGTCAGGTGACACGAGGATTTGTCGTAATTACAATCAAGAAAACCGTTTATTCGGACTGTCATTACAATGAACATCAATTTAAGATCCGTTCTAATCAGATCCCTTGTCACTGCCTGTGCGGTCGCATTGCCGCTCTCCGTTTGGGCACCGGCCCAAGCACCGGCAAGCGAGCCCGACGCAATACGCATGCTCGTCCGCGAGATGACGCCCGGCAGCTCGCTTTTGCACGGCGCGGTCTATGCCGAAGCGGAGGGGACTCGCATGGTCAGTATTAGTCCGGGCCGCCAGTCGGATGATAACGGACTGACTTGGACTTCGCTTCCGCCGGTGCCGGACTTTACAGCCGGCTTGCCCTACGGATATCGTCGCGGTCCGGTAACCGCGGCCGCGGACCCCAATACCGACCGGCTAGTTACGATTGTCAACGCCATGGACACCGACGGTCTGGATCCTGGTATCAATGAGCCCCCGATCGCACTTCGCGAATACTATTTACGCTACAGGGTATCGGACGACGGCGGTCGCACGTGGCTTTTCGACGAGCCCATGGTCAACGAAGGCGGCGGTTATACGCAAGAGCATCCGTTCGAGGGCATGGAGATCGGCACCAATGCGATGTATCTGGGCGACCGCGGATCCATTCCCCTGGTGACCGACAGCGGGCGGATACTCGTTCCCATTCAGGCCACGATACACGACGGCAACGGCGGTTTGTGGAACCCCACCGGCCAATACACATATACCGAAGTTTTTGTCGCTCAGGGGACTTGGAACGAACAAAGTCGGCTGGATTGGACGGCTTCCGAGCGGGTCCAGGCCAATCCTTCGCTATCCACACGGGGGATGATCGAACCGACGCTGGCACAATTCGGCGACGGTCGCATATTGATGGTAATGCGCGGCAGCAACTCCGGCAATTACAGCTTGCCCAGCCGTCGATGGTATTCGGTTTCGCAAGACGACGGCGACACCTGGACCGATCCGCAGCCGTGGACTTACGATGACGGCCAAAATTTCTACTCTCCCAGCAGCATGTCTACCCTCATCACGCATTCCAGCGGCCGGGTCTTCTGGGTCGGCAACCTCACCCCGCAAAATCCTGATGGCAATCTTCCCCGCTACCCGGTGGTCGTGGGCGAGGTAGATCCAAACACTTTGAGCCTCAAACGTGGCAGCGTGGTCGAGGTCGACGGCTTGGGCCCGGAAGACGCGGGCCGGGGAAGGCTGGACTTAAGTCACTTTTCGATAATTGAAGATCGCCAGACCGAAGAGCTTGTGTTGACTTATCCCCGCTACCACAACAGCTACAGCGAGGCGGAATGGGCCACGATACGGATGGCAATAAATGGTTTTGAAGTGAAAGAATCAGTCGACTTCGACTACAAGTATGAGATGACATATCTACCTTCCCTGCGCGACCGTGACGGCAACAATATCGGAGACTTCACGAACCACGGAAGCTCAACGGTCAGCGGCGGCATTCTCACCATGCCGGCGGGCGCCCTTTTTGACTCGACATCGAGCGGCATCTGGCAAAACACGGTGAACTTCGATGACGGCTGGACAATCGAAGCCCGCGTAAAAGTCATCGATCAGGGCGTGGCTGATAACGTCTGGGAAATTTCCGCCGCGGCGCCCGGCGGCAGTTCGGCGGCCAGACTCGGCGTGGCTGAAAACGGGCAAGGTTGGGGGAACGCTTCGAGCCTGAAAACCATCGACTATGCCGTCAACAATACCGACGATTTCCATGTGTTTCGCGTTGTCCAGCACCCGGGATCGCCTTTGTACTCCGTTTGGCGCGATGGTGAATTGATCGGGGAGAGTCTCTCGCATGTTGGCGAAGTCGGCAACTACCTTTCCTTCGGCGACGGCAGTGGAACGACCGAGGTAGACTATTTTCGCTTTACGCCCGGCGCTTACGATCCCGGCATTCCCGATTGGCACGAGGCACCACCCTATATGCTGCCGACGAAAAAAAATTCCAGCGTCTTCCTCTATAAGTATGAGTTCGACGCCGATCCCACCAAAGCCAGCCAGATAGACCTCGACGGCAACTCTCATCCCGACTGGGTTGCCCACGGAAGCGGACCCAAAACGCTTACGGAACAAGGCACACTCATCATCGATAGCGGCCCGGATTCGTACGCCTATTACGATTCCGGAATCTACGGCGACGACTACCTCTGGCCAAACGTCGGCTTCACCGTCGCCGAGGGTTTTACGATCGAGTGGCGCATGAAAGTGCTCAGCGATACGGGCCTGACCGCGGCTTTCGCGATGGTCGTCGCCGCGGCCGATAACGATAAATTACCCGTGCTGGAGATCGGCGACGACATGATCGCACAAGCAGGCGAGAACCTCGTGCCCGATGGCATGACGATCGACAATACCGACGACTTTCACACCTTCCGCCTGGTGCGAGACGCCACTGACAAGAGCGACAAGTGGTGGCTGTGGCGGGACGATGAGCTTTTGACCCCGACCGGATTTCAAATACCGAGGGTCTACGCACGAAACGCCCTGTATTTCGGCGATATCGGCGGGAACTACAACGGCATCGTCGAGTTGGACTACTTCCGGCTGACGCCCGGCGCGTTTGCTCCTGGGGAACTGCAACCGCTGCCAGGCGACGCCAACGGCGACGGGCAAGTCGACGCCGCCGACGCCGCGATTCTGGCCGATAACTGGCAAACAACTTCCGGCGCAACATGGGCCCAGGGCGACTTCAACGGCGACGGCGCGATCAATGACATCGATGCGACGTTGTTGGCGGCCAACTGGCAAACGGGCGTTGCCGAGGCGGCTGTGCCCGAACCGTCTACACTTGCGATGCTGCTGGCGGCATTGACATTTATCCTCGGGTTGCGTAGACCAACGGTGATTTGAGTATAGGCTTCACAACACCACTCTTAAGAATAAACCGTGAACATCGAGTTGAACGACCGGCGATATTTTCTCAAGACTGTTGGACTTGGAGCGAGTGTGTTGGTCCATCTCTGAAAGAGCGAGACGTGTCAAGAGGTAGGCGATTGTACCACGCGGCCCCTGTCGGGTGCCTCTGCGAAGTTGGCCAACCACGCCAAGCCGTGGCCAACTTCGCGCCAGTGGCCGCCGTGTCACGCCACGTGGCCAAGATACCACGAGCAAGCGATTTAAAGATTCGGAGAACCATTATCTTGGCAGATTGCGGAAGATTGCGGCAGATAGTACCTACACGCGGCAGATTTGCGGGTACCAATTATCGGCACCCCGGCACCATAGTCGGCACCGTTGGGTGTGTGCATCTTGGGGGAAAATGCTGGTCTAGAACCTCCTGCCGCCAGTAAGCGTCCGGCGAGGACATACTGTGTCTTAAATTGTGAGGCACCGAGTTGGGGGGAGTTCAAGAGGGTGTGGGGGATCGCTACCTTGAGCCTTACTTGGCACGCCGTCGACGACGTCGATCGCGTTGCCTGGCG
>Ga0075120_10000860_pt1 | contig 24863 bp, 20 predicted proteins | sample AntAceMetag02UKL_FD_69792 | JGI IMG/M metagenome (GOLD analysis project Ga0075120, IMG submission 69792) | Saline lake microbial communities from Ace Lake, Antarctica - Antarctic Ace Lake Metagenome 02UKL | ecosystem: Environmental > Aquatic > Non-marine Saline and Alkaline > Saline | place...
GTGTGAGTGTCGGTATTGAGCACCAGGCGGGCGCCGTACTGCATTGCCATGCGCGCTACATGTCCATTTGACAGGCAATGCCCCTTGCGGGCGGTAATTTCAAGGCATACACCATTGTCTGCAGCAAGCCGCACTACATCAGGGCTAATCAATCCGGGATGTGCCAAAATATCAATACCGGCCTGGACAGCGCTCAAATTGGTGCCTTCTGGTACGGGTTCAACTACTGTTTCGCCGTGTACAACAATCAATCGTGCTCCCAGGGCACGGCATTCACGCACTATTCCGGCGATTGCTCCGGGCTGAACATGCGTAATTTCAACGCCGGGTATGGCTCGAATTGACATCGTTCGGCAAGCTGCATCGCAGGCTTTGATAATACGCGGGATGACGAAATCAAAGGTTGATAGATCGACGTGATCAGTCAGTGCAATGGCTTCATAGCCAGCCTGCTGCGCGCGTTGAATCAACTCGGCAGGCAAAAGTACGCCATCGCTAAAAAGGCTGTGGGTGTGTAAATCAATCATGCTGAAGGTTTCCTTGTGTGAGGGTTCCTGTCAGGGAGTGAATACTGGCTTTAAGGATTTTGACCGAAGCACGCTGGCCGGTTAAATCGGAAGGGGCCGGGCAGTTTACAACTTTATTGGAGCGTGTACGGCCGGCGAGGCTGCCATTGCCGCGGCTGCTGGGCCCATGGAAAAGCACATCCATAGTATTTCCGACCAGTTGTTCGTTGCGCTGCTTGCTGATGCCGCGCTGTAGAGTGTTTAAGTCTCGAAGCCGCTGGATTTTAGTACTGTAAGGTATTTTGTCCTGCAGGGAACAGGCCCGTGTGCCGTGCCGGTCGGTGTAGTGAAATATAAACAAATCATCAAAGCCAATGCGTTCAACAAAATCGCGCGTCATGCGAAAATCTTCTTCGGTCTCACCGGGGAAGCCGACAATAATGTCAGAAGTAATGCTGATGTCTGGCCGAACAACGCGAAGTTTATTAATAAGTTCAGCGTAATGGTCCGTCGTATAGCGTCTGTTCATTGCCTTTAGAATGCGATCCGAGCCGGACTGCAGGGGTAGGTGAATATGCTCACACAGTTTTTCGAGTTCTCCGAAAGAAGCAATAAGCTCATCAGACAGGTCACGTGGATTCGAGGTAATAAAACGCAGCCGTTCAAGGCCGCTTAGTTTATTGAGACTGGACAAAAGGTCAGCAAATATCATGGGGGGGCTCAGGGTTTTGCCGTATGAGTTGACGTTCTGTCCAAGCAGGGTGATATCACATACGCCGGCCTGTATAAAATGACGCACCTCCTCAAGGATGTCTTCGGGCTCACGGCTCCATTCAGGGCCGCGCACATACGGTACAATGCAGTAGGTGCAGTAATTATTGCATCCTTGCATAATACTGACAAAAGCGCTTGTTTGTCCGGGGACAGTGATGCCTCTGGGCAGGCTTGCATAGGTGTTTTGCCCTAAATCGAGGGCCACATCTACAGCACGCTTGCCCTCACTGGCCGCGCGCAAGAGTCCGGGCAGGCGCGCAAGCGCCTGGGTGCCGTAAAGCAAATCAATGCAGCGGAACTGTTTTAAAAGCTTCTCCGGCTCATGCTGTGCCAAGCAGCCGCCCACACCAATGAGCATTCCGGGTTTTTTATGTTTTAACTTTTTCAGACGACCCAGTTCGCTGTATATTTTGTCAGCTGCTTTTTGCCGCACGCTGCAGGTATTCAACAAAACGATATCAGCGCTCTCCGCTGACGCAGCCGGGCGGAACTGCTGTTTCTGAAGCAGGGCGGCAACCCGTTCTGAATCGTATTCATTCATCTGGCAGCCGAATGTTTTGATGTAGTAGTATCTGGTTTCGTTTAAATTCATATCAGGGGTACGATCAGGAATACGTGTCAGGGCAGGGCGCACTGTAGTGTTGAGACTATATGGTGCTCCCCGGCTCATTGTTGGAGTCCGGAATTGCTATTGTCTTGTTTGCAAGTCGATGCTTGGCTTCACGCAGCTGATTTGACAAGCTGTTAATAATAGCCATTGCATAATCCGGATAGTTGCTGAGATTCTCCTCTAGATTTTCGACTGTGAAAACCTGAACGCGTGTGCGGCCGATTGAGGTGACGGTTGCACTGTGGGGCTTATGTAAGAGAGTGCTCATTTCACCAAAAAATTCACCAGGACTGGTTATTGTCCCGATTTCGCGGCCCTGAAGCGTAATGCTCAAGCCGTGCTGGGCTTCAATCAGACGAAAAATCTCGCTGCCTTCAGTGCCCTCAGTAATAATTATTTCTCCATCCTGGTAAACCTGCTCACGGATTGGAAGAGTAATTTCAAAGGGGATATTTTTTTCTGCTTTATCCGTGGTTTGCACGAGCTGTCGAATGGCCGATGCAAAAATCTGTTCGGCCATCAGCGGGTTTGTATAAAAGATATTATGAATGATTTCGGAACGATATGCAGCTATTCGTGAAGCGGTGATGGCGCTTGCGGTGGTAGTGTAGGGGCGTTCCTGCTTATAATTTTCTGCTCCAAACACATCATCCTCATGCAGTATTCGTATGATTTTACGGTTCCGGGTAATCTGTACGCTCCCTTCGAGAATAACATAAAAGAAATCCTGCGCTGTGTCTTCGGAAACAATTATTTCCTTGGGAGCATATTTTTTGATGATAACATCATATGTTTGATTTGAGGTTGGCATATATGATATGGTGTCAAAAAAATTAACGATTGATGTGCTTCGATGCATAGAACAGTAGCCCATGATTGCACTGCTGTCAATACATCAAAAATACTGATGTATACGCTCTGGGTCATTCATAAGCGCGTCAAAAAAAGGCCGCTCCACCCATGTGTAGACCTGCACTCCTGTTGACCATAATGACAGTGCAGGGTTTGGACATGCCGAAATAACAGGATAAGAACGCAATGCTCAAGCCATAATAAATATTATTTTATTGAAAAACAAATAAAAACGTTATAGTACTTATGTAACGTCGTATAATATATTCAAGCTTTATTACTTAAAGCTATAACGCAGGCATGCCGATTAAAAGTGTGATGAATAAGAAGCAAAGCGGACATACCAAAAAAATTACCGGTGGCAATAAATCACTATGAATCAGTAAAGGAGCACAAAGAATGGCTGATCCGAACATGAAAATCCTGATAGTTGATGATTTTTCAACCATGCGACGTATCGTGCGCAATCTACTCAAACAGCTTTCGTTTAATAATGTTGATGAAGCTGAAGACGGAGACGTTGCGCTTGCGAAGTTAAAAGAGGGTTCGTATGATTTTGTTATTACGGACTGGAACATGCCTAATATGACCGGACTGGAACTGCTCAAAGCTATTCGCTCTGATGACAACCTTAAGGCTTTGCCGGTTTTGCTGATCACGGCGGAAGCTGAGAAGGAAAATGTTGTCTTGGCAGCTGAGGCCGGGGTGAATGATTATATTGTGAAGCCTTTTACCGGTGATGTACTCCAGCAGAAAATCAACCGGATTTTCGCTTAACCTCCATCGTAATAATTCGGTAGGTTTTTGCACATGTCATCTAAACAACTCCAAACATTGCTGGACACAACAGCCGGTGACCTGGTTACCGCAGATTATGACAGTGCTCAGGATGTAATCGCGCTGTGTACCAGTTTTGAAAAGCTGCGCGACGCTGCAACCGCTGCTGGACACCTGCGGATACCCAACGCGCTCAGTCGCGCTATTGAGTTAATAAATACTATTGCCACTGACACGACATGCGAGCGCGCCGCAATCCTCGATACGCTCAATAAATTGTTTTCTGCCATACAGTATGCTATGCGGCCCGGCGCAGACCCTGAAAAGTTGCGATTGCCCGCAGGCACGATGCGAGACTTCACAGCGCACGCAACTGGTTCAGAAGCACCGACGGATAAGCCTTTTACACTACCTGATTATCTTGATCGTGAATTATTCGTAGAATTTATAAACGATCAGGATAGTATTCTTGCACATGTAGAGGAGCAGTTGCTCAAGCTGGAACGTAGCGCTGACAAAGAATCTGTTGCTGACTTACGGCGCGTGTTTCATACTCTCAAGGGCGAAGCAGGCGTTTTTGAGCTGCGAAAAGTTGAGCGCCTGTGTCACGCGGCCGAGGATCTGTTCGATTCGCAGCCCGACTCTATTCCGGTTGATGTCCTTCTGACGGTGAAAGACTGGCTCAAGGATTGTTTTGACGCACTGAAACATGACCAACCGGTTCCCCCATTTACTTCTGATGTACTCAGTATCCTGTTGCATAACCTCGATAGTGACGATACTGAGACCTCTGCAAATGAACTTGCTCTGCCCCCATCTGATATGCCTCAAAAATTTGAGCTATCACCATTCATAGCCCCTGAGATTTTTGATATTTTCATTGAAGAACAGGAAAGCGAACTTGAAAAAATGGAGTCCATGATTATGCGGCTTGAAAAGGGCCCAGACATGGAAGCCATTATGGGTCTTAAGCAAATTTTCCATACACTTAACGGTGGTTCCGGGGTATGTGGACTTCCAGATGTCGAACGGCTCTGCTGTTGCATTGAAGATACGATTGAAAAAAATCCAGCTATTTTAGAACCTGAAAGTTTGCGGGACATCAAACATTGGCTCAAAAGCTTGTTTGATGCCCTGAAAACAGAAAAACCCATGCCTGTTCTCACAGACTCCCTTCTGGCGCAGTTCGCGGTTCCTGCTACATGGTCATCCGGTGAACAGCCGGAAGACAGCACTCAGCCATTAAAACCATTTTTTGATGATGCAATTTTTAACGAATTTGTTGATGAACAGCAATCAGTTTTCACAACAATTGAAGCCCTGATTCTCAAATTTGACAAGCAGCCTGACAAAGAAATCCTGGATGAATTGAAACGTGTTTTTCATACCCTAAAAGGTGAGGCCAGGGTTTTTGGCTTAACTGACATTGAAAAACTTTGTCATGCGGTTGAAGACCTGTTTGAGCATCATCGTGAGCACCTGTGTTGTGACGCTCTGTATGGCGTAAAGGATTATCTTTCGCGATGCTTTAAAGCGCTTACTAATCATGCGCCGTTGCCTAAACTTACGTCGGCGATGCTGGGCGCACTTGCCTTGTCGGCAGCTGCTCTGGATGATGACAGCACAATTACCGCCGTGGTCTATAATCCACTCAAAGGAGCGGTGAAATTCAAGGCCGAGCCTGAAGTGGAAATAACCGTGACAGATAGAGCACCGGAAGCTGCTGCAACCGCCCGGATTTTGCTCACCGCTGATCTTGATTTGCTCTCCGATTTTGTTTCCGAAGTCAAAGAACATATCGATAATATTAATGATAGTCTTTTGTCGCTTGAAAACAATCCCGGTGACAGTGATCTGCTCAATGCGGTTTTTCGCGTGTTCCATACCATCAAAGGAGCGGCTGGGTTTATGGCCCTTGATGAAATATCGCGACTGTCACATATTACCGAAAGCCTGCTTGATTCCGCCCGTAAGGGAGACCTGCTGCTTAAGGACGGTAGTATTGATGTCGTCTTTGAAGCCGTTGATGAAATGAAATTACTGATCGGTACTATCGAAACTGCCATATCGTCCGGCGACAATACATACCTTCCGAGCACCACTGTCGATTTGTTGGTTGAAAAAATTAAATTTGTTCTTAATCCGAAGTATGAACCTGATCCTTGTCAATCAGACAACGGTGAGATACCACAAAGTGATACTATTCCCCCCATACAGGAACAGGGGGCCAGGGCTGGAGAGTCCGGGAATCAATTATCCAACACGGGTGGCCTGTTTGCGCAGCCTAACGTGAAACAGCTTGAAGCGGACAGCCCCGAATCCGATGATGATGTCGCTGTCAGTGATGCAGATGAGTTTCTCGAAATTTTATACGAAGACGATGAGACTGAACAGCTGCAAGCGAACGAGGTGCGGCAGTCTTCTCAACAGCACAGGGTGAAGATAAAGGATTCCATCAAGGTTGATGCCGAAAATCTTGATAAACTGATTGATGCTATTGGTGAGCTGGTTATTGTTGAGGCAATGATACGCCAGGATAGCAGCATTCGTGTCGGAGCCTCATCAACGCTTATGCGTAATATCACGCAAATGGACAAAATTACCCGCGAACTACAAACGTTCGGCATGTCCCTGCGTATGATACCTATTAAGGCTACATTTCAAAAAATGGCCCGCGTTGTTCGTGATCTCGCAAAAAAAAGCGATAAAAAAATTGAATTTATCACTCAGGGTGAAGAAACCATGCTTGATAAAAGTGTGGTCGATCGTATCGGCGATCCGCTGATTCATCTTGTGCGCAATGCGGTCGATCATGGTATCGAGACGACGCATGAGGACCGGCGCCGGACTGAAAAAAATCCCGTAGGCCGCATAGTTTTGTCCGCGTTTCATAAGGGAGGCAATATATACGTTGAAATCACTGATGACGGGCGAGGACTGAACCGCGAAGCAATTAAAAGTAAGGCGCTTGAAAAGGGATTGATCCGTGAGGGCCAACAACTCAGTGATAACGAAACATATAATCTGATTCTCCTCCCGGGGTTTTCAACCGCCCAGAAAGTCACCGATGTTTCCGGACGAGGAGTCGGTATGGACGTTGTAAAGCGCACAATTGAAGACTTGCGCGGAAACATAGATATTACTTCTGAGTCCGGCCATGGTACGACCATCAGCCTGCGTCTTCCGCTCACACTGGCTATTATCGACGGCATGCTTGTACGCATCGGTGACGAACGCTATATTATTCCTACCCTGTCAATTGTTGAATCAGTCCGCCCCTGTGTTGAAGATATAACAACCGTTGTCAATAAGAGTGAGATGATCACGATACGCGACCGGCTTATACCGTTGTTCAGGCTTGCCGATCTTTTTAAAATCAAGAGAACAACGCAGCGGATTGAAGACAGCATCGTGATCGTTGTTGAAGACAGCGGCATGATGACAGGCATTATGGTTGATGAACTTCTCGGCCAACAGTCGACCGTAATTAAATCTCTTGGTGCCTTAAAGGGATTGACCGGCATTTCAGGGGGATCAATCATGACTGACGGCAGTGTCGGCATAATTCTTGATATTGGCGGAATTGTGAAGTTGGCTACCGGAGAAAAAAATATTGAAAAAAACAACTAATGCGTCTATTTTACCGGTTACACGATAACACTTAGAGATGGGGGTGCATGTGATGGCCGACATTAAAAGAGATGGTCAGGGTAGTGTAATACACAGAGAAAAATATCTTACGTTTAACCTGGCTGGAGAACAATATGGACTCGAAATCCTGAAGGTACGTGAAATTATTGGTCTTATGAATATAACCACGGTACCTCAAACCCCGGATTTTGTGCGGGGTGTAATCAACTTGCGTGGTAAAGTGATACCGATCATAGATTTGCGAACCAAATTCGGCATAGAGACCATTGAGGATACCGAGCAGACCTGCATTATTGTTGTCGATTTCATGGAAGACCAAAATTCGATTCAGATGGGTATAATCGTTGACAGTGTTTCCGAAGTTCTCGACATAGATGTAAACGACATTGACGATCCGCCCCGGTTTAGTAATGCAGTAAGCACATCGTTTATAAAAGGTATTGCCAAGACAAAGGACGGTGTTAAAATTCTTCTGGAAATTGAGGATGTTTTAACAACGGATGAGATTCAAGGTCTGCCTGAAACTGCTGCTGACGAAGCTCTCTAAACGCATGGTGAACGGCATTGATGGACAGTACTACATTTGAACGCATGCGCGAAATTGTTTACGAACACAGCGGTATTAGCCTTAAGAAAACAAAAGAGGCGATGGTATCGGCCCGGGTTGCTAAACGAATGCGGGCCTTGGACATCAGCACTCATCAGCAGTATTTAAGCTATCTTGAGCACGACACCAATAGTGATGAAATCACGCATTTTTTGGATGTCATTTCAACAAACGTAACCAGTTTTTTTCGAGAAAAACAGCACTTTGACTTTTTAAAAGATATTGTGCTCAGCTGGATCTCAAACGGTAAGTCGAAAATCAGGGTCTGGTCAACGGCAGCATCAACCGGTGAGGAAGCGCTTTCAATTGCAATGACCATACAAGACGCACTTGGAGAGCGACCGTATGATTATAAAATACTCGCAACGGACATATCCACACATGTGTTAGCCCTTGCGCAACAGGGTATCTATGATGAAGCCCAGATAAAAAATGTTCCGGAGGCGTTTCGCAGGCGATTCTTTCAGCCGGTTAGAACACAAAGCGGCACAGGATACCGGGCGCGTGATGAACTCACGCACAATATCGTCTATCGACGACTCAATCTGTCCCGGCCGCCGTTCCCTATGCGCAGTCAGCTTAACATTGTCTTTTGCAGAAACGTTATGATATATTTTGATGACGCAACCCGAAAGAAACTGATCGGTGAAATTCACCGGCAACTGTTGCCCGGAGGTTATTTATTTACCGGCCATGCCGAAAGCCTAAGCAGCTTGAAAACTGATTTTACGTATATACGGCCAACGCTCTATCAAAAAAAATAATTACCGCCGTTCAAAACTATTTTGCTGGAGAGCCTGAGTGAAAACTACTGTTGTTGGCATATCCGACATGAAAGTGTCGAATAATCCTGATGAGGTTTTGATAACCTACTCGTTGGGATCATGTCTCGGAGTGATTATCTATGACCCGGTCGCACGGGTTGCCGGTATGCTGCACAGCATGCTGCCCTTATCTAAGATTGATCCCCACAAGGCAAAGATATCGCCGTTCATGTTTGTTGATACCGGCATACCCATGTTGTTCAAGGAGGCCTACAGACTGGGGGCAGAGAAGAAAAATATTATTGTCAAGGCAATGGGATGTTCATCCCTTCTTGACGAAAAAGGTTTTTTCAAAATAGGCGAACGTAATTTTACCGTGCTGCGAAAACTTCTATGGAAGAATAATATCCTCATTGAAAAACAGGATATAGGCGGCAGTAAATCACGCACTGCATCAATTGTTATTGAAAGTGGTGCTGTCAAAATAAAGTCATGCGGGACAGAATATTTTTTATGAGTTTTAACGATACTATTTTTGCTGTCATGTACTCTGCTGCCTGCGAGACGGCAGCTAACGCTAAGGATTGACGATCACGGCCTGACTGCAAAGGGCCCTTGTCAACTGTAAGTAACATTGATGTATTGTGTGGAGGCGGTTGAGATATGTCTTTTAACATTCTTATTGTCGACGATTCCAGAACCATTCGTTCCGTCATACGGAAAACACTTCTGATAGCCGGCGTGCCGACCGGCGAACTTTATGAAGCCAGCAACGGACTCGAAGGTCTTCAGATAATGAAGGATAACTGGGTTGACCTATGCTTTGCCGACATCAATATGCCGGTGATGAACGGCATTGAAATGATCGAGAAAATGCTGGCGGACCAAATGCTTGAGAAACTGCCCGTTGTTATCGTTTCAACTGAGGGCAGCAAAACACGCATTGAAGAGCTGTTCCGGAAAGGTGTTCGGGCCTACCTGCGCAAACCGATTACACCCGAAATAATACGCAACGTAGTCAAGGAGGTCTTGGGCGATTATGATGAAAAATGAAGACCGCAAAACCCTGTGTCAAGTCTGTTTCAGTGTTTTTGAACAGCTTGCATTCATGTTCGGTGATGAACTTGAAGAAGATGAAATTGAAATTGATGCCGATAGATTCTTGCGAGCCTCAATGGGTTTCACCGGCCCGCAGCAAGGAACTGTTGCGATAGTAGTACCTTTGACGATTACCAGCCTGATGGCCTGCAACATTCTTGGACTTGAAGAAGACCAGCATGTTGACGAGGATACCGCTGTTGATGCTTTAAAAGAAATGCTTAATACAATAACAGGGCGGCTTATGACCTCACTCTTTGGCGAGGATGTTGTTATAGACCTTGCGATTCCTGTAACCGAAGAACTTAATCATACCGCTTGGGAAGCTCTTGTTGAGAGCAATGAATATCTGGCAATTACTATCGAGGATAACCCGGTGTTGATTACGATACAGTCATAGTGAAGGCTGCACTCATATGCCCATTAAAGTTTTAATTGTTGATGATTCCGCTGTTGTACGCAACATACTCGCAAGTGAGCTTGCAAGCGATCCCGATATCGAGGTCGTGAAAACCGCTCCTGATCCGTATGTGGCCCGCGAACACATAGCCAGATTCAAGCCCGATGTTATTACGCTTGATATCGAAATGCCGCGCATGGATGGCATTACATTTCTTCGAAAACTAATGAAGCATTATCCCATGCCGGTTATCGTTGTATCCTCTTTGACCCAGAAGGGTAGTGAACTCGCCATGGAAGCGCTTTATGAGGGCGCTGTTGATGTGATGTGTAAGCCCGGTAGGGCTTACAGCGTTGGCGATATGACTATGAGCCTGATTGAAAAAATCAAGGCGGCCGCACGTGTCAAGGTTGCGGATCTTGACATGATGAAAAATCAGCTGCAACGCAGCAAGTCCAACCTGTCCCTCACAAAAACAACAAATAAAATCGTTGCAATGGGGGCCTCTACCGGCGGAACCCAGGCACTCGAGTACATACTTACATCATTGCCGCCTAACTCTCCGGGCATTGTTATCGTGCAACATATGCCAGAGCGCTTTACCAAAAGTTTTGCTGTGCGTCTTAATGACCTGTGTAGACTTGATGTTCGAGAAGCCATTGATGGTGACCGTGTCGTACCGGGCACGGCACTGGTGGCACCGGGCAACAAACATACGGTACTGCGTCGTTCCGGGGCTTCTTATTACGTAGAGGTTAAAGATGGGCCCTTGGTTAAACGCCAGCGACCATCAGTTGAAGTGCTATTTAATTCTGTTGCCAAATACGCAGGAGCCAACTCGATAGGGGTTATCCTGACCGGCATGGGTTCTGACGGGGCTGACGGAATGCTTAAAATGAAACAAAACGGTGCAATTAATATTGCCCAGGATGAAAAATCCTGCGTTGTTTTCGGGATGCCGAATGAAGCAATAAAACTTGGTGCCGTTGACAATATTTTACCTCTTTCAGAAATACCCGAAGCTGTACTGCGGCTGGCTTGATTCTATTTTACCTTCAATGCATCCGCATATACGCTCAAGAATTATTTTTCACGTATGAACCACATCTGACAGGGCACATCCTGAAGTCCTCTAAACACCGTACGGCTAACCTCGTGAACCATAAGCAGAACAATACGAAAATACGCCTGGCAACAGGTGTACATACTCCCATATCTGCGATACTCATTGTTGGCTGGTAAGGGCCTGCATACGATTACCCCGCAGGTAGTAATGCGCAGAGTGCACTTAAAAAACATCAGCAATGGAGATTGCGGCGACAATGAGAAAATGGTTTTTTTTAATACTTATATTAATTTTAACGTCGGCGTTGCCTGTCGCGCATGCGCAAGAACTCTACCATAAGAGCGGTCCGCTGCTGCACACCTTTGTTGAAGTTAAAGCCTATGGCGATAACAGTACGCGCGCCATCATCGATGAGACGTTTCGTGAAATGGCACGTGTCAATAATCTGTTGAATAATTATGATCCGGCAAGCGAAATATCAGCCATAAACACGGCTGCAGGGGGGAAAGCCGTACATATAAGCCCTGAAACATACGTAGCGCTGTGTGACGCAAAAAAATACGCTGACTTTAGCAATGGAGCTTTTGATTTTACAGTCGGTCCGCTTATAGCACTGTGGGGTTTCAACCGCGAGCAGCCTGAACTTTCAGGATCCGATCCTGATAAAAAACGTATAGCCCAGGTTTGTCGAATGGTTGATTACCGCGCGCTGCAGATGGAAAAGAAACCATCCGGCCCAACCGCCCGGCTCAAGCGCACTGGCATGCGTATTGATACGGGCGCCTTCGGAAAAGGAGTGTCAGCTGATCGCGCAATACTCTATCTACAGGAAAAAGGTATCCAGAGCGCCTTAGTTGCCGCCGGCGGCACGATCAGCGCAATCGGCTTAAAACCAGACGCAAAGCCATGGCAGATCGGCATCCGACATCCTCGCAACCTAAGCAGTTTTTTAACAATCATTGCGCTTCGAGATCAGAGCGTATCCACATCCGGCGACTATGAAAAGTTCTATTACAAGGCCGGCAAACGTCGCACCCATATCATTGATCCGCGTACTGGAATGCCGGTTTCAACAGTACAGTCAGTTACGGTGATAGCTCCCTGTGGTAGTGCCAGCGACGCGCTCTCAACCGCACTGTTTGTGCTCGGGCCTGATGATGGTCTCAAGATTATTGAAAAAAAAGAGGGCTTTGAAGCTCTAATCGTTACGGCATCGGGCGAGGTAGTTTATTCGAGTGGCTGGCCGCAAAAAAAAATTACTTATTAAGCGCTTACATGGCTTTTATACTATATGAAATCTGGTATATACCCAGGTCTGCATACCATGAAAAGTCTGTGCCGCAACACGTCTGATTCTGAAGATCATCTGCTTTCATCAATTCCGGTTATTGTGATGGACTTTATAAAATTGAGGTCCTGTCGAAAATTAAATGCGCGCAGGTTTTTTTCACGACTGCCTATGATGAAACAGGTATAATCAGCCAGGCCGGATGCGGGATCAACGCGCAGTTCATTCGGGAACAGGCACTTTGTTTCTACAACCGCTCCACGGATACGGCTCACCAGCATTTTCTTTCCTTTTTTGGTTATTTCCCATTCGATCTTACGGATATCTTTGAGATGTATACGCACAGAGGTAAGTGAACTGTCTGAGTGCTCTGCCACAATAGTTGTCAGCAAATAACGACTCCTAGAGCTATGAGTATCAAGAAATGCTGTCTCTCCGCGCTCCTGCCACCAGTATTGAAAGCGGGCGTTATAAATATCGGTTTTATTATTGTAAACATCAATAACCTGTGCTTTTATGAATGGCGGTTTGTACGTATCCGAACAAGCCGCAGAAATCAAAAGACAGCCCAAAAAAAACACAGCTATACAATAGCGGCAGAAGTGATGAACGGCTTGCAGGATTGATGGCACAGGAACGTCTCTTTCAAATAGGTGCACATACGGTTATGGGCCTTGCTTCACACGGTATTCTTCATGGGGGAGAGCATAGCTGGCCCCTGCAGATGTATAACTATATACAACACTGAATAAACGTGCAACAAGCTTTAGGAGCAAGCGACCCTTAGCCGCTTCAATTTTATATGTATTTCGCATCTCCCGGTATACAACATGGACACAGCCAGACTAAAGACATTGATGCATAATTTCCCCAAGATTGATTTGCATCGCCATCTTGAAGGAAGCGTTACCCCTGCAACACTCCTGTATCTTGCACGCACCTTTGGCGGCGACCTGCCTTCCTACGAGCTTGAAAGCCTGTGTTCCTGTATTGAAATGACCAATGATACACCGGGGTTTATAAATTTTTTAAGTAAATTTAATGTTTACCGGGGCTTTTACACCTGCCGGGAGGCAATTGAATATGCAGCCTGTCAGGCGGTGAGCTCAGCCGCTGCTGATAACGTAAAATATCTTGAGCTGCGTTACAGTCCGACTCACTTTGCCGGGGGCCGTTTTTGTGAATCAGATGTTGTGCTATGGATTCATGGTGCCTTACAGCGCACTGCCCGCAGCTGCGGAATAATCGTCACCCCCATACTTACCATCAGTCGCAATTATGGTCTTGACTTGGCTTCGAAAACGGTTGATCTCGCACTGAGCCTGCCGGAGGGTTATTTCTGCGGTCTTGATATCGCTGGAGATGAAACCAGCAATTCGGCCGAACCATTCGCGCATCTGTTTGAGAAATTCAGGGCACGGGGTCTGGGACTTTCCCTGCATGCGGGAGAAGCCTGCGGAGCTGAAAACGTGCGCCAGGCTGTTGAAACATTCAACGCGAACCGGATTGGACATGGCATCAGAGCAGCTGAAGACCCGGCTACCATGCGCCTGCTGTGTGAGCGCGATGTATTACTTGAGGTATGCCTGACTAGTAATGTGCATACAGGAGTTGTACCGTCCATCAACGCCCATCCCATTACAACACTTATGCGCCACAATGTGCCTGTCTGTCTGAACACTGATGACCCGGCTATTTCAGCGATTACGCTCAGCGATGAATACCACTGTGCAGTAGCTGAACTGGGGTTAAACGTGGATGTATTGAAGGGGTTGAACCGGGCAGCCCTCAGGCATGCATTTCACCCTGACCCCACCTGGTTGGAAAAGAAAATTGGCCATTACTGGCAGTAGTACAACCGGTTTGCGACTCGCTGTTCACCGCCACATACACCCGAAAAACATGCTCAGTATATTAAACGCCTGAAATTGCCTCGGCAATGTTATAGGCGTGATCACCTATTTTCTCAACACTGCTGAGCATGTCCAGAAAAACAAGCCCCTGTTCAATGTCGCAGGTACCCTCTGTAAGCCTGTTAATATGCGACAGACGCAAATCTGATCGCATCTGGCTGATTATTGTTACAAGTGCCCGGGCGTTGGGCATTATATTTGTCTTGCGGGCATTGATATTGTCATTAATAAGCAGGAGCATCTCGCGCGCTTTAACGGTAATGCCATTGATTTCAAGACGTGCTCTGTCAGTAAAATCGAGATTATGTTCGTTAAGCCGGTCTTGTAGTTTCATCAGGATTTCGCAGTGGTCACCGATACTCTCAAGATTGTTGGCGATATCGAGAATCTCGGATATTTCCTCACTAATCGCTCCAGATGAACTGTTACGCATTACCCTGACCATGAAGGTGGATATTTCATGTTCAAGACTATCGGTTTGGGTTTCAAGATCACTGATCTTTTGGGTGGCATTATAAAAGTCCTGCCGGGTTTTATCTTTTTTGTTGGTAAGCTCCATTGTCTGATCCAGCATGGAAAGCACTGTTTCAGACATGCGCATCAGTTCTCGCTTTGATTCTTCAATGGCCAGAGGCGGTGTATTCACCAGTGCGGATGACAGGTAGGTCAGGTGCACCTCGTCAGGGCTTTTTGCGCGCGGGGTAATCAGTTTGGCGGCCCAGGCCAGCATACCGGTCAGGGGTAGAAAAATTGCGGTATTAATAATGTTAAACAGCGTATGAAATGCAGCCAGACGGCCAGGCAGCATGTTCCCGATCTCAGAAGGTGCCGCTGAGTATATATCACCCGGCACAATAAAGTTTACCAGTACGAGAAAATGGTTGAAAGCAAATATTATCCATACAACGCCGAGTACATTGAATATCATATGTGCCCGTGCAGTCTGCCTGGCAGCAGTAGACGCGCCGATAGCGGCGAGATTGGCGGTAATTGTTGTGCCGATATTTTCACCCAGAATGAGGGCCGCGCATGTCGGGAAATCGATGATATTCTGACTGGCAAGCGTCAGGGTAATGGCCATTGTGGCGCTGGAGGATTGAATAACCATGGTAACAAACGTGCCGACTCCAACCACCATGAGTATTGATGGAAGGTCGGCAGCCCTGAATGTGCCCATGAGCCGTATTATTTCAGGCGCATTCTTGAGGTCTCCGACAGCATCCTTCATAAGTGTCAGGCCGAAAAAAAGCAGACCAAACCCCAGAAGAACTTCACCCCAGTCGCTCAAGGACTGTTTTTTGAAAAAACGGATAAAGAAACCAACTGTAATCGCCGGAAGGGCGATGACAGCAATCTTGATTTTAAGGCCGATAAGAGCAACCAGCCAGCCCGTTACGGTTGTACCGATATTGGCCCCCATAATGACACCAAGGGACTGGGTGAATGTGATCAGCCCGGCATTAACAAAACTGATCAGCATAACCGTTGTTGCACTGGAAGACTGTATGGCAGCGGTAATAAAAAATCCTGAAAAAACGCCAGAAAATCTGTTGTTTGTCAATGCCTTGAGGGTGGTTCGAAGGCGGTTTCCAGCGACCTTCTGCAGGCCTTCGCTCATGACTTTCATGCCGTACAGAAAAAGGCTGAGTCCGCCCAAAACTGTAATAATCATGGTAAGGTTCATGCGTGCGTTCCTTTTTGTTATGGGTGTGTTGTTTGATACGCGAGGGCGTTATTAATATCGGTATGACAGGCTGTCACGTATACTGATTATGATTGTGTAATGCGCGTGACATTTCAGAATAATTTACTACAGACACGTTCACAGTCAACACTAAAAATCATCGTATTACAGATTCTTTTTTTTTTGCTTTATATACTCCATCCGTTCAGCAATAATTTTTTCATAGCCCCGGCCTGAAGGCTGATAAAAACGCTCCGATTCGATCTGCTCAGGTAAATAATTTTGACTGGCTATGCCGTCGTTATAGTTATGATCGTATTTATAGCCGCTTCCGTAGCCCAGATCACGCATAAGACCGGTCGGGGCATTACGGATATGCAGGGGAACGGGCAGGCTGCCTGTTTTGGCAACAAGGCGCGAAACCCCCTGCCATGCTTTATACAGGGCGTTGCTCTTGGGAGCAGTAGCAAGATAGACTACAGCCTGAGCAAGTGCGAGTTCACCTTCTGGATGCCCCATACAGTGAAAGGCCTCGCGCGCTTCCAAAGTGATCTGCAGGGCCCGCGGGTCGGCATTGCCGATATCCTCACTGGCAAAACGAATCAAGCGGCGGGCTATAAAAAGCGGGTCCTCACCGCCTGCAAGCATTCTAGCAAACCAGTACAGGGCCGCGTCAACATCACTTCCTCTCAGGGACTTATGCAGGGCAGAGATCAGGTTATAATGCTCTTCGCCGTTTTTATCGTAGTGCAGCATTTTTTGCTGCAGCGCATTTTCAATGGTATCCCTGTTTACAGTGCGAATGCCAGCTTTGTCTGGATCAGAAAGCATAACACTCAGCTCCAGTGTGTTAAGCGCTGCACGAGCATCTCCCTGGCTGTACTGCGCGATCAGGGCTAGCATATCCATATCAACCTCAACATGAAAACCGCCCATTCCTCGCGTACTGTCCGCAGCGGCGTGTTCGAGAATTTTAATAATATCCGGTTCGCCTAATTGTTTGAGGAGCAAAACCTTTGTTCGAGAGAGCAGGGGGGAAACTACTTCAAAGGAAGGATTCTCCGTTGTGGCGCCAACCAGAATAATATCGCCGTTTTCAACATGAGGTAAAAAAGCATCCTGCTGCGCTTTGTTGAAACGATGAATTTCATCTATAAAAAGAATCGTTCGTTGCCCCTGTTCCTGCTGCAGTTTGATCGCAGCAGCGATCACCTGGCGAACGTCTTTGATACCAGCGGTCACCGCGCTTAATGCTGCAAAAAAAGCGCCGGATGCAGTTGCAATAATATGAGCCAGGGTGGTCTTACCGGTTCCCGGGGGGCCCCAGAGGATTATTGAACTTGGTTCAGCCTGCTCGATCATATGATGAAGCAGCTTGCCCGGGGCGGTCAAATGTTCCTGTCCTGCAAATTCACTCAGGTGAGTAGGGCGCATGCGCTCGGCAAGCGGAGAATTGAATTCGGGTGCATCTGTCATGGCAGCTCAGCAGGCAAGGTTGTTCCACATGGTTATGAATTCATACATCTATCCGGGTTGTTCACATGTGTCATGCGGATTGGCGGTACCTTCAGCACTCCTTCACTTGACACGGGTAACACAATACGGTTTAAATTTTTTTTGTCAAGTCAGCTGTGTATAGGCGCTCTCAATACGTCCGGTTTGCATCAGATGTTTGGGTAATCATTCATTAGCGCGACGTTAGTTTTTTCATTATAACGCTGTCATGAAATATGTTATAGTTCGCTACGCAGCAAACCAGTACAAACCTTAATGTACTACATTACAGGAGCACAAAACAGTAATGTTTAAAAAAGCGCTTAGCATGCTGGCAACTGGTCGCGACCTTGACGAAGACATCATGAGTGCATGCATGCACTCTATCATGAGTGGAGCAGCCAGTGATGCCCAGATTGCAGCATTTTTGACCTCTTTATTAATAAAAGGTGAAACAGCATTTGAAATAGCTGCTGCCGCACGAGTAATGCGTTCAAAAGCTGTAACAATACCGCTTAAGCATAGCCGTACCGCCAAACTCGTGGATATCGTCGGTACAGGTGGAGATCTGGCTAATACATTCAATATTTCCACCGCTGCCGCCTTTGTTGCGAGCGCAGCCGGACTCACCATTGCAAAACACGGCAACCGGGCAGCTACGAGCACATGCGGAAGTGCAGACGTTCTTGAAGCACTCGGGGTCAACATCATGCTTACTCCTGCACAGGTTGCCACCTGCATCGAGCGTATTGGTATCGGTTTTTTATTTGCTCGCAGTCTGCATCCCGCTATGAAACACGCTGCCCCTGTGCGTTCTCAAATTTCACTCCCTACTGTTTTTAACCTGCTTGGACCGCTTACTAATCCGGCAGATGCCGATTGTCTGGTGCTTGGTGTCAACCGACGTGACCGAACCAAAATGATGGCCACTGTTGCCGGCTTAATAGGCTGTAAGCACGCCCTGGTGGTACATGGTCTGGACGGACTGGATGAAATCAGCATATGCGCACCAACCCAAATCAGTAGCTATGAAAACGGACAGGTAACTACCTCGATGTTTGATCCGCAGGAACTGGGCCTTCCATATGCCGATCCTTTAGATATTGCCGGAGGAGATGCCGTGTGTAACGCGCAGGTTATACAGGATATCTTTGCGGGTGAAATAGGCCCTCGACGCAGTATTGTCTGTCTCAACGCCGGTGCTGCCATTGTTGCCGCCGGCTGTGCATCATCACTCAAAGATGGTTTTAAAAAAGCATGTGCTGTTATTGATTCCGGCGCAGCCCAGCGAAAACTGCGAAAGTTGCAGAAAATCACTGCAGGGTTTTAACAGAGCTTATGATACTCACCAAGATAGTAGCCCAGACCAAAATTACACTTGCCCTACGCAAGCGCTCAGTCAGCCTTGACCGGCTCATTGAACAGGCCCGGGATCAGGAACCCGCGCGTGATTTTGCCGCTGCACTCAGCAGGCCCGACACGGTCAATATTATTGCAGAGGCAAAAAAAGCATCCCCGTCAAAGGGCATTATCTGTTCAAATTTTGATCCCGTCAGCATTGCACGCTGTTATGAGAAAAACGGGGCAGCGGCCATATCGGTACTGACTGAAGAGCATTTTTTTCAGGGCCACCTTGATTACCTTAAAGATATACGCCGCTCAGTTACCATTCCGCTTCTCAGGAAAGACTTTATTATTGATCCCTACCAGGTGTATGAAGCACGCGCAGCCGGTGCTGACGCTATCTTGCTTATTGCAACCGTGCTTGAATCGCCTGAATTAAAAACATTGTTACATCTGGCTCAGGATCTCGGCATGCACGCCCTGGTTGAAGTTCATACTACTGAAGAGCTCAAAAAAGCACTTAATGTTCAACCTTCAGTAATTGGTATAAATAACCGAAATTTAGACACTTTTTCAACTAATATTGAAACGACTGTGCATTTGCGTGCTTTGATTCCGAAGGGTATTATTACCGTGAGTGAAAGCGGGATTGATACATCGGATGATATCAGGCGCTTGCGCAGCTGCGGTATTGATGCGTTTCTGATCGGCGAATCTCTGATGCGTGAAGCTGACCCCGGGCTGAAGCTCGGGCAGCTTCTGTGTGCGTAGTGGCATGATGATGAACACTCCCTACCGGGAAACAATCAACTGGCTTTTCAGCTTAAAGAAATTCGGTATCAAGCTGGGCTTGAGCAACGTATCGCGCCTGCTGGAACTCCTTGGCAATCCCCACCATGAACTTCGATGCATCCATATCGCCGGAACCAATGGCAAAGGTTCAACCGCTGCGTTTCTGCATGCAATCTATAGCCGTGCAGGCTATCGCCCCGGACTGTACACCTCACCCCATCTTATAGACTTTACAGAACGAATCGTTATCGGCGACGCTCCCATAAAGCCCGGTACTGTTACCGCGCTCGTTACACGTCTGCGCGTGCTATGCCGCAGTAACAATCTTGAGCACATAACTTTTTTTGAATTCGTGACTGCGCTTGCCCTGACGTACTTTGCGCAGAATAAAGCAGACCCGGTTATTCTTGAAACCGGAATGGGCGGACGCCTTGACGCCACCAATGTGGTCGATCCTCTGGCAACTATCATTACATCAATCAGCCGTGAACATACCGCGTATTTAGGCTCGACGCTCATGCAGATTACCCTTGAAAAAGCGGGTATCATAAAACAGGGTCGACCCTGCATCAGCGCTGTTACCCGCCCGGACCCCCGTGACTGTATTAGGCAGATTTGTCATGACAAAGGAGCTCAGCTCTTGGAATATGGACGCGATTTTACAATACGGCAGCTCTCCAATGGGTACTCATATAGAAATCACAGCCTGACGCTTAACGGACTGCAACCTGCGCTTGCCGGACAGCACCAAGCCCGCAACGCTGCGTTGGCTGTCACAGCAGCTACTTTACTTACATCAGAAGGCTATGCCCTTCAGGATTCGTCCGTACACGATGGTTTGAAATCCTGTTTCTGGCCCGGTCGGTTTGAATCTGTCCGGTATAAAAACAGGCACATAGTGCTAGACGGTGCTCATAATCCTGCTGCGTGGATGGCCCTGATACGCACCCTGAAAAATAAATGCAGCAAAGGACGCCTTGTCTTGATAATTGGTATCATGCGCGATAAGGATAAGATATCCCTTGGAAGGCTTGTTGCGCAAGCACATACCTGTATATTTTTTAGACCACGCATGGAACGCTCTGCCGGACGTGAAGATCTTGAAAAATATATTGTATTTTCTGAAAAAAAAAGGGTATTGTGGTGCGAAACAATTGACCAATCCCTTGAACTGGCGCGGAGGAAAACCGGGCTGCGAGATCTAATCTGTGTAACCGGATCTCTTTTTGCGGTGGGCGAGGCTCGCGAACTCCTGAACAGCCGCAGGAAAACATCGAGTGGTCGGATAGCCTTGTAAAACAACCTTGTGCCCGCTGGGGAAAACCGTTAAGGATCCAGCAGGCTGATTAATTTAGCGATGAACCACCATGCACACGCTGCCCACAACAAGATAAATTAATCGAAAAAAAAGAAACAGACTAAACGTGAAATCAGCCTACAGTAGTGTGAAATTTTCGATCACAAACATACAAAGTATAGCTTTCTGCTTCGCGCTACTTTGTGCGAGTCTTCTCGCTGTTAATGCCCGGGCTGATGTTCCCGCGTCCCGTTTTGATCAGGACATGGACATACCGGTAAATGTCATCGCCGATATACTGCAATATAGTAATCAAGGCGATGTACTGACTGCCAGTGGGGATGCAGTTATCACCCAGGGTACCCGCAGTATTAAAGCTGATACCATACGGTTTAACACTGTAACAAAAGAAACTGAAGCCAAGGGCAATGTGCTGCTCACTCAGGATGGTGATACGATTAAGTGTGAATCGTTTACGATTAATCTTGATACACAGGTTGGCACTGTCAACCAGGCCAAAATTTTTATAAAAAATGAAAATCTGCATATCACGGGACAGGAAGTCCAGAAAACCGGGGCCAACACTTACAAGGTGCTGGATGGAACCATAACTACCTGTGATGCCGAGAATCCCCCGTGGCTTATTTCAGCCTCCGTTATTGACGTTGAGGTTGAGGGCTACGCTGTTGCCCGACACCCCTTGCTCAAGATTAAAAATATTCCGGTTATGTACCTGCCCGCTATAATCCTGCCAGTTAAGACCAAACGTCAAACCGGATTTCTTGTCCCCAAGGTCGGACATTCGAACCGTTCAGGATGGTTCATGGAAAATTCATTCTTTTTGGCGATCGATGATAAAAGTGACGCCACTGTCTGGCTTGACACGGCCACCGACCAGGGAATTGGCACGGGTTTCGAATATCGGGTTAAGCTGTCCGAGCAGACCGATGCAAAATTGTACGGCTACTATTCTTATGAAACAAACAGCTATCAGGATGATCGCTACAAAGACCCACAGGATCGGGAAAATGAACGCTACTTCCTGAACTTTGAAGGGCAGCATTATTTTGATGCCGATATGTACTTGAAAGCAGCTGTATCACAGGTTTCCGACCGGCAGTTTTATTATGACTACAAAGACGCTGTAAGTCGGTCTGAGGGCAATATTGGCAGAAACAGCAGCCGCAACCTTGATAAGCAGCAGTCTACGGTTTTTCTTAATAAAAACTGGGACACCTCAAACCTGCTGATCAAAACGACATGGGACAAGAATCTTCGTTTCAGTGATGACTACGAGGTTCAAAAGCTACCTGAGGTGCGCTATACAACCATGCTTTTACCGGTTAAAGGCACCCCGTTGTTTTATCAGCTTAACGGGGGCTATGATAATTTTTTACGCGACAATGGACAAAAAGGGCAGCGCATCAATCTGTATCCGCAACTTGCGATGCCGATGCTTATGGGCGGCTGGCTTAGATTCACCCCCAGGGTTGGCCTACGCGGCGTTACACACTTCGGACTTAACCACACCCAGGGTGATGAACGCGATGGAATTTTCCCGACCATCAACGCCCAGCTTGCAACGAGCTTTGTACGGGTTTTTGATTTTGACGGCCAAACGTTAAAAAAAATACGGCACATGCTGGAACCCGGCCTCGAATACGAATATGTGGCATCGGAGGATCAAGACGACTTCCCTGAGTTTGACAGCCCCGATGAGTACTATAAACGACACTGGGCCGGCTATTATATAAAGAATAGATTCACGGCCTTGTATCGAGACGCGAGCGGAGAGCTCTCCGAACATGAAATAGGCTATTTAAAAATAGGGCAGTCTTTTAATTTTACCCAGCCAACCCAGGGACTGTACTATGACGGTGATCGTGATAAGACCTCATCAGATATCTTTACCGAACTTCGCCTTGACCTGAACAGGCATTTTTATTTTAAGGGCAACACGTATTATGATCCTTATGACGGGCGGCTGCGTCGCTATAGTGTTTTGGGACGTTTAACCGGATCTAAAAATGACTATATCAATGTTGAATATCGTTACTGGCGCGATTTGTATGAATATCTCTCGCTTGATACCTATGTTAATCTTACAAGCTGGTTGGCAGCGTTTGTAAACACCCGCTATGATTACCTGAATAATGAAAATTTTGACACTGATGTCGGAGTTGAATATCATAGTCAATGCTGGGGCATACGCATCTGGCATGAAACTGACGGTGGAACCGATGATACTAAATCTGATTCATCCGTTAAAGCCATGTTTTTTGTTAAAGGAATTGGTGACAAGCCTTTATTTTGATGAGCTGTAGTTGCATGGATTCAGGGGCAAGCTTGTGCACTGCTTGCACCATAGGATGAGCTGTATAGACACTAACAAACCAATCATGCGGCAGGAACCAATCCGACTTATTGTTTAAACAAACCACAACGTTTGATTTTTAATTAACAAATTTATTAAATACACAATTGCAGCTGATTGCGTCTGAAAGGTTGAGCAATGGAAGCCAATGGCAGTGTACTCGTAGTTGATGATAATGAATTAATACGGCGGCTCGCTACGAAGCTGTTAACCAAAAATAACTATGAGGTCACAACTGCCTTAAACGGCAGAGCGGCACTCCAACAGCTTAACAACGTTAAACCGGATGTTATTTTGCTGGATGTTATGATGCCCGAAATGGACGGATTTGAATGCTGCCGTCAAATAAAAAACAATGATAGTACCATGGATATCCCGGTAATTCTGGTATCAAGTAATACTGACACAATTGATAAAATTAAGGGACTGGAGATCGGAGCAGCTGATTATATTGTTAAGCCCTTTGACTACGGTGAACTCCTGGCCCGTGTATCCACGCAGGTCAAGATGAAAAGGCTGCTTGATGAGCTGGGTAAAAAAAATTCCCGTCTGGAAGAGTTGGTAAAAAAAGACAGCCTGACAAATCTGTACAACCATCGTTATTTTTATGAACGCTTGACCTCGGAATTCAATAACAGCATACGCGACAAGAGTCCCTTGAGTTGTCTTATCTGTGATATTGATCGATTCAAAAATATTAACGATACCTACGGACACCAGGCCGGGGATGATATTCTAAAATCACTGGCAGCCATATTTAGGCGTGAAATCCGACCTGAGGATATTCCAAGCCGTTACGGCGGTGAAGAATTTGCATTTATTCTGCCCCGCACCGATATTCGCGAAGCTGCCTCCCTTGCCGAACGCATTCGCCAGAGCGTTGAAAATAATACGTTCACTTTTGGTAATATTCCCATCTCTGTAACCATCAGCATGGGTGTTGCGGCTTTTCCCGACAATAGTGCGAAAACCCATATTGAGCTCATTTGCTATGCTGACGAAGCCCTGTATGCTGCTAAGCAAGATGGCAGAAATAAAACCATATTATCAAAGCATTAGAGTTGCCTGCGATATGAACAAACAAATACAACTTCTGCTTGTCGATACCACCACTGCACTGCAGGCCAGGCTTACTGCCGAGGCTGATAAGAGCAAGAGCAGCTTCGAAATAAGCAGGGCTGTTGACCTACACACCTTGGACCAGCTCCTGAACCAAAAACCGCCGGACTTCATTGCATGCAATTACGATACTAACGCTTGTGATTACGGCACTGTAATCACACATCTGCTTGAAAAAGGACGCAGCATACCTGTATTTGTTTTTGCGTCGAAATTCTCAGGTTCAATGATTGCAGAAGCACTTCGCTCCGGAGTAATGTACTGCTTTGATACTCATGACGTTACGCTTATGTTTGCGTGTATTGACCGCGAAAATATGTGTGCTCTGCGGGATAGTTGCACTGTAGCCTCGGTAGACAGCGATGCTTCAAAAGGTTTTGAAATCGCTAATCAGGAACTTGCTGATATAAACCAGCAACTCGAACAATCAATTGAACGCGCAAATCAAATGGC
>Ga0075120_10000863_pt1 | contig 24847 bp, 5 predicted proteins | sample AntAceMetag02UKL_FD_69792 | JGI IMG/M metagenome (GOLD analysis project Ga0075120, IMG submission 69792) | Saline lake microbial communities from Ace Lake, Antarctica - Antarctic Ace Lake Metagenome 02UKL | ecosystem: Environmental > Aquatic > Non-marine Saline and Alkaline > Saline | place...
ACCAACATATACTTCCGATAATCTGGAAGCTATACGAATAGGTAAATCAAACACTCCGTCTTGATTTACAGAACCTGTTAAAATTACTTTTCCACCATTATTTGGGTGTGCATCGTAAATCTGAATAATATCAACCCCGCCCGCCTTAGTGTCAGCAAGCTTAATGGATGTTTCCAGGTTTAAGAAATTCTCAAATTTGAAAGATTCACTAACCTTAAGATCAAGGAAGTTATCGACATTATTGTTGCTTTGATTGCTGTTTTTGTGACAAGAAACAAATAAAAGGCTTATTGCAAATAAAACTGCTACGGTAGAAATTTTTATTTTCATAGTTGTTTGAGTTAAGTTTTTAATACTAATTTCATTATTTTATTAACGCAAATACCTATCCAAAAATTGCAAACAAATGATATTTACACACATATATTAAAATCATTTTGTCAAAGCTTACCAATTTGGGAAATGATTTCCAATTTCATTCCATTTCGAGATATAAATATATATAGTAGCCATTTATTTCTTGTTTTTTGTTTCTTATTTTTTGTTTCGGGTTTAAGATTTGGGATTCATTATTGAATAACAATTTTCTTAAGCTGATAAAAATTCTTTCCATTAATATTTACAAAATAGACTCCCTTCTCAAGCTGGGAAAGATCAATTTCAATTGATGATTTATTATTGATTATTGTTGATTGAAAAACTATCTTTCCGGTAATGTCGGTGATTTCCAAATCCAAACCAGACAAGTTTAGGTTTCCGATTGTTATTATTCCTGTTGTAGGGTTTGGATAAATTGAAATACTATTTTTTTCATTTTCATCTGAAATTCCTGTTGTTGAGAAATGCAGTAAACTATATTCTCCATCTTCTGCCGGGAAAGCATTTTCTGTCCAGGCATCTCCGTAAGGATTTAAAAAAGTATAATCTGTTAAAAAATATTCTTTGTTTTCAGTTTTATCCCAAACTTTTATTATTGGTAAATTTCCGGTCTTATAAAGATTACTGAAAACAGGAATAGCATTTTCAAAAATATTCTCCGAATTTACGATAGCTGCACCTGTAAGTAAATCACCCTCATAAATTCCAATTTCATCACCAATATTTAAGCTTCCTTTTTCAAAGTAGATTGTCCAGACAGGATCTTGGGGATTACCATCTTTAACAACAAATTGACCAGGACGAATGAAAATATTTTTGTTCAAATTATCATTTTTTATAGTTTCTTCAACTGAAAAATTTGAAGTTTGTCCGGAAACCTGCGATATAATCTCATTTCTCAAACAACGAACAGAAAAGCCATAATGCTTAATCGCATTATTTCTATAAACCTGAGGATTATCATTTTCAAGTAATCTGTACCATGAATAATAATTCACGCTAAATCTTGAGGTAGAACTAAAATATGTCCTTTCACCCATCATTAAAAATTCTGCTGAATTCCAATCTTTATAGCCCGACAGTAATCCCTCAAATCCCGACGAACCGCCTTCCAGCATTTGTATACCACAGTCTGTTCCTCTCCAACCTGTTGAATTTGGATTATTTATACTTGGATCGAGATAATTTTCCAAATCATACCATTCGGCATCAGAAGGCAAATGCCAACCATCCTGACAGATACCTTGTGTACTTGAAATTGCAACATATTGCATCATTTCATTCCATTGATATAACCCGCCATAAATTTCACAATTTACAGGATCATTATCATAACAATACTTTTCAATTACGCTGTTATTTGTTTGATTAATATTTCCATCTACCATTGAACCAATATTAAGGTTTTCTGCCATCCAGCATTGATCACCTATTTCTATTGTATTATATATTTGCAGGTCTCGAATATCAATATATTGTTCACCACAAGCATGAATTATTGTGAATATTAAAGTGTCATCAGAATTCATTTTTATTAGATAACCATCTTTGGGATAACAAATACCCATATTATTTATCCAATTCGAGCCGATTTTTTGCAAAGTATATCCCTGTGAGTTTCTAATAAAATCAAGATTATCACCAATAATTGATTGAAAGGCATGTAAAGCATTAACCGGACTTACAGGTAAAAAACTCACTAATTGATAACCTGTAGTCAAAGATATTGGAGTTTCCGGGTCTATGAAAATTCCATCAATTGTAAATGAATCATTAATAAACATTTTAACAAGGTAAGCTTCTTCAATAACCCAGTCACCAATACCATTAACCCAGGTATTACCTATTTTTCGTAACATTAGACCTGCTGAATTTCTAACAAAATCAAGATTATAGTTTAATATGTCAGTTAAAACTACTGTCATATCAGAATCCATTAGCTCAAGGTTTGATGAAATAAACTGATAGCCTTCAGACAAATTATAAGATTGAACTATTGTTGTTAAGAAATTTATCTCTGCAATACTGTAATCATTTTCGCCTGCAGGAAACACATCACCGGTGTAAGCATCTCCATAAGGATCAAGTAAATTAATATCATAATAATCCGTTTCAACATCATTAATTGCATCCCAACATTTAAATCTATACTGATTACCGGGTTGGTAACCTGGTTGAGAATTTAAAGTACTGTAAGCGATTAAAGAATTCTCAGAAGAATTTTCAATTGCAAGAATTTCATCTAATAAAAAAGCACCAACAATTACATCACCGTCAAAAATTGCAATTTCATCTAATGGTTGCAAGTCCAAATTATCAAAATTCCCAGAGGCAAGATTTATTGTCCAAATTGGATAGTCAGGATTACCTCCCTCAAAAGTAAAATGTTGTAATGGTAAACCAACAATCATAATAACAGGGATAATAACTTCAGGATTTGACAGATCATTACTTAATAAGATTATGATTGCATAATAAATTCCTTCTTCCAGGTTGTTTGCATTAAAATCAAGTGTAACAAGTTCTGATTCTTCGGGGGCAAGTATTCCATCTAATGGGTCAACAGATAACCAGATATCCTTGGATTCTGAACTTTGAGCACAAAAATCTTTTTCAAGAAAATCAATCTCTATATTCCAAATTAAAGTATCACATCCGGGGCCCGAAATATTCAAAAAATCCTGAACTGATCCATTTACTGAAAGTGTCTGGCCAAAGCAAGACTGATCAATCTCTATAAATGTACATTCAAAATTCAATTGAATTATACTGTATTGGCCATCACCGGGAGGAAAAACATCACCTGTCCATGCTCCTCCATAAGGATCTGACATTGTGTAAACATAAGTCTCAGATAATATAAGATCATTATCAATACATGCTTTAAAAGTAAATGGATTACCGGGAGTATAACCCAGCCCGAGAGGTAGTTCAGTAAAGGCTGGAAAAGCATTCTCAAACAGATTATCCGGAGTACAAACTTGTGTAAGTTCAATAAGACCAACCATAATTTCTCCGTCAAAAATGGCTATTTGATCTCCTGCTACCATATCTAAGGAACCCCATGTAGCTCCGGCAATATATAATGTCCAGATTTCACCACAATTTCCTCCTTCAAAAGTAAATGGACAGGTGTATACTTGTGGATTTGCATTTATAGCCAATATCAGAAGCAGCGATACAATTGATGTTTTGAATAAGTTTTTCATAATGAGCTTTTCTTATATTAGTTTTAATTATTTTTTCTTTTCAATTTAGATTTGAGACTTTTTATTGAATCACAATTTTTTCTATCTGTTTAAAATCCTTTCCCCTTAATCTAATAAAATAAACTCCCTTTTCAAGCCATGAAAGATCTATTTCAACTGATGAACTATTATCACTTATGTCCGTTTGGGAAACTATTTTTCCGGTTATATCGGTGATTTCAATACTCCAAACCTTGCCCGTACGGGCAAGGTTTCCGATTGTTATTATTCCTGTTGTCGGGTTTGGATAGATCGAAATATCATTTAACACATTTTCATCTGAAATTCCTGTTGTTGAGAAATACAGTAAACTATATTCTCCATCTTCTGCCGGAAAAACATTTTCTGTCCAGGCATCTCCATAAGGATTTGAAAAAGTGTAATCGTTTAAAATATATTCTATGTTCTCACTTTTATTCCAGGCTTTTATTATCGGTTTGTTTCCAACTTCATAAAGATTACTGAAAACCGGAATAACATTATCAAAAATATTCTCCGAATTTACGATACCTGCTCCTGTAAGTATATCATTGTCATAAATTCCAATTTCATCACCAATATTTAAAGTTCCTTTTTCAAAGTAGATTGTCCATACTGGTTCTATGGGATTAGCTTCTTTCAGATTAAAATAAGTTGGAAGAGAGGAAATATTCTGATTCAATTGTCCTTTTTTCCCACTTTCTTCGTTGAAAGATTTTGAAGACTGATCATGTTGAATCATTGAGCCATCATTCCGTACACATCGAACTGAAGAACCAAAAAATTTGCTTGCACCATTTCGATATGATTTTGGATTGTTAATGTTTAATGACCTAAACCAACTATGAGCTTGGTTGTATGGATTGATAGTGGAACTCCAAAAACTTGTAAATTCTCCTAAAGCGAGAAATTCTCCTGTATCCCACTTTCTTTGGCCTGCCAACAATGCTTCAAAACCTGAGGAGCCACCCTCAAGTATTTTTAAACCACAGTCTGTTCCTCTCCATCCTGTTGTATTTGGATTTGTAATGCTTGGATCAAGATAGTTTTCGAGTTCAAACAATTCATAATCGCCGGGTAAGTGCCAATCTTCAGGGCATATTCCCTGTGTCCATTGATATGTTGTATATTGCATCATTTCATTCCACTGATATAATCCTCCATATTCTTCGCAATTAGCAGGATCATTATCATAGCAATATTTTTCAATTACATTATTGTCCGTCATATCTTCAATGCCGTTTATCATTGTTCCAATATTAAGATTTTCGGCCATCCAGCATTGATAATCAATTAGTACGGTACTATAAACTTGCCCGTCGCGAGGATCACTAAAAGTTCCTCCACAGCTAAATGGATAAAGAGTTGCATAAATAAGAATATCATCGGCAGACATTTTAATAAGGTAGCCTTCGCCCGAAATACAATTACCGATACCATTAATCCAATGAGGGCCAACTTTATGCAAAGTCTGCCCATTTGAATTTCTGATAAAATTAAGATTATCGCCGATAATTGATTGAAATGCAGTTAAAGCATCGACTGAAACAGAAGGCAAATAACTCACAATTTGATAGCCCTCGGTTAAAGGAATTTGAGTTTCAGGATCGACAAACAATCCTTCAACTGAAAATGAATCCTCGTTAAACATTCTTATAAGATATCCTTCTTCAATTATCCAATCTCCAATACCATTTACCCAGTTCGGGCCAATTTTGCGTAACATTTGACCTATTGAATTCCTTACAAAATCAAGATTGTCGTTTAATATCTCAGAAAGTACAAGCATCATATCAGGATCATCGGGGATAATATTTGATGAAATAAACTGATAGCCAACGGATAAATTATATAACTGAGTTACTGATGATAAAAAATTAATATCTATAATACTATACTCTCCATCGGTGCCAGGGAATACCCCCCCCATATATGCATCTCCGTAAGGATCGAAAAATTCATAGATAAAAATTTCTTTTTCTATTTGTTCACTTGCATCCCAACATTTAAATGCAAACTCATTACCTGCCTGATAACCGGCTTGGGTACTTAAAACACTAAATGCCGTTAAATCATTATCGAATTGATTTGAAGGGGTGCAAACCTGATTTAAGGTAAAAGCCCCAACCATAAGGCCGCCATCGAAAATAGCAATTTCATCGCCTGCTACAAGGTCGGTATTAGAATAACCAAGTGTAGCATTACCAATATATATAGTCCATAAGGGGCTTGAGGGGTCTCCTCCTTCAAAATTAAAGTGTGGTTCGGGAGGAGGGCTAATATACATTGTTATAGGAATAATAATTTCAGGATTAACCGGATCACTGGAAGTAAGAACCAGGTTTGCATTTAGTTCAGTACCTATGGGCCAATCTCCGGTATTGAAATCGAGAGTAATAGTTTCCGATCCTTGTGAGAGAATCATTCCTTCTAATGGATTAACACTTAACCAGGGAGCACCTGCCTCTCCATCTAAACAGATTCCCAATGAATCTTTTGTGAGAGGAAAAACAACTTCAATATTAAAAAATAAAGCACCTGTACCAATATTTCCCAAATAAAGAAAGTCTTGAGCTGTTTGTCCTATCTCAACAAACTGAGAAAAAGAATTAGGATTCCAGGTTATCTCAGGACAACCTCCAATCCAAACTATAACCGAATAATCTTCTACTTCACCATAAGAAGATTCATCACAAGGTTCAGGATCATTATCATAAGTCATCCTTACTCTCATTCTTTTTAGTCCACCCAAAGCACCTGCCGGAGCAGTAATATCTCCTGTAAAATACGAACCGGTTCCATCATTTAATAATACAAATTTTTCATTACTTCCAATTTCATTATCAAAAATAAAGTCATCATTCCAGTCACACCAGACAGTTACTTTATCAGAAGCCCATGCGTTTCCATTAGTTACAATTATTTCCTCTGGTATTCCAATACCAACACTTGTAGAAATATCGGTATAATCCGCAACACCTCCCTGCCATCCGCTTGAATTATCAATTAGTCCCATTGAAACATTAGCAATCCACTCGTCTTCAGTAATAGTTGAAGCCTGACAATAATCACACATAATTTCAAGAATTATTTCCCTGCAGTCATTAATAGGAATTGCATCATCAGGAACGAAAGTACATATTTGTATATAAATCAGCTCAAGTCCTGTTAAATCAACTGTTGTTGTGAATGTATATTCAATTTCTTCACCTGAGCCAATTGGGCCCGGAATTATTTCATTTACCCAAGCTTCCTCATTAAGTTTAAATCCAACAGGAATTTCAGATAAAGTTTCAGAACCAAAATTTTTAACATTTATAATAACATCTTCAATACCAAGCAACATACCTGAATTAGGAGAAATAATTTCGATGACACCTGCATCAATAGGTGGTGGCTGCTCACACGATGCATAGCCAATGTCTCCACCTGTTGGATTAGGCCCGTCTGCAAAAATAAGATCGTTATTATGATCATAAACTTCGTAATTACATTCCTCAGGCCAAGCGGTTCCAGTAAAAACAGCTGTAAGGTATGCACCATCTCCTACGAGGAAATAAACAGTTTCAGGACCGGATCCTGATGCTAAAGTAGCATTTACATATTCAACACCGTCACCGAATATTTGAACATAATTACCATTCCAGCCATCACCGTAGCTATCCCACATTGTGATTGAATAATTACACCACTCATAAGAGTTAAAGTTTTCGATAGTTTTATTTTTAGTGTTATTGAGAGGATTTTCATCACCAGGTAGAATTACTTCTGCCTCAATAAAATACTCGCCAATTGCTGAAAAATCATAAGCCTGATTAAAAGTGAAAATTATATGATCCTCATAAGCAAGATTCTCAGAAATTGTCTCAACTATCCATTCACCTCCATCAACACGATATTGAACATCAAAATTACCTTGTGTATTAAAGCCATAATTTTCAACTTTTATAACAATATTTTCAACTCCAAGATTAAAGCCTGTATTTGGCTCAATTATTTTTGTTAATTTAAGATCATTAGAAAATGGGCACATAATACAACACTCGACACCGAAAATTGTTTCATTTTGTATAATTCCGATTAATGACCCTCTACCAGGAACTAAACCAAAATATTCAGCAAGCCCACCTGCACTACCTGTACCTGTTGTACTATACCCGATAGCATCAAAAGCAACTCCGGTTTCAGCACCTGTAGTAGGATCCAATTGAACTATAACGGCGGCGCTTGCACCACCTGCTTGAGAAAAACCATAAAGCCATGGGCCATCATCAGAAGGAGCTACATAAGCAAATCCATAATAACTTTCGTAAACACCACAGTTAAATTGGTTTAAGATACCGCCTGTACGGTCATAAAGTGTGATAGGATCGCTCCAGTTATTTCCATAAAAAGCATCATATTCCGGATTATAAGCACAAGCTCTGGTAGCAACAGCAGCAGTTAATGTACTGATCAAAGTACCCGATTGCCCTACAAAATCCATTTCAAATAATGCAGCACTAGCAGCAGCTCCGTAAAAGTAAGTTCCATCATAAGCCATATCTCTAATACCTGACACACCGGGAATTGAGAATTCACCGAGAAAAGTACCATCAATTTCATAGCAGAAAAATTTGTCGCCATTCCATTTTGATGTGTAAATGTACTCGCCATTGGTCTCAACACCTGCCTCACCTGAACAATCTCCACAAAGAAATTGAAAATGTTCCCCAAATAGGTCATCTGTGAAAGTTGTTGCGTGTGGATTTCTAACTGCATTTGGATCAATATCCGAATAGTTGAGAGCAAGCTTATTTCCACTTGCTATCATTTTTTTTCGTGCTATTTGTTCAGAAGTATGAATCTGAGCAAATAAAACAGATGATGAAAGGATCATCAGAATTAATGTAATTGTAAGGTTTTTCATGAGGCAAATTATTTATTGGTTATGGTCATTGAATATTTCTTGTTATTTGTTCGTATGAGCGATGGCATCCCTTATGAGGCTTAGTATGTATTGATGATTTTCAGTATTCTTCATGAGGGATGTCATCGCTTTTGTTTAATTATTCACAAATTTTATTATTTTATTGAATCACAATCTTTTCAAACTGATTAAAGTTCATACCGGTAAAGTTAATAAAATAAACACCTTTTTCAAGCTGCGAAAGATCAATTTCAATTGATGATTTATTATTATTAATGTCAGATTGGAAAACAATCTTTCCGGTAATATTCGTAATTTCCAAACCTGTCAGGTTTAGGTTTCCGATTGTTATTATTCCTGTTGTCGGGTTTGGATAGATTGAAATATCGTTTCTCATATTTTCATCCGAAATTCCGCTTGTTGAGAAATGAAGTAAACTATACTCTCCATCTTCTGCCGGAAAAACATTTTCTGTCCAAGCATCTCCGTAAGGATTTGAATAAGTATAATCTGTTAAAAAATATTCTTTGTTTTCAGTTTTATTCCAAACTTTTAACATTATCGGTTTTCCCGGGGTATAACCTTTTCCGTTATTCAATGTACTAAATACAGGAAGTTCATTATCAAAGGCATTTTGAGAATTTATCCTCATTGCCCCAAATAAAACATCTCCATCATAGGCAGCAATTTCATCACCAAAATTAAGTCCATCAATATAAATTGTAAAAACCGGATCTGCTGAATTTCCGCCATTGAAAATAAAGTGTTTTGGAACAGCAATTGTTTTACCACAAGATTTTGCATATGGAGGATAAATAATTTCACCGTCTGAAAACATTTTAACAAGATAACCTTCAGTAGGAGTACAATCACCTATTCCGTTAACCCAAAATGAGCCAATTTTTCGCAACGTTTGTCCTGCTGAACTTCTTATAAAATCAAGGTCATCGCCTATGATAGTTTCAAAAGCCAGCAAGGCATCCATAGGTGCAACAGGGAAATAACTTACAAACTGATAACCTGTTTCTATCGGAATTGGAGTTGCAGGATTAATAGGTGCACCAATAATATTGTATGAATCAGGAGCAAACATCTTAACGAGATATCCTTCTTCTACAATCCAGTCACCGATTCCATTTACCCATACAGGGCCAATTTTACGTAACATTTGACCGGTTGAATTTCTTACGAAATCAAGGTTATCATTTAATACATCGGCCATAACAACTGTCATATCTGGATCAACAGGATCAACTGCTGAAGATATAATTTGGTAACCAGAAGATAAATTATGAGAATTGGGAGAAAAATAGAAATCCAAATCAATAACACTATATTCACCATCACCTGTTGGGAAAACATCACCCATATATGCATCTCCATAAGGATTAAAGAATTCATAATTAAAAATATCACTTTCTTCCTGTTCACTTGCATCCCAACATTTAAATGTAAACTCATTACCGGCCTGAAATCCGGCTTGTGTATTTAAAACACTATAGGCAGTTAAATCATTATCAAAAACATTTTCCATAGTACAAATCTGGTCTAAAGTAAAAGTACCTACCAAAAGGTCACCATCAAAGATTGCAATTTCATCGCCTGCTTCCAAATCACTTCCTTCTAAAGTAGCACCACCAATATAAGTAGTCCAGATTGGGCTTGATGGGTCACCGCCTTCAAAAATAAAATGTGGCTCAGACGGTCCACCAACAATCATTGTAACAGGAATAATTACTTCGGGATTATACATACAATTGCTTGAAATATTTATATTAGCAGAATAGAGTCCTTCCTCCAAACCTTCGGCATTAAAATCAAGTGTTAGTGTTTCTGACCCATAAGGGCCAATAATGCCTTCTAAGGTATTAAGAGTTAACCAGGGAGTTATAGCATCACCCGTTAAACAGAATCCCATAGGATCTTTTAAGTTCCATGCTGAGCCATCCCATTGTTGACCTATTCCGATTCCATTAGGAGCATTAAGTGCGAGGAACCAGCATGGGGCAGGGTCAGTCATTGCCATTACGGAGAACCATCCATCATTAAGTGTTACAGAATTAGGCAAAGCAATTTCATATTCATATATATTATAAGCACTTGCAAAAAGATCACCTGTAGCAACTCTTGGAACTTCAATTGTGAAATCATCAATCATAGTACCAGGTTGTCCACCATCATCAGCAAAGAAACCGATATGGAAAGTTTTTGGCTCGGTACCTGTACAAGGAAACCAAGCAGCACCAACAAAATAAGCATCAATTCCCCAGAAACGAATTCCCTCAATATCACCACCGCCTGAGAAACTTTGGTAGAAATCGTATCCTGGATATTCATCAGCCGTCATTGCTGTAGAATAATCAGGACATTCCTGGCTTACTACTGAGCCTGGTGGGCAATCATAATTCCAATCAGAATTTGCTACCGGATATTTATCTATTATTGAGGCATCAGGCTTAACCTTTGTATTAATATTTATTGATTTAGCCGTATCTGCCGGGGGATAATCAATATCAATTTCCCAAATTAAATAGCCATGATTTGTATTTCCTAAGTTAAGAAAGTCTTGTGCTGTTTGACCTACTTCAATAGACTGAGAGAAAGAATTAGGATTCCAGGTGATTTCTGCACACCCACAATCAATAATAATAGTATAATCCTCAACTTCACCGTAAGACGATACATCACAAGGCTCAGGATCACTACTATAAGTCATTCTTATTCTCATTCTGTAAACTCCAATGCCTGCCTGAACAGTAATATCTCCTGTAAAATAGGAACCGGTTCCATCATTTGTTAATACATATTTTTCGTTACTTTCATTTTCATTATCAAAAATAAAGTCATTGTTCCAGTCACACCAGACTGTAACTTTATCAGAATCCCATGCATTTCCATTAGTTACGGTTATTTCTGCCGATCCAGAAGTAAGAAAGTTAATAAGATTTGTATAATCTGCAACACCACCTTGCCATCCGCTGGCATTCTGTATCAATCCAAAATCAACGAAAGCAATAAACTCGTCTTCAGTATTAGTCGATGCTTCACAATAGTCGGGCACTTGATTTTCGACAAGCTTTTGTTTTAGGTCGTTATTAGGATTTTCATCACCTTCTAAAATTACTTCTGCTTCGATTAAATATTCACCAATGACTGAGAAATCATAAGGAATTGTGAAAGTATGTTCAATTGCTTCACCAAATGGAAGGAGGCCGGGAATCATTTCGCTTACCCATAAACTATTGTTAACACGGTATCTAACTTCAAAATTACTTTGAGATAGCATGCCGAAATTTTTAACGTTAATAATTACATTTTCAATTCCAAGCCCAAAGCCAGTGATTGGTTCTACGATATTTGTTAGCCCTAGATCAACACAAGGGCCTAGGAAAGCAAGTCCGCCCTCAACACCAAAAATTGTTTCGTTTTGGATAATTCCAAGTAATGTCCAATAACCTGGTGCATAAGTATCAAATGCAGCGAGGCCACCGGCAATGCCTGTTCCTGTTGTGCTAAATCCGATAGCATCAAAAGTAAGTCCGGTTTCATCACCTGTTTCAGGGTCAATTTGAACAATTACAGTTTGACTTGCACCACCTGCTTGAGCGAAACCATAAAGATATGGACCTTCACATGAAGGATATACACATGCAAAACCATAATAGCTTGAATGTTCTCCACAATCAAATTGCTTAAGAATATTTCCCGAGCGGTCATAAAGAGTAATGGGATCACTCCAGTTATTTCCCCAGAATGCATCATAATAATAATCATATGCACAAGCCCTCGTAGCAACAGCTGCAGTTAATGTGCTGATTAATGTACCTGATTGTCCAATGAATTCCATTTCAAATAATTGGGTGTTTGCTGCAGCTCCATAAAAGTAATTTCCATCAAAAGCCAAGTCTCTAACACCAGATACACCAGGTACAGGGAATGCTCCCAGGAAAGTACCATCCATTTCATAACAGAAAAAACCATCACCATTCCATTTTGAGGTATAAATGTAATCCCAATTGGTTTCGATACCTGCTTCACCGGAAGCATCTCCACAAGGAAAATCAAATTGATGATCGAAGAGGTCATCCGTGAAAGTTGTTGCGTTCGGATTTCTAACTGCATTTGGATCAATATCTGCATTGCTTTGAGCAAACAGAATTGATGATAAAATGATCATTAAGCTAATTAAAATTGTAAATTTTTTCATAAGGATTGTTGATTTATGGTTTCGGGATATGGTTTTCGCATTACCGGTTTTGGAATTAAATCCACATATTTCGGGATTAAGGTAAAGACGACACATACCTTGTCTGTAATCTTGCGATTGAAGGTATCATCTACTAAAATTTTATTTTCAGAAAATAAAAACCCTCTATTATTTGAAAGAATCAGGCTGTTATGTATTGAAGTATTGCTTGCAGTTGATAAAAATAGTCTAAGGCTGGGAGTTACAAGGCTAAAGCTATGGCTTGCAACGCTTGGGTTATGGCATGTAACGCTAAGGCTGTGGGATGTAAGGCTCGGATTATTATATGTAAGCTTATAATTATAGCTTCTCGGCTTCGATTGATTACATATTACACCATTAATGTAAAATGTATTACGCTTTTTATTACCAATTGAATCCATTTTATTACTCAATTTAAATTATCAATAATTCAATATCAAGTATTATATTATGCCTTGAAAAAATTTGCTTGATGAATTTCTTATCAAGGCATTAAACGGAGTTTATCAGATTCTAAAAAGAGATTGTTTTCTGTAATTATTTCATTTAGTTTTAGATTAAGAAATTTGAACCCAATATTATCCGTATATATTATTTTGTTATACTTTAAAATGTAAAATTATATAATAATTATTAAATAAACAAAATAATTTTAGATGTTATTTATTAAATTCGGATTAGCGATGGCATTCCTTAATTTGAATAAGGATTCCATCTTTTGAAAAGATGGAATCCTTATGTTTTTATTGTATCACAATTTTCTTAACCTGACTAAAATTCCTTCCAGTAAAGCTTATAAAGTAAACTCCCGCCGGCAATTCCTTCAAATCAAGTTGTTTTACTGTGAATCCTGTAATTCCGGTGAATTCAAAGTTACAATAATCATTTCCTTGCAAATCCATAACTCTGCATTGTAAATCACCGCTTAGCCCTTCCATTGAAATATTAAATATTCCTTCGGAAGGATTTGGATAGATTGTTAATGAAGCATGTTTGAAATTATCCGATATTCCTGTAAAAGAAAAGTTTAACATGCTATATTCTTCGTCTGTTTCGGGGAAAATTTCTTTCATGTATGCACTTCCGTAAGGATTGATGTAGGAATAATCTGTTATGAGAATTTCTTCTTCTCCGTTTTTACTCCAAATTTTAAATATTGGATAATTTCCGCTTTCATATAAATTACTGAAAACAGGAATGGAATTTTCAAGAATATTCTCCGCATTTACAATACCCGCTCCAACAAGCATTTCTCCATCAAATACTCCAATTTCATCACCAAGGCTTAGAGCACTTTGCTCAAAATAAATCGTCCAGACCGGATCATAAGGATTGCCGTCAATGACTTTAAAATGTTCAGGAATTGGAGTTTTATATGCAATCAGATTATCAAAGCTTTCTGGATAAATAAGAACATCGTCAGCATTCATTTTTACAAGATATCCTTCGCCGGGCTGCATATCCCCTATTCCGTTTATCCATACGGGGCCGATTTTTCGGAACATTAAACCGTCTGTATTTCTAACAAAATTAAGATTGCTTAAAACATCCACAAAAACGTCATAAGTACTAATTGGAAGTGCAGGTAAATAGCTTATCATTTGATAACCATATGCCAATCCGATCGGTGTTTGAGGGTCAATTGCAGTACCGGAAATACTTAATAAATCCGGATTAATCATCCTGAATAAGTATCCTTCGGTAGTTATCCATTCACCAATTGAATTTATCCAAATCGGCCCGATTTTCCTAAGCATTTGCCCGGCAGAATTCCTTACAAAATCTATATTTTCGAGATTATTAGCCAAAACATCCAACATATTTGGTGAGTATGGAACAATTCGTGAGGAAACAAATTGATATCCGACATTTAAAGGATATCCTAATCCAATTATCTCAAGATTCATACTTGAATAAGCTGTATTACATGGTGCAAATCCATTAACGCTTAGACTTAAAATAACGGTACCTGTTTCTCCTGAATCAGGAATGTATGTTGGATTAATAATATAAGGATCATTAAAATACCCACTTCCATTTGTTGACCATTCAAGCGATTCATAATTTGTAGCAGTAGCATCGTATATATAATATGATTCTCCTTCAATAATTGAGGCATCTTCACCTGCATACGCAGTTGGAGCGGCAATAATTTCAAGATTCATAGCAGAATATGCATCAGCACAGGGTGAATTTCCATAAGCTATTAAACTAAATTCAATAAAACCTGTTTCGCCCGTTCCGGGGAAATAAGTTGGATTCAAAGCATTTGGATCATCGAAAGATCCGTCTCCACTTGTTTCCCAAAGTAAAGATGAATAATTTGAAGCGGTTGCGTCTGAAATATAATAAGATTCGTTTTCGCAAATAATTGCTTCATCACCGGCAAAAGCTAATGGAGTAGTTATAATTTCAAGATTCATAGCAGAATATGCATCAGCACAGGGTGAGTTTCCATAAGCTGTCAAACTAAGCCCAATTAAACCTGTTTCGCCTGTTCCGGGGAAATAAGTTGGATTCAAAGCATTTGGATCATCGAAAGATCCGTTTCCACTTGTTTCCCAGAGTAAAGATAAATAGTTTGAAGCTGTTGCGTCAACGAGAAAATATGTTTCATATTCACATATAATTGCTTCTTCTCCGGCAAAAGCCAAAGGAGCAGCTATGATCTCAAGATTCATTGAAGAATATGCATCAGCGCAGGGAGAATTTCCATAAGCTGTTAAACTAAGTTCAATAAAACCTGTTTCGCCTGTTCCGGGGAAATAAGTTGGATTCAAAGCATTTGGATCATCGAAGGATCCGTTTCCACTTGTTTCCCAAAGTAAAGATGAATAGTTTGAAGCTGTTGCATCTGCGAGAAAATATGTTTCGTTTTCACAAATTATAGCAGACTCACCTGCAAAGGCGGATGGTGTTATCTCAATATCAAGTGTCATGCTGGAAACAGCCTCTTCACAAGGCGAATTGCCATAAGCAGTTAAGCTAATTGAAATCTGGCCTGTTTCTCCTGTTCCCGGATAATATGTCGGGTGAAAGGAATAAGAATCACTAAAATAACCTGAACCACTTGTTTCCCAGAATATATAAATATAATTAAATGCCGTATCATTTATGAAAGTATAATAATCACCTTCGCAAATACTTGTGTCATCATCAATATATGCTTGAGGAGCAGGTGTTATTTCTAAATAAAAATAATCGGTTGAATTACCACAGGGCGGAGTTCCAAACGCAGTAAGTGAAAGAAAAATAAAACCTGTTTCATTTTCTCCGGGATAATATACCGGATTCAATTCATTCGGATTATCAAAGTAGCCTGTGTCACTTGTTTCCCATAATAATGATGTATAGCCGGAAGCCTCAGCTTCTGATAATAAATACGGAGTATTTTCACAAATAAAATCAAATCCACCGGCAAAGGCGAATGTTTCTTGCGAAATATTTAAAATAAATGATGAAACCACGCTGTCTGAGCAGGGAATCATTGGATACGCAACCAGGGACAAATCCACCGAACCTGCAGCAATATCTGCCTGGCTTGGGAAATATTCAGGATATAAACTATAAATATCTGTAAAAGTTCCTGTTCCGCTTGTGAACCAGTTAAATGAATCAGAATACTCAACCTCTGCATATAAAATTGACAATGTACCGTTTGAACAAATACTTGTATCCTCCCCAGCATAGGCAAAGGGTTCTTGTTGAATCATTAATGACAAGTAAAATGAATCCGCAGTACAAGGTTCAACTGCCTCAAGATTTAATATCAGGTCAACAAAACCATTTTCAATATCCGAAATGCTCGGGAAATAAAGTGGATTTAAAATAGTGGAATCACTAAAATAACCTGTTCCGTTTGTTGTCCAATAAAGTGAAGCATAATTATATGCAATAACATCACTTATTTGGTAGTTTTCATTGCCACAGATCATATCACCCGGAGGGACTTCTGCAAAAGGCATCTGTTGAAAGCTTAAAGTCAAGGTGGATGCAACTGAATCCAAACAAGGATGGTTTGGCCATGCAGTTATCGTTAAGTCAACACTACCGTTTTGAACATCTTCCCAACTTGCGTAATAACTTGGTGATTCGATATAAGTTGTATCAAAATAACCAGAGCCATCTGTTGCCCAGGTCACACTCATGTAGTTTTCAACTACCGGATCAGCCTGGTAAATCATGTATTCACAAATAGTTGTATCAGGGCCTGCATTAGCAAATGGCGTTGCTTGTATCCAAATATACAAAGAGTCGGCGTTGGTGCATAAGTTTCCATCAGAAACTGTTAATTTGTAATATCCCGAATCAGCTGGCATCACGTTACTTAAGATCGGATTTTGTAAAGTTGAAGAATATCCCTCAGGCCCTGTCCAATCATAAGATATTATTTGATTTTGGGCTGTATCGGCAATATTGATTGTGTAATCCTCTGTTTCACCATAGTCATAGTTACCACAAGGTGAGATCGACCATGTATCCCATGTTTCTACTGCAACTATCCGCATAATTGTATTTCCTAACACTGCTTCATTCGGTACCCAAATCATAGTGTAGTGGGTGTAAGTAGTATCCACAGGCCAGAGTTCAGCTACATCCTCAAAGAAATCTTCAAAATCACCGTCGCGGTTCCAATCGACAAATACTTTGGCGCCTTTATAGTTATCAGCTCCGCATGTACCGAGTGTTACTTCCAGGTCATACATTTCATTTTTTACCAGAGTTGTGGACAAACTTGTAAAATCGGAATAAGTGGCACAATTGCCTGCCGTATTATTGTTTATGGTGTTTAAAACCACTTCTTCAACAATTGAATTATCAATGAATAAGGCAGATGATGGACAATATCCTGTTGGTAATTCACAATCTGTGATGCAATATTCTTTCATAAAGCCATAAGCAGTTGCGTCCCCATAAAGTTGTATATCGTTACCTTCACAATCCCAAAATGGGGCATTTATTGTAACTGAAGGTTTCGGGTTAACATTAACATATACCGAATCGCTTCCTATGAATCCATTTAGGTCGGTTACAAATACTTTATATCCGGTAGTTGTTTCAGGGGAAACAATGATAGTTTCTGTGGTTTCACCTGTACTCCATAAATAACTGTACGGCTGTGTTCCACCCTGGGCATCAATAGAAATAGTAACATCTGTTCCGGGACAATCTGTTTTATATTCATTGGAAAATACCCAAAGTCCGCCACCGGTATAAATTTCAACTGTGTAATCATGTGCTTCTCCGTACTGAAAATAATTGCACGGATAAACAGGATAGTTGTTCCATGCACACCTTACCCTCATACGATGCGGCCCGGGCAAAGCAGAGTTGGAAATTAATACCATGCTGCTATATGTCTGGCCACCATTTTCGCAATAAAGGTCCTGCACTAATTTTTCTTCATCTTCAAAAATCAGATTATCATTAAAATCAATCCATAAGGAAACATATTGATCGTTATACCCTAAACTTATCTCCATTTGATATGACTGTCCCTGTGTCATATTGGTCGCCATATTTGTAAAATCACCATATCCGTTTTCGCTACATCCGCTTTCCGTATGATATAAACTGCTGATATGAAAATTGTTGATATAATCACCATTAGCACATCCGATTCCGTATAAAGGGATACAATTATAGGGGTTAAGATTAATAACTGTCGCAGTATAGGAATCATTGGCAGAATTTTGATCGGAAGGCAGGGCTGTGGAGGCAGTAATGATGTATGTTCCAATTTCAGATAAATCAGCTTTGGTAGCAAAAGAATACCATAAAACATCAAATGAATTTAAAGTTTCCGTTACCGTTTCAGTTATTGTGGTTCCACTATTTATGTTATAGGAAACAGGAAAATTAGATACATTTTGAGACCCAATATTATAGATTTCAATTGTAATTGTTTCCTGATCAGTTAAATTATAACCGGTTATAGGTTCAATAATATCGTTTACATAAATGTCGTACTCAGGAGGGGGTGGTGTAAATTCATCTGCACCTATATCTGGATATAATGGATGTCTAACCTCTCCATCAATATCATCCTGAACGCTTGAAAGTGGAGTGGCTACATCATTTACTCCGGCACTCTGGACATGAAGATCGGTTTGACTTGTAAATAATGGATCACCCGAAACCGAATGGCTATCGAACCCGGAAACAGTTTTCCAAGCATTAAAATCTGTAACCTGATTTGTATAACCATATAATGCGAGAAAACTTCCGTTGGTATAAAGATCATTATAATCCATTTCGGTAATATAACTATGGTTGATAGCTTCATCTCCGTAAATAATTGCATATCCGCCTGACTGATTAAAGAAAATATTGTTTTTCAGATTATTATCATGTGTAATGTCCTCATCCGAGCAATCAAGGTAAATGCAGAATGTTTCCTGATAAGTTTCTCCACTTAGGCTGATGCTGTTGTGATAAATATCGAATTTTGTGCAAATAAACGGGCTTAGCCCATATATTGGTTCTTCAAAATCGGAATTTATTGCAATAAAATTATTCGCTACAAAACCCCTGTTTTCATCAGTTCCATTGCACGCAAAAAGATCAATACCACGGCTTACGCCATCGCAAGCTTCCATAATAATTTTATTTTTTTCGAGAATAAAACCGTTTTCAATGTTATACAATTCAATTCCTTTGCATTGCGACACAGGAGTAATAGAATAATTTATTAAATTCTTTCGGATTACAGGATTCTTTTGATTTTTCATATATATCCCTGTATATGCAAATTTACCGATGTCATTATTTATAATATTGAAATTATATAATTCGTCATCCCCCGAACTTTGTCCTTCCAAAAAAATTGCCCATGATCCGTGGCGAATTTTATTGTCTTTCAGGGTAATATCATTACAAAATGAGTTACCACAATAAATAGTGGCGATATCATCACTCAAATGGATTAGGTCGGATGAACCTTCTATGTAACAATTCTGTACCGATATGTTATTGGCGCCGTTTTTAAAATCAATAACCCTTCCAAATGTGCCTTGATAATTAGTATAACCGGGTGAAGTGATTTTTAGGTTTTTAAAAGTAATATTTGAAGCCCCGTCGAACTGGATTGTATAATTTCCTTCTAAACTTGCAAAAGAGATTTCTGCTGTATCGGATTTATTTGGTTCTGTTTGAAAAAGGATTGTTCTTGTTTCACTACATCCGTTTATTGAGGGAAATGCTATCTGCTCATTGTAAAATCCCGGCCTTACATTAAATATTACCGGTGCACTGATTCCCTTGTTCATCAAATCGGTATTTGCTGCAATAAAATTGTTATAATCGGGGCCGGAGCCGCCAATAGTATATGTTCCATATAAAGCATCGGTATAGTTAACGGCAGGAGTTTCCCAGTGAATAACATTATCTGACCAGTCTGTTTCGCAGATATTGGCCCAGGAATTATAAAGTATTGTTAAATAATAAGTGCCATGGACAACCGGGCCACCGGAGATTGATTCAAGATTAACAGAATATGAGTTGTCGTAATAGGCACCTGCTGCAAGAGCAGGGATTACATCCGTGTCTAAATTGTAAACGATGTTCCAGCCGGGAGGTCCAACTGTAAGCATATAAGCAATCGGTAACGGATCAAATGTAGAATGAGGCCCATTATTTATAACCCTGTGGGTGATCGTAAGTATTGAGCCTGTTATATCAACGCCTCTATATCCCTGATCAGGGTCTTCTGCAATATTTGCACATTCATCAGCTACTCCTTCATCATCACCATATTCACTGGGTTTGGTTCCGTAATTATTAAATGCAGCCTTTACAAAATAATTATATCTTTCACTCTGAACCACATCATAATCATTATATTCAAAATTCAGGGTACTGCTCCAGTCTGTCAGGTTTACCGTAGGTATGGCGCTAAACTCCGGGCCACGAAAAACCCTGTATGAGTTAGCTCCGGGAACCGGATCCCATGTAATTTTTACATGATCGGCATAAAATCCGTCAGTAGCATCAACTTCAGGTGGAAACAATTTACGCCATCCTATATTGTAACTCCCCTGATCACTATTTATCGCAGTATCTTTAGCACACATTACCCAGTAAAATTTATCGCCGGGAGCTGAAACCGTACTGTCATTATATTCGTTATCTTCTATCCAATAGGAAACTGGATCAGCATTTGCAAAATTTGGATTCACATTGCTATATACTCTAAAATAGTCGGCATAAGTTTGGTTGTTCCAGGTAATCCGGATATGGTCTGCAGATATACCATCGGCAGCCTGCACATTCTGAACTTCTTCTAATTTTCTCCATCCTGAGTCCCCCTCACCGTAACCGGTGGGGTTGGTACCTTGAATATTTGTAGAGGCTTGGACCCAGTAATATCTGAAAACACCTCTTTGAGCGCCCCCATCGGTTCTACTTGTTGCAGTTATCCAGGCAGTCATTGGATTAGAAGTTTCAGGGTCGTTTGTATAACTTCCGGATAACCTGTAGTACGAAGCTCCGGAAACTGTATTCCATGTTATTTCAACCCGGTCGGTATATTCACCGTCAGAGGCAGTAGCTGTTGGGGCATTGGTCAATGCAACCCAACCTACGCCATAAGAACTAAAATTAGGTGAAGGTTTTGACCCCGTACTGCTCCTAGCTGCTTTGACCCAGTAAAAATAGGTTATTCCCGGTTCCACGTCATAATCAAATTGATAATGGAGAGATGTCCAGTTTGTACTTAGAGGTGATGCAGTGTTTTCATTTGTTGTTGTATTTTTCCATACTTTAAAATGTGTACCATTCTCAGGTGGTTCCCATGTTATTTTAATCCGGTCGTCATAAACTCCATTTGTTGCATCCACGTCAGAAGGAGGATTAAGGTATTGCCATCCGATATCATAAGCACTGAAAGCACTGGGCCTTAAACCCAGATAATTATAAGCAGCCCGCACCCAATAATAATAATCAATCCCATCTTCGGCCGTCTCGTCCCATTTTGCAGTATTTGAGTTCCACACTGTCCCAAGGGCTTCGGCTGTGTTTGGATTATTATAAGTGTTCCTGTAAACCCTGTACCAAACTGTGTCAACCAGCCCGGTAGGCGGATCCCAGTCCAAAACAATTTTGTGACCGTAAGTACCGTCGGAGGCTGTTAAATTTAGTGGTTTCATAGGCGTACTCAAAGTAACCTGATCAATGAAAACGATAGAATTATCGTTTTCATTCGTTTCATCTATTTCATAATAGTTATCCACAAGTGCACCAATATAATAGGTCCCGCTTGGGATTTCAGGCTCAACATATTTTACACCCCTTGAGCAATCCTCTCCGATAATAATACCCGGTGCAGCATAAAGAATAGTATCTTCAGTAATTCTATAATCACCTGATGCTATAATGTTATTCGTGGATAAATAATACCCAAGCTTAAAATTGCTTGCATCCACCATTTCGCTTTCATTTCTAAATGCAACACTTATTTCCACATTAGTGCTGCTAACATTGCAGTTACCTGAAATAATTTTCAGGTTTGGCTTGAATTCGTCCAATATATCGGTTTTCCACATTCCACGCCCCCATGTTCCGGCAAATAATTGTGAAGGTGATGCTCCGTAATTTATATTAAGGAATGAAACAGGAACATTTAAAGGAATACCTGATTTAAATTTAACCCAGTTCCATTCAGGCATATCTGCATCACGATAATAAACACCTGTGCGAGTACCAACGTATAAATGCTCATTGCTTCCTTTTTGATGAATAATACAATTTTTTGAAACATAAGGCATATTGCCGTCAATACGTTCCCAACTGGTTCCCAGATCAATTGTTTTATATATTCTTTTTTTTATACAAATATAAAAGGTATATGGTTCGGTCGGATGAGCTTCAATCCATTTAATACTTCCTGCATAAGGCATTGTAACTTCAAACCAGATCGGTGAAGATGCTACACCGTTGATTGTCATATATAAAGACCATGGTTTAGCTCTTCCCACATACATTATATTTTCATTTGCAGGTGATTTTTCAAAGACTTCACAAACTTTATCATCGTTGAAGTTTGAAATTTTGGACCATGATATGTTATTGTGGTTGGATGTATTAACGTTTGTACTTCTCCATACATTTCTCCAGCATCCGAACATTATCGACGGATCATCATCATGTAACTGGAACGGCATTAACCAACCTCCCCTTTCATTTACTCCATTCACGATACTACTATCTCCATTCATACCTCCGATCGTATGCCATGTGCTGGAAGATCCTGCTCCTCCGGTTGTCCGGCTGATAGGGCCATGCTGCCATGAAGCATAAATGATATTAGAGGTGGTATAATCGACCTCGCAATCCATTCCATCACCACCGCGTTTATGGTAAAATGTGCCGCCTGTTGTTGTAAAACTCCCACAGTCTTGCTGGCCACAAACCAGAATATCAGGATTTTGGGGGCTAGTACTTAACCTATAAGTCATACCAATTGCCAATCCTATGTTAATATCAATAAATTCACCACCGTTATCAGGAGAGTAATATATTCCTCCATCATTCCCAACATATAGGTTTCCGTTATGAGGTGACCATTCAAGAGCGTGTTGGTCGGCATGTAATGGAGAAGAGCCTGTATCAAACCAATCATCACCAGCGTTTATTGTCTTGTATAAAGCAACCATCCCAACATAAACTACATTTTCATTGACCGGATCAACTGTAATATCCAGATCGTAACCTCCCTGTTTACTTTCGAAACCAACCGACTTGGCGCTAAAAGATAATCCTTCATCATTCGAAATATATAACCTGTATGGGAGGCCGTCAAGTGTGGAAAAGAAATATACTTTATCAGGGTTGGCAGGAGTTACACCAATAGCTGAACGATGGCCCGGGCTTGGTATTCCGGAATAGGTTTCGTTCCAGGTTATTCCCGAATTATCCGATCTAAAAAAGCGGCCTTCCACACAAGCATACATGATACTCATAGTGCCCGGTTTGTTTACCATATCCCGTACAACTCCATCAATCCCTGATGCCTGAATCCAAGTACCTCCGGCATTAAAAGTTTTATAAACACCGTTATTTGTTGAAATAACAATATTGTCAGGATCGGAAGGAGAGATCAATATCCTGGAGACCGTTAGATATCCTATCTGGTAATTTCTGGGTTCCCAGGAATAACCACCATTCGTTGACCTGTAAACTCCTAAACCCGGAGTATCCCAACCATCGTTGTCTCCTGTTCCAATATATATGATATTAGGGTCATCAGGATCAATCGCAATACAGGATACACCGATTGTTGGCAAATCATCTGTTCCGCAAACTTCCCAGTAGTTCCCTCCTGATGTCGATTTCCACAATCCGCCTGCTGGAGCACCAACGTATATGATGCTTGAATTTGTAGGATGAAATGCAATACAGGTCAGTCGGCCATGTCCTGCACCTTCAGGTTCAGGATTTGAACCGTAACCAACAAATTCCCAATCACCAACAACAGCATCGGTACCATAAGATTGTTCGTATTTATAATACTCATTCATGTAGTATCCGGGTTCGGGTAAAGTTCCGTTTTCACGGACCTCTCCTTGCCAATTATATTGCCAGCGTTTAAACTGTTTATAGCCTGATCCTTTTACAATCATTTTTCCTTTCCAGTAATTATCAAATTCATCTACTAGTTGGTTAAAGTTCTGATTTGGGTCTTGCATCTTTTTCTGCCAATAATCGTAAGAAGAACGATTTGAAGTTTGGCTGAAAGTTTGTGTAAATACTCCGCTTAAAAAAAGCGTTACGAGAAAAGCTGCAAATAAAGAAGTAATTTTTTTCATAATGCATTTGTTTAAAATGTTTAACATCCTTATAATTAAGTGTTTGCTATGGCATAATCTATTATTAAGTCAGTTTTTATAAGGTGCTAATATACAACATAAAATTCAAAAAATCAAGTTCATTTTATTGAATCACAATCTTCTCAACCTTAGACAAACTCATACCCGTAAAGATATAAATTAAAATGGGGTATCCGATCATCTCCCGTGAAAAAATAACTTTGCAGGATGAATTATCCGGCAAATCAAATGGAATTTGAAGACATGTTTAATACAGAGCAAGATTGTATTGATTATTTGA
>Ga0075120_10000864_pt1 | contig 24845 bp, 19 predicted proteins | sample AntAceMetag02UKL_FD_69792 | JGI IMG/M metagenome (GOLD analysis project Ga0075120, IMG submission 69792) | Saline lake microbial communities from Ace Lake, Antarctica - Antarctic Ace Lake Metagenome 02UKL | ecosystem: Environmental > Aquatic > Non-marine Saline and Alkaline > Saline | place...
AGTACGGAACGCTTCGTACTGAGGTAATCGATGCCAATGTTGATTCTGGAGATAGCACCCTGAGCGATGGACTGGGTGGAGATGCTCAGGTGCGCGCCGCCAATCAGGCTGGCCCAGTGTACCGTTTGCGGTCCGGCACCCGAGCCAAGAACGGTCATGTTTACGGAGCCGTAACTGTACTGCGTATACGAGCCCATGACGGCAAAATTCGTGGCGGTGAGATTGACGGATTCTTCGGTGAAGGTCTGATTGCCGTCGGGTCCGATCTGGAGCGAGAGCTTGCCGCTCTGCACGGCTTCACTCGCTGGGGTGGTGACGCCTGTGCCGCCCCGGAACAGATAGATGCCGTTGAATTTCCCTGCGGCGGTGGCCCCGGTGGTGATCCGGGTGATCTCCTTCTGCATTTCACGAAATTCTTTTTGCAGGTTGTCGCGATCGATTTGGGTTTTGGTGCCGTCGTTGGCCGAAACGGCCAGTTCGGACATCCGGTCCATCATGTCCTGAACCTTCTGGAGCCAAGCGTCAGCCGTGAGCAGATAATTGATTTTGTTTTCCACGTTGGAAGAGGCGGCGGTGGAGTTGCGCAGTTGGGAGCGCAGGCGCTCGCTCATGGCGAGGCCGGAGGGATCGTCGCCCGCGTTTCGTATGCGCAGGCCCGACGAAAGTTTGGACATCGACTGGCGGAGCTTGTCGACATTGCCGGAGAAATCCTTCCAGACTCCAAAGGCTTCAGCGTTGTTGTAGATTTGCATGACCGTTCTCCTCCCGGCGGAAGAGGTGGGAGGGATGCCGGAGCATCCCTCCCCGCCTTCCGGTTTACGGAGCTTATTCACCGCCTATCCGAGCATCTGCACCACCGAATTCGGTAGGGCATTAGCCTGGGCAAGCATGGCTGTGCCAACCTGCACCAGGATTTGGTACTTGGAGTATTGCGTGGTTTCATAAGCCACATCCACATCACGGATACGGCTTTCAGTGGCACGGACATTTTCTTCGTAGCTTCGCAGACCGCTCAATGTCTGCTCCATACGTTTCATTTCCGCGCCAAGGACGGCTCGCTTGGAACTGACATAGTCAATGCCAATGTTGATCTTGTCCACGGCCCCCTGCGCGACCGACTGAGTGGAAATACTCAGGTTGGCACCGCAGATGACGCTGGCCCAGCGTACGACACGGGGACCACCCCCCGAGCCCAGCAGGGTCATGTTCACCGAACCGTAGCTGTAGTTGGTATAGGAACCGACTACGGCAAAGTTCGTGGCCGTGAGATTCACCTCTTCTTCGGTGAAGACCATGTTGCTGTCCGGTCCAATCTGCAGACGTACGGCACCCGTCTCCACGCCGTCGCCGCTCAGGATGGGGACGCCGTTTCCTCCGCGGAAGAGATACAGCCCGTTGAACTTGCCTGCGGCGGTTGCGCCGCTGGTGATACGGGTTATTTCCTTCTGCATCTGACCGAATTCCTTCTGCAGGTTGTCACGGTCTACCTGGCTCTTGGTGCCGTCGTTGGCCATCACGGCCAGCTCGCCCATACGTCCCATCATGTCCTGGATCTTCTGCAGCCAGGCATCGGACGTTTGCAGGTAGTTTATTTTGTTTTCCACGTTTGTGGTGGCAGCAGACGAGTTGCGGTACTGGGTCCGCAACCGTTCGCTCATCGCCAATCCGGATGGATCGTCGCCCGCGTTGTTTATTCTCAACCCGGACGATAACTTCGACATGGAATTGCGCAAACTGGTAACGTTTGCGTTATAATTCTTCCACACCGAAAAGGCGGAAATGTTATTGTAGACTTGCATCTTTCATTCCTCCTTGAATGTCCTTTTTTTATTTCGCCCGCAGACCTCCTTGGCCACGGGCAAAGCCCTATTCCGCAACTCGGCGGAATCCTCTTTCTCTCGTTTACCCCGTTAACCTGTGCATCCTGGCACCTCCTTACTCGTGTTGAATGCACGGGTAATCCGTTATTAGGGAGATCGGAAGCTCTAGCCGCCTTATTAAGAGATAGGTAAATTCCGTGGAGTGTCCCGGCAACCCTTTCCGATTTATGCGGGTTGAGGGTGAACTATTTTCCGATTTAAGAACTTTGCTTGAAAAAGTTCGGCTAAATATTTAAGCCAATCATGGAGAACTTGCATTGGGCCGTGAAGGGACTAAAATCGGTGGCATGAATGAAGTCCCTTTGCTGACGGCGGTGGTTTTGACCTGCGATCGACCGGAGCGCTGCCGGGAGTCGGTGGCGCATAATGCGCGTGCGTTGGCGGTTTTGCCTCAGTCCGACGTGTTGGTGCTGAATAATGGGCGGCTTCCAGTGGAGGTGCCCGAGCGGATCGGGGAGGTGCCCATCCGGGTGGTTTCGATGCCGCGCAATCTGGGGGCGGAGGCGCGGAATACGGCGCTGACCGAGGCGCGGGGGGAGCGTCTGTTTTTTTTGGATGACGATGTGTATATCGAGCCAGAACACGCGGCGGCGCTGGGGGCGGTCTTTTCGGGGCATCCGGATACGGGGGCAGTGGGGTTTCGGATTTTCAATCGGGGCGCGGAGGAGGGGTCGCTGCTGCCTTCGGTTTTTCACGGGTGTGCGGTGGGGATTTCGCGCGAGGCGGTGGGTCGGTCCGGGGGCTATCCTCGGGGTTACGGCTATTACGCCGAGGAATATCATGTATCGTTCCGTCTGCGTCAGGCGGGCTATGCGCTTCGGTTTGCGGAAACGAAGGCACCGGTGCAGCATGTGCGCGACCCGGGCGGGCGAAGCAAGGACCACATTGTCTACCGGCTGGTGCGCAACAATACCCGGCTGATGGCCGCTTTTATGCCCCGGTGGGCATTGGCGGGTGCCTTTCGCGACATGCTTCAGCGCTACCGGCTGGTCGGCATCAAAGAACACGCCGAAGCGGGGTGGCGGCAGGGCCTGCGGTCGATTCCCTGGTCGTTTGTGCGGGGTTTGGCGGAGCGAAAACCCCTTTCGGAGGCGCTTTTCGGTGAATTTGCGCTTTTACCGCAGTTGAATGAGGGGATTCGGCGTCTTCGGGAGGTTGGCGGAGGTCGGGTGGTGCTTTGTGGAACGGGGCGTTTTCCTTCGCTTTGGCTGGCTAGCCTCCGCCGCGCCGGATGGCACGTCGCAGCCTTTCTCGACAGCAATTCCTGCTGGGAAAATCAATTTATTCGGGGCATTCCCGTGCTGCCGCTCGAAAAATGCCTCGAAATGGGTGAAAAAGAGCCGATTTTCTGCCTTTGCGGCCTTTCATCACTCCCGGAAACCGCTTTTTGGAACGAAGAGCTTGCCGGCAGTGGCTTTTGTCGCCTTGAAGAGGCAAAACCTGCGCACGAATCGGAAAAAGCTACCTGCAAAAACGCCTGTCTGCTTCAAGAAACGGCCCAAATCAGTCTTTGGCGGCTTTCGAACGGTTGCTGAGCTGTTCTATGAAAAAAGGCCGGGAAAAGTCGTTATTACTTGTTGTTTAGTAGGTTGTGCCTCTCGTATTTTTGTGTTTTTTATGAAAAAAGGCTCAAAAAGGGGGTTGGAGAGGGCGCGGAAGGTTTCTACGGCATCGGATTTGCTAGGAAATGGCGTCGCTGAAAAGTGGACCAAGAGAAAGAAACATCGAGGTAGCAGATGAAAACACTGATGAATCCGCGTTACAGCCAGAACAGTACGAACCCCACCGAGCAGGGCGCAACAGACATCAGCCCGTACTCGCGGCTGGTGGCGCTGCCCATCCAGTCGGAAAATATTTTTCATTTTCCGGATGGGATTCCGGCGTTTGAAAACATCAAGGAGTTTGTGTTTCTGAGCAAGCCGGATTCGCGTCCGTTCATGTTCATGCAGGCGTTGCAGCCGCAGGACTTGAGCTTTGTCTGTATTGATCCGTTTCTGATTTATCCGGACTACGCGCCGCGAGTCAGCTCGGCAGATGTGCGTTTTCTGCATTTGAATGACATCACGGATGCCTTGGTGTTGAGCATTGTGACCGTTAATCGGGACATGGCGGAGACCACGGCCAACCTGCAGGGGCCGATTGTGATCAATATGCGGGCCTGCATCGGAAAACAAATAATTTGTGATGGACAAAACTACAGCGTCCGCTACAAAATCTGGGACGCGATCGAAAGCATGGAACGCCGCCAAACCGAGCATCATCAGGCGGCCCGTGCGGCAGGTGCTGTGGTCTAACCACATCCACCAGCGAGCGCCAAGGAGGGCCAATATCATGTTAGTTTTGACAAGGAAGTCGGAAGAAAGCGTCATCATCGGCAACAACATCGAAGTGAAGGTGCTTTCCGTTCGGGGGGATCAGGTCAGTATCGGCTTCAGTGCGCCGGACGATGTGAGCATCTACCGCAAGGAAGTGTACGACGCGATTCAGAGAGAAAACCTCCAGGCCGTGAAGCACGCCAATCAGGATATGAGCTGGCTTCAGGATAAGCTCACCAATGTGTTCGGGAAGTCAACCACCAACAACGAACCACAGGAAAGGGGGGGTGTCCGGGAAAGTGTGAAGAGATAGACATTCAGGAAGCGGAGGGACCCGTGTGCCGGGAAGGTTCCAAAGCTGTAGTTCCACCGGCCAAGGGGCAAGGATGCCCAAGTTGAAACAAAACAACAAGATTCAAGGAGGAATCAAATGCAAGTCTATAATAACGTACCAGCCTTCTCTGTGTGGAAGAATTACAACGCGAACGTTTCCAGTTTGCGGAGTTCCATGTCCAAACTGTCGTCCGGTCTGCGCATTAACAATGCCGGCGATGATCCGTCCGGATTGGCGATGAGCGAACGCCTGCGCACGCAGTATCGCAACACCGCTGCGGCGGCTTCTAACGTGGAAAACAAGATCAACTATCTGCAAACAGCGGATGCCTGGATGCAAAAAATTCACGATATGATGGGGCGTATGGCCGAATTGGCCGTGATGGCCAACGATGGCACCAAGAGTCAGGTGGACCGCGACAATCTGCAGAAGGAATTCGGTCAGATGCAGAAGGAAATCAGCCGTATCACCAGCGGTGCCACGGCATCGGGCAAGTTCAACAGCCTGTATCTGTTCCGCGGCGGCAGCGGTGTGGCCACCATGACCGGTGACGGTGTGGTCCAAGGCGACGTGCGCCTGCAGGTCGGCCCGGACAGCAACATGGTGTTTTCCGAAGAAGAAATTAACCTGACGGCCACGAACTTCGCGGTCATCGGGTCCTATGCCAAGTACAGCTACGGGTCGGTGAACATGACCCTGCTCGGTTCCGGCGGCGGCCCGCAGGTGGTCCGTTGGGCGAGCGTGATCTGCGGTCAAAACCTCAGCATCTCGACCCAGTCGGTTGCTCAGGGTGCCGTGGATAAGATGAATATTGCCATCGACTTCATCAGTTCGAAGCGCGCGGTGATCGGTGCCGAGATGAAGCGTATGGAACAGACCCTCGGCGGTCTGCGCAATTATGAGGAAAATGCGCGTGCCACGGAAAGCCGCATTCGCGACGTAGATGTGGCCTATGAAACCACGCAGTACTCGAAGTATCAGATTCTGGTGCAGGTTGGTACGGCGATGCTCGCCCAGGCCAACGCGCTGCCGCAGGGCGTGCTCCAGATGCTCGGATAATCGCTGATCCGACGGCTCATGCCAACGCCCGGTCGAACTCGACCGGGCGTTTTTTTTGACGAAAAGGAAAGGATGCGATCTTTGTGGTAAAAATCAGCGCTGCATGAGAAAAATTCCTTTCATGTTTTCTATGGAACAACAGAAAAAACAACCAGACGCCGTCCCCTCCACCGATCTGGTGGGGTGCGCCTCCATATTTTTTACTTTTTTCCGAATAGGTCTTTTCACGTTAGGGGGTGGGTTGGCGATGGCAACGGTGATGCGCCATGAGCTGGTCCTCAAGCGCAAGTGGCTGGAAGATCATGATTTTATGGACGCCTTTTCTCTCGCGACGCTGGTTCCAGGGGTCATTGCGGTGAATATGGCGTATTTGCAGGGGCGGCGTCTGCATGGGAAGGCCGGTTCGGCGGTGGCCATCATCGGAACGATCCTGCCTTCCTTTTTTGTCATTCTGCTGATTGCGCTTTTTGCCCTGCCCTGGTTCAGTCATCCTGTGGTGGCAGCTTTTCTGCGGGGATGCGCCATTGCCGTGGCGGGCCAGTTGGCCTTTGCGGGCTTTGTGTTTGGCCGTCGTCATCTGCACACCTGGCGCAACGGGCTGGTCTGTTTGGCGGCGCTGGCGGTGGCGGTTGTGCCCGGCGTGCACCCCGTCTTTGCGGTGGTGGTCGCAGGTGTGCTCGGCTATTTTCTGTGTGTGGAACGCGGGCGTGAAAAGGAAACAAACGCGGAGGAAGAAACCCCGTGAAGGCGATGAAACAGATGAACGGGATACACCATGCAAATGCTATGGCAACTATTTAAAAGTTTTGCGCTGATCGGACTGGGCGCATACGGCGGCGGGATGGTGACGATTCCGCTGATTCAGCACGCCATTGTCAATCGGCATCAGTGGCTGGCCTTCGATGAGATGGCCTCGCTGCTGGCCATTGCTCAGATGACGCCCGGGCCGATTGCGGTAAATGCCGCGACCTTCACTGGATTTCGGATCGCCGGGTTCGCGGGTGCGGCCACGGCCACGCTGGCGGTGGTGCTGCCCTGCATCCTGATCATGGTTCTGGTGGCCCCTTTTATGGACCGCATCGGGCGGAATCGGCATGTGCGTCAGGCACGTGAAGGCGTTCAGATCGGCGTGTTGAGTCTGATTCTCTATGCCACATGGTCCTATGGGAGCATGGCCATTCACAATCTGCTCGAGCTGGCCATCGGGCTGGCCGCTTTTCTGCTCCTGCTGCTCTTTGAGGGCCGCCTGCATCCGGTGCTCGTGATTCTGGCAGGTGGCGCGGCGGGCGTGCTTCTCTTGGGCTGATCAGCTTGGGCAGGCAGACGTATGTCGTAGCATGGACTTCCAGTCCGTGCCTGCGGCTTTGCGTGAGAAATATCCCAACTATTTACCCGGGTCGGCCTGCTCGAATCCCCAGGGCTGCGTGCGCGGGGTTTGGGTGGCGCTTTGCCAGAGATACCATCTGCCTTCGGCCGGGTCATATACGGTGCGATCGTATTTCCCGTCGCCATCGAAATCTGCCGGGACGGCATACGTCTCACTCCAGCCCCAATACTCGGTGCTCGTGGTCTGCGTGGCCGAGCGATAGATCAGGAAGCCCTTTGCTCCGCCGATCGGGGCCCAGCCGATGCGGATGGCGCGTCCCGCGATGCGGGTTCACTGGAGGGCGCCGAGGACCTGGAGGAGAGTTTCGACAGGATGGACAGAGTGAACACGATTTCGCGATAAAATCGGCTCGCGGGAACGCTCGCCCTCCAAAGCCTCATTTTTGGGAACCCTGTGTGGCCTCGCGGGGATAACAGAAAACGGCTTAAAAAAGGTACAGCTGTCCAGAAAACCATCGACAAGATTCATGAGTGTTGGCGGCGGCCCTGGGCGGAGGAGGAATGCCCCCGCCCATGACGGTCATATTAATGGCTTCGTTCTACCGTTTTGGCCCGTTTCCTTTTCCTTGGCCTGCTCCATCCTTAGGTTTAGGTTTTGGTTGTGCTCCTGAGCATTCCCCCATTTGTCCACCACTTTTTGCCCCTTTTCCTGCTGGTCCTGTACCATCTCTTTTAGGCATTTTCAGCCTCCTGTCTTGTGCAGCAGTTGTTCACCTAATCCGGCGCCCACCAGGGCGCTGGAATTCCGGGTGTGTCCGCTGCAATCCCGCACCAAATATCAGCTTCCTTCTTCTATCTCCGGTTTGGCCTTTTCTTTTGCCTCTTCAATCTTTGCCTGTCTTAATCCCGCCTGCGGCACTGCGTGCGCAATTCGTGCAATGGCCTGAGCGATATCTTCAGGTGAAAGAACAAGATCAATACACCCGCTTGCTATCGCGCTCACAGGCATGTCGGCCTGCCCGGCTGTGTCGGGCTTCTGCGCGATGGTCGTGCCCCCCACTTTCTTTATACCACAGAGCGCTGCGGCCCCATCGCCATCATATCCCGAGACAATAACCGCGATAAGTTTGCCCCTCCAGTTCTTGGTCAGGGATCGCAGAAAAACCGTAATCACGTCGGGCCAGCCCCGAGGCTTCGATATCGGCTTCAGACGAAATTCTCCATCGAGCACGTGTAAATCGCGCTGCTCCGGAATGATGAACACATGGTTGCGCTGGATGACTAATCTTTCCGTAATCAGTTCAACCGGCATTTCGGTGAAGCGCGGGAGAATCTCGTGGAGTTGGGTGGCTACGGTTCTCAGGTGATTAACGATAACGATTGCGACACCCATATCGGGCGGCAGATGCTGAAGCAACCTGATATACGCATCAAGGCCACCAGCCGAACCGCCAACGCAAACAACGGGAAAGTCTCTTTCAGAATCCTTGCATTTCATTGGCAGCTCCTCCGTTCCGGTTATTTGTCTTTAGCCGCCTTTTTCTTCTTGAACGTCTCGGGGTCTCGCCCCTGTTTATTATGCTACAATTGCTCTTCCTACTCGTGTAAGTTACCCCGTGGCCTGACCCTTTACTATGGGGTGTAACCCTACCGCCGGTCTGGGTAGTTCTGCCGCAGAAGGCGAATGGCTTTCGACGGTGTATCCGTGACCATGGCAGCGAAGACCGCCAGGTAAAGCCAGGCTATCGCAACCTAGCTCGACCGACGGTAGGGTTACACCCCATAGAACAGAGTCGGCACACAGGCTAATATACGCTCCATAAACAAACAGGGAGACTGACATGAAGAAGCTACTTGTGGTGCTGGCGTTGTTGAGCACGGTGTTGCTCGTTAGCTCGTGCAATATGTTGCACGGCGCGGGGCAGGACATTGAGGACGCCGGTGACGCCGTGAAAGACGCCGCCAACTAAATCGAGCCTTACCCGAATGGGGCGATCCGTGAAATCTCGCGTGGCACGGCCTCCTAGGTCGTGCCCGGCGGGAAAGCACACCGCAGAAACGGCCACAGCTTATGCCGCAACGCCAATGGCAGGGACGTCTTCCCCTGAAGTCGCCCTGCCGTTTGCCGTAGACCGCCGTCGGTAGGTTCTTCTACCGGCGAAGCAATAACACGACGACCACGATCACAATAAGAATCCCGACCGAGCCACCACCAATCCAGATACCACCCATGCCAAGAACCGGAGATAATAGGAGATGCATAACGTACCTTACCTTTCGTTGTTGATGGCAATGTGCTCACCATCTTTCTGCATGAATAGTAAGCACTGGAGGGAGCGTCGGCTATGGGGTGTAACCCTACTGACAGACATGACCGGCGGTAGGGTTACACCCCATAGTGCAATGCCTTTCCGTTGGCTAGGGTGGATGTAGATGAGCGCGTGGGCACGCGGTACAGCGTGATATATAGGAAAGACCGAGTTGAACCTGTTATGAAAACACATTCGAAACCAGATTCCCGCATCATGATCCTCTCCGCGAGTTCGGGCAGCGGGCATACGCGCGCAGCCGAAGCGCTGGAGGCTGCCTGCGCGAACATACCCGGCATTGCCTCGGTGGAACACATCGATGTGCTTGAATACACCACGACGCTGTTTAAAGAGATATATGCCGATCTCTACGAACAAATGGTCAGCAAGGCGCCGACCATGTGGGGCTGGTGGTACGAGAAGAGCGATACGCCCTGGAAGGGTGAAAAGTTCCGCGTGGCCCTGGAGCGCTTCCAGATGCGACCGCTCCAGGAATTACTACGTGACCGAAAGCCCGACATCACCATTTGCACCCATTTTCTCGCCTCCGACATCGTCTCCTACATGCTGCAACAAAAAGAGCTATCCACAAGCCATGCCGTGGTCGTGACCGACATGCACGTCCACGCACTCTGGCTCTGTCATTATTTCGAACGCTATTTTGTGGCTACGAAGGAATCGGAGTATTATTTGCAGCAACTTGCCATCCCCGAGGACCGCATCACCCTCTCGGGGATTCCCATTCATCCCGCGTTTTCAAACCCCATGGACCGGGATATCCTACGGAAAAAACACGAGGTTGATCCCGCATTACCTGTCCTTCTGGTTTCCGCAGGAACCTTCGGGTTGGAATCGAGCATCGACGTCGTTCGGGCACTCATGCATTTGCAGCACCCCGCACAAATTATCGCGATATGCGGCAGGAACGACGAGCTCCTGCAGGAAGTGAATAAGCTGACGGAAACGCCGCCGCCGCATCTGAAATTCCGGGCGTTGGGTTACGTGACGGACATGCACGAGTGGATGGCACTGGCGGATCTATTTATCGGAAAACCCGGAGGGTTAACGCTTTCGGAGGCCCTGGCAAGCAGCCTGCCGATGGTCCTTGTAAACCCCATCCCGGGACAGGAAACGTTCAATGCATCCGGACTTCTCGAGCAGGGCGTAGCCGTGAGCCCGACGGACATCATCACGATTCCCCACAAGGTAGATGTACTGTTGTACGAGCCGCAGCGGCTGGCAGCTATGCGGGAGCGGATGAAGAATCTGGCGCACCCGCGAGCCGCCTGCACGATCATAGAAAACCTACTCGCAACTCCTCCGTCATTTGAACGGAAGGAGCAAGAGGCCACAAGCGATCAAACCGACGCCGATCCACTGGACCGCTGAAAGGGACTGTTGAAAGAGAAACGCAGAGGCGAGTTGCAATGCACAGAAGGCACCCCCCAGACAAATCGCGTAGATCATGTTTGGATTTGTTCCGCGCAGAGCGAGGGTCAAGGAGATAGAGACGCCCAGCCCCACGCAATTACCCAGAATGAAATAGAGAACCGCCGCCCGGCCCGCGTGCTGCGCGGCCACACGAAAGAGGAGACTCGACCCGACACTCGCGACGATAAAGACCACGACGGCGGCAATAGTATACATCGGTTTCATGTGCTTCATCGTACAGCACGCAACAGTCGCCTTACAAGGATGCCTTTTGTCGCTTATGATCCGAGTCGCGGACTTGACAATGGAGAGCTATGAACAGGACAGACAGGCTACTATTTCCTCTGGGGTTCATCTGGGGCACATCGAGCGCGGGGCATCAGGTGGAGGGCGGTAATGAGCATTCCGACTGGTGGGCGTGGGAAAAGGCAGGCCTTATAGAAGACGGCACAGTGTCCGGACGGGCCATGGACTATTGGAATCGCCACGAGGAAGATCACGCCCTCATGGCACAACTCAACTATAATGGGTTTCGTCTCGGCATTGAATGGGCCCGCGTCGAACCGAAGCAGGACCGTTTCGACCAAGAGGTCATAGCGCATTATCGAGGCATCCTGCAATCGTTGCGCAACCACGGATTCAAGATATGCCTTACCCTGCATCATTGGGTTCTGCCGCAATGGGTCGCCGAGCAGGGAGACTGGCTGAACCCGAAAACAGTAGATCATTTTCTGCGCTATGTGGAAGTCGTGGTGGCTGCACTGGGAGCCTTTCCCGACTACTGGGTGACACTCAACGAGCCGATGGTGCCTGCCATCATGGGCAACTTTCTGAGTCGCTTTCCGCCGCAACGGCATTCGTTCAAGGCCTATCGCACCGTGGCGCACGCCTATCTGCAGGCCCATGCAGGAGCCTACCGCATCATCCACCAGATACAACCCAACGCCCCTGACGGCACTCCGTCCAGAGTGGGTGTCGCCATGGCCTATCCGCGCATTGAACCCTGGGAGTCGGCTGGCCTGGCCGGTATCTATGAACGGTTCGCCGCATTCATTTGCCGCCGCGCGGCCACGCAGGGATGGGACCACACGATTCGCACCGGTCGTCCGCACTGGATCCATGGCGGGCGGACCATCCCGGGAATCCGGGGATCCTACGACTATTGCGGCATCAACTATTACATGCGGGTTTCCCTGAAATATAACCGGCGCCGTCTCGATCAATACCGTATCGACGACACGCAGGCACCACCCGGTGTGGACATCACGCAGATGGGCTGGCAGATCTATCCCGAGGGGCTCTACCACACGATCCGCGACGCCTGGCATCGTTTCGGGAAGCCGATTCTCGTCACGGAGAACGGCATCGCGGACGACACCGATGCGCAGCGGCCACGATACATCATCGAGCATCTGGCCCAAGTACACCGCGCGATTCGCGAAGGCATTCCGGTCGTCGGCTACTACCACTGGTCGTTCGTTGACAACTTCGAGTGGCGAGAGGGGTTTTCTAAGCGGTTCGGCCTGATCGCCGTCCGACACGACGACCCGGAGTTAATGCGCGTCCCACGTCCCAGCGCGCACCTGTATTCCGCCATTGCGCGCGAGAACGCCATTACGCTTGAAATGGTCCAGGCCTATGCTCCCGAGAGCATCGCGGTAGTATTTGGCTCCGTGTAGAATCACAGACGTTGACATACTCTGGCTTCAAAGTTCGTCGCCGTCGCCCGCGCCCGATGCAACATGGTTGATGTTGCAGATTCTGATGGTTCCGACATTTAAGTTCGTCGATATCACGCATATCAAGTGCGTGGTCGTCGCCGGTACGTACTTCCACCACCACCCCAATGAGCTACATCGACCATGATGGCTACGACCAAGAGCGCCAGCCAGCCCCCTGTCAACGCGTGATTATTATTCAGCATGGCCGCCATGTAGGCGAGGGTCGTATACGGCATGAACACGAATCCCAACACCGGCCACACTTGGGTCTCAAAGGCTTGTCTGAACCAGTCCGTCATCAGAAAGGTAATGACCATCAGAACGCGTGGCACGGCCAAGGCCATAATGGCTAATAGGCATCCCATATCTTTCTCCTTTGTTAGACCAACACTTCAGTTCATGGCGTCGTGTACAGGTGGGCTACTTGCCCTTTTTGTTCCACTTCCCCGACAGGCTCAACGCCAAGAGTATTCCCGTCGCGCACCCCACCAACATGGTGATGGCAAGCAGAGCGGTCTGCGGCATGGTCACTGTGACGAACAAGAACTTCGTCTGTACTGAACCTCCGTTTTGTAGAATCCAGATGGCGGCCAGAATGACCAGGCCAACCGCCACGATGAGTTTTATCTTTCCTGCTGTCATTGCGACCTCCACGTTTCTTGATCTGCGATTAGTGACCCCACCACCTGATCATCGATGTGGTGAACTTGTCCTATGATAGCGTTATTCTTATTCGCAATGCGAATATATACTGGCAACCGGATGGGCGCGATGGGGTATTCACCCCATAGTCCTTCAGAGTTGTTTTCGGCAGGAAAATTAAATTCATTGATTTTGCCACAAAGGAATCGTCCTTGGGGGAGGGCGTTGCTACTATCCGCGGCAATAACCAAGCCAATGACCAAGGAAGATGCATGAAGAAACTGATTGTCGGCGCCGTGTTTGTGTACTTGTTGATTTACGTGATTCCGCTGGGGCTCCGTCCGATTGCCCTGATTGACGAGGCACGCTACGGAGAGATTCCACGCGAAATGATTGCGGAAGGCGACTGGATTTCGCCGAGTCTGAACGGGTTGCGCTATTTTGAGAAACCGGTGCTGGGCTATTGGTTGAATGCGGCGTCGATGCAGCTTTTTGGACAGAATGGTTTTGCCATCCGCCTGCCGTCGGCGCTGGCGGTGGGAGGAACCGCCCTGCTGGTGTTTTTTCTGTTGCGCCGGGCCACGTTTTCTACGGGTATCGCGTTGCTGGGGGCGGCGATGCAGTTCACGTTTGCCGAGGTGTGTGTGGTGGGCGTGACCAGCGTGCTCGATAGTATGCTCACATTTTTTGTTACAGGCATGCTGACGTTTTTCTATTTTGCGTACCGCTCGGAATCGGTCGGTTGGCGGGTGCTGCATCTCTTGCTCTGTGGTGTTTTCGCCTGGCTTTCTTTCATGACGAAGGGGTTTTTGGCGTTTGCGGTGCCGGTGATTGCGGTGGTGCCGTTTCTGCTTTGGCAAAAGGACTGGAAGCGGCTGTTTACGATGCCGTGGATACCCCTGGCCACGGCCGTCCTGCTGATTTTGCCCTGGGCGTTGGCGATTCATCAGCGTGAACCCGATTTCTGGAACTATTTTTTCTGGGAAGAGCACATTAACCGCTTTGTTCCGGAATCGTTGATTCAGCCGTTGCACGAGAGTGCGTTCTGGAAGAATCTGCTCGGGGAGCAGGCGATCAATCGGCTGGTGGTGCGGGAAACGCAGCACGAGGAGGCGTTCTGGTTTTTCATACCGATCATGCTGGGCGGGGCGATTCCCTGGGTGTTTGCCTTGCCGGCGGCCTTTAAGGGACTTCGGGTCACCCGGAAGGGCGAGCCGTTGATTCGCTTTGCAGTGTGCTGGCTCGTGTTTCCCTTTTTGTTCTTTTCGGCTTCGAGTGGCAAGTTGGGCACCTATATCCTGCCCTGCTACCCGCCTTTGGCCATTCTGGGCGGCTGGGGGCTGTGCAAATACTTCGGATTAGGGGTACGCAAGGCCTTTAATGCGGGTGCGTGGATCATGTCGGGGCTTTTTGCGCTGGTGGCCGCCGGATTGCTGGTGAATCACCTTACGGGTTGGCCGGAGGTGGTGTATCAGCCGTCGGAATGGATGAAATTCGCGTTGCTTCTGGCGGGTTTGTGCTGGTTGGTGGGTTGCGCGGTGGCGGCGGCGCGTATGCCGGATTATCGCGCCAAGCTCGTGCTTTTCGCACTGACCCCGGCGCTCGTGCTGGGGTCCGCGCATGTGGCTCTGCCGGCACGCTTGGCGGTGACGGAAAGTGCGCAGGGGTTTCTGCGTCGGCACCGCGAACGGACCGAACCGGCCTTGGTGGCGGCCAACAAGTATGTGGCGCATTCGGCCTGTTTCTTTCTGGAGCGGAATGATGTCTATCTGTTCGACAGTCGCGGCGAGTTTGAATATGGACTGAGCTATCCAGATGCGGAGCACCGAATGCTGACGGTGGATAGCTTTGATACGATGCTGCGTGATCCGAACCGCGTCCAGCCGGTGATTCTCCTGCTGGACCACGAGCACTATCTGGACCGGGCGGAGTTTTTCAAGGCTCACGAACCGTCTTTCGTCGAGGTGGACGGTAAGTTGATGATTCTTCAGTACGATTGATGCGCGAATCATGAAAAGAAAACAGGTTCTATGGATGCTGCTGCTGGCGGCGCTGCTTTGGCGTGCAGCTTTTTTCTGCATCAGCGTGAACCGGGTGCATGTCTCGGGCGATGAGTGTATCATGGCGCTTCAGGCTCGGGGGATGACGCAGTCGGCGGAGGACCCGCTGTTTCAAACCAAGCAGCGTCCGCCGGGGGTGTTTGGACGCTTTCCCCTGCTTTTCATGGCGCAACCCTACCTTTTCCCGGTGGAATCTTACCTCAGCGCGCCTTTTATTCGGATGCTGCCGCCCACCGCGCTCGGATTGCGCCTGATTCCTTCTATTATGGGCCTGTTTTCCTGTCTTTTCGCTCTGCTGCTGCTGAGGCGCTGGGCGAATGAGGATGTGCGTGTGGACGGGACGCCTGCGGCGTGGCCCGCGGCGGCCTGGCTGGTGATTTTCCCTTCGGCCTATGTGTTGATGCTGCAATGCGTCTATATGTTGCCGAGTTATCCGGCGTTTATGTTGCTGGGATTGGCGGCGCTTTGGGCGGCGGAGCGGAATCGGGCGGAATCGGGATGGAATCCGGGGTGGGCGCTGCTGACCGGTCTGCTGGCGGGGCTGGCGGGGAGTTCCACGCTGCTGGCACTTCCGCTGGCGGGCGCGCTGGGCGTGATGACGGCGGTGGGGCGCAGTCCGCGCAAGGCGTTGGTCGGGTTGCCGTCTTTTGCGGTGGGGCTGGCGGTGGGTCTGGGTCCGTATTTTTTGGCGAAGGCGTGGTATCCGGGGGCTCACGCGGCGGTTTCGGCCACGGTTTCTTTCTCGGAGGCACTGGAGCGGCTCTGGAATCCGGCGTTGAACTTCACGCTGCCGGCGACGCTGGGGTTTACGGGTACGTTGATGCCGGATGCGGTGGAAATGGTGCGCGGGCTTCTTCCTGAGTCTCTGCTGCCCGCCGTGGCGGTGGGGTGGCTGGTCTTCATGGCGGTGGTTTCGGTGTGCTGCTTGGTGGCGTTTTTCCGCCGTGCGGTACGGGTCCGTTGGCCGGATATTTCGGGGTCGGACGTGGTGACCGGGCTAAGCTGGGTGTATGTGTTTCTTTTTGTGATGACCACACGCTTTGGGTCGCACGAGTTCCGCTATCTGCTCCCGGTGGCGCTATTTTTCCCGCTGGTGCTCGGCGGCGTACTGCGCGGAAGAACAAAGACCGCCCGTCGCGTGATGGGATTGGCGGTGGCGGTTCTCCTGCTGGTGAATATCACGACCTCCCTGGCGCTGGCACGCGCTTGGTTGAGCGACTCGTTCAACGGGTATTTCACGGATACGCGCCCGGCCATTGAAATCCTGCGCGAAAAGGGCATCCGTCACGCCTACAGCTCCTATTTTGATGCGTACACCATCAATTTTCTCACGGAAGAAGAGGTTGTGTGCGCGCAGCCCTTTAATGAACGGTTTTTGGGGTGGCCTTATCCGTATGCGGACCTGGTGGACCGTGCCACCAACGTGGCCTATGTGCTCGGACCAGGCCGGCGTTTTCAGTGGGTGGATTTTGAGCAAGATATGGAACGCGCCGGTCTGACGTATCAGGTGCAGACCTGCGGAATCTGTCGGGTCTACACGGATTTTCAGGGAGGTCCGGGTCGACTCGGGCGTGCTTTGTCGCCTGACTCGGTGCGCGTGAGTGTCAGTCATTATCCGGCGGATCAGGATTCGCTTTCCGATGGCATATTGACGCACCGGTGGCGTTCGCATCAGGCCCAGGAGGCGGGCATGTGGATTCAGTTGGACCTGCCGCGAACGGTCGAGCTGGAGCGCCTGCGCTTCTATTATAATGAATACCCGTTTGATTATGCCGATGCGCTGAACATTCTGACTCGCCGCAGCGATGGCGACTGGATGCCTGCGGCCACGAACGTGCCCATTGAGATGGCCGCGTTTGATGTGGTCAACGGGCATCCCGTGTACGGCTGGCAAGTGCAGGATGTCGCGCTGAATGGAGTTGAGACCGATGGCCTTCGCATCGAAATAGCCCGCCCGCAGGCCGGTCGCGATTGGACGATAGGGGAGATCGAGGCCTATGAGCGGCCCCGTTCGGCGGCCCCTTGATTGCGCTGCGGCACGGCCTTAAAACCCGCTGAAAACCGCCTTTTTTCGGTGAAAAAATCCCTGTATAACGCCTTGCCATACCCGGGAAGCTGTGCTACTTTGCCCCGCTCTAAATGTCCCGGAGGAGAAGTGCGTGGGCTGCTTTTCACAGATTGAATGGGACAAAACCAAGCCCGAATGTACAAGTAAGTTATATCATGGAAAAACAGAAAACCCAAAAAATGCACATGGACCTCAACCTCAACAACTTTGAGGGCGATTCACAGGCTGAAATGTCTGCCATGTACGAAAACACCTTGAAGGACTTCAAGGAAGGCTCGATTGTCGAAGGCAAAATTCTGGAGATTCGTCCGGACGCCGTATTGGTGGACATCGGCTACAAGTCGGAAGGGTTGATCCCTTCGGTAGAATTCAAAGACATCGAAAACCTCAGCGTGGGCGACACGGTGGAAGTCCTGCTAGTAAGCATGGAAGATGACGAAGGCATGGTCGTGCTCAGCAAAGAGCAGGCCGAGCAGCAGAAAAACTGGCAGCGAGTGCTCAGCGAATTTCAGGAAGGCACGATTATCGGCGGAACCATTACCGGCAAAGTGCGCGGTGGCCTGCTGGTGGATGTGGGCGTGGAAGCGTTTCTGCCCGGCTCTCAACTGGATGTGGTGCCCATCCGTAACGTGGATGACTACGTCGGCAAATCGCTCGAATTTAAAATTCTCAAGATCAACACGGAACGGCGCAATATCGTGCTGTCGCGTCGCGAACTGATGGAAGACCAGCGTCGCGAACAGAAGAAAGTCCTGTTGATGGAGATCAAGCCCGGCCAGATACGCAAGGGCATGGTCAAGAACATCACCGACTTCGGTGCCTTCATCGACCTCAACGGCATGGACGGCCTGCTGCATATCACCGATATGAGCTGGGGCCGAATCAACCATCCGACGGAAATGCTGTCCGTCGGCGAGGAACTCGAAGTGGTTATCCTGGATGTGAACCTCGAAAAAGAACGGATTTCCCTCGGCCTGAAACAGCGCTTGAAGAATCCGTGGGACGACATCGAAGTGCGCTACCCGATCGGCAGCCGCATTCGCGGAAAAGTCGTCAACATCATGCCCTATGGTGCGTTTGTTGAAATCGAAGAAGGCGTGGAAGGACTCGTCCACGTTTCGGAAATTTCCTGGACGAAGCGTATCGCCAAGGCATCGGATGTGATGAAGGTGGGCGACGTGGTCGAAGCCGTAGTGCTGAACATCAACGAAACCGAAAAGAAGATTTCGCTGGGTATGCGCCAGACCGAAGAGAACCCCTGGGATCTCGTGGCCGATCGCTACCCGATTGGCACCCGCATTACCGGCAAGGTCCGCAACTTCACCACCTACGGGGCGTTTGTGGAACTGCAGGAAGGCGTGGATGGCATGATTCACGTTTCCGATATGTCCTGGATACGCAAAATCAACCACCCGTCCGAAGTGCTGAACAAGGGCGACGAGGTCGAGTGCGTGGTGTTGGAAGTGGACCCGAACAATCAGCGCATCAGCCTCGGGCTGAAGCAGGCGCAGGATGATCCGTGGTCGAAAATTTCCGAACAGTTCAGCGTGGGTGCGCTGGTCAACGGCAAAGTCAGCAAGCTGACGTCGTTCGGCGCCTTTGTCGAGCTGGCGGAAGGCATTGACGGGCTGGTGCATATCAGCCAGATCAGCGAAGAGCGCGTCGAAAATGTGCGCGATGTGCTGAAACCGGGCCAGGAAGTGCAGGCGCGCGTGGTCAAGATTGACCCCGTGGAACGCCGCATCGGGCTCAGCATCAAGGCTGCCGCGCTTTCGGATGAGGAATTTGAAGTCAGCGAAGATATGCTGACCGGCCTCCAGCCGGGTGAAGACCTGGTGGACCTGGCAGGCGCCTTTGATCAGGCGTTTGGACAGAACACCGGCAAAGCACAGGAATGGCATCCGGGCCAGTAAACGTCTCGGAGCCGTTCAGGCGAATCAATAAAAAGGGGCATGCTTCGGCATGTCCCTTTTTTTCGTGAGCCCATTCCCACTCTTTTCCTTCTGAGAAGCTACGGGCCCTCCCGAATACGAGAAATCCATCTGACTCTTCCAAGACACAACAGCTTAGTCGCTGTTGTTGACTCGCAGGATGGCGGGCCAAAACCCGACAGTCTTCTAGTAATTCACCGGTTCGGCCTGCTCGAAGCCCCATGGCTGTGTGCGCGGGGTTTGGGTAGCACTTTGCCAGAGGTACCACTGGCCTTCGGTCGGAACGTAGACGGTGCGGTCAAATTTCCAATCGCCATCGTAGTCCGCAGGAACCGGCCAGGCCGCGTTCCATCCCCAATGATCGGTCGCACCCGTTTGTGTGGCCGAGAGCCAGGCGTACCATGCGCCGTTCTCTGGCCAATAGACGGCCACGTCGGTCAGACCGTCGCCATCGTAGTCGCCCGGAATCGGTTCGGCTTCCGCCCAGCCCCACGGCTGCGTGCGGGCGGTTTGCGTGGCGCTCTGCCAGATGTACCACAGCCCGTTCTCCGGCTCATAGACCGCGACATCACAAAGCCCATCACCATCGTAATCGCCCGGTACCGGGACGGCACCGCTCCAGCCCCACGGCTTCGTGCGGGCGGCCTGCGTGGCGCTTTGCCAGATGTACCAGAGGCCGCTCGCGGCATCGTACACGGCCACATCGGTAATGCCGTCGCCGTCATAATCTGCAGGCACGGGGATGACATTCTCAAAGCCCCACGCCTGCACCCTGGCGCTCTGCGAATCACTTTTCCAGATATACCAGGTGCCGTTGGTGGCGCAATAGACGGCCACGTCGAAGAGTCCGTCGCCATCGTAATCACCCGGCGTCGGCACACTCTCCGGCCAGCCCCAGGGCTGGACGCGCCCGGTGTTCAGACTGGATTGCAGGATGTGCCAGCAGCCGGTTTCCGGCTCGAAGACGGTGATGTCCGCCTTGGCGTCGCCATCGAAGTCGAGATACACCGCGCGATTCGCACGCTGGGTGACGATATACTGCCGCCCGGCGATCCAGACGATGCCCGTACGTTCGCGTCCGTCGTTGGCGCTGATCACGAGGGTCACGGTGCCGGTGCCCGTTCCGCCCGTGCCGGAGGTGACGGTGATCCACGAAGAGGTGTTCGCCACGCTCCAAGTGGTATTACTGTCTTCGGTCACCGGGATGTTCACGGTTCCACCTTCGCGCACGATGTTGGTGCGGCCCATTTCATTGCCGCGCGGCATCAGGGAGAGATTCGTGTCGCCATAGGTCAGCACATAGTTCTGCGGCACGGTGACGCCTCCAAAGACGCCGGAGCGCGAGGCAAAGGTGGCGAAGACATACGGAGTCACGCCATCCGGCGTGCCGGTGACGGTCAGGGTGCTGCCTGCGCCGAGGGTCAGGGTGTCGCGCACATGCACCACGTCGTTCGAGTCGTTGTCCACTTCGACGGTCCATCCGCCTTCCACGGTGAGCGAGCCTTCCACGGTCAGTGTGCCAATGCTGGCGCCCGGCGTGAGGTGGGCTCCGCTGCGGATATGCAGCAGGAACGCGCTCGAATCAATGCCGACCGAACCGCGCCCGCCGAAGGATTCGCCCTCCTGTACGTTCACCTGGCCTTCACTCTGCATGGAGCCCTGCACGAGGAGACGTCCCGACTCGACGTTGACAGCCCCCACTCGGTTACTGCCGGTGAGGATGACGGTGCCGTCGCCGGTGATGGTGAGCAGGCCGGTTCCAGTGAGGTTGTTGCTGACGATCAGCGTATCGTTGCTGTGCAGCGCGGCGAGACCGCCATTGCCGGTGAGCGAGATAGGAACCTCCACGACCATATCGTTGGTGGCCACGAGGCGTCCGCCATTGGTCAGGATGAGCCCGTTCGCACCCAGGGCGCCCGCGCGTCCGGTGAACAGACTCGGCCCGCGCAGTTCCAATTGATTGTCCACGCCCGCGAAGACGGTGTCGTCCATCAGCTCCACGTCGCCAAGTCCATCAAAGACCAGGTGGCCCGTGCCGTCCTGTATGGCGATGCCTCCGAAGAGAGCGATCACGGCGGGGAACATCGAGCCCTGCGCCAGGATGCGCGCACCGGGAACTGTTTCGATGGCGCTGTACACATGCAGGGTCACGCCGTCCTGCGCTGAGAGTGCCGGGATTTCGCCGGAGCGTACCGAGGCGTTGGTGAGCGTCAGCGTGGCGGCAGGATTGTTCAGCGTGACCATTCCGAGACCAGCGGCGCGAGTGCTGCGCACGGAGGGATTGGTATCGAGCTGCACGACAATATCCGCATCGTCCACGCGGAAGCCGGCATCGCTTTCGGTGCCGGGCGTCGCCCCGCCGGAGTTGAGCCAGTTCAACCCTTCGCTCCAATTGCTGTTGACCGACCCTTCCCACACGAAGGTGGGATCGAGGGTCAGGGCGTTGGTGCCGTAGTTCAGGGTGTGCGCAGAGAGACCGTTCACCTGCGCAAAGCGCCCGGTGATGGCCGCATAGGTGGCGAGCGTATAGGTGTTGGTGACGTCGATCGCGCCAAACAGGATGCTCACATCCAGCACGCTGTTGCTGCCGAGCGCTAGGATGTTTTCATTCAGGTCCAGTTCGTCGCATGCCGTGGCCACGATGCCGTACGACAGGGTACCGCCAATGACCAGCGAGGGCGTGCCCGGCGTATCATTCGTGATCGTCAGCGTGCCCGGGAAGACGGGCGCGGCATAATCACGCGGATAAAGCGAAGCGCCTTCGGCGATGCCAACCGCCCCGCCACCCGAAAGTGCCAAGTCGCCGCTGCCATAGAGTGCGCCGCCCGCAATGGTCATATCTCCGCCGAGGAGCGAAGCGACCGAGAGACCCAGTGTGCCCGCACCCGCCTTCTCCACATCCCCATCGGCCACGAGACCCGCCTCCAGGATAATCTGCGCCCCTGCCGAACAGGCCATGGCGTGATCCGCGCCAACGACCAGCGGCTGCTCGAAGCCCAGCGCGTTGGTCGAGATCATCAGGATGCTGTCGGCATTCGTAAGGAGCAATGAACCGCCCGCAAAATAGACGTAATCCGCCACATTGCTCTGCACAACAATACCGAGCGCTTCCCGGTCGCCATTGAGGTCTATCGTAAACTCGGTGCAGTTGGTCGTGTAGAAGCGTGCGTAATTCGTGGCATACGGCACCACCCCGCCGTACCAGTTGGCAGCATTCGCCCACTGATCATCGGCGGCACCGGTCCAGGTGAAGCCGTCAGGGGCAGGTGGAGCTGGCGGCGTATTGGAGGTCGTCACGCTTATTTCATTGCCGTAGCTCGTGCCCACTTCATTGATGGCATACGCGCGAAGATAATAGGTCGTGCTCTGACTCAGCCCGCGCGCCACGCTCGCATAGGCCCCCGTGCCTCTGCCGTCGCGGGTGAGGCTGCTTGCCGTGGTCGGCGTGCCAACCAGGTTCCAGCAGAGACCGCGCTGGGTGACCGGAGCGCCACCGTTAAACGTCACGTTGCCACCGCTGCCTGCCGTGGTCTGGCCTACCGACGAAGCCGGAAGCGTCGTCACGGTCGGCAGCACGGGATACACGTTGAAGGTGTTGGTCGCGTTGGCCGCCGCATTCCAGTTCGTGTCGCCCGCCTGCGAGGCAGCAATCACCACCACGCCGGTTGCCCGATAGGTCAGATTGGACTGATCCGACAAATCAGCCGTGCCGCTCGCCACCGTGAACGTGATCGGCAGGCCGCTGCCTGCCGTCGCCGAAAGCGCCAGAGTATTGGTGATCGCCTGATCGGCGATCGACGGGAAGTCGATCGTCTGATCGGCACGCACGCAAGAGACCATGGCCGTTGCCGTCGTCGCGCTGTACAGGTCATCGAGCGCCTTGGTGGCCACCACCGTCACCACCCCCGAACCCGAATTCACAGACAGGTAATAGCTATTCACAATCGCACCAGGGCCATCCTGCACCGCATAGGTGACCGCGCCGGTTCCAGAACCACCGCTTGCCGATAGCACGTTCGTGGTCAGATAGATCATGGCATTGGTCGGACTGAATAACAGGGCCGACTGATGTGTTTTATTGACCGTGATGGAATTGGTCACCTGCGGCGCGGCGTTCCAGTTGGTGTTGCCCGTCTGATCGGCTGTGATCAGAACGATGCCATCGGACTGATAGGTCAGATTCGTCAGATCGGTCAGGGTCGCATTTCCGCTCAATACCGCAAAGCTCACCGGCAGGCCGCTGGCAGACGTGCCCGAAAGCCCAGTGGTGTTCGTGCTGTCCTGTGGGCCGATGCCCGGGAAAGTAATCGTCTGGCTGGCCCTGCTGACCTCGAGCGTACCAGTGGTTCCGCCCTGATAGATGACATCGCTCACGATGCCAATCACCGTGTAGCTGCCGGTATTCGTCGGGGCTGCTGCGCCGCCGTCGTAGGTCAGATTTACCGTCAAGCCTGTGGGTGAGGTGACCGATCCGACCGATCGGGCCGATCCATCATACGTCTGGTTCAGGTTCGTCAGCGTCACCGTGGCCACGGCCTTGGCCACGGTGAAGGTCTGCGTGACGCTCGTGGCTCCGTACCAGTTGCTGTTGCCTGCCTGCGAGGCGCTGATGACCACCGTTCCATCGGTCTGATAGGTCAGATTGGACTGATCCGACAAATCGGCGGGGCCGCTCACCACGGCAAAGGCCACCGGCAACCCGCTGCCCGCCGATGCCGAAAGCACGGTGCCGTTCGTGGTCTCCTGTGCGCCGGGATTCGGGAAGGTGATGGCCTGCGAGGCCTTGTCCACGGTCAGCGTGATCACCATTGCCTGCGGCGAGTTGGTGGAATCAAAGGAAAGGATACTATTGGTCGCTGTATAGGTTCCCGCGTTGAGGTTGGTGACGTTGACGGCATTGGTCAGCACGGTCGCGCCATGAAGCGTCAGCGAACCGTCGGTTGGTGATGGAATCAGCCAGGCCGACGAAGAAATATTGGTGAAGGTGAATCTGCTCACGCCCACGTTAGTCATGCCGAATGACTGAGCCGGGGGATTGTTGCTCTGGAAGGTTGCGTTGAAGGTTAACGCATTCGTCGAAAGCGCAATGCCGCCACCCTGACCATAGCCGCATACGTTCAGGATGTACGGCGAATTGGTGCCATCGAAGGTGAAGGTGAACGAGGCGGTGTTGCTTTCACCCGCCTGCGGATCGAACAGCACCGCGAACGCCTGCGACGTTCCCGGTGCAATTTCAAAGTTGAAATCTGAAATCTGAAATGCCGCGGACGCCACGCCGTCCGTGGCTATGCCACTGATGGTCAGCAGGGCGTTGCCACTGTTGGTGAGGATGAAGGTGTTCGTGAGAACTTGGAGGCCGACGAGGGCCGCACCGAAGTCGGTCCCGTTGGTTGTTTCCACGGTGTTGCTGCTGATGATGGCCGCGCCGTTGGTTCCGAGGAGCGTCCATTGCGGACCGGTGGTGCTGAAGCGGTTGCTCACTGTTGGAGCGGCCAAGTAATTCATGTCGCCGACCTGATTGGCGGTGAGGCTCACCGCACCGATGCCGCTGAACGTCAGATTCGTTCCGCCGGCGAGAACCGCCGAACCGGATGCCACGGCGAAACTCACGCTCAGGCCTGAATCAGAGGTGGCCGAAAGCGCCAGGCGATTGGTCCAGAATTGATCGGAGATCGATGCAAAGGTGATCGTCTGGGGTGCCCGCCCGACCTCCAGCGTACCGGTGGTTCCGCCCTGATAGATGACATCGCTCACGATGCCAATCACCGT
>Ga0075120_10000865_pt1 | contig 24825 bp, 13 predicted proteins | sample AntAceMetag02UKL_FD_69792 | JGI IMG/M metagenome (GOLD analysis project Ga0075120, IMG submission 69792) | Saline lake microbial communities from Ace Lake, Antarctica - Antarctic Ace Lake Metagenome 02UKL | ecosystem: Environmental > Aquatic > Non-marine Saline and Alkaline > Saline | place...
GCCAGTCCGCCTGATATGGATAACGGTCAGTATTACGGGCTTCTGTGGGCGGAGGGTGTTAATATTACTAATACAAGATATACCGGTGAGGGTGGTGCTCCTGCCGGGCAATGCCGCAGTGAACGTGAACCGAATATTGCGTTGAACAATGACGGTGATTACCTGAATATCATGTACGTCCTCGATAAGAATGCAGGTTTCTCGCGAGAAGACGAAGGTGAATATACAAATAATCCGGTAATCTGGCACAGGGTGGAAAAGGATGAACTTATTGATCTGTTCGATGAAAATGCTGCCTGGGTAGAGAATTATCCAATTCATTTAGACTCCACTCAACACTGGGAAGATTCGCTTGATTGGGACTGGGAGGCGCATGGCGGATCGTTCTTCCTGGGAGAGAATGTAATCGATCAGGATCAAATAAATGAAATTCCCGAATCATTCAGCATCAAATCAGTCTATCCGAATCCGTTTAACAGCTCTCTCACTATCAGAGTATTCCTTCCGGAAGCCACACATCTGAAACTGAAAGTCTATAACATCCTGAGCCGGGAAGTAGCTGTTCTTTCAGATCAACAACAGACGGCAGGATACCGGAAGTTCAACTTCGATGGCAAAGAGTTACCAAGCGGAATCTACTTCATCTACGCCAAAGTGCCGGAGAAGATGGCTGTGGTTAGGAAAGTTGTGTTGTTAAGATAAAATTTTACGATATTGGATGTGTGATGAATCGTAAAGCCTTTCTCTGTTTTACAGTTCGCCCTGAATAGAGGAGATGAAGATGCGAAGTACATTTCTGTTGCATACTACTCTTTGTTCCATAGTTTTTGCGTGTTCAATTGTAGTAGCCCAGGATCATGAAAACATCGTACAGGTCGGAAGGATTTACAATAATTGGGATCGTGCCGAAGATATCTTCGTAGTCGGTGATTTGGCTTACGTTGCTACTGGGGTTTCCGGGCTGCAGATCGTGGATGTTTCCAATCCGGAAAATCCTGAGTTAATAGGCTATTTGGATTACATCAATGAAGCAGAAGGCGTATGTGTTTCAGGCGAATATGCTTACGTTGCAAATGGGTACGACGGTTTATACATCATTTCAGTTGCTGATCCTGAGAATCCTGAAGAAGTAGGACATTGTGATACTCCGGATATTGCTCGGAATCTCGCGGTCTCGGGTAACCACGCTTATGTAACGAGCAGGTATAGCGGTTTGTGCATCATTTCTATTGAAAATCCTGAACTTCCTATTGTTGTGGGAAACTATGATACGGGACTTGCTGCCATGGACGTTGTGGTTTCCGGAAACTATGCTTACGCTGTTGACCTTTTGCATGGTTTACGCGTGATTGACATTACCGATCCTGAACAACCTGAAGAAGTGGGATTCTATAATATTGAGAGGAATGCATTTGGTGTCACAGTTTCCGGCGACTTTGCTTATGTTGCTTTTAGTAGACGTGGTTTAAGCGTTATCTCCATTGCAGATCCTGAAAATCCTGAGGAGGTTGGATTCTGTTATACTGAGGGGGATGCTGAGGGCGTCGCGGTTTCCGGCGATTATGCTTTCGTAGCGGATAGAATTAGTGGTTTACGTGTCATTTCAGTTGCCAATCCTAGAGTTCCGGAAGAGGTGGGATACTATGATACACCCGGGAATGCCTATGGCGTCACGGTTTCCGGCGATTATACTTACGTAGCGGACTGGGATAGCGGTTTGCGCATCATCTCCGTAGCCGATCCTGAATCTCCGGAAGAGGTTGGATTCTATGATACAAATGGATGGGTCATGGACGTAACGGTTTCCGGCAACTTTGCTTACGTAGCCAACGGGGAAAACGGTTTGCATGTCATCTCAGTTGTCGAGCCTGATAATCTGGAAGAAGTGGGATCCTGTGAAACACCAGGGCGTGCCTGCGGCGTTATAGTTTCAGGTAACCATGCTTTTATAGCGGATATGGAAGGTGGTTTGCGTATTATCTCAGTTATTGATCCAGAAAATCCAGAAGAAGTGGGATTCTGTGATTCACTTGGTCACCCCTCAGGTTTAACAATTTCCGGCGACTATGCTTTAGTTGCAGCTGGTCGTGCTACGTATATCATCTCCATTGCCGACCCTGAGAATCCAGAAGAAGTGGGATATGTTCAAACAAATTATGCGGTGGACGTCACGGTATCTGGTGACTACGCATATATTGCTGAAGGGATTGATTTTCCATTTGTTCCAGGCGCACTTAATATTGTTGACATTGCTGATCCGAGCGCACCAGTAGAAGTGGGATTCTATGAATTTGAGGACCCAGCCTGGTGCGTCACGGTTTCCGAAGACTATGCTTACGTATCGATCGGCTTAGGTCAAGGTTATTATGACGGTTTGCGTGTCATCGATGTTTCCGATCCAGAAAATCCGGAAGAAGTGGGGAGCTGTGAAACAATGGGAGCAGCCAAAGGCGTCACGGTTTCTGGTATCTTTGCTTACGTAACGAACGGTGAAAGTGGTTTGAATGTCATCTCCATCGTTGATCCGGAGAATCCTTCAATAGTAGGATACTATGATTCGCCAGGTTATGGCAATGGAGTTCATGCAATGGATAATCTTATTTATCTCGCAGACGGCACAAACCTGGGAATATATCGCTTTACCGATCCTGATGAAGTTGCTGATCTGGTTATAACAATACCTGCTCAATTCAACCTGTCGTTGGCTTATCCCAATCCATTTAACGCTTCAACACGGTTGTCATACAGTTTGCCTGCACCATCGGATTTTTATCTACAAGTGTATAACATTAACGGGCAATTAATTACAACCCTTGTAAATTCCACACAACCAACTGGATATCATTCAATACTATGGAATGCTGAATCCGCATCAAGTGGTACTTACTTCATCCATGCCAGTGTACCGGGGAAGATGGCAGAAGTGAAGAAAGTAGTTTTAGTCAGATAAGAATTATCATATTCAAATAGATTATAGTATTTAACTACATATTCAATTTCAATTATACGTTACGAGATTAATCTGGAGGGGAAAAATGATTCGTAAAACATTAGCATCATTCGTTTTATCTCTATTATTAGTTGTATCCATCTCTTTCGGTAAAACTTTGCCGTCGCCTAAAATTCCATTTCCGGAAAAATTCATACCACCGGTTCTTGATCTCGATGTAGCCCAATTAGAAAATGCACCGGCTTTTGTCCCTCACGCTGGAGAACTAGACGAGGATACTGTCATAATTGGAACAACCTTGATTGATTTACAGCATTATGGCACTATCGGGAGGATGATTGGTTATTATCCTGATGAAATACAAATCCATAACGAAGATGACTGCGTGTCCGCAGCTTTTTTTGTCTTGACTAGACTGGTCGATTATCCTGAAGTAACTACACGTGTTAGATTTAACAGGGTAGGCATTACAGATGAAGGAGAATTTGTACAGGAATTTGGGGAATTCAGGAGTTATGTTGATGAGGGTGATGAGGCAGGTTTTCCTGTGTTGGCAATGGATTTATACGAAGGACTTGCGTATCCGGTATATAATAATTCCGCTGGAGGATATTCAGTGATTGCAACTGAATTATATAATTTATTTCCAGGTGTCTTTAGTGGAACACGAATTCCTCCTGATATGTACTATTATCCAAAAGCCGCCTTTGCCGAATATGCTAATACGCATTACGTCCATGTTGTCACACAACAGTATGATCCTGACAATGAAACTGATCCTGTAAATATATTATATTCTCGCATTGTACGTTCCTTTGATGGTTATTACGATTTCATACTGCCCGAAGAACAACTCCTTGTTTCAGATAACGGGATGAATCCTTCAGCCGATATTGACGTTTCCTATGACGGTTCGCTGGTAGCAATTGTTTCGACTATCAGCCGGAGCGATAATCATCCGAACGAAGAGACAAATCAATGGAACAATGACGTTTATTTATGGATCAGCGAAGATGGCGGTGAAACCTGGGATTTCGACAATCCGATCAACATTACAGAATTCATTATTCCAGACCCGGATCTGCTACCCGATACCACTGCGGCAAATACAGATACAATGCGAGTTTACAACAGTTTGAATGTTTATATCGATTACGATGACGTTATACACGTGGCATTCACCGCTTCCGGGTATTATCATTATTCGGACTCAGTTACTTACACATCTTACATCTACCATTGGGATAACGAAAACAATGAATTTACAGTGCTGGCAGATGGACAATTCTGGAATTATGCTGAGCCAGGAAGATGGCAGCATCAGGTGAAAGCACCGAACATGTATCATGATCCAGTAACAGGAATACTCTATTGTGTTTTTCAGCAATACGGCATGCCTGATGAATATACCATCAATGAGGATTCGACAATAACCGCCTGGGATGCTTCGGATGATAGTCTTGCAAACGGTGAAATAATGATAACTCTCAGCCCACCAAACGGCTGGCATGGTGAATGGTATGGAAGACTCTGGACAAAACCGGTTAATCTTACTAACTCCAGGGGCACAGAAGGCGGGCTTGTTGCAGGGGATTGCAGGAATGAAAGGGAACCAAGTATTGCGCTGAATAATGATGGTGATTATCTCAATGGCTATAACCTGAATATCTCTTACATTCTTGATCTCGATGCAGGCTCAGTTATGGCGGACGAAGGCGAGTTCACTAATAATCCTGTGATTTATTACAGAATAGCGAAGAGGGATTTGCTGGATTCGGTGTACGATTTAGCCGGTTGGGTCCCGAATTATCCGTTACACATTGATTCTGCAGGACACTGGGAAGATCCGTATCACTATGATTGGTATGGTTGGTATGATCCGTTTTTCAGAGACCATCGTTATGTTGAGGAGCATGATTTTTTGTCCCCGGTTGAATTCCAGCTTGAGCAGAATTACCCAAATCCCTTCAATTCTTCAACACAAATTGCATTCAGCCTGCAAAGAGCCGGCAAGATCAAATTGGCAGTATATGATATTCTCGGTCGTGAAGTTGCTGTTATTTTAAACCGGAAAATGAATTCGGGAAGACATACAGTCAACTTTGAATTGAAAAATAATGCAAATGGAATATACATCGCTGTCCTGTCGTCAGGAGATGTTACCAAAGCGATGAAAGTTGTATATTTGAAATAAATGAAATTGACAGGATTAACAAGATTTTTTTTGCGACCTTATGTTTTGCCTTTGCGACTTTGCGTGATAGTATTTATTATGTGATGAAATATTATTTCAAGAATAATTCATTAAAAAAGATCTGGTTATAATTTGAAAACAAGAATCTATATACTTCTTATCTCTATTATTTTAATAATGTTGTACATTGGGTGCGCTGCTCATACCAACCTCCAGCCTGTTGGTAAAGGAGAATGGCAGGGTAATGTCAGCTATGGTGGACCGATTATTAAGGTATTCGGTCTAAATATGCCCACACCGTGGCCCGTTTTGGGTTCGAGGTACGGACTGCGGGACGACCTTGATTTCGATGCAAACCTGCACATCCTTCCACTCCCCTACGGGATAACCGGTTTCGATCTTGGATCGACATGGTATCCAATAATCGGTGATGGGAGAACTCCGACTGTAGGGATTCAACCGAGAATAATGACTTTCATGAGTGTCAAAGAAGGAGTTGAAGAGAGGTTTCGTTTTGTTCCGATTCTCACCGGTTCCGCTGCCTGGCAGCACAGAAAGAACTCAGTTTACACCGGTATGAACCTGGTTATCCCGACTACTCGTCCTGACTACGATGAAGACGCATCATTTTACATGACTTCACCATTTGCCGGGTACAGGTGGGCACTTGGGAATCGTTTCAAGCTGTACACCGAAATCAAATGGCAAGGCGCAAATATCAGAAGTGATCAGCTTGCGGTTACATATACCGGTATCGCCGGTTATGGCGCTATTGCTCCCCTGATTGCACTTGAATGGAATTTTTAGGTGTTTCGATGAAAAAAACAATAAAACATTTCTCACGCAAAGGCGCAAAGGGGCAAAGATCGCCAAACAGATCCTTGATACTCTCATGTATTCTGCTGTCATGCTTCATATCGACGAGTTGTATGAAACTCGACAGTTTTCTATTTAATTCGGAAGAGCTTGATGAGTATTCACTTCCCGGTAACACCATTCCTGAATCATTGATCGAAGAGGTCATGCTTGACAGTGATGGAAACACCCTGCACGGTTTCTGGGTTGGTTCAAACGGCGACCGGTCAGGTTTGACCATCCTCTATTGTCACGGTAATAAACACAATATCGATCACTACTGGGACCGTGTCATGTTCCTCCATGATTTCGGTGTGAACCTGTTTATTTATGACTACCGTGGTTTCGGTAAATCGGATGGAGAATCGTCCGAAGATGGTCTATACTCCGATGGCACTGCCGCTCTCGATTATGTTCTCAGCCGCAATGAGGTTACGGCTGATTCGCTTATCGTTTATGGATTTTCATTAGGTAATGTTGTTTCGATATATCTAACTGCGGAGAAGATCGACCCCCTCTGTCTCTTTGCCGAAGCTCTATTTGCTGCTGCAACTTCTCTGACGCAAGGCTCCTCAATCATTGATGTCCCTCATCGCTGGTTGACTGAAGGCGAGTTCAATAACGCCGAGCGCATAAAAAATATCCATGTACCATTCATGATCTTTCACGGCGATGAAGATGATTTTGTCCGTTATCGTGACAATGGCAAGATCGTATATGAAAACGCCCCGGAACCGAAAAGACTGGTACTGATCCCCGGCGCGGGACATACAGATATCCCGCAGCGTTTGGGATTAACTGAATATTATGATACAATGAATGACTGGATTAGTTTTAGCATATCTCATTAATGCACCGTCTGAAAATAATGTAATTCGTTTTCTCTGCAAAACCTTCGTATCTTAACGCAAAATTTATGATAATCTTTCTTGTCTGCCGTGATGCCAAATAATCGAAAAGTACATTTATTCATCCCCTGTTTTGTTGACCAGATTTATCCTCAGACCGGTCTTGCAACGGTAAAGTTGCTCCGGATGGCAGGATGTAATATTATATATCCAAAGGAGCAGACCTGTTGCGGACAACCGGCATTCAATTCCGGATATCGGGAAACAGCAACGAATCTTGCTGAACGGTTTATTAAAATCTTCAATGATGCTGAATATATAGTTTCTCCATCTGCGAGTTGTGTTTCAATGATTAAAAACCACTATGCTGAACTTGACCTGCGTCCATTAGTGCGGCATGAGTACGATAATATCAAACACAGAATCTTCGAACTCAGCGAATTCTTGGTTGATGAATTGAAATGTACCGACTTCAATGCAACCTTTCCCCATCGCGTGGCATACCATACATCATGCCACGGTTATCGTGAGCTGGGAATCTATGATCAACCGGTTGAGCTGCTCAGAAAAGTTAAAGGAATTGATCTTGTAGAACCGGATGATCGTAAACAATGTTGCGGATTCGGCGGTACATTCTCAGTAAAATTTCCTGAATTATCTACAACCATCGGTGAAGACAAAGTCGAAGCGATCCAACAAACCGGCGCCGACGTGGTAACTTCCACGGACGATTCATGCCTGATGCACCTCCAAGGTCTATTCTCACGTAACAAGATTCCAATCCAGACCTTGCATTACGCCCGTATCATTGCCGGAGGTGAGGCGCTGATATGAGCAATCCCTCAAAAACAAATGATTTGAAAAAGAATATCAGGAACACTCTCAAGAACCGTCCTGATGGTGAGCTGCCGTATAAAAAAAATACTCGTAAAGCAGTATCTAAAAGAGACGAAAGAGCAGGTGAATGGCAGGATTTCAGCGAGAGACGGGCACACATTAGCTCTCGCCGCCGGGAAGATATTGAAGATCTTCATTCGTTGCATAAAACCCTGCGTGACAATTTAAAATCGCATGGTGTTATTATACATGATGCCGAAGACTCCGACTCCGCCTGCCGGCATGTTCTTGACATTTTACATAAACATAAAATAGACCGGCTGCTTAAATCAAAGACCATGCTCAGCGAGGAAATAGAACTCAATTCATTTCTTACGGAACACGGAGTTACCCCGGTAGAAACTGACCTTGGTGAGTATATCGTACAGCTTCGTGGTGAGACTCCAAGTCATATTACGATGCCCGCAATGCATCTTACCAGGGAAGATGTCGGTCGGCTTTTCGAGGAAAAACTTCATATTGATTATACTGATAATCCTGAAGAATTAACCGATATCGCCCGGAACGTGCTAAGGCAAGAATTTCTCGCAGCCGGGGCAGGTCTTTGCGGAGTTAATTTCGCAGTAGCTGAAACCGGTCATATTGCCACTGTAACAAATGAAGGCAATGGTCGAATGGTGACTACTCTTCCCAGGGTGGTGATTGCCTTGATGGGATGGGAAAGAGTAACGCGATCATTGGAGGATTTGTCACTGCTCTGGCAGATGCTGGCAAGGAGCGCCACCGGGCAGAAAGCAACTGTCTATCTGAACCTGATGCGAGGAGCTTCACCCGGCCCCTCTGGTCCTGACGAAGTACATATTATTATTGTTGATAATGGTCGAAAAGACATCTACGAAGATCTGGAAATGCGAGAGATGCTCAGGTGTATCCGATGCGGAGCCTGCCTGAATGTCTGTCCGGTTTATCAACAGGTTGGCGGTCATCCTTATGGCGGTGTTTATCCGGGTCCGATGGGAAAGGTGATATCACCATTGCTGTTGGGACTCGATAACGCTCCTGATCATCCCTTTGCCAGCACACTCTGCGGAGCATGTGAGGAAATTTGTCCTGTTTCGATACCACTGCCTGAATTGATGCTGCTATTACGTTCAAGGAAAATCAATTTACACCGGGGAATTGATTATGAAGCTCCAGCCTGGAAAACCTTTGAAAAGATGATGTCAAACGAAAAGAATTATAATAAGGCAACAAAAGCTGCCCGAAACATTCAGAGATACTGGATGTTTGGAAATCCACCTATTCCGGGATGGACAAGACAGAAGGACAATCCGGATATTGCCCCTGTACCATTCCGCGACCTGTTTGACAAGATCGAAGATGATCAAGAGCCTGATGATGAGTGAAAATAACCTCTATAATCAACTGGCAATAGAACTCGTGGAACTTCAAGCCGAAGTATTTAAAGTTGAGGAATCCCATGTATCGGATAGAATATTAAAACATCTTACAGATTCTGAAACCGAACACGTAGCTGTTAATAGTGATTCGTTACTCGATGAAATAGGGTTAGTAGATTTACTGAAAAAGAGTGGATTGAAAGTAACCATGCCTCTCTCCTCCACTCCTGATCCGGTATCAGCAAAAGCCTGGCAAAGTGATGTCGCTGATGCTTCCGTTGGGATCACCTCTGCGTTTGCCATTTCTGCGGAAACCGGTTCGGCTCTGCTTTTTTCCGGATATCCCGATTTACGTTCTGTCAGCCTTCTTCCTGAAGAACATATTATTATCATCAGGGAAAGTCAGATTGTAGCAGATGTTGAATCATTATTCAAATTATGGATTCAGAATGGGATAACAGATGAAAACGCTGTGATAATATCCGGACCAAGCAGGACCGCGGATATTGAAAAAGAACTGGTTCTGGGCGTTCATGGTCCATGTAAATTAACGGTATTTGTCATACGTGAATCATAGAAGAAGAGAATTGCTTATAAATGTTTGGTATTTTAACTCTCAGATTCGTGCTTTATCTGGCAGAAAATATTTGATACTTTTATTTAAGTGAACATGATTCATTCTGTCTAAAACTTATTCTCACGCAAAGGCGCAAAGACGCGAAGAAAACATCCTGTTAATCCTGTGCATCCCTGTAATTATTTCTATTTCCGGCTTGTCAGGTTAGCAAAATAGAAGGTACTAATATGGAAAGAGTACTGGTAACTGGTGGTGCTGGGTTCCTCGGCAGCCATTTAATTGACAAATTGATAAACAACGGCAGTGATATTATATGCCTGGATAATTTTTTTACCGGCAGTAAAGAGAATATAGAACACCTGGTGGATCATCCCAATTTTGAGCTGATTCGACATGATATAACCTTGCCTATATTACTCGAAGTTGATAAAATTTACAACATGGCTTGTCCAGCCTCTCCAATCCATTATCAGTATAATGCTGTCAAGACGATTAAAACTTCCGTTATAGGGATAATAAATATGCTTGGCATGGCAAAACGTGTCAAATCAAAAATCCTGCAGGCATCCACTTCGGAAGTTTACGGTGATCCGGTTGAGCATCCCCAGACAGAGGAATATTGGGGAAATGTAAATCCTATCGGTATTCGTTCATGTTATGACGAAGGAAAGCGCGCCGCTGAATGCCTGATGATGGATTACCACAGGATGAACCAGGTTGATATCAGAATTGCGAGAATATTTAACACTTATGGTCCTCGGATGGCTTTAAACGACGGCAGGGTAGTCTCCAACTTTATTATCCAGGCATTAAGAGACAATGATTTGACTGTCTATGGCGACGGCAACCAGACGAGAAGTTTCTGTTATGTCGATGACCTTATAGAGGGACTTGTTCTGTTGATGGATCATCCCACAGAAATTAGACCGGTTAATCTTGGAAATGATGAAGAATTCACAATACTTGAACTTGCGGAAACGATACGTGATCTGGTCGGAACAAAAATATCTATATGTTATGAACCTTTACCATCTGATGATCCAACCCAGCGCCGCCCGGTTATTACCAGGGCTGGAACAGAATTAGGCTGGGCTCCATCCACCAATTTGCGGCAGGGATTGGAGAAGACAATAAAATATTTTGAAGAGAAGTTGTCCAAGGCATGATTCAATAATACCAATTATAATAATCCTCGAAAATAATGTCCCAACTATCATTCCCGCGAAGGCGGTAATCCATGTTAATTTGGAACATACGTGATTTTCAAAGTAATAATACATTGAAGCAACAGTATATTTTCTGTATTCCTGTCTCATGTAAATGACACCAACGACAACACTGCGAAATTTGTGCAGGTATATTTTATCAAAAAAAAAACCCGGCTAATTTGCCGGGTATATGATAAGTAATGAGGATTTGTCAGAAATTATATTCACGTTCGAAATCATCCATTGCCAAGCTAACCTTGCCGCGAAAATGTACATCGTATCCACTGAAATCAATTTCTACTCGCTTTATTCCTTCTACCCAAATGGTCGCTTCTCCGGATGAATTTGCCCGCATATTCAGGTTGATAACCACGTCTAAATCGATCTCGTCATTCAGGTCATTGATCTGGGTAACCCCTTCAATCCGGTGTTGCCCTGCGAGGAGTCCGGGTTCTGCTGATAGATTCTCAAATTTCGCATTCCAGACATTAAACATTCCCGCAGCGCCGGAGAAGTTGCCAACACCGCCTGAGCCACGGAATAATACCCTGGTATCTATATATGAAGCTTCTCCCTCAAGGACAGTAATGTTTCTGCCATTTTCAGCATAGATAACCGAGAAGGAGTCACCAAATGCCGCGTAGGTTCCAACACTGAGGCTATCCAGGTTAAATCTGAAATACTCGCCTTTCACAGGTTTTATTTCATCAGGCGCCGTGATACTATGATCAAATCTTATAAATTCATCAGATGCATCAGCAGAGGTTCTCTGATACCAGCCGGGTAACACAGCAGATTCCTGCCAGCCGTCGGGTAAGAATTCATCAAAATCAATTGATCGTTCAGTACCCCCAAGATAGGAAACAGTAATTTTGTGAGCTTCCCGAAAACGATCCATCATATCGAGAAAGGAAATGAAATAATCACCATCATCAGCAAAGTCTTTTAATGAAAATAAGTCTGCCGGATCAAAATTATCCTTTTCTTCACAGCCCTGAAAGACTATTATTCCAAAAACAAACCCAATAATCAAGCAAATTTTTAATAACCGTGCCTGACTCATGTCTTTCCCCTTGTATAAACTCAAATGTTTTGCATAATATAGAATTTTACTCCAAGATAAAGCAAGCAGTCAAATATGACTTTCTCACATAAATCCATCCAGCGCTTTCATTATTGATCTCGAATTTTTATACTCTGAGTGCGCATTGAAGAGTTTTGGATATGCTGTGGAATTGTTCATCGCACTCTGTTTCTTAAGCCTGAAGAAGAAATGGAAAGAGCAATAACAGCGTTATCAACAAATATGGCATCTTTTTTATGAAAACAGTTTTCTTTTCCGTTCAGGGCTTGACCTGCCCTGATACTTTTTGTAAGTTTTTACTATGAAGAAAAGTTATCAAATAATATTATTAACTGTATTTATCATCATCCTTGCAGCATCTACGTATGCGAAAGGCAGGTTTTCCGATTTCAATGTAGGGCTGAACGGCAGTTATCCCTATTTGACCTGGCGAATGAGCAGCGAAGACAGCGTCACAGGTTATGTTATTCAACGATCTGCTAACGCATTGAATTATTATGACGTCGCATCATTCAATGAGCTTGAAGGTGCAGGGAAAACGTATCGTTATACAGACACCAACGTCTTTAAACAGAGCACCAGATCTTTTTATTACAGAATCCGTGTTCTCCAGTCGGATGGAAACCATTGGCACAGTGAAGTACAAAATATCCAAGTCTCGCAAAACGGTCTCCGTCAAACATGGGGAAGTATCAAAGCCCTGTTCCGTTAATAGGATTGAGTAAAATATAAAGAAATGTACACCGCCGTCCGGCGGTTTTTTCATGTAGAAAATTCATTACATATTCACGGGATATAAGGATAAGAAAATCAATTAAGAATTAGAAATTATTCTATTCTCTAAGGTTAATCTGACAACTATTGTTTTGCGTTCTTTGTTCCTTTGCGTGAAACAAAAGAGGAATAATTCTTTATGAATCCTGTAATCATCATAGCAGGAGCTACCGCATCCGGAAAAACCTCTGTCGCAGTGGAGCTGGCAAAATTAATCAATGCAGAAATTATCTCTGCCGACAGCCGCCAGGTTTACCGTTACCTCGATATTGGCACAGCAAAGCCGACCAATGCTGAACGGGAGGGAATCAGGCATCACGGCTTCGATATAGTCGATCCTGATGAACATTACAGCGCGGGAAAATTCGCCAACGATGCAAGAGAATGGATCAAGGAGATTTCCTCGAGAGGTAAAAATGTAATCATCGCAGGTGGAAGCGGGTTGTACCTCAAGGCATTGATCGATGGCTTTTTCGGAGATGATATCAAAGATCCTGATATCCGCTCCAAGCTGGAGAAACGTTCTGAAAAAGATGGTCTTGCAGCACTTCATGAAGAGTTGAAATCTCTCGATCCGGTATGTGCTGATAAAACAATGCCAAATGACAGGCACCGCATTCTTAGAGCACTCGAGGTTATTCATGCTTCCGGGATTCCGTTCAGTGAAGTACATAAAAGGAAAGGAAATCCGTCGCAATTCTCGTCAATCTGGTTTGGTTTGAAATGGGACAGGAAGGAACTCTACAAAAGAATAGACCGCCGGGTCGAAGAAATGTTCGACAATGGACTGATTGAGGAGGTAAAATCGCTGCTCGACCGGGGTTGGAGAAATAAAAATGCGTTGAAGAGTCCGGGATATGAGGAAATAATCCCGTTTCTTGATAGTGCAGATATGAATCCCGAAACAACAAAATCAATTATCAAACAGAACACCCGACATTTTGCCAAAAGGCAGCTTACCTGGTTCGGACGCAATGAAAGAATTACATGGCTGATGGCTAATAATTCAACCCCTGATGCAATCGCAAAGCAAATCTTGACTTATATTATTAATGTCAGTAATGCCGGTTTCAAGCAGTACACTTTCAGGTAAAGCGAGCATAAACTAATTGACTACAAGGTCTGATCTCGGATTCGGCTCCAAGCAAATTAATTAAATCCATTAACATTGTACTTACGAACGACTAATAACCATAATAATCTCTACCTCTTAAAGCCAGTAGAGTACTTGAAATACTCAGACTTGTGTATTAAATTAAATGATGAGGAATTACATTTTGAGAAACTTCACACAAAGATATGCCCCCTGTACTCCAAGATTTTAACACATGCACTGAAAATTCCTTTACTTAAGTTTTTAATTATTCAGGAAATTGAATTTCTTTTACCGTAGCGTATATATCACTATGCAAATTCATTTTTCGTAGAGTATTCAGGCTTTCTAAATACAATTAATTTTACAAGGAGTAAGTACATGTTAAGAAAGACATTAATTTTGGCTTCATGTTTGCTGATCCTGGTATCATCCGGATTTGCTTTTGATTATGAAGCTCTTATGGAAGCGAAGCGAATCGAGGGAACCGGAGTGCAATTAACAGACGCTCAGAAGACTCTCATTGAAGAGGATGCTGTAAGGAATACGATACCTTACAATGAACTTGACCGAACAGGTGGACCTGATGACCTCGGTATGATGTTTATTGACAGCAATGAGGAAGGTGGTCCGGAATATGAATGGATTGATATTACCGACACCGGCACTCTGATGACAGGCATTGGTGACGATACCGTCACTGGTCCGTATGATTTTGGCTTCGATTTCCCATTTTATGGTGTGCTCGAAGACGATTTCTGGTTTCAGTCGAACGGAATGGTTACCTTTTTCAGTACTTATTGTACTTATGGAAATGGTAATTTACCACATACTGCCTGGGGTGCCACGATCTTCTGGTTCTGGGATGATATGCATCCTCGTGACGGAGCTGTTTATTACGATACTATAGAAATAGACGAGCGCGAGGCATTGGTAATCAGTATGACTGATTACGCTCAATTCGGCGCTAATGGAACTTTCGATTGTGAAATTATTATGTTTGATGATGGTGATATTATATTAATGTATGACAATATCACAGACGATTTCCGTAACAATTCCCAAACAATCGGTATTCAAAACCATGATCATGACGTAGCGTTAGCCTATCTTGTCAATGGTGATCCGGACGCGCCAGAAAACGAATTAGCAGTACTCTTTTACGCTGCTGATGCAGACGCAAGTGTTGCCGGAGTTGTCACTGATTCGGAAACCGGTGATCCTGTTGAAGGCGCTATAGTAACGTTCGGTATATATGAAGAAACTACTGATGGCGACGGCGTTTATTCAGTTGACGAAGTTTACAGTGGAATTTACACTTTTAGCATCGAAATGGAAGGATACTTTGAGTTCGAGGAGGAAGGTGTAGAAATTGAGACCGGAGAAAACGAGTTTAACTTCGAGATCGATATCCTTTCCGGCGATTTGACTGGAAATGTCATAGATGAGAATACCGAGGAAGTATTAGTAGGCGTAGATATTGTCGTGATTGATGAGTTGGGTGAAACTGTTCGGGAACTTCAAACTGATGATCTTGGTAATTATATAACCCTGGCATTGCACAGTGGTGAAACTTTCGGAGTTGTCGCCAGTCTTGCCGGTTACGCTCCTTCCGATACAGAGAATGTTACAATCAGTCATTCACGTGAGAATGTGCGGGATTTTGAGCTCACACCCATTTTCGAGCGCACTATTGAACAACTCCAGACTACACAGGACCCTGAAACCTGGGTCTTGACGACCGGTATTGTTATCCAGGGAACTAATGTAACCGACACAGCACACACAAATATATACATTCAGGACGATTCCGACTGGGGTATCCAGATATGGGCTGATGCACCTTGGGCTGAGGACACTGAAATCATGCGCGGCGATTCAGTCGAAGTTGTCGGGTATCTTTTGGATGTTGACGATATTACCCGGATCACAAATTTCGAGATCGAGGTTTTCAGTCACGACAATGCATTGCCTGAACCACTGGTGGAGCCAACCGGTGACATGAGCACAAACGGTCAACGTGAAGGGACTTGGGGACAGGTGAGTGGACAGATTAACCGTGATCCTGGAGATGATACCTATACTCTGATTGTTGACGATGGCTCCGGTCAATGCAATGTCCAGATAGTGGGAACAGCAAACCTTGATTTATCCGCTTTTTCTATGGATGATTGGGGAACCTTTACCGGTATAATCAGTCTTTCACGCCAGGGACTGCGAATTATCCCGAATGACCAAGCGGATATTGAAAGAATCAACATCGACGCACCATCTGATTTGACTTCTGCTCAGGAGGTGATTCCAGGCGATCCGCTTCAACTTGAGGTAACGCTTTCATGGGCACATGATCATCTTGATGATTGGATTCGTTTCAAGATTTACCGTGACGGCGAGCATCTCGGCAATACCCAGCAAAACACGTGGAATGAGAAAATTGAAGATCCCGATCCCGGTGAATATGCATCTTATACATATGTATATACAGTAACCGCTGTTTACGATGAAGGTGAAACACCTGAATCAAACGAGGTTGAGGTAATCTGGGACATAACCTCAGTAAGTGACAGTGAATTCTCAGGCGTCCCGATTGACTGGGCTTTGGAGGCGGTATATCCAAATCCGTTCAACCCGACAGTGAGTATTGTGATAGCGGTTCCGCAAATCGCAGAAGTTCAGGCTGAAATTATAAACGTTCTTGGACAACGTGTTGCTGTTCTCCAGCAGGGGAGCCTTACGCCTGGATATCATCGCCTGAACTGGAATGCGACCAACCACCCGGCTGGATTGTATTTCCTCAGAGTATCCTCAAATAGCGGATTCTCCAACATACGTAAGTTGATGTATATTAAATAATAAAAATTAAGCTTTCCATTTTTACATTATAAGGCGCCGGTATTTCATTGCCGGCGCTTTTTTTACTCTAAATTTAAACATTTTTTCAGTGTAGATATTTACAGATTGGTGTTGTATATCCGATACCTTGTTATTATTTTTAAAGGATCAAAACTTTATTGACTGGACATATATACGGGTTTAAGTGATGCTTTTAGATATTTTTCACATTTATTTTAATTAGAACGGGAGGAAAACATGAAGAATCTAAATTGGATTCTTTCGCTTTTTTTAATGGTTTTCTTTGTATCAACGGCATTTACATCTGAGATGAGTCCTGAAAAAGCGAAGTATTATCAAGCTGTTGAAAGCGCAAAAGCTGCTTTTGAGAGTGGACGAGTAATTAGTGATAGTCAAAGGCAATTACTCAAAGCCGAAGGACTAATCCGAGATCCATCGCAGGGCACCTATGATGAACTTGACAGGTCTGGAGGACCTGATGATTTCGGATACTCCTTTATCGACAGTGACGAAGAGAACGGACCTGAATATGATTGGGTTGATATCAGCGATACCGGAACAGATTGTGGTGTAAATAATGATGATCACAATGTTGGACCATTTGATATTGACTTTGATTTCCCATTTTACGGTGATATTTATGATCAATTCTGGGTTTGCTCAAATGGCTGGATTAGCCTGGCAACCGGACAGGGACAAGCATATTCAAATCTAGCTATCCCAAGCACTGCTGCTCCTAATTATATGATAGCTCCTTTCTGGGATGATCTTTATCCTCCGGGAGGTGGCGAAGTGTACTATGAAGGCGATGAAACTCAAATGGTCATCCAATATGATGATTGTCGACATATTAGTTTCAACGATAGTGTTATCACCTGCCAGGTTATACTATATCCCAATGGTGAAATTATCTTGCAATATGAAGAGCTTACGATCCCTGATAATAGTAATACTATAGGTATTGAAAATAGTAGTGGCACAATAGGGCTTAGTATTAATTATAATCAGGGCAATTATCCATTTGAGGAATTAGCGATTCGAATATTTCTTCCTGATCCGGATGCAAGTGTTTCCGGTACTGTTACAGATGCTGTAACCGGGGCTGCCATTGCAGGCGCTAATGTCAGAATCAGTCAATGGACTGATGTAACTGATGGTAATGGTAATTATTCCATTGATGAAACATATTCAGGACTTGATCTTGATGTAGGTGTTTCCGTAGATGGATATTTTCTATTCCTTGACCAGGTTCTATTAGACGAAGGAGAAAATACGTACGATGTAGAGATGGACCCATTACCTCCACCCCAGGATGAAACCTATGAAGAAGATTTCGAGGATGATCGCGGTTTCTTCATGACAGCCGGTTCCGCAAGATTATGGGAGTGGGGCGAACCATCGCTTCAACCCGGTGACGCCCATTCCGGTGACTTTGCCTGGGCAACAAATATTGGTGGTAACTATGGTTTAACCGACAGGGACACATTATTTACAGCCACAACCTGGGATATCAGCACGCCTGATGCTTTTGTTGGATACTGGCACTGGTATTATATACTGGATATAAATGACGGTTACAATTTCTGGATATCCATAGATGATCGTGATACCTGGGATCTGCTCGAACCGGTTGATGATTATACAGACGAAAATGGTAACATAGACAACGGAAACCAACCTTGCTTTAACGGCACAACAGGTGATTCTCAGTGGGTTTATATTGGTTATGACCTGTCTGAATATGAGGGTGAAACCGCGTGGTTCATGTTCAATTTTACATCCAACGCTCGAACCAGTTATGCCGGCGTGACTTTCGATGATTTTACCGTATATCTCGATCCTTCCGACGCCTCGGTATCCGGGACGGTTATTGATTCAGAGACAGAGGATCCATTGGATAGCGTGATCGTCCATTTCGACAATATAGATAACATCCTTGATTTTGATGCAATGACCGACACATCAGGGAACTATTCAATTGAAGATATTCATTCCGGCAACTATACAATTACAATTGAACATGAAGGTTATTTTGAATATCTGATGGAAGATACGGTCATAGAGGCGGGTGACAATACTATTGATCTCGAGATAGATATTCTCAGTGGTCCATTGACAGGAGTCATTGCAGATGAGATGACCGAAGAATTGCTTATCGGCGCTACCATACAATGTTTTGATCCGGCAAACATGGATGAAGTTTATCGTGAAGTCCAGACCAACGAGCTTGGTGAATACACTGCGCTTGCCCTGCATGATGGTGTCAGGTATTTAGTTGTTGCTTCAGCAAACGGATATGCGAATTCCGATACGGCAACTGTCACAATTCGCTATAATCGTGAGAATGTCCGTGACTTCGAATTGACGCCTATATTCACTCGTGATAACGAGTATTTGCAGACTCAACAGGATACTGAAACCTGGGTTTTGACAAGCGGCATAGTCACCCAGGGCACGAATGTGACAGACACAGCACATACTAACATCTACATTCAGGACGATTCCGATTGGGGTATCCAGGTCTGGGATGATGCTCCCTGGAATGCCGAGGCTGAAATCGTGCGCGGTGATTCAGTCGAAATTGTCGGGTATTTAATAGAAGTGGATGATATTACCCGGATTACAAATTTCGAGATCGAGGTTATCAGCAGCGATCATCAGTTACCTGAACCATTGGTGGAGCCTACCGGTGACATGAGTACAAACGGTCAACGTGAAGGAACCTGGGCACAGGTCAATGGACAGATTAACCGTGATCCGGGAGATGGTACTTATACACTAGTAGTGAATGATGGCTCCGGTCAATGCGAAGTCCAGATATCAGGGACAGCTAACCTTGACCTTTCCGCTTTCTCAGCAAATGATTGGGGAACCTTCACCGGTGTAATCAGTCTGTCACGCCAGGGGCTGCGACTCATCCCGAACGATCAGGCTGATATTGAACGGATTAACATAAACGCTCCCTCTGATTTGACTTCTGAGCAGGAGGTGGTTCCCGGCGATCCGCTTCAACTTGATGTAACACTTTCGTGGGCACATGATCACCTTGATGATTTTATCAGGTTCAAGATCTACCGTGATGATGAACATATCGGTAACACCCAGCAAAACTCCTGGAATGAGAAAATTGAAGATCCCAATCCCGGTGAATTTGCTTCTTACACCTACGTATATGCTGTTACAGCAATTTACGATGAGGGTGAAACACCTGAATCAAATGAAGTTGAGGTTATATGGGATATTACCTTAGTTCATGAACGTCCATATTCCGGAATCCCGACTGAATGGGCTCTGGAAGCGGTATATCCAAATCCATTCAACCCGACACTTCATGTAATTTTGGGTGTCCCGCAGACCTCAAACGTGACTGCCGAGATAATCGATATCCTTGGGCGGAGGGTAAATGTCCTGCATAACGGAGAATTGGGCGCTGCTTATCATCGTTTTGGATGGAATGCTACAGGTAATCCAACCGGTCTTTATTTCTTGAAAATTACAACCAACGCCGGATTTGCCGAAGTGCGAAAGCTAATGTTTATAAAATAGTAGTACTTGAAATAACAACTAATTTTAAGTGTACTCATAGCGCCGGTCACAGGTTGACCGGCGTTTTTTCATTCCTGGAGTGTTCCTGGTTTTTCTCTAACCACAGAGAGCACAAAGCAGCCGCAAAGATCACAAAGAACTTCTTAGTGTCCTTCGCGAATTCTCCGTTTGCTTCGTGGTTTTTCTTTTTATCTCAAAAACTCCTGGATTTTTTTGGTTTTCAAGGTTGTTTAATTATATATTATTAATATGATGATTATTGCATTACTTATTTCATGGTGCAACCTATTGTTTTCAATGTTTGAGGATTAGGGATATGTTGAAAAATTGTTTCGCACTGACAATTTGCTGTTTATTAATAATGACGTCAACGGGATTCTGCTCTGACGATTATATCGATAAGAATCATTATTACTTGCAGATAGATAAAGCAAAATATGCTTTCGAAAACGGATTGCCCATAAGTATCGCTCAAGAAGAGCTTTTAATCGCTGAGGGTATTATTCCGGGCACTGTTAAGAGATCACATAATGAGTTAGACCGGATGGGAGGTCCTGATGCATTCGGTTACAGCTACATTGACAGTAACGAAGATGGCGGTCCGGAGTACGATTGGAATGATATTTCAGACACAGGTGATGATTGCAATATAACCGGTGATGACCAGTCGCGAGGATCGTTCAACCTTGATTTTAATTTCCCTTTTTATGGAAGAGTCTATGACCGGTTCTGGGTGTGCTCTAATGGATTTATTGCCCTTTCATCGGGACAGGGGACCAGTTTTACAAATCAGATTATTCCCAATGCTCCCACACCCAATTACCTGATTGCACCTTTCTGGGATGACCTGGATCCCTCTGATGGCGGTGAGATATACTATGAAGGTGATGAAACTCATATGACCATTCAATATCACCAGGTTGCTCGACATACCGGTCCAGGAACAATCACTATGCAGGTAATCCTTTATCCCACCGGGCATATAAAGTTCCAGTATCAAGAAATAACTATGACTGTGACTTCCAATACAATCGGGATAGAAAATCACCAGGGTAATGTGGGACTACGAATCAATTACAACGCCAATAATTATCCCTCGGATGAACTGGCAATTTCTATCTACCTCCCACTTCCAGATGCAAATGTATCCGGTACTGTTATTGACTCGGAAACTGAGGATGAAATAGAAGGCGCTATAGTCGGGATGGTAGGCGCTGATCCTGATACGACTGATGAAGACGGCAATTATTTTATTGACGAGGTACGTTCCGGTGAAGATGTGATAGTGACTATTCACAAAGAACATTATTACGTTTATACTGAGTTTATTGATATTGATCCCGGCGATAATGCTTATGATTTTGAAATCACTCCAATGGCGACTCTTAGTGGAATAATCTATGATTCCGAGACTGAAGATCCTGTTGATGGCGCAATACTTACCTGGGGAGTCGATGTTGATACATCTGATGAAGAAGGTAATTACTCATTGATCGATTTGAATACCGGGATCAACATACTGAGGATTGTTGCTGAAGATTATTTCGATTATTCAGATTCAACATTTGAGGTTGTGGATGGTGACAATGAGGCTGATATCGGCATAGATTTTCTCTCTGCCGACCTGACCGGTACTGTAATTGATGAACTCACAGAGGACGTCCTCGAAGGAGCTAACGTTGAATGCATCAATTCAGAAACAGGTGAAACTCACAGGGTGGTTCAGACTAATGAATTGGGTGAATATATTGCCCCCGCTTTACATAGCGACGTCACCTACAGGCTAATCGCAAGCTTGACAGGATATGCACCATCAGATACTGCTGAGGTATTAATCAGTTTTGAACGTGAGAACACTGAGGATTTTGAACTGACTCCCGTTTTCGAACGCACCATTGAACAAATCCAGAACGAACAGGAAGAGGAAACCTGGGTTCAAACAACAGGTATAGTTATCCAGGGAACGAATTCCGTCGATACTGCGCATACCAACATTTACATCCAGGATGATTCGGGCTGGGGTATTCAGCTCTGGGATGATGATCCCTGGGATCCTGAACAAAATATCAACCGTGGCGATGAACTGGTAGTTATCGGTTATTACGTTGAATCTGGTGATATTGCGCAACTTATAAATTTCAATCATGAAATTATCAATGTCGATATTCCTTTACCTGACCCACTTGCCGATTCTACCGGGATCATGAGTACTATGGATGAGCGAGAAGGAACCTGGGCACAGATCAAGGGACTGATCAACCGTGATCCTCCGGGAGAGGGAACATACACTCTTGTTGTTGATGACGGTTCAGGGCAATGCGAAGTCAGGATAAGTGGTGAAGCCAACCTCGATCTTTCAGGTTTCGTGGCAGACGACTGGGGAGTATTTACCGGCGTCATCAGCCTTTCACGCCAGGGATTACGGATAATACCAAATCATCAAGATGACATAGATAGGATTGCTCTTAACGCCCCAACGGATTTGTATGCAACTACCGAGTTAATAGAAGGTGATACTTTACAACTTGAAGTCACCTTGAACTGGTCACATGAGAATCTTGATGATTTTATTAGATTTAAGATATATCGTGACGATGAACATGTGGGTAATTCTGAGCAACCTACATGGACAGAATACATTACTGAGCCAGACCCAGGCGAATACTCACCTTACACTTGGTTTTATATCGTCACAGCAGTTTATGATGAAGGCGAAACCGAGGAATCAAATGAGGTTGAAGTAATTTGGCCTTATGATTCTGTTAAAGATATCCCGTGGTCTGGTGTTCCGACTGAATGGGCGCTTGAAGCAATATATCCAAATCCGTTCAACCCCATGGTGAGCATTGTGGTCGCGGTTCCTCACATCGAAGAAGTCCAAACCGATATCATAAACATTCTTGGTCAACATGTCGCGATTCTCCAGCAGGGCAGCCTTACGCCTGGATACCATCGGCTTAACTGGAATGCAACCAACCATCCGGCTGGGTTGTATTTCCTCAGGGTATCCTCCAATTACGGATTCTCTGATATACGTAAGTTGATGTATATCAAATAAAAACATTAAGTTTTTCATGTTTTCGACATTTGAGCACCAGTATTTTGTGTCGGCGCTCTTGTGTTCTATCTGACTATTTCCAATGGAGAAATTTTCAGCTTGGTATTGTATATCAAGAACCATGATACTATTTTTATATGATAGGAAATTTCGGTTCTGAACATACTTATTGGGATACATGATGCTTTGAGATTTATTTCACATTAATTTTAATTTTGATCGGGAGGAAAACATGAAGAATCTGTATTGGATTCTTTCTCTTTTTTTAGCAGTAATGTTAGTATCAACTGGTTTTGCATCTGAGATGAGTCCTGAAAAAGCGAAGTATTATCAAGCTGTTGAAAATGCAAAAGCCGCTTTTGAGAGCGGACAAGTAATTAACGACAGCCAGAGGCAACTACTCAAAGCTGAAGGATTAATCCGTGATCCATCACAGGGCACCTATGGTGAACTTGACAGAACGGGCGGTCCTGACGATTATGGCTATTATTTTATTGACAGCGAAGAGGATGGCGGTCCCATCTATGAGTGGGTTGACATCAGCGAAACCGGTACGGAGATATTGGGCTTGAGCGATGACATTGTCGTCGGACCATATAATGTAGGATTTACATTCCCATATTATGACAATGAATATACCCAGTTCCGCTTTGATTCTAATGGTCATATCAGTTTTAATGATCAAAGATATGATTATTCAAATGAAACTATCCCGTCTGCAGGTACTCCAAACAACTGTATCTTCTATTTCTGGGACGACATGAATCCTGACAGTGGCACCAATGGAGAAGCATTCTATCAAACTATAGGTGACAATACACTTATTGTTCAGCTTGTGGATTATCGTGAATTAGGAAACGGCTCTCTTAACTGCGAGATAATTCTTTATGAAAACGGTTTTATCACAATGCAGTACCAGTCGTTTGATAATAATATTGATATGACAAGCTGTACTATTGGTATTGAAAACTCGAACGGTACCGATGGTCTCGAATACGCATTTAATAACACTAATGAGATGCCTGATGCAGAATCCGCTATTCTTTATTACACCGGAGGGATGGAACGTGATGCATCTGTATCCGGAACCGTGACTGATTCCGAGACAGGCGATGGCGTGGCAGAGGCTACTGTTGCCATACTGCTTTCAGCACCTGTAACTACTGATGATGATGGTAATTATTTAGTTGAAGAAGCAATGTCCGGTGACAATATGGTTATAGGAGTCCGGAAAGAGCATTATTATCCCTACAGTGCAGTAGTAGAAATTGAAACTGGGGAAAACGATATTGATATCGAGATTACTCCTCTCGCTACCATGAGTGGTATTATTTACGATTCTGAAACTGAAGAACCGGTTGCAGGCGCCGTCATCAGTTGGAGTGTCCAAATAGATACCTCCGATGAAGATGGACTTTATGAGTTTATCGATATGCGAGCTGGGACGAATGAGCTATTAATTGAAGCAGAGGGATATTTCGAATACCTGGATACTCTCGAGGTAGAAGATGGTGACACTGAGCTTGATTTTGCAATCGATATCCTGTC
>Ga0075120_10000879_pt1 | contig 24633 bp, 21 predicted proteins | sample AntAceMetag02UKL_FD_69792 | JGI IMG/M metagenome (GOLD analysis project Ga0075120, IMG submission 69792) | Saline lake microbial communities from Ace Lake, Antarctica - Antarctic Ace Lake Metagenome 02UKL | ecosystem: Environmental > Aquatic > Non-marine Saline and Alkaline > Saline | place...
ATTTTTACCATGCCCGAGATCGGCATCGTTGGTCTGAGCGAAAAACAAGCTATTGCCAGGGGCCTTGAGGTGGAGACGGCAAGTGTCAACTTCAGGGTTCTGGGAAAGGCCCAGGCCATTGATGAAATAGCAGGCGAAGCCAAGATGATCATTGAAAAGAAAAGCGGTAAAGTGCTGGGTGTCCATATGATCGGCCCCCATGCCACAGACCTCATTGCCGAAGCCACCCTGGCAATTGAAAAGGGGCTGACCGCAAAAGAAATTGCCCATACCATTCATGCCCATCCTACGCTTTCGGAAATCATGGGAGAGGTTGCGTCAAAAGCCATGGGGATGCCCCTTCACGGATAAATGTGCAAAGGCTAAAGGAACACAATCAACTCATTTATGTACTTAATTGATTTGCAGATCATTTAAAATGGTGCTATGAAATCATAGATTCAAATTCAAATATTTAGGTCGAATAACATTCACATGAACTTTGTCATATGATTTTAGATTCTAATTGCCTTAACAAGGCAAATTAACTCGGACAAATAAAGGTGCGCCGCTACGCTCTGCACCTCTATTTTCCGGTTATTTGCAACGTTCGGTCACATAAAAAGAGGAGATTATAATGAAAGCAGAATTTACCGCAATAATTGAACCAGCACCTGAGGGTGGCTTCTGGGCTATTTGCCCGGAAGTTCCTGGTGCCAATGGTCAGGGCGAAACAATAGAGGACGCAAAGAATAATCTTCGTGAGGCTATAGAGTTGCTTTTAGAGGACCGAAAGGCAGATATCCTCCGAGGGCTTCCCGATGACGCTATCCAAGATAAGGTAATGGTTGGATGAAGCGACGAGATTTGGAGCGAAAGCTGAGAATCGCGGGTTGCTATCTGAAAAGAGAAGGCGCTTCACATTTACTTTGGATAAACCCGAAGAACGGTGCGATTGAAACTGTCCCAAGACACAACGAGATCAAAGAACCATTGGCAAAGAAAATTTTGAAGAATCTCAATGCAGAGTAAATGGTTAATCCGTCACTTCCCATAGTCCGTGAAATAGTCTATACTTCCTGGCTTAAACCACAAAAAAACCATGATGACAATTAACAGAAAGCAGGAAAACGCAAATGGGATTGGAACGGGACTGGAACTTTGATGAGATAATTGACAGAAGCAATACCGGGTCAATGAAATGGGAACCCGGCGTACTGAAAGTAAAGTTTGGTGAGGGAAGGGAAAATCTGCTGCCCCTGTGGGTAGCAGACATGGATTTTTTAAGCCCCTCTGTGGTCAGAAAGGCCATGGAAGACCGTCTGGCCCATCAGATTTATGGATATACCATGATGGATGCGGAATATAATGAGGCGCTGATATCCTGGTATCAAAGACGCCACCAATGGGAGATAAAAAAGGACTGGATCCTCAATAGTCCGGGAGTCGTTCCAGCCACCAATTATCTTGTCCAGCGATTTACCAGTCCCGGAGACAAGGTTTTGATCCAGACCCCGGTCTATTATCCCTTTGCCCAGTCCATCGTCAGCAATGGCCGCCAGGTTTTGGAAAATCCGTTGAAAATAAACGACGGCCGTTATCAAATGGATTTTGATGATCTGGCGACAAAAGCGGCGGATCCCAGGGTCAAGCTGGCCATTCTCTGCAGCCCCCATAATCCGGTTGGAAGGGTGTGGACCCAAAAGGAGCTTGAACAATTCGGGAAAATCTGCTTCGAAAACAATGTTTTGGTTTTTGCCGATGAAATTCATTGCGACCTGATCATGCCGGGATTTAAACATATCTGTTTCCAGGATATCTGCGATGAATTTGCCCAGCATTCCATTACCGCTAATTCGGCCAGCAAGACGTTTAATCTGGCAGGTCTTCAGCAGTCCAGCCTCATCATCCCCAATGCGAGACTGCGAAATGAAGTCGCCCATTTTTTGAAAATCTGGGGGTAGGGGGCCGGGGCAGCGGAACGCTTTTTGGAGCCATTGCCACAACGGCTGCCTATAATGGGGCTGAACCCTGGTTGGATGATCTGATCGTATACCTCCAGGATAATTTTATTTACCTGAAAGCAAGCCTGGAAGAACAATTACCAGGCGTTAAGGTTTTTGATCTTGAGGGAACCTATCTGGCCTGGGCAGATTTTAGATCCCTGGGGCTGTCCCCCACAAAAATTATTCAGATAATCGAGGAGGAGGCCGGGGTTGCCCTGGATCATGGGGATTGGTTCGGAGAGAATGGGGCAGGGTTTGAACGGTTTAATATTGCCTGCCCAAGGGGAATTTTAAAAAGGGCTGTTGAATCAGTGGTGGCGGGTTTTAAAAAATATTCATAAAAACAAGCTTTTCATAAAAAAGGCCCTGAAAAAAATGATTTTTTTCAGGGCCTTTTTTATGGGTCCGGGTTTTATCTATGCGCCCAGATAGGCCTTTTTAACCTCGGGGTTGGTGAGCAGTTCGTCTGCCGGTCCTTCAAGGACCAGAGATCCGTTTTCAATCACATAGCCTCGTTGGGCAAATTTAAGGGCTAACCTGGCATTTTGTTCCACCAAAAGGATGGTGGTCCCATGCTTGTTGATCTCTTTGAGCGCCTTGAACATATCCAGCATGAGTATGGGGGCAAGTCCCATGGAAGGCTCGTCCAGGAGCATGATTTTTCGGCCGGACATATAGGCCCGGCCCACGGCCAGCATCTGCTGCTCGCCGCCGGAAAGGGTTCCTGCCAGCTGGTCTTTTCTTTCCTCCAGCCGGTTAAACAGATCAAATACCCATTTTTTATCCTTCACAATCTGGTCCTTGTCTCGCCGGGCAAAGCAGGCAAGGATCAGGTTTTCGGTAACCGTTAGGTTTCCAAAAATTCGTCGGCCTTCGGGTACATGGGAAATTCCCAGGCGTGACACCACACGATCCGCACTGTATTTTAAAATATTTTCCCCTTCAAACTCCAGGATCGAGCCTGGCTTTGAAGGGACCATCCGTGAAATAGCCCGAAGAGTGGTACTTTTACCGGCACCATTGGCACCGATGATGGTTAAAATCTCACCTGCTTCAACGGAAAAACTGATGCCGTGTAGGGCTTTGATGTTTCCGTATGATACCTTTAGATTTTCTACTTTTAATTGCATCAGGTCAGATCCTCCTTGCCAAGATAGGCCTCAATGACCTCCGGGTTATTCTGAATTTCCTCCGGCGGGCCTTCAGCAATTATTTCTCCAAATACCAAGGTTTGGATATACTGGCATAAATCCATGACAAACTTCATCCGATGTTCTATCAAAAAGATAGCCACCTTAAAATCCTCGTGGACCTGGCGGATAATTTTTATCATCTGGACCAGTTCATCCGGTGTCATGCCAGCCGTGGGTTCATCCAAAAACAGCACCTTGGGGTTGGTGGCCATGGCCCTTGCCATTTCAACCCGGCGCTGGGCCCCATAGGGCAGGTTGGTCACGTTCTGGTTTGCATGCTGTTTGATGTCAAACAATTCCAGGAGCCGATAAGAATTTTCTTCAACCTGGGCCTCTTCCCTGCGGCAGGTGGGGGTGTTGAAAAAAGATCCGAACAAGCCATAGGTGAGCTGGGAATAATGGGCCATTTTGATATGATCCAGTACATTCATATGCCGCCAGAGTGCCAGATTTTGAAAGGTTCTTCCAAGACCCTTGGCAGCGATTTCATTGGTTTCAAGCCCCTTGATATTTTCATTTTCCAGGGTGATGGTGCCTTCTGTGGGGGTATAGACCCCTGTGATCAAATTGAAAATGGTGGTTTTCCCGGCACCATTGGGTCCGATAAGCCCGGTTATCTGTTGGGGCGCAATATTCAGATTGTAATTGTGAACAGCACGCAACCCGCCGAAATAATGGGTCATATTTTTTACACTGAGCAATGCTGACATAGTTACACTCCTAGTTTGTCTTTAGCCATAGTATTCATGGGGTCGCTTTTAACTAAATTTTTAGGGTTGTTTTTGGACCGCAGGAGCCGTTTGGCATTGATCTCCTTAAAGGATATCAGTCCGTAGGGTCTAAAGATCATGACAAAGATCAAAATCAAAGGAATGATAATCCACTTGAAAAGCTCAAGGGGGCGAAGGGCTTCTCCCAGCACATTGATGCTCACGGCTCCCACAATTGATCCTACAATGGAATTGAGGCCCCCAAAATAGACCATGGCCAGAATTTCTGCCAGACGGTTGATACTGAACATGCCCGGATTTATATAGGCCAGGACATGGGCAAAAAGTCCTCCCCCAACCCCGGCCCAGAAGGCACCGAACATAAAGGCGGTCATCTTGGTTTTTCGGGTTTTAATGGTCATGGATTCTGAGGCGGCCTCGTCATCGCGCACCGTGTTCAGGGCCTTGCCCATGATGGAGGAGACAAAATTGTGAACCACCCAGATGCACAGCATGGTCCAGATAAAAATAATGGGCAGGGGTGCATAATCAGGCTGACCGCCCATACCCCTGGCACCGCCGATAACATTGAGGTTTTCAACGGCAGACTTGACAATAAACATGAATGCCAACGAGATAATGGCCAGATAATCTCCCCTTGTTCTGAACGAAGGGACGGCCACCAAAAGAGAGCCCAGGGCCGCAGCAGCTCCGCCTGCCAAGAGGGCAAAGGGAAAGATCCAGGGGCCAAAGCTTGCCGGCAAAAGGGCCGTCCCGAAAATTTTATCGTTCACAAACAGGACCAGGGTGATGATGGAGGAGGTATAGGCCCCCAATGCCATAAACCCTGGATGGGAACAGGAAAATTCTCCCTGGTATCCATTGATCACATTGATACTGACGGTGAGAATAATCGAAATTAGGGTCAGTTTGACGATCAAAACCCGATAATCATTGATGCCGGCCCATAGATGGAGGATGGCATAGAAAAAGACTAAATGGATGAGGACAGACGTCCAGAGGGGGAGTCGTTCAAAGGAAGCCGCCAAAGGATTGGTGAAACGGGTGCTCACCTTTGCCACCAAAAGAATGGGGATAACATATACGATCATATCATACCCGATGGCTCCGGGTATCATCATGGGTTTCTTGAGCATGATAAGCGCACCGAACAGCACCGGTATTTTGGGAAGTCCCAGGTAATACGAGATATAGTCATATCCCCAGTAATACTCGATGAGCACCGCCACAAGAGTTCCCAAAAGCCAGCCCAGCATGGGCACGGTTGAAAACACGCGTTTAAATTTTCTTGCAAATTCCATTTAATGTTCCTGTGTGATTTTCGTTAACCAAATTATAATCCAAATTCTTATAGTCCTGATTTTTATAATTCTGATTCTTATAATCTTAGTTTTGTACTATGCTCCATTCCGAAAAATCCCCGGGGCCTGAAGGTCAGGATCACAAGGATAATCGAATAGGCAATCAGATCCCTCAGGGTGGACGGGAAGATGGTTGCCACAAAAATTTCAATAAACCCCAAAAGATAGCCGGCAAGGGCGGCGCCTTTTATGGAGCCTCGTCCGCCGAGGATTGCGGCAACAAAGGCCTTCCAGCCAATAATGACCCCCATATAAGGATCCAGGATGGGATATGCCTGGCCGTAAAGAATTCCGGCCACCGAAGCCAAACCTGCCCCCACGGCAAAGGTTAAAGGAGCGATGACATTTATGGACACGCCCATGAGGGGGACGGCCAGAAAATCATAGGACATAGCCCGCATGGCCATTCCCCACTTGGTTTTTTGGATAAAATAGTGCAGAGCCAGCATGAGCAGCAATGATATGATAATGATCATTATCTTTACATTGGTGACATAGATACCGCCGACATGGTAGGTGACCGATTCCATCAAGGGCGGAAAGCTGAGGCGCTTGGCTCCCAGAAGGATTAAAATCCCGGTTTCAAAAATAATACCGATCATCAGCCCTGTGATGGCAGCAGAGGCCCGGGGGGCATCTCGAAGGGGTCGGTACCCGGCAACTTCAACGAAGACACCGATCCAGGATGCCAGGAACATGGTCGTCACCACCGTGGCCAAAAAAATCAATGGGCCAGGCAAAAGGCCTGCAAAAATGGCCAGAAAAAGGGTGGCAATACCAAAACCGATATAGGTTCCCACCATAAAAATATCGCCATGGGCAAAGTTAAAGAGCATTAAAACGCCATAAACCATTGAATACCCAATGGATATAACGGCATAGAAACTGCCCCTTTGTGCCGCATTAATCACATTTTGAAGAATATACTGGAATAATTCTATCGAAGATTCCATTCACCAGCTCCTGTTGCATTTAGTCCTGTTGCATTTAGATATGAATGACTGCTGCACCATAGATGTACAGCAGTCATTTTTAAAGGTATCTATTAATTCGTGCCAATTACCGTTTTCGATTATGGTATCAGGGGCAAACGGATTTATAAAATTCGTATTCACCTCGGTCATTGATTTTAACGATAACCGCACATTTGATGGGATCCCCTTCTTCTGTAAAAGTCATGTTACCGGTGATGCCGGCAAAATCTTTAATGTTGGCCAGGGCATTACGAACGGCTTCTCTGTCTTTTCCCATTTTACCGGTGATTTTACCGGCATCCTGGATGGCCTGCTGGGCAAGCTGCAGGGCATCCCAGGTAAGGGCTGCCACATCATCGGGTGTATAGCCATAGGCGGCTTCATATCTGTCAATGAAGGCTTTGGTGGCACCCTTGGCACCGGCGGCTGCATAATGGGTAGAAAAGAACAGTCCATAGCAGGCCTCTCCGCAGAGTTCAACTGTCTCGGCAGATCCCCAGGAGTCGGATCCCACGATGGGGCCTTCCCAGCCAAGTTGGCTGGCTTGTTTTACAATCAAGGGCACTTCATTGTAATACTGGGGGGTAAAAAGCACCTGGGCACCGGACCTGACAATTTTGGTCAGCTGGGATGAGAAATCAGTGTCCTTTGTGGTAAAACTTTCATAGGCAACCACGGAACCTTCGCCATGCTTTTTTTCCCATGCTGCTTTAAACACTTCGGCAAGTCCCTTGGGGTAATCAGATGCCACATCATAAAGAACGGCTGCCTTGGTAAATCCAAATTCATCGGAGATGAAATTTGCTATAACCGGTCCCTGGAAGGGATCCAGGAAACACCCTCTGAAAACAAAGGGACGGTCCATTGTGGTGGCGGGGTTGGTGGACCAGGGACTGATCATGACGGTTTTATATTTATTGGCCACTTCACCTGCCGGGATCGCCTGTTTGGATGACTGGGGACCGATAATGGCAAGTACATCATCCTGGGTGATCATTTTGGTGTTGGCTTTTACCGCAGATTCCGCCTTGGATTCATTGTCTTCAATAACCAGTTCCACTTCATACATTTTGCTGCCCACTTCCAGGCCCCCGGCTTTTTCAATGTCTTCAAGCCACATCATGGCGGCATATTTGCTCCCTTCACCCACTTTGGGGATATCCCCGGTTAAGGGGGCGTTGATCCCGATTTTGATAATGGTTTTTCTGGCACTGAATGCCAGCGGCGAAAACGCCATGGCAAAGGTAAAGGCCACAATAGTGAATACAATAATTTTGCGCATACTTTCTCCTTTAAAGAATGTAAAATCATGATATGCCGCATGAAATGCAGACAAGCTTTTGCAACAAACACCTGTATAATTCATACACTTAATCTATATTTAAAAATAAAGCTGAAGTAAAGAATAAAAAAAACAGAACCACTATTTTACATAGGACACTATTATATAAATAAAAAATAAGAGGATAAACAGGATGCCGCCTGGTTTGTTAACTCCTTTTTTTACAAAGGCCATAATTCCCAAGACAAAACAGATAAAGATCATGAAAGGAAATTCAAATCCGTGGAGTGAGGGGTCAATGGACATGGGGTTGAAAAGGCCGACCACGCCCATGACCAGGCAGATATTAAACAAGTTGGATCCCACCACATTACCCACTGAAATATCACTTTCTCCCCTGGCCGCTGCAACAGCAGAGGTGGCAAGTTCCGGCAGGGAGGTGCCAAGGGCCACCACGGAAATACCGATAAATGTTTGGGAAAGCCCCATTTGGCTGGCAATGACAATGGCTTCTTGTACTACAAAATTGGCACCCAGGGAGAGCATGATAATTCCCAGGACAATAAAAAAAATATTTTTGAGCAATTGCTTAAGGGGTCGGTCCATAGGGGGGGCTTGCCCATTGGATTTGTCCTTGGCAGTAAGAAAGCCGTAGATCAGAAAAACACCCAAAAAAAAGATGAGAACAATCCCATCGATCCTGTTAATACTGGAATCCATACAGAGCACCCAAAAAACGACCGAGATAAAAATCATATAGGGGATTTCAATTTTAACCACTTGCCGGCTGATGGAAACCGGTCGTATAACAGCGGAAACGCCGAGTACAAGAGCAATATTAATGACATTGCTTCCCAAAATATTGCCGATTGAAATACCGCCGGACCCTTTATAAGCCGCCACAAGACTGACCAGAAGTTCCGGAGCCGATGTGGCAAGGGAGACGATGGTAAGTCCTATTATGACAGGGCGAACCGCAAACATGACCGCTGTGGATGCCGCACCCTCTACCAGAATGGAAGATCCAAAATAGAGCAGTACAAGGCCGGCTAAAAGCATGAATAATTGTGTAACCACGGTTTCCTTAAATTATAATTGACTTTTATAATTATAATTGGTTTTAGTTAAGTTTCTTGCCTAAAAAACAAATAAATATTATAAGGCGTGAATAATATAGCAGTATTTAATATTTAGCAATTGATACTTTTGCAGATAAAATTAGGGAGCCCAAATGATAAAAAGCGTTATAAGAGGTACCGGTAAGTTTGTCCCCCCCAACCTGGTGACCAATAAAGATCTTGAAAAAATTATGGATACTTCGGATGAGTGGATCCAGCAGCGAACTGGGATTAAACAAAGATATTGGATACCTGAAGAGGGTGTGATGGGTGCATCTGATCTTGGGTTTGAAGCTGCCAAACAGGCACTTGACGCAGCCGAATGGACTGCAGATGATTTGGACTTTATCATATTTGCCACCCTGAGCCCGGACATCATGTTTCCGGGATGCGGATGTCTTTTGGCGGCCAAGCTGGGATTGAATTCCACCCCGACCCTGGACATCCGTCAGCAGTGCACTGGATTTTTGTATGGATTTGCCACGGCAGATGCTTACATCAAGACCGGTCTTGCTAAAAAGGTGCTTTTGGTGGGCGGAGAAGTTCATTCTTCAGGGCTGGACAAGTCCACCCGGGGCAGGGATGTCACCGTTATTTTCGGGGACGGCGCAGCAGCTGTCTGCATCGAAGGGATTGATACCGAAAAAACCGTTGGTCTTTTGGCCTCGGCTCTCCATACAGATGGAAATTTTGCAGAATCCTTGATGGCTGAACTGCCGGCATCACGTCTTCCCCAGCGTAATCCGCCGGGTATTTCCCTTGACGATCCTCGGTATTTTCCCGTCATGGACGGACCCAGTATTTTCAAAAAAGCAGTTCGTCTGCTGCCAAAGGTAACCCATGAAGCACTTGAAAAAGCCGGAATAGGCCTTGACCAGATTGACCTTGTTATTCCCCACCAGGCAAACAAGAGAATAAATCAGGCCTTTGGGCAGTTTTTAAGGCTTCCCGACGACAAGATCTTTCATAATATTGAAAAATACGGCAATACCACTGCTGCCAGTATTCCCCTTGCCCTCCATGAAGCCGTTGAACAGGGACGAACCGGCAAATCCGGAGAGACCGTGCTTTTTGCCGCACTTGGCGCCGGGCTTACCTGGGGAGCTTGTGTCTACCGGTTTTTGTAACGGGTCATAATTTACCAAAGGGCTCTGGTTATCTCTTTGTGAGCCCTTTGGTAAAATTTTCTATTCCAGCGAACCCTTGAACAAGGTCTTTAAATAAAATCTTTTTGCATCTTCCAAATGCTCAAAATCATCATTTAATTCATTATCCAATGCATTATCCAATTCATTTTTTAAAGATTGGTTTTTGAGTTGAATTTCTTTTCTAATATCAGTTGCCAGAACTTTCCCCAACTCCACGCCAAACTGGTCAAAGGGATTAAGGCCAAGAATAAATCCCTCGAACACGGTTCTGGCTTCATAAAAAGCCAATAAGTTCCCCAGGCTTTCCGGGGACAGGTCTTTGATGAGGATCAGGGACGAGGGCCTGTTGCCGTCAAAGGATTTTGCCGGAACCGTGTCTTCTTTGCCAATGGCCAGGGCCAGGGTCTGGGCAATCATATTGGCCCACAGTTCCTGGTGATTGCTGACTCCTTTTGATTTGGCACACGCTCCTGTATAGGCGGGTTTGACAACGCCGATAAATTCAATGGGAAAGGCTGGCCCCTGGTGGGCCAACTGGAAAAAAGAATGCTGGGCATTGGTTCCGGGTTCCCCGAAGATAATGCTGCCGGCGGGTTGGATGAGAAACTGGCCGTCTCGGGACGCATGCTTGCCGATGCTTTCCATGTATAGTTGCTGTATGTGGGCCGGCAATTTTGATAATCCGCTGGAATAGGGGATGACCGCCTGGGCAGGGTAATTGAGAAAAAAGGTGTTCCAGATACTGATCAGGGCAGCCACCAAAGGGATATTTTGGGATTCCGGTGCTGTCAGTGCATGGGTATCCATGGCATGGCAGCCCTTTAAAAATCTTTCAAAGCTGTCAAACCCAAAGGCAAGGCTTAAGGGCACCCCCCCCACAGCCGAGGTGACGGAGAAGCGCCCCCCGATAAAATTAAACATATGAAAGGCGGCAAGAACTGGATTTAAAGGATCATCCCCCGGGCTTCCCTTGGCTGTCACTGTAACCAGGTGATCTTCGGGGGAAAGGCCATGGGTCTTTAAAAATAATTGTGCCTGGGCAAGGTTGGCCATGGTTTCCGTGGTGGTATAGGATTTTGAGATCACGATCCACAAACAGGTTTCCGGGTCAATTTTTTTTATAATGCTATTAAAATTATCAATATCCACATTGGGCAGAAAGTGAAGGATTATTTTTGGATCAATGGATTGTTTCAAGGCTTCAAATGCAAATTCACACCCCAGATAGGATCCGCCGATACCAATGACAACCGCCTGGGTAAAACGCTTGCCTGTGCTGCCTTTTATTTTTCCCTGGTGGACAGCCACAGAAAAGTCTTTTATTTCACGGTTGACCCTGTCCATCTCGGAACTAACATCAATATCCCCAACCTTCAGATCGTGCTTTGAAAATTCCCGTGCTCCGGTATGCAGGGCAGCTCTTTGTTCTGTTGTATTTACAAGCTTGCCTATCGCCATGTCTGAAAAGTGCTGGCATGCTTTTGTCTCTTCTGCCAGTTGGATCAAGGACTTGAAGGCATGCTTATCCAGTCGCTGGCGGGAAAAATCCAGAAAAAAATCTTTGATTTTAAGAGAAAATTTTGCAAACCTTTCGGGTTGCCCGACGAGATGTTTTAAATGATAGGATTGGGTCCCAAAACAGATCGCGTGTTCAGTCAAATCCCTGAAAATACCCTGATCCTTGGAACTATCTGGATGGAGCAGTCCTTTTGACAGCATTTTACCCCCCTGTTGTATCTATTATTTACAAAGCACTTCTGATATAATCGGCTCTAAAATTTTGTTATTTTTTTTATCCTCTTTACACCTCTTATAACAATTACCAATGTCTTGACGATCTGTAAATAAAAATGACCATAATTTGCGTGCTACCTGCCGGTACCCTGCAAAAACCCTTGACAATTAAACCCTAAGATAATTAATACTGGTTTTATGAAAATTAAAAAAGTGGAGTTACTATTGCAAAAAGGGGTACGTATTCCCAATCCCGAATCGGTTTATATCGGTGATGATGTTAATATAGACAAAATATCAGGGCAGGGGGTTACCCTCTATTCCGGTACTAAGATAACCGGAAACAGGTCTTTGATTATGCCCAATTCCCGGATTGGATATGAGGCACCGGTTACCATGGAAAATACCCTGGTGGGAGAAAGCACCCGGCTTGATGGCGGATTTTTCCAGGATGCTGTTTTTGCCGGAAATAATGTATTTGGATCCGGTGGGCATGTCAGAAAGGGAACTATTCTGGAGGAGGAAGCCAGTGCCGCCCATACGGTGGGATTAAAGCAGACCATTTTATTTCCCTTTGTCACCCTGGGCAGTCTGATTAATTTTTGTGATTGCTTCATGGCCGGCGGCACCAGTCGGCAAGATCATTCCGAGGTAGGATCTTCCTTTATCCATTTTAATTATACCCCCAACCAGGACAAGGCCACCGCCTCCATGATGGGAAATGTTCACCAGGGGGTTATGCTGAAACAAAGGCCCATATTCCTGGGCGGGCAGGGAGGGATTGTGGGACCCCTTCGATTGGGTTACGGATGTATGACAGCTGCCGGGTCCATTATTCGGAAAAATGAACTCAAAAATGATCGGATGATATTAGGCGGTGGGTTCAAGGAGGTTTCCCTTCCCCGCCGGGTGGGGGTATACTCTGGGGTGGAGAATATTGTTAACAATAATATTGCGTATATAGCCGGGTTGATCTCCCTAGGGGCCTGGTACCATAATGTGAGGCCCCTTTTTGTCCATGATTATTTGTCAGAACAGCTCCTTTTGGGGATGCAGCAAAATTTATCCGATTGCATTGAAGAACGAATAAAGAGGTTGAAAGGCCTTAATGAAAAGTTGACGATTTCAAGGCAAATTTTATTGACCGGCAGTAAGGGCCAAGAAACCAATACCATTGGTTTGCATGATACTGCCGTTGAAATGCTCAACAAAGCAGAAGATATTTTTAATAAGAATTTGGTTTCAGATGAGATGACAAGGGAAGGAGAGTCCTTTGTAAAGGCAATTGAGCTGGTGATTACAGCCAATGGACAAAACTATATCCCTGTTATCCAGGGTCTTGCTCCAAATATTTCAGTGGCAGGAAGCAAATGGCTTTATGGGATTGAAGAAAAAATCAGGAGCGAATTCTAAATGGGAAAACTTTTTGGGACAGATGGCATCCGGGGCAGGGCAAACCTTTATCCTATTACCTGTGAAATCGCATTGAAAACAGGACAGGCTGTGGGCCTGTTGGCACAAAAGACAGGGCAGGGGGCGGTTGTCATTGGAAAGGATACCCGGGAAAGCGGCGACATGCTCGAATCAGCCCTGGCTGCAGGCATTGCTTGTGTTGGTGTTGATGTGCTTTTGGCAGGTGTGATACCCACGCCCGGGGTGGCGTATTTAAGTACCTGCATAGAGGGGGTGGGTGCAGGGATTGTCATTTCGGCTTCCCATAATCCCTATCATGACAACGGGATTAAAATTTTTGGCCAGGGTGGGGTAAAGCTCAGTGATGCCCAGGAGGCAGAGATCGAATCCCATATACTGGAAGAAAAAAGTGTTCCACGGGACAAAGTTGGAAAAATATCAATAATTTCAGATAGTTTGAATATGTATGCGGGCTTCTTGCTCAAGAAGTTTCCATTCAGGAAACACGATTCCCAGGATAAAAATCGGGTCAAAAATAGCCCCTCCAAAATTGTCTCGATTAAAATTGTAATTGACGCATCCAATGGGGCGGCTTCCAGTATCAGTCACCTGGTGTTCAATGATCAGTTGTTTGATGTACAATTCATTCATGACAGGCCCAATGGTATCAACATTAATGATAATTGTGGATCCCAGCACACCCGGGATCTTAAAAACAGGGTGTTAAGGGAGGAGGCAAATATCGGTCTTGCCTTTGATGGGGATGCAGATCGTCTCATTGCCATTGATGAGCGAGGCAATGAGATTACAGGAGACGGGATACTTGCCATCTGTGCCAAGTTTGCAAAAGAGAAGAATCAATTGAAGAACAATATAGTTGTAAGCACAACCATGAGCAATATTGGTTTGACAAAAGTGCTTGAAACACTTGATATTAAACACTTAAAATCAGATGTGGGGGATAGAAATGTCCTGGGAGAGATGGGCCGATCCGGCGCTGTTATGGGGGGCGAAGATTCAGGGCATATGATCTTTTTGCAGGATCATACCACGGGGGATGGAATGTTGTCCGCCCTGAAGCTTTTGGAGGTCATGGTGGAAACCGGCAATCGTTTGTCGGATTTGGCTTCTATTATGGTTGTTTACCCCCAGGTCTTGATGAATGTTGAGGTGGATGCATCCCGGCCTGACTTTACCCGAATTGAACCCATTGCCAAAACCATACAAGAAGTTGAAAATCAACTTCTTGGCAAGGGCCGTGTTTTGATACGGTATTCAGGGACCCAGCCCTTGTTGAGGGTGATGGTAGAGGGCCCTGATGAGAAGCAGACCCAAGGCTTTTGTGAGGATATCTGCAAGGCGATAAGAGAAAATATTTAAGGGCTTATTTTTTAAAGATCGAAAAAAAACCAAAAAAAGGGTGACCCCATACGGATCACCCTTTTTTTAATGCTATAATTTTTTTTAAGGCTTAATCCCGGCTGCCACCCATGATGCGCAGCAGCATGAGGAACAGGTTTATGAAATCAAGATATAATGACAGAGCGCCCATGATAGCGCCTTTGCGCACCATGGCCCCGGAAGCTGTGTCGGGAAGGGTGGCCGCCATTGTCTTTAATTTCTGAGTATCATAGGCCGTCAGCCCGACAAAAACAAGAACACCCACATAGGAGATGAGCATGGACATTCCTGAGCTCTGTACGAACATGTTGACCACAGAGGCGATGATGATGCCGATAAGCCCCATGGTTAAAAATCCGCCCATGGAAGTCAGGTCCCGTTTGGTAATCATGCCGTAGATACTGCAGGCAAGAAAGGTGACAGAACATACCACAAAGGTGGAGACGATGGATGAACTTGTATATGCAAGAAATATAAAGGACATGGTAACGCCGTTTAATGCGGCATAAATGACAAAGAGCGCGGTTGCCGTGGACGCCTGTATCTTTTGTATCCTTGCACTCAGGTAAAAGACAAATCCCAATTCTGCAATGATAAGCCCGTAAAATACCATTTTGTTCCCGAAAACAAACTGGATCGCAGCTTGGCTGTTTGAAACATAGTATGCAACAAAGGCGGTCAATCCAAGGCCGACAGCCATCCAGTTATAAACGCTTCTGATAAAAGAATTGACTTTTGTCAGTGCAGTGGGTTGTGAACTTGAAAATGTTTGATTCATAGATTCCTCCAGGGTAAAATTTAGTTTAACACTTATCTGCGAGATAATATAACACGGGAAGGGGATATTTCAAGATTACAATTTGGTTAATCATTCATTTGTGCTATGGTTTTATTAGAATAACAAAAGTTTACATAATATATATTATCGGACAAAATATAAATATGGTTTTTTTTGTAAGCCCATGTCCACCGCTTAAATTTTGTAAAGAACCCAAGATTAGTATTGTTAAAAACATGCCATTGTTTTATAAATTATGACTTTGCTATTGCATGGGGTTTAAACAAAATGAAAACAGCAGCAAAAAATAATGGGCATATGTATACGGTTTCGACCCTGACAAGGGAAATCAAATTTCTCCTTGAAGAACGATTTCCTTTTTTGTGGGTTATTGGGGAAATCTCCAATTATGCCACGCCTGCCTCCGGGCATTCCTATTTTTCCTTGAAAGATACCAATGCCGTCATTTCCTGTGTTATGTTTAAAAATCAGAAACGAGGCCTGAAGTTTCAACCGGAATCGGGCATGAAAATTGTAGGTCTTGCCAGGATTTCTCTCTATGAACCCCGGGGATCCTATCAATTGATTTTTGAACACATGGAACCTGAAGGTGTCGGTTCCCTGCAGGTGGCCTTTGAACAATTAAAAAAAAAACTGGCATCCCAGGGACTTTTTGAAGATGTCCATAAAAAGCCAATTCCTTTTTTATCGTCTAAAATCAATGTGATCACTTCTGGGACCGGTGCGGCTGTCCGGGATATCATCCATGTGGCCGCTAGGCGGTTTTCCGGGTGTCATCTTCAAATTGTGCCGGTTAAAGTTCAGGGTGACACTGCAAAAGATGAGATTGCAAAGGCCATTGAAACCGTGAACCTTGCTTCAAAAAAGGCGGATCTTATCATACTTGCCAGGGGTGGCGGATCCATCGAAGATCTCGCCGCTTTCAATTCTGAATTGGTTGCAAGGGCCATATTTGAATCAAAAATTCCCATTATTACAGGGGTGGGTCATGAAACCGATTTTACCATTGCTGATTTTGTGGCCGATCGCAGGGCCCCTACCCCTTCTGCAGCAGCGGAACTTGCTCTTGTTGACAAAAGCGCATTGATTCAAAGGATTACCCAGCTTAGGGCATCCCTTGTCCACGGCATGGGTCAAAAAATCAATTTCTTTCAGCAAAAATTAGATGACCTTAATCTCCGGCTTAAAAGTCCCGACCGTATAATAGATGATTTAAAAAACCGAATTGAAGAATGTGATCAACGGATGAAACGAACTCTTAAAACCCGGGTTCGACATAACAAGGAGCGGGTTTCCTGGCTGCAAAAGACCCTGGAGACAAGAACGCCTCTGGTAAACATCAGGGAGCACAAACGACAGGTGGACAGATTAAGTGCTTCCCTTGGAAAAGGGATGGAGGGGCGTCTTTTTGTCTGGAAAACAAAAACCAGGGAGATGGGGGTAAAACTTTGTGCATTTAACCCTATATCTGTTTTGGATCGCGGGTATAGTATCGCAAGGATTTTACCCGGGAAAAAAATACTCATGGATGCCGCTGATGCTGACCTGGACGACAAAATCGAATTAGTATTATCTAAAGGACGCCTGGTGACCCGGGTGGAGAAAAAATAAATGGCCAAAAAAACATTTGAGATAGCCTTAAAGCAGCTCGAAGAAATCGTTAGGGAAATGGAATCCGGAGATTTAAGCCTTGAACAGGCCGTAAAAAAATATGAAACCGGCATAACCCATTCCAAATATTGTCTGGATATTCTGGAGAAAACAGAAAAAAAGATAACCCAATTAACCCGGGGTAATGACGGGTCCATGAAGGAAGAACCCTTTGATAATGAATGAGCTTTCATTTGATTTCTCCGCCTATTTAAAGGTCAATAAAACCCTTGTTGAGGACTCGCTTGCAAAAATACTGGGCCAGTTGGACCCCAGTCGTGAATTGGTTCAGGCCATGGCCCACTCGCTAATGGCCGGGGGAAAACGCCTTCGCCCTGTGCTGGGATTGGCAGCAGCCCAGGCCTGTGGGGGGAACCCCCTTACTGCCCTGCCCGCCTGCTGTGCCATAGAGATGATTCATACCTATTCGCTTATACACGACGACTTGCCGGCCATGGATGATGATGATTTAAGACGGGGGGTTCTAACCTGCCATAAAAAATTTTCAGAGGCCACGGCCATACTGGCCGGGGATGGCCTTTTAACCCACGCCTTTTATGTGTTGACCCGGCCAGATGCTGTGTTTGAGTTCTATCCAGACAAATCGATCCTGCTGGAAATTTTGGCTCGGATTTGCCTTGCTGCTGGTGTAAACGGAATGGTGGAAGGCCAGATGCTGGACATGCAGGCCCAAATAATTGAATCAAGCATTGAATCAAGCATTGAATCAATCATTGCCCAGAATAATATTGGGAATAAACAAGACCTCCTGGATCATCTTAAAAAGATCCATGGCCTGAAAACCGGCCGGATGATACGTGTCAGTGTGGAGGCAGGGGCTTTAAGTGCAAAAGCTGATTCCCAGGCACTTGCGTCTCTCTGTCACTATGCTGATAATATCGGCCTTGCTTTTCAGGTTATGGATGATATTTTAAATGTGGAAGGGGATCCCGATATTATGGGAAAAGCGATAGGGTCTGATGCCTTGCATGATAAAATGACCTTTCCTAGTATCTTGGGTCTTGAACAATCCAGGGCCTATGCAAGGCAATTGGTTGATACTTCGCTTGCTGCTATTTCAGAATTTGATAAACAAGCAGACCCTTTGCGGGCCATTGCCAATTATATTATTAACAGAGATCACTAAATTAAGGTAAGAAATATTGAGTCTGCTTGAACAAATAAAAACGTCTGAAGATATTAAAAAATTATCACGTAATGAACTGCCTTTGCTGGCAGCCGAGATCCGAAGCAGGATCATTGATGTGGTTTCCAAAAACGGCGGACACTTGGCTTCGAGCCTGGGGGCTGTTGAACTGACCCTTGCCATCCATTATGTGTTTGATCTTCCCAAAGACACCCTGATTTGGGACGTGGGTCACCAGGCCTATGCCCATAAACTTCTTACCGGAAGAAATAAGAGTTTTGATACCCTGCGTCAGTACAAGGGGATTTCAGGATTTACAAAAATGAAGGAGAGCCCCTATGACGGGTTTACCGTGGGCCATTCCTCCACTTCTATTTCCGCTGGCCTGGGGATCTGTTATGCTAAGTACCTGAACGGTGATGAGTCTGATGTGATTTCTGTAATTGGGGATGGATCCTTGACAGCAGGGCTTGCCTATGAAGGATTGAACCAGGCAGGCGATCAGAAACGAAAACAAATTGTAATTCTCAATGACAATGATATGTCCATTTCTGCCAATGTAGGTGCCCTGTCTTCTTATTTGAGCCGGACTTTATCTGCCAAATATCTCCAGAACATGCGAAACCAGTTTGGCGCATTTTTAAAATCTCTCCCCAAAATCGGGGACGACATGTACCAGATTGCCAAACGATGGGAAGAATCCTTTAAAACTTTTGTCACCCCCGGAATGTTGTTTGAGGCCTTTAATTTTGATTATTTCGGCCCCATTAACGGCCATAACCTGGACCATTTGATTGATATCCTAACCAATATTAAAAATCCGGACTCCCCGGTGTTACTCCATGTAACCACCATCAAGGGGAAGGGGTATGGGCCTGCGGAAAAAAATCCCGTCTATTTTCATGGCGTGGGATCTTTTGCGGTGGATACGGGTAAAAGCAATAAACAATCGAATCCCTTGCTCTCCTATACCCAGGTGTTTGGATCCCATATGGTGCGTTTTGCCAAAACCAACGAGAAAATTGTGGCGGTTACGGCTGCCATGCCCGAAGGAACCGGATTAATCGAATTTTCAGAAAAATATCCAGACCGGTTTATTGATGTGGGCATTGCTGAACAGCATGCGGTTACCTTTTCTGCAGGACTTGCTTCCAAGGGGGCAAAACCCGTGGTGGCAATATACTCCACCTTTCTCCAGAGGGCCTATGACCAGATCCTTCACGATGTCTGTATTGACGCCCACCCGGTGGTTTTTGCCATTGATCGGGGGGGGATTGTGGGGGAAGATGGTCCCACCCACCACGGATTGTTTGATTTCTCCTATTTAAGAAGTATGCCCAATATGACCATCATGTCACCCATGGATGAAAACGAACTGGCAAGGATGCTGTTGACCGCCATCAATCATGACGGCCCCATTGCCCTGAGATATCCCAGGGGCAAGGGCCAGGGCGTTGAGATTTTAGAAGATGTTACCCCCGTTGAAATCGGCAGGGCCCAGGTGGTCACGCAAGGGGAGGATCTCATGATCATTGCCATTGGTCAGTCTGTTTATGAGGCAATGGCCGCGGCCAAAGAGTTGGCCTCAAAGGGAATTTTTGCCATGGTCATCAATGCCCGGTTTGTAAAACCCCTTGATGCACAACTTTTCTTGGAAAAAGCCGCCAAAATTAAAAAAATCATTACCGTGGAAGAGCATATGCTGGCCGGTGGATTTGGATCTGCTATTTTGGAGATGTATGCCGATAACGGCATGACGAATCTTGAATTCAAGCGAATCGGTATTGATAATAAATTTGTGGAGCATGGTCCCCAGGACCTTTTAAAAAAAGAGTATGGGGTGGATTCTTCGGCCATTGTTGCAGCAGGTTTAGCGCTGGCAGGGCTGGATTTGGCAGATTCTGATTTAACAAAATGTGGCGCAGATGGTATCCAAAAAAACGCTTAAAAAAAGGATAGACCTGTTACTGGTTGAAAAGGAGTTGATTTCTTCAAGGCCCAGGGCAAAAGCCATGATCATGGCCGGTAAGGTCCTGGTAAACGACACTGTGGTTGACAAGCCAGGTTCCCTGGTGGAAACCAATGCTTGTATAATTGTTAAGCAAGATGACAATCCCTATGTCAGTCGGGGAGGAATTAAACTTGAAAAAGCCTTGAAAACTTTTCCCATATGTGTGAAAAATCTTATTTGTCTGGACATCGGTGCATCCACCGGTGGATTTACAGACTGCCTGCTGCAGTTTGGGGCAAAAAAAGTGTATGCCGTGGATGTGGGATACGGGCAGCTGGCCTGGAAATTAAGGAAGGATGACAGGGTTGTTGTTATTGAGCGGAGTAATATCCGGCATCTGGCCCATGGCGCCATAAAGGAACAAGTTGATATGGTGGTGGCGGATACCTCTTTTATTTCACTTAAAACAGTTATTCCCGCAGCTGAAAAATTTATGCGGGCGGGAACCGGGGTTTTGGCATTGATCAAACCCCAATTTGAAGCAGGAAAGGAAAATGTTGGCAAGGGTGGTGTTGTAAAGGATCCGGAAATCAGAAAAAAGGTGGTTCATGAAATTCAATCTTTTTTTCGAGACAGGGGATATGGGATTAATGATGTGGTGCCCTCCCCTATTCTGGGACCCAAAGGAAACGAGGAATATATCATATCCCTTAGGTTTCATGGAAAGGCAATATAACACTATTATTTGAATTTCATTATTTAAATATCATTAATTTAATTGTTGAAAGGAGCAGTAATGAGCGAAGAAATCAAAACCATGAGAAATGTGGCTCTGGCAGGCCATGGAGGTGCAGGCAAGACGACTCTTGCTGAGGCTATGCTTTTTAAGGCCGGGGTTACCAACCGCCTTGGACGAGTGGAAGACGGCAATACGGTTATGGATTTCCAACCTGAAGAAATTAAAAAACAGCAGAGTATCAATACATCTTTTATTAAATATACTCACAACAAGCATACCATTACATTGATGGATACTCCTGGCGATCAAAATTTCTTTTCTGCTGCTAAAACTTGTTTTCCCGTTGCCGACGGCATGGTTTTTGTCATTGACGGGGTTGGCGGTCCTTCGGCTATGACAGAAGAAGCCGGTGCCTGTGCCCTTGAATATAATTTACCCGGATTGGTCGTTGTCAACAAACTGGACCGGGAACGATCTGATTTTGATACCTGTGTTGCTGCCTGTAACACGAGTCTTAAGAAGAAAATAATACCCATCTGTTATCCCATTGGCCAGGAAGACAATTTTAAAGGAATTGTCAATATTCTTTCCGGCCAGGCCTATGAATATGATACTGATGGAAAAGCCACAAAAATTGATATACCAAGCGACATGGCCGATGACATTGCTTTGGCAAAGGAAGAATTCATTGAGAACATTGCAGAACTCAATGATGATCTTCTTGAAAAATATCTGGAAGGCGAAGAACTTACCGAAGATGAACTCAAGGCCACTTTTCGTCAGGGGGTTTTGGATGCCGAATTCTATCCGGCCATCTGTACCTCCGCTGTTAAAATGATTGGGATTGATACGGTTTTTAACTTTATTAATGATTTCATGCCCTCTCCCCTGGATCGCGGTGACTGGACAGCAATAGATGCCAATGGCGAACCTGTCATTGTGTCACCGGATCCTGCGGCCGAGTTTTGCGGATTTGTTTTTGCCACCATCGTCGATCCCTATGCAGGTCGACTTTCCCTTTTCAGGGTGATTTCCGGAACCCTGGGCAAAGAAGGCAATATTATCAATGTGACAAAGGACTCCAAGGAACGATTTTCCCAGTTATTGGAAATTGCCGGAAAAGAGCAAAAAACAATTACCAGTGCCCTTCCCGGTTCCATTGTGGCGGTTGCCAAACTCAAAGATACTCTGACAGGTGATACCCTGACAGGCGGCAAAGAGATTCAGATTCCTGCCCCGGCACCCATGCCGCCGGTTATTTCCTTTGCCATTTCTCCCAAATCTAAAAATGATGAAGACAAAATCCACGAAGCAATCCGCAAAATTTTAGAAGAGGACACAGGGCTTCAACTTCGACGGGAAAAAGAAACCAAACAGACCATTCTTTCCGGCCGGGGATTGGTACACATTGAAACCACGGCGGATAAAATCCTAAGAAAATTTAATGTGGGCATGGAGATCGCAACTCCTAAAGTGGCCTACAGGGAAACCTTTAAGAAAAAAATCCGGGTCCAGGGCAAACATAAAAAACAATCGGGCGGCCATGGTCAGTTCGGTGATTGCTGGATCGTACTTGAACCACTTCCCAAGGGCCGGGGGTTTGAATTTGTCGATAAAATTGTGGGGGGCGTCATACCCAAAAATTATATTCCTGCGGTTGAGGCGGGTGTAAGAGAAAGTTCCCAAGCCGGTATCCTGGCCGGGTTTCCCTGTGTGGATTTCAGGGTTACCGTGGATTTTGGTTCCTACCATTCGGTTGACTCTTCTGAAATGGCCTTTAAAACAGCTGGTTCCATCGCCTTTAAAAATGCGGCCAAAGATGCCAGGGCTGCTTTGCTGGAGCCCATCATGAAAGTATCTGTCAAAGTGCCTGAAGATGCAACAGGGGACATCATGGGGGACATGAATTCCAGGCGCGGCCGTGTCCTAGGTATGGATTCTGAGGGAGACAAACAGATCATCAACGCCCTTGTTCCCATGTCGGAAATACTCAGGTATGCACCTGACCTAGGTTCCATGACCGGCGGACGGGGAACCTTTACCATGGAATTTGAGCATTATGACGAAGTTCCGGGTGATCTCGCCCAGAAAATAATCGAACGGGTAAATGCAGAAAAAGACGCCTAAACAATAAAAAGCAGGAAAGAACGAGTAAGCAAGAACAATTGTACAAACAAACGATGGCGAAAACAAAGCAAGGCAAGATTGTCCCTTTGTTTTCGCTACCGTTTATTTAACTGAATCAGATACCGGTCGGATTTTTCAAAGGGAAGCTGATAATGGTCTGTCCTGATCTCAAATTGAGATTTGAGATCAGGCGTTATTTCATCCGGGGCGTGTTTTCCCTTGAGGGCATATATTGTCCCCCCAGGTTTTAGCAATGGAAGGGAAAAGCCGACAAATTTTTCAAGCCCGGCAAAGGCTCGTGAGATCACAGCATCATAGGCATTAATATGGGAATCATCACGGGCAAGCTCCTCCACTCTGGCATGTACCGCTTCAATATTTTTCAGTCCCAGGGTCCGGATCACATGTTTTAAAAAATTAACTTTTTTTCTGGATGAATCCACCAGAACAAAATCAAGCTGGGGATTGAGAATTTTCAAGGGTATAGAGGGGAATCCCCCGCCCGTTCCCATATCCATGATTTTTTTTTCCTGTCCTAAAAAGGGCTGAACCGCAAGGGCATCGATAAAATGCTTTTCAGCCATGGTCTTTTGCTCAACAATTGCCGTCAAGTTGATCTTTTTATTCCATAGGATTAATTGTGCCCCATGGGCCGCCATCAGGGATATCTGTTTTGAAGTAATATCCACGGCTATTTTCTCACATCCTTGTTTCAGACGATCAGAAAACCCAAGCATATCTGGATTTGTTGAACCAGAATTTATTGAATTTGCTAAATCCATTTTGTATACTTAATTTCCCATCAGCAGGCTGGTATTGGTGTAAAAAGTACCGGCCACACAGGCTGTCAAAAGACAGGCAAATGTAGCGGCGATTAAGGCCTTAATGGCGACCCCGGCAATGGCTGATGTCCGTTTCGGGGCAAGGGCTGTAAGCCCCCCCACAAAGATAGCCATGGAAGCCAAATGGGCGAATCCGCATAACGCATAGGCAGCCACAACCGCAGACCTGGGGTGGATCAGACTTTTTTGGGCCAGGGCCAGGGCAAGATCCTGATAAGAGATCACTTCGGTTAAAATAATCCGTTCTCCGATGATCCGGGAAATTATGCCGGCATCCACAGGGGGGATACCGATCATCAGGGTAAACGGATAAAACAGATACCCCAGAAAAGATTTCAACGACCACTCCATGGGGATTTCTATCCACTGGCTGACCATATTGCCAGCGCTCCCCAGGATAAGATCGACCAAAGCCACAAGCCCCATCACAGCGATCAAGAGTGCCACAATACTGAAAATAACCTTAAGCCCGGATGCGGCACCATTGATAATGGCTTCAAAAAGACAAGATTCACGTTCATAGTAAATATCCACAACCTTGCCAAGGGTTTGAGGGGTGCCAGATTCAGGGAAGATAAGTTTTGACATGACCAGGGCTGCAGGAGCCGATAAAAATGAAGCAGATATCAGGTGTCCTGCAATGGAAGGAAACTGTGCCTGTAATGTAAAAACGTAAAATGCAAGGACGTTGGATGCCACAGTTGCCATGCCTGCCGTGAGGATGGTGCACAGTTCAGACCGGGTCATTTTGTTAATATAAGGTTTGATGGTAAAAGCCGATTCGATTCCCACAAAAATATTGCTGGCTGCGCAGAGGCTTTCGGCACCGGAAATTCTCATCAATCGTGTAAAAAGTTTGGCAAATAGTTGGATAATAAAGGGTAAAATGTTGTAATAATACAACACAGACACAAGCGCTGAAAAGAAGATAATCGTAGGAAATGCCTGAAAGGCCAGGATGAATCCAATTGACCCCTGGACACCGGGCGGAAAAGCCAGGGGCCCAAAGACAAATTGCCCCCCCGCAGACGCAGTCCC
>Ga0075120_10000883_pt1 | contig 24572 bp, 20 predicted proteins | sample AntAceMetag02UKL_FD_69792 | JGI IMG/M metagenome (GOLD analysis project Ga0075120, IMG submission 69792) | Saline lake microbial communities from Ace Lake, Antarctica - Antarctic Ace Lake Metagenome 02UKL | ecosystem: Environmental > Aquatic > Non-marine Saline and Alkaline > Saline | place...
ATGGCGGTAACCTCACCGGAGATAATGGGCAAGCCGTAGGATTTGGCATGCTCGAGAAATTTGTTGGATAGGTCCATGCCGCTGATGTGTTCTTCCCCGGGCCAATTCTCAACAGAATCGGACAGGTTCATCTGGCCGCCGCTGGCGGTCTTTTCAATCAGGACGGTTTTCATGGCCGCTCTCATAGCGTAAATTCCCGCGGTCAGCCCGCCGGGGCCACCGCCGATGATTACTGTGTCATAAAATGGTATTTCAGACATTCATTGATCCTTTTATTTGATAGTGACGTTTGCAGTTAAAATTCTTATCTATTTACCATAGGTGAATTTATAAAAAAATTTGCCCAACCCAGCTATTCGGCTTCAACCTATATTGTTTTCAGCTTTTTTCACAGTGTGTATAAATTTCAAATAGAAAAGCGTCAGTACCATAATCACAGCACCGATTAAGGTGATTTGCCAGCTGGGATACATAAGCAGAAAGCCAGCTGCGAAAACCGGTACCCGCTGAACCATGCTGATTCTGCCATAGAAATAGACCCAGCCTTCCAGGGATGCGGCCAAAAAGATGCATCCCAGCAGCGCGGTGATCACCGCAAGGATGACCGCCCAAATCGTTCCATGAAGGATCAAGGCCGGATTCATAGCAAAAAAGAAGGGGACGATGTATTTTGCCGATCCCAACCGCATGGACAACCAGGCCGTGGACATCGGATCCGATCCGGCCAGCGTAGCTGCGGTGATCGACCCCAACGCTACTGGCGGGGTGATGTATGACAGACACCCCCAGTACAGCACGAACAAGTGGCAGGCCAGTGGATCGAGTCCCACTTCCACAAGGGCCGGAACCAGTGCGATAGCGAGAAAGACGTAACAGGCCGTGACGGTCATTCCGATACCCAAGATAAAACTGGTAATGGCACCGAAAATCAGCAGTAGTACATAGTTGCCGCCAGCTAGAACCACCAATTCCCGAGAGAAAGAATTTGCCACGCCAGTGCCGGACAGGGCACCGACGATCAGGCCTACTCCGGCGAGAATGGCGGTGACCTGCCCTACCAGTTTACCCGTCTCAAACAAAAACCCGCAGAATCGTTTCCAGTTGTAGCGGGTACTCTTGCGGATCATGGCGCATGCAAAGAGAAACAGCATTGTGAAAAAGGGTGCCCAGGCCTCGATGCGCATGTAAACCAAAATAAAGATGAGCAGGATTATGGAACCCAAAAAGAACCAGCCTTCTTTTAAAGTATGCCACAGGTTCGGCAGGTCTTCTTTCGGCATGCCGCCGATACCGGCTTTTGCGGCATGGCCGTCCACCTGAAGCAACAGCGTAAAGTAGTAAAGAAATGCCGGGAAAAAGGCGGCCACCATCACTTCATAATAAGGGATGTTCATGAAAGAGGCTATGAGAAATCCGGCTGCTCCCATGATGGGGGGCATGATGGTCCCCCCGGTGGAAGCGCACGCTTCTATGGCAGCAGCATATCGTGGTGAATAACCGGTTCGCTTCATGGCCGGTATGGTCATGGAGCCGGTGGTGACGATGTTGGAGATGACGCTGCCGCTCAGACTGGCCATTAAAGCGCTTGAAATAACGGCAACTTTAGCAGCACCGCCCCGGTTTTGACCCATGATGGCCATGGCAAAATCCATAAAAAACTTTCCACCGCCCGAGGAGACCAGAGCGACCCCGAAAATGATGAAGCCCACCAGCAAGTTGCCTATCACCCGCGTAGGGATGCCTATAATGCTTTCAACGCCCATGGCGTGGTAACAGGCGGTTTGGGTAAGGGAAAAGGGGATACCCCACAGTAACCCTGGCAAATACTTCCCGTACATCGGATAAAAGGAAAAAACAGCACAGATAATAAACAGCGAATTGCCGCCCGCCCTGCGAACCCCCTCCAATGCCAGCAGCCACAGAAAAACCCCTGCGATCACAGGCATCAGCGGTGCCGTGTATTCCCAACCCTTGGTCAGAATGTTGTAGGCATTCATTGCCAGGTAGAAATTGGTGATAATACAAAGCAAGAAAATCGCCCAGTCATACCAGGGCACGATGCCTTTATCGGCTTTCCTGGCCGGAAAAATAAGGAAGGTTATGGACAAAAAGGTTGCCAGGATGTAGTAATAGTATGCGGTGCCGATGGGCATGAACCCGAACATCTTCAAATAAAACAACTGATTGATCACTATGACAATCCCTATCACGGTAAAGAGAATGATAATCACATATGGCAAAAGGGTAATACGGACTGGACTGCTCTTGGCACCGTCGATTGTTTGATCAGGCATTGCAGAATCCTTCCTTAGCTATTGCTAAACAATTTAAAAACAAAACCGTTATCCGGGAAACAGGCTCCTTGGTGGGGAGAGGCAAATCTGTGACAAAGCCTATTTCCCGGTGTTTAAAAAATGATCGTTTTCGATCCGCTACTCAACCAGGGCTTTCGCCCGTTCTTCCATCCAGAACTCTTTGAATTTTTTTGACTTCAATCCTTTTGACTGGCCTTCGGTAACAGCCTTTTCCCAGGCCTTCTGGAGGGTCTTTATGCGGGCCACCCCCCTGTCGTTCCACGCCTGATGTATGTCGGTCCAGAATCCCTTTTCCTTGAAGTATCGGATAGCGCCGTCATGATATGGTGCGTCTGCGGGCGGTACACCGGCCAGGTCCAACCGCCACCATGGCATGCTGGGGTGTGCCTTTTCATACATGCTGAATGTCTCATCCAACGCCTTAACCATATTATACACCATGTCCGGGTCTGCATCAGCATAAACGGTGCCTACAGGATAGCGATACTGTACTAATTGGGCTGGATTGTCCTTGGAAAGACTAGCACCAATGGTTTCGGTAAATGGTTTTAGAAAGGAGGCTATTTCCAGCATCCGCGCCCACCCTTCCTTGTCATTGGGATCAAAGGGAGGATAATGAACGCCTTTGGGCGTACTGGCAAGTTCATAAATGAGGCCGGCCGTGGTCGTTCCGCTGATGGCGTCAACTTTGCCAGCGATCAGCCCTTTGCCGGTGGAACCATAACTGGGAAATTCTACTTTTTTCACATCATTCCAGGTTAATCCAGCAAAAGCCAGATATGCGGTCATCTTGACATTAAGGGATGGATTGCCGGGAATCCAGGAGACCCTTTTTCCCTTGAGATCCTTCAATGTCTTGATGCCGCTGACCTTGGTTGTGATCACTGCATGGGCCGTGGGGTGTGCCAAAATGACCCGAATATCCTGGGGCCCCCATTCGTATGCGGCAAAGTCATAGGTCCCCTCTGCAGCGAAATAGGCTTCTGTTGCCAACCATCCAACCTGAACGCGTTTGGCCGTAAGTGGCATGATTCTGCCGATGGAGGTGCCTGAGGGTAGCAACCGGGTCCGGATTCCGTATTTTTTAAGCAGGGCATCGGCCATGGCCGATGCATGAACATAGCCGGTGGACCCGACATCGTAGCAGCTCCAGATCATGGTTTTCGGCAGTTTGACGTCGCTGGCGGCTTGCGCAGCAGCACTGTAATTCATAAAAAACATACAAACGCTAAGGATGACGATGTGTCTCATTTGGATGAATCTAAATTTTTTCATGGTCTTTCCTCCTTTATTTCTTTCCTATGGTTCTTAGTCTCTTGCTTGCCATCAACTTTTTAATGTGATCTCCTTTCCTCCTTTTTTTCCTACGGTTTCCAGCCAATTTTTATTAAACGCCATATCTCGTTTAATACTTAACTGTAAAGCAACTATCTTTCCTCTATTGCGGATCAGACACGCCATGGAAACCGGCGGTGTTTCGTCCGCATCCCCGTCTAAAATTTACTTGTATCCCGGATTGGTCTCCAAAATAAATGAAATACCGTCGGACAGCTGGGACATGCGCCCAAGGAAAAGGCTACCCTTGGCAAGAAACATGGCCCGTTTAATATCTCCTTTTTTCAAACTTTCGGCCGCGTGACCGATAAATGGAACTGCGGATGGGATATGTCCCTGGGTGGGGCAATAGCCAGGCATTCCCCGCTCCGTGACAAACTGTTCAAGGGCCGGTTTTGCACGATCGATGTCACCGCTCATCGCTGCCAAAGCCGCTATGAGTCTATAGTTGGTGGCCGGCGTATCTCCGCTGCCGGCAGGCAAGGTGATTTCAGGATTGTGCAATTCGGTCGAGAATTTGTCGATATCAGTCATTTTTAGGCCGATTTTATCCAGCGGTTTTTTCACCAACGCCGTCATGATGGCCTGCTGTGCCGATCCTGTGCCGACATCGTGTTTGCCGATGGCATCCAGCCTCATGATGGGACTGACCCCGTCATCTTTTGTGATCAGAAAAGCGATGCCGCCGACAACGTCCTCCAGAATCGGCATTTCCTTTTTTAAATGGGCGGCATATTTCATGCCCACTTTGGCCAAGCACCCGCCACCGGACACGACTATATTGTCATGAATGCCCGATTCGACCATCGCAGCCGCACTGATTAAAGCATGGTTTGGAGAACAGCAAAAGGCGCGGACATCGTGCCCTGTGGCATTGACGCACCCGCACAGTTCGGCCATGGCCTTGGACAGACTGCCGCCGCCCCGGTTATAGCGATCGCCGATGGCGGTTTCCGTGCAGTCCAGGACAAAGTCCACATCCTCGGGCACAATGCCGGCACGCTTAAACATGTGCTTCATGGCCATGGCTCCTGATGTTTTGGCAATCAGGTTTTCCATCAATACGATGGGCTTTAGGGTGTCGTCTTTATCGTGATCTCTGCGGAGAGATCCCACGGTCTTTCCCCAATACTGAATCGGCACGGCCTCCCCTTTTTCAATAATCTCCTTTATTTTTTCCGGGGACTTCCCATCGCCCAGCTTTTTAACCAGCGCTTCGTCAAGAAGAGGATGGCCAGCCACTTTTTCCCGAATTTTTTCGGTGAATTCGGCATCCAGCCATAGCAGGTCAAAATCATCAGCGATTTTCATCCAACCGTAAAACTCGTCTTCCGGCATGATTTCACCGAACGGACCGTTTCGGCTTCCGTTCTCCAGCTGATTTTCATACCACGGTTTAGGAACTCCGTAAAGATCATCTGGATGCATGTTGCCTATGAAGACCTGGTGAGGAGCATAATTCAATACTTCTTCATAACTTCGCAAACGATCGTATATCCGATCTATCAGCCCTTTGGTTTCCGAGATATCCCTTTCCGGCTTTGACCCGTATTGAACAAAATCGGGAACATTAGCCAGGATGTACCCCACTTCTTTGATTACGACAGCCATTGGTGATCAATTTCCTTTATTTTAAATTTTTATTGACCGACGTCTCGATCTCCTTGATTTTCAACTCACCGCCCTTGATTCGATCGATTTCTACGCCGTCCTTATAAATCAAAAAGGTAGGCAATCCCAGGACCTTCAGCCTCAAACACAGACGTTTATTTTTGGATGCATCAATTTCGACAAGTTTCAGCTTGCCTCCAAAATTCTCAGCCAGTTTCTCTACCTCAGGCTTCAAGGCCAGGCAGGGACCACACTGAGGACCCCAGAAATCGACAAGCACCGGTAAATCAGATTGGACAACCTCTTTTTCAAATGTATCCGCATTCACTTCAATTCCCATGATAATCTCCTGATAATATTTTTTGATCTGTTTTTATGCCATTCCTTCGAGATCAAAGATTGTGGGGCCGTCGACTTTCTTTTGAAAAAGTTCCATGGCGCGAAGAACATACTTGCGCCGCAACGTTTTTTCCTGTTGGGCCGTCAGTTCAGGATTGCCAATTGGACAGGGAACCGATTCCCCCTGGAGTATTCGGTTCACACCCACCATTTTCGCAACACTTGGAACCGGCGTGATTTGAACCACCGGAATACCCAATCTCTCGATACCTTGCGCAATCGTTGCACCGCAACGTGTGCTTGACCCTCAGGTGGAAGTGAGCAGTACAGCATCGATCCCTAGCCTCTTGATTTCCTCTCCCATCTCATTTCCCATTTCCGTACAGCGTCTTGAAACAGTGGCATTTCCAGATGTGCTGAAAAAGGTATTGTGCAATTTTCCGATTTTTTTCTCTTTGACGAGTTGACGAATCACATCCACCGGAATAAGTCGAAACGGATTTTCCAACACATTCACAGGAAAATAACCGGTATGCGCAATCTCATACTCTTTTGTACCGGGATCATCGGGCAGAAAAGAATCTAGTTCATTGGTGGTCCATTTCAGATTGCCGCGACCGGCCAGTCCGGCAGGATTACCCTTAGGCACCAGTGCACCGTCGCTCACGAGCGCCAATTGTAGCTTGCTAAGATCGGCAATCGGCGCAGGAGGTTCCACATTGTCAAACACGGGCGGAACCACTTCACTTTCAAAGGGCTTTCCTGTAATCTTGGCCAATAGCTTGTCAATGCTTCGCTTAGCCGCACTCTGATCGCAAAACTCGTTGCGTATGATGAGGCGCTTGAAATAATCAAACATTTCCGGTTTTGGCAGATTCTCGCCGGAAAGCAGGTTCTTTGACGGTTCGCCCAGTACCAGTTGAAGCGCAAGCTTTGACATTTTCTTAAGACTCGGCACCATGTCCCGAGTGCTTTGCCCGCTCCGGCAGATATAGGCATATTTCCGGTACATCTCAACACCCGGGTTTTCCTGATACATGCCGGTGACCACCGGTATTCCGAGTCTCTCATTGACCGCCTTGCAGATCGCCCCGCAGGCAACCCCGTATCGGCCTGCCTCAAAAGCCGGCCCGGCAAAAAAAAGATCTGGTGCAAAGGATTCGATGAGTTTTGCCCCCTCTTCGCCAGCTTGATCCGGGTCTTTAGAAAAATAGTTGTCTCCGCAAATAAGGGTCGCTACAATTTCAACATGTTCCCCCAATTCCTTTTGCAGCGCGGTTCCAGGCCCCAAAGGGCCCTCTTTCACAACAAAACCGGTATTGGCTTTGTCTTCCCCGCCAATCTGTCCAAAAAATTGGTTTAAGTAGTGAACCACTTTTAATTTTGTATTATTCATTTTGTCCTCCCTGAACATGTCATTACTTTAGTATTCTTTAACGACGACCTTGGCGCCACCTGTGTGATCGTGAATACCAGCTATAAGAAATTGTTCGACATCTATGGTCGTATCCCCAGCGTACTGCATGATGGGGTCGGGGCAATACACCTTGGTTTTTTTATCCCCGCCGACAATTCGATCCGGAGCCGGCAGGATGCTTCGTTCCAGCGTTGCACCCACTGTAATGATCAGGTCCAGGGCCTCGGCACTGAACAATAGCATTTCCGGCAGCCGTCCGTCGCTGATCAATGGCTGAATATAGACGGCCGTTTTAACGCCCAGTTTTTCACACTCCTCGGCAACACCAGCCAGATCCACATGTGGCATGCCGCCATGGATCTTTGTCAAAACCACGCCATCAGCGCCTAAAACGTTTTTGACCAAATTGGCTGCCATGATGTTCTTCCGCGTCCTGGTGATCGGCTCCATTTTGGCCACGCCGCACACCACTCCGGAAAAGATTAAATCTTTGCCGTGTCGGCGATACAGCTCTCTGATGACCCCATGGTTTTGGATCGTATACGTGTCTATGGAACGGACTGTGTGGGCACCGACAACGCCGCCATCTAGTACTTCATTGGGATGAATGATGGTGGGCATGAGTGGGCGAACGTCTGTACCATAAAAGCAATCGTCGGAAATACCTTGGTGATCGTGCTGGGGGCTGTACAACTGGTAGTAATAAGCCACCTTAGGAAGGTCGGATTTTCCATCAAGGTTTGTAATGTCCAAATCAAACACTTCGGTTTCATCAATTTGATGCCCTTCTGCAGAGCGTGCGATATATGCTGCAGCCTTTAATCCGGCAATCTTGGCTGCATTTTCAAACTCTCTCTCATCAATGTCTTCGGCGGAATAAGAGTTGACGCAGACGTGGGAGAATTTTGAGTACCGGCTCATCTGTCCGCCAGGACCATACATATCCAGAAGTGCCGAATATTTTCGTGTCGTCCCAGGATTGGTGGCCAGAACAGTTACCCCTCTTAACGAAAGGGTGCGCCCTTTTCCAGCAATCTGCAGTTTGCCCACAAAACCGGGAAAATCGGCTTCCAACTGACCAATTTTGCAACGAGGTTGCACTACATCCATAAGATTTACCACCCGCGTGCGCTCACCCGGGTGAACCAAATCGATTTTGACTGATGCGATTCGGCTGTCTTCCGTCAAAAGGGTTTCCAATTCCGTGAAATTGACGGTCAGAACACCATCTTTTACACCGGTTCTGCCGCCCTCCCGAACTGATTTTATGTCGATTGATTCGATCTCTAGTCTCATTTAAGCCTCCTTGCTGTACAGCCGCTCCCGGTGGGAAAATTCCCTCCGGATTGTTTGCGGCGTTAAAGGGGGAGATTTGTAAAGCACGCTGTTGTCCGTGCAAGTGTTTTGACGAACATTGAATGCCACCGGCAAAAAGATCAGGCCGAATGGCGCTTAGTTGTGCAATTCAAATCAGGCCACCACGCATCAATTATTTAGTTGTTTACGTATGGCCTTGAACTCTGCCCCTATTTTTTCAGTGTCTTCGGTTAACATCCATATACCCACAGCTTCCTGGTAAATATTCTCAGGAATGGCTTCCTGCATCTCAGGTTCCAGAATGTGATAAACAGGGAGTCCCAACGAGACTCCGGCCAATGGCCCGGAAAAACTCGGATCGCCGGTTGTGACGGTTTCTGCTGATATCAAGGCACCTTCCAGATCGCTAGCGCCCAGTACAACAATGATATCACCAGCAGTATTTGCCCCATCAACATTTTCAGCGATTGTTTTAATTTTTATTTGGTTTTCCGGATCCATCGTTCCTGCAGCTGTTCAGACAAAGCACTCGGTAACCGCATAAACAACATTTGCCCCCGCCGCGTTCAGGCATTTAGCGATAGTAGGGCCTTGAACTCCGTCCCTCTCGCCAATAATGATCGCAGTCTTACCCTTTAGCCAGTTACTCATTTTCGTGTTTCCTCCTTTGTGTGATGTGAAAGAACGTAGTGTTTTACATAGAGTAATCTTACTGCATATAGCGTAACTTTGTCATCAATATCAATGCGAATATTCAATGTCAAGTTTTTTTATTTTTTTATTTTATGTTGTGGATTCAGGGGTTTGACAAAGAGTGTTGATCGATCGCTTTTTTTGCGAAGGAATTAGACTTAGGTACCACTTATTGGTATTGAGTCTCATTTTATCCATTGGAGCAAATTTAATATAAAAGAAGTCGCATCTTAATAACCAGGGATTCAAGGCTTTGCTCGGCTCGTCCTGGGTTCGGAAAACATCTCTGGCAAAAAGGATCGCCCAGTCTTGTACTCGGCTCGAAGAGGAGCGTATGCTCACAAAAATTTTCAGGTTTTCTTTCAGACACTAATAAGTAAAATTTAATGGAGATAGATCTGTTTTTTACTTTTTGAATTAAAACGAAGCATCATAAAAAGTGCAGATGCAGTAAGGCTTATGAGAAGCCCATACCAGACACCATAAATGCCCATATCGAGTTTGAATGCCATAAAATACCCTGAAGGAAGCCCCATCAGCCAGTAAGCGGCAAGGGTGATCAGGGTGGGAATTTTCATATCCGTGATTCCCCTTAATATGCCTAACCCGATTGACTGGGTGCCGTCGGATACCTGGAAGAATGCAACAATCACTAAAAGCGAGGCACTGATATCAATGACCGCTTTTTCAGAAACATAAAGGGTTGGCAAAAAGAACCTGAAAAGGATAAAGATCAACCCGGCTGATGCCATAAACAAGGCGCACAAAATGGCGGCGGAAAACCCGGCCAGCCTTGTTCCCTGGATATCTTTTCTCCCCACGGCAGTGCTGACCCGGATGGTTGCGGCAGATGAGATTCCCATGGCAACCATAAATGAAATGGATGCAAGGTTTAATGCAATCTGGTGGGCAGCAAGTGCAATGGTTCCCATCCAGCCGATCATGATAGCTGAGGCAGCAAAGGCACTGACTTCAAAAAAATACTGAAATCCTGCCGGGATGCCAATGGCAAGAAGGCGCCGCATCATTGGCAAATCAATCTTTCTGTAATTCAGGGTGGGGTCAAAGCGTTGCATTTTTGAGGATTTTCTGATGATAATCATAAGTGCTATGGCCATAAATGTCCGGGAACTGATAGTGGCAATACCGGCACCGGTAAGACCCAGTGGAGTGACCCCGAGATTCCCATATATGAATATCCAGTTTGCCAGAATATTAACAAGATTGGCGAGAATAGTGATGATCATGGCGGGTTTTAAGAAGCTTACTCCTTCGGCAAACTGTCGGTAGCTCTGGAAAAGCATTAACGGCAGTATGGAAAATCCCAATACTTTCATGTAAAGGGATGCCGGGCCAACAATCTCTTCGGGCTGGTTGAGAAATTGAATACATTCTGACAAAAGAAGTGTGATAGCGCAGAGCAAAATACCGGAAAAAAGGTTTAATAAAATCCCCTGCCTTAATACAATGCCGCACTCTTCGTCTCTGCCCGCACCATAGGCAATAGCCGTTAAAGGTGTGACAGCCACTGTCAGTCCGAATCCCACCACCATGATCAGCATAAAGAGCGAGTTGGCTATGGATGCTGCTGCAAGCGCCTGGGTCCCGACTTTGCCAACCATGATATTATCCACCACGGACATGAGCATTTGCCCAAGTTGGCCCACAACAATGGGAAGAGACAGAACAAGGGTTTTTTTTATTTCATTTCTAAACATGACGTTATCAAGGGTTTTTAATGGCCTGCCTTTTTTTCAATATGTCTGAGGGCAGTTTCTATAGCACCTTTGATTTGATTTGTTTCTGGTAATGTCTGCATAAGTTTTTCAATAAACCCCAATTGATGCAAAAGCCGAAAGGATTCAGTAAAATTAAGATCATAGACCCAGCTTATCTGTAATAGTTTTAAATCCGTCAAACAGGTTAAGTCGCTGCTTTGGGCCAATTGTCCGTCATATAGCGCTTTGATTATTTTTTCTGAGTATCCAGGGCCATTATCTGGAAGGTCTAAAAGAACAGTGATCATTTTCTGTTTATCTTTTTTTGTATAATGATCAATAACCACGTTCCAGATATCCAGCTTATCTGCATCGCGAAGCAGTTTTATAAATAAAAGGAGCTTATCTTCCTTGATATAGGGCAATTTATAGGCATTGTGCCAGGCAATGGGAATCAGGATGGACCGTTTTTCATCCAGGGACAGGCCGTTGAGGATTTTATGAAAAGACAGCTGCTTAAGCCCCAGTTTGGCATGGTTGGCAGATTTTCTATCATCAAAGGTTCCATAGGTCTGGTATTGAGTAAAACGGCCAATGTCGTGAAACAGGGCAGCGATCTGGACAAGGTTTAACTCATCCTGTGAAAGAAGGATGGATTTACCAAGCAATAATATATTTTCACAGACCCTTAGGGTATGATCCTCTTTTAATTTATATATCTGGTTTTGCGCTTGATTATCTCCATAAAACCGGGATACATATTCACAAAACCAGGTTTTAAATTTCACCACCTGCTGGTTATTCATCATCCAGGGCCCATTGGACTGCTTTTGCAGCATGGATTTTTGTTGTGTCATACAGGGGAATGTCAATGTCTTCCTGCTTTAAAAGCATGGCGATTTCAGTACATCCCAGAATAATTCCCTGGGCACCTTTTTGAACCAGGTTTTCCGCTATATTGATATAGGCTTTTTTGGATGGGTCTGTTATTTTTCCCAGGCATAATTCTTTATAAATAATTGTGTGGACTAATTCTCTGTCTGTTTTATCTGGAATGATTACATCCAGATCAAATTTTGTGGTCAGGCGATCTTTATAAAACGTCTGCTCCATGGTATAGGCTGTGCCTAAAAGCCCGACTTTTTTAATGTTGTCTCCCAGGAGCACCTCTGCTGTCGCATCGGCAATGTGAAGCAGAGGAATATTCACTGCATCCACTACCCTGGGGGCCAGTTTGTGCATGGTATTGGCGCAGATCAGTAAAAAATCAGCCCCTCCTTTTTCTATCTTTTGGGCAGCATCGGCCATTATATTGCCAAGGCTTTCCCAGTCTCCTTTACTCTGAAGTTTTTCAATGGGGCCGAAATCAACGCTATACATTAGAATTTTTGCTGAATGAAGACCGCCCAGGGCTTTTTTTATTCCCTGGTTAAGTTCAGTATAATAATGGGATGTACTTTCCCAGCTCATACCACCGATCAGTCCAATGGTTTTCATGATCACCTCAAATTTGGTTATAGATGAGTCTTAATCCTTCAAGGGTCAAGGACGGCTCTACTTTTTCAATGGTGTTGGAAATCTTGAATATCAATGGAGCAAGCCCTCCCGTGGCAATGATCCGGGGTGGAGTATCCATTTCTTTTGTCATCTTTTCGATCATCCCGTCCACCATGGAGGCATTTCCATAAATAATGCCGGATTTAATGCTTTCAATGGTATCTTTGCCAATGACTTTTTCAGGTGCCTGGAATATTTCCACCCTGGCCAGCTTGGAAGCCTTTTGGAAGAGTGCTTCCGCAGAAATCATGATACCCGGCACAATTGCCCCGCCCAGGTATTCCCCTTTTTCAGAGATAACATCAAAAGTGGTGGCTGTTCCAAAATCGATAATAATGAGTGCGGTTTTATATTTATGAAAGGCGGCAACAGCATTAACGATCCTGTCTGCCCCTACTTCATTGGGGTTATTATAGAGAATCGGCATCAGTTTTTTAACCGAGTCCGCACTTATCCATAAAGGTGTTAAGCCAAGATATTTTTCACAGAATGCATTCAGGATAGGAACTGATGAAGGAACAACAGATGAAATAGCAGCAGTTTTAATATCTTTAGGATCAACTCCTTTATATGAGAAAAGTGCCGTGGCAAGCACATTGAATTCATCAGCAGTTGAGTTTCTAATTGTTCTGATTCTCCAATCATGTTTGAGTATGTTGCCGTCATAGACTCCCATAACGGTATTTGTGTTTCCCACGTCAATTACAAGAAGCATTAAGTTTCTCCTTTATTCTATTTTTATAGTAAATACCTGTGGTACAGCATCTGTCATTATCAGGTCCCATGGTATGTTAATATAGGCATGCCTGGCATACACACCCGGCCCAAGACCCTTCAGGTCAATAAATGAATAGATTTGATCTGTAATTTTTTTATTGCTTAATGTCTCAAAAGGCCCTTTAATCCGGATATTTATTTTTGAAGGTTCAATATTGACCTTTAATGTAGAATTCCATACCTGGATGGGAATATTTTCAATTATTTTTGAAATCCGCTGCTGCTGAATTGGAACACTTACAATGATAATAGGATCTGAAGATGAAATAATAGATGGGTTTTCCAGATCCAGAGGGATCTTTTTTTTGAAACTTTCATTGGCATTTGTGATATCAATGGGCTTTGTCTTTAATTCTTTGATGGATTGAATCAAGGAGGCAGAACCGATCAACTCCACACTGGCAGGTTCTGTAGCAGCGTCCAGGGCAATATGTCCCTTGGCAGGCGCTCCAAGATAGGGGACCGTTATTTTAAAGGTTTTTCTTATCTTTTTTTCCAGCTGAACGCTGAGATAGGAGGGTTTAATACTTAAAATTTTAATACCCCGGTCCATGGGGATTCGTTTTTCCTCCACGGGGAACAAATACGAACCCGGTTCAATGGAGTCAGAATCGCCTGCAGGATCAAATTCAAGGTCTGTGTAGAGATCCACAGTATAGCGGATATCTTCTTTGTTGATAAGTTCAATCAAGTTTGGATGAGCCTGGATTCTGATTTCAATTTTATCAGTATGAAAACTTGTAAGGACCATATTTTCCGGTACATTGGAAAAGTCCACGGGAAGCAGTAGGTCTGTCTCAACCGGCTCGGTGGTACAACCAGAAAAACCGGAAACAATGAATACCAATAAAAAAATCAAGGCATTGAAATAAGGCTTAAATTTAAGCATTCCTGATCGAATCTATGATATGGGTAAAGGATTTTACTCGTTCAACATCATGGACCCTGACAATGTGGGCACCATTTAGAATGGAGGCTGCAACAGCCGCCAAACTGCCGTATTCTGTCTTTATGTGATCCGCTCTTACCGGTGCATTCTCCTTTTTGGCCAGAATATTCTGAATAAAAGATTTTCGCGATGGCCCCACAAGAACAGGGTAACCAAGAGCACAAATTTTTTCAAGATAGTTGATGAGGACCAGATTATGGTCAATAGTTTTACCAAAACCGATTCCAGGATCAAGAATGATATGGTTCTTTTTTATGCCTTTTCCCATGGCATATTCTGCCCGTGCTGCAAGATAATTTGTGATTTCAAACATTAAATCATCATAGTCGGGATTCACCTGCATGGTCTCAGGTGTTCCCTTCATGTGCATCAACACCACTGGCACTTCTCTTTGAGCAGCAAGGTCAGCCATGGCAGGATCTTTTTCAAAAGCCGATACATCATTGATGATGGAAGCCCCGGCATTGAGAGCCTCTTTGGCAACACCAGATTTTATTGTATCAATGGAAATAGGGATATCAATGCGTTTAAAAAGGTTTTCAATGACGGGTATAACCCGGTCAAGTTCTTCCTGCTCTGATACTGGTATTGCAAAGGGCCTTGTTGATTCTCCGCCGATATCCAGGATATGTGCTCCATCTTCAGCCAGTTTGATACCCTGGTTTACCGCTGTTTCAAAGGAGTTGAATTTTCCGCCGTCGGAAAAGGAATCGGGGGTGGTATTTAAAATTCCCATAATGCAGGTTTCAGGGCCTAATTCAAGGCGGAATCCTTTAAAATCAAGGGTACTATGCTGCATGACCTTCCTTTATTCAGGGTCCGAGGTCTTTGTGTCGTCTGAAGTCTGATCTTCGGCTTCAGAAGGGTCCTGGTTGTCAGAATTTTCAGGATCAGTCTCAACGCTGTCCTTATCAGAGCGTGCTGATTTTTTTTGATCTTCAGGTTCAGCAGGGTGTACAGGTGGAATGTTTAGATTTTGTTTGCCGAAAAAATCAAAATCAGGTCGCATAGATGCTATCAGATCATCCAGTTCTGATCCCAGAACCGTTTCTTTTTCAATGAGCAGGTCTGTTAATGTGTGAAGAATATCTATATTTTCTTTAAGAACCTTATGCGCAGCCTTGTATGCCCGGTCAATGATCAAGGCAACTTCAGCATCAATTTTTCTGGCTGTTTCTTCAGAATAGCCTTTGGCCTGGGTCATTTCCCGGCCTATGAAAATATTATCATCATGGTCCTCATAGGAAAGGAGTGCCAGGTTATCGCTCATTCCAAAAGACCTGACCATTTTGTTGGCAAGCTTGGTGGCCTGTTTGATATCATTGGATGCACCCGTACTGATTCTTTTAAAAATTATTTCTTCAGCCACCCTGCCACCAAAGGCAATGGCAAGTTCATTTTCAAGCTGATCCTTATATTTGAAATCCCCTTCCTCTGGAAGAAACCATGTGACCCCGGCAGCCCTTCCCCTGGGAATAATGGTAATCTTATTGACAGCATCCGTATATGGCAGGAATCTTGCCACAAGGGCATGACCGCCTTCATGATAAGCCGTTGTTTTCTTTTCTTCTTCCTTTATTACCTTGGATTTTCTTTCAAGTCCCATATAAACCTTGTCTTTTGAGTCTTCAAAATCTTTCATGCTCAGTTTTTCATGGTCACGCTTGGCAGCCAGGAGCGCTGCTTCATTCACAAGGTTTTCAAGGTCTGCACCCGTAAATCCAGGCGTTCCTTTTGCCAGTATCACTGGATCCACATCATTGGCCAGGGGCGTTTTTTTCATGTGAACTCTTAAAATGCCTTCACGGCCTTTAATATCGGGCATGTCCACCACAACCTGACGGTCAAACCGTCCCGGACGAAGCAAGGCAGGATCAAGAACGTCCGGCCTATTGGTGGCTGCCATGAGGATAACACCTTCATTGGATTCAAAACCGTCCATTTCAACAAGAAGCTGGTTCAAGGTCTGTTCTCTTTCATCATGCCCTCCGCCTAAACCTGCACCTCTCTGCCGTCCTACGGCATCAATTTCATCAATAAATATAATACAGGGTGCGTTTTTTTTGCCCTGGGCAAAAAGATCCCTTACCCTTGAAGCACCAACACCCACAAACATTTCAACAAAATCAGACCCGCTTATGGTAAAAAATGGCACCCCAGCCTCACCGGCAACAGCCCTTGATAAAAGTGTCTTTCCAGTTCCGGGATTTCCCACCAGCAAAACACCTTTTGGGATCCGTCCGCCAAGCCGCGTATATTTGGCAGGGTTTTTTAAAAAATCCACTACCTCGGTCAATTCTGCTTTGGCTTCATCAATTCCCTGAACATTGGCAAAGGTAACTTTTTCTTTTTTGTCATCCATAAGCCTTGCACGACTTTTTCCAAAAGACATTGCTTTGCCACCACCGGCACCTCCCTGCATCTGGCGCATAAAAAAGATCCACACACCAATGAGGACAATCATGGGCAGCCAGGAAACAAGGATGGACATAAGCCAGGAATTTTCAGCCGGGGGTTTGGCTTTTATGGTTACTTCTTTGGAACGTAGGAAACTTATCAGATCACCGTCATCCGGTGCAAAGCTTTTAAACTTGGCACCGCTTGCATCCGTTAAATATAAATCTTTACCCTGGATCACCACATTCTGGATACGTCCGTCTTCAACCATTGCAAGGAATTCTGAATATCCGACCTCTACCTGTCCCACCTGTTGCTGATTAAAGATATTGTAGAGCATGACCATCATTAGAACTATTACCAGCCACAGTGAAATGTTTTTGTAAAATTGATTCAAGGCTATTCCTCTCTTTTTTTATAAACCCAATCTATTGTTAAGTCGAAAGTCAGCCTGGTTTCTTTTTTAAAGGCCCCAGTTCTTAACTTATAACGGCTTTTATTCTTCAAAACTTACTAATATATAAACATGAAATCTGAATATACAAGAAAAAATTTTAGCTTCCCTTGCCTTGTTTTTCCTTAGCCTTTAGCTTTAATTGTTTCTCTTTTTTTCCGATTTCCCTTAAGGGTTTTTTTTCTTTTTTAATCATAAGGGTGTTTTTATTTTTATAGACCCTTATTTGACCGGGTAAATCCAGGCTGATGCCCGAGGGTGTATTAAAACAAAATTCAACAATATCATTTATATGGGCATGGGAAATGCTTTTTAAATCTTTTTTAATTTTTTGAATTGCCTTTCTAAATACCCGGTTTAAAAGAGCCGGGTGAAGGTTTGTCATTTCAGGTTTTGAAAACACAAGGCAGGATGTTTCTGATTTGATCAAACAGGAAAGAAATGTTTTTTTGGTTTCAATTTCCCAGAAGTCTTCTTCCTGTTTTAATATATTGCTCAGCCTGTCCAGGCTATCTTTAATTTTTGGATTGTATTCTTCCTGAAGATAAGGAATCAGTTTGTACCTGATTTTATTTCTTAAATACGCCATATCAGTGTTTGAAGAATCAAGCATATATGCTTGATTTTCATTTTTTAAAAAATCAAGGATACTGCGTTTAGACATCCGGATCAAGGGCCTGATATATCGGCCGTTCCTGAAGGGCGGGATACCGCAAAGCCCTTTGGGACCAGCTCCCCTTAACAGGTTCATCAATACCAGTTCTGCATTGTCGTCTTTATTATGACCCGTGGCAATTTTGTTATATCCATGGGTTTTGGCAATCTGGTCAAAAAAATGGTATCTGACCTTTCGGCCGGCTTCTTCAATGGATAGGTGATGTTTTTTAGCATAAGCTGTTACATTTTTTTGTTCATTAAAAAACGGCAGATCAAGTTTGTCTGCAAGCATTTTTACAAAGGCTTCATCCCTTATGGATTCCTCTTGCCTAAGCATATGGTTCAAGTGGGCAATTGCCATGGTTATGCCGTACTTTTCTTTAAGGCCCAACAGGGACAACAAAAGGGCAACAGAATCCGGTCCACCTGATACTGCCACCAGGATCCTGTCTTTATTTTGAAACATATTAAAATCAAAGATGGTTCTGGCAATTGTGTTGAGAAAATCCTTTTTCATGAATATTTTGTCCATCATGTCAGCAGGCAAACAGAGACTTCCTTGATTTTTCAATCAATCCGGAAGCCCAGGCTTTTTCAAAGAATGATGTGATGGCAGCTTCTCCATTTTCCCCAATATCTATTGAAAAATTATTTACATAAAGCCCGATATGCTGTTGGATAACATCGTCATCCAGCTCCTGGGCATAGGTCTGGATATAGTCATAGGCCATGGAAGGATGCAAAAAGGCATGGTCAATGCTTTGTCTGATCAGGTTCTGGATGTCCCAGGCAATACCAGGATCAATATCACGTTTAATGGCAATACAACCCAATGGAATGGGCAAGGATGTTTTGTCTTCCCACCATTGTCCCAGGTCTGCTTTTAATTCAAGTCCCATGGTTTGATATACAAATCTTCCCTCATGGATAATCACACCAAAGTCAGCCTTACGTTCAATCACAGCCGGCATGATCTTTTCAAATGGCATGGGGATAATGATTGTGTCTGTATCGGCAAACAGATCATCCATATAGAACCTGAAAAGATGATAGGCCGTTGTTCCCAAGCCTGGCACGGCAATGACCGGTTTTGTCTTGTTGCCCAGGGACCGGCCTGGAAGAGAGATGATCAAAGGCCCACAGCCTACACCTAAAGCTGATCCCGCCCTTAACAGGGCGTATTTGTCCCCCAGGCTGCCAATGGCGGCAAAAGATAACTTGGTGATATCATATGTGCCTTTGGCGGCCTTCTGGTTCAGAGTTTCCACATCTTCTAACACAATGTCAAAGGCGTATCCATGGAGGTCAATCAACTCTCTGGCAATGGCCTTGAAAATAAAGGTGTCATTGGGGCAGCTTGAAAAGGCAAGGTTATATGTCTGAGTCGCTTTCATTTTATTAGTATTATCAAATAGAACACCATAAAAGCAATTTGATTTGTAAATATTCAGCTCTTATGATTGAAACCGCCCTGTCCGATGGATATTTGTTTCGATGCTAAACGCTTAACCTCCTGCAAATATCCATCAGACAGGGCTTTGAGATTCCTTGTTTTAACGGGCTAAACAATTACTTTGATTTTTAATATCAGCCAACTTTACTTTTATTCTGCCATGCTTATTATTTTCGGATATTGAAAGAATAAAATAAGCATTGCAGAGGTGACAACTAAGGTATGAAAAACGCTGGTTTGTTGGATTTAATAGAGGATCGAGTAGAAGAAAAAAATAATAAACTTCCAGGTTCAAATTCCAAGGAGCTTGACAGGATCATTGTAAAGGGAGCCCGTGAACACAACCTTAAAGATATTGATATAGAAATTCCCAAAAAAAAAATGGTTGTGTTTACGGGAGTGTCGGGCTCTGGCAAATCAAGCCTTGCCTTTGATACGATTTTTGCAGAAGGTCAGCGCAGATATGTTGAATCCCTTTCTTCCTATGCCAGGCAGTTCATCGGCCAGATGGAAAAGCCAAAGTATGATACCATAAGAGGGCTTTCCCCCACCATTGCCATTGAACAGAAAGCAGCCAGCAAAAATCCCAGATCCACTGTGGGAACCATAACGGAAATTTATGACTATCTGCGGGTATTATTTGCTCGGCTCGGAACCCAGTATTGTTATAAATGCGGGGAAAAAGTAGGTCGGGGCCATGCCCAGAGCATGGTGTCCCAGATTTTGTCCCTGCCCGTGAATTCAAAAATTCTGATCCTTTCCCCTGTTGTGGAAAACAGGAAAGGAGAGCATAAGGAAATACTTGAGGATCTGAAAAAAAAGGGATATGCCAGGGTCAGGGTTGACGGGGTTGTACAGGACTTTGAAAATGTTCAAACCCTTGCCAGAAATAAGAAACATCATATAGAAGTCGTGATAGATCGCTTAATAGTTAAAAATGATAAAAAGTTTGAATCCCGCCTGACCGATTCCGTGGAAGCTGCACTTAAACTTGGAAACGGACAGATGATTGTCCATATGCTGGGCAGAGAAGATCTTAAAATGAGTGAGGAGAGATCATGTTGCGGGATTGCATACCCTGAGCTCACACCTCAGATTTTTTCCTTTAATTCACCTCTGGGCATGTGCCCGGACTGTAATGGTATTGGAACGCTTCTGTCCATGGATGTTAACAAGATTGTACCGGATCAGGAGTTAAGTATCAGGCAGGGTGCCGTAATCCCGTGGAAAAATTATTTTATTAAAAAACCACGGTACCAGAATGATAATTCATGGGGAATGAGCCAGCTTAACGCCATGGAAAAACAATGGGGGATAAATTTTGACATCCCTTGGAAAAAATTACCTCAAAAAGATAAAAATCTTCTTTTGTATGGGTCCAAACATAAAGAAATGACGGTAAACTGGAATTCAGCCAAGATCCAGGGAGAATTCACCAGAACCCATGAGGGACTGATTCATACCTTGATGAGGCGATACAGGGATACCCAGTCTGAAGGACAAAAAAAATACTATTCTGCATTTATGACGGCCAGCACCTGTACTGCCTGCAAAGGCATGCGGCTGAAGAATGAAGTGCTTCATGTCCATATCCACAAAAAATCAATTGTTGATGTGACGGCCATGACAATCAGGCAGGCTTTTGATTTTGTTAATGGCATGAACATGAGCGGAAATAAGCGGCTGATAGCCGAAGAATTGTTAAAGGAAATATCAGACCGGCTTGGGTTTCTTGTAAATGTGGGCCTGGATTATCTATCCCTGGACAGGAGTGGTCCAACCCTTTCCGGAGGCGAATCCCAGAGAATCCGGCTTGCATCCCAGGTAGGATCGGAACTTACAGGGGTTCTTTATATCCTGGATGAGCCTTCCATCGGTCTGCATCAGAAAGACAATATAAAACTATTACAAACCCTTCATCATTTAAGGGATATCGGCAATACCCTGATCATTGTGGAACATGATCAGGAAACAATGGAAAAATCAGACTGGATAGTAGATATTGGTCCGGGAGCCGGACACCTTGGTGGACAGATTGTGGCCCAGGGCACACCGGATCAGATTAAGGAAAATCCTTTTTCCATAACGGGACAATTTTTAACGGGTAAAGAGCAGATAGAAATTCCTAAAAAAAGAAAAACTCCTAAAACCTGTGGAAACAAATGGGTCACCATTGTCAAGGCATCGGAAAATAACCTGAAAGATGTCACTATAAAAATACCCCTGGGTTTACTTGTTGCAATAACAGGTGTTTCAGGGGCCGGTAAGTCAACCCTGATCAATCAGATTTTATATCCGGCCCTGGCTGTTAATCTTCATGGTTCACAAATGATCGTGGGCAGGCATGAGAAAATCATGGGGCTCTCCCATTTAAACAAAATTATTAATATTGATCAAAAGCCCATAGGCCGAACACCCAGGAGCAATCCTGCCACCTATACCAAAGTATTTGATCATATCCGGGATTTTTTTGAGATGCTTCCGGAATCCAAGGCCCGGGGGTATAAAAAGGGAAGATATTCTTTTAATGTCAAGGGCGGCAGATGTGAGGCCTGTAAGGGTGATGGACATATTAAGGTAGAGATGCATTTTTTAGCGGATGTCTTTGTTCCTTGTGAAGTCTGTCATGGTAAGCGGTTTAATCGGGCAACCCTTGAAATCATGTATAAAGACCATTCCATTTCAGATATTCTGGATCTTTCCGTGGTTCAGGCAAGGGATCTGTTCGTAAGCCATCCGAAAATTAAACATATCCTGGATACCTTACTGGATGTAGGGCTTTCCTACATCAAACTGGGACAGGCAGCCACAACCCTTTCAGGAGGAGAAGCCCAGAGAATCAAGCTTGCCCGGGAACTTGCAAAGCGGGATACTGGAGATACCCTCTATATTCTTGATGAACCAACCACAGGGCTTCATTTCCAGGATGTAAAACTTTTGTTGAAAGTTCTTTCCAGATTGACAAACGCAGGCAATACAGTGATTATTATTGAACACAATCTGGATGTTATTAAAACATCTGACTGGATTATTGATCTCGGGCCTGAAGGTGGCTATAGCGGAGGAGAAGTTATTGCACAAGGTTCCCCTGAAAAAATTACAAGATCTTCCAAAAGCTATACAGGGCATTATTTAAAGAAAATTTTAAATTGTAATGGTAAATAAGAAGAAGCTATGATTTTTTTAAAATGGGTTATCCGCCCTTATCTTTATATCAAGTATTTTTTCCAGAAATTTACAAAGACCGGACCCTTTGGAAATGATCAGGGAGTTTATATTAAAACGCCCTATGAAAATATGGGTAATATTATAAAAGACGGACTGTTCAAACACCATGTCAAACAATTCCATGGATCATCCTGTTCCGTTGCCACCATTGCATCTGTGGTGAATACCCTTCTGGATAAAGACGGATCTTTGAACGGGCCTGCCGCAACCCAGCAGGACCTGCTTGAAAAGGTGAAAGCCGCGCACTGGAAAGAGCGGATGAGTGACACAGGATATAAAGGTCGCAGGGGCCTTCCCCTCAAGACCCTTTACCAGGTCGTAAAAAGCAGTCTTGAGGTTTACAGGATTCCCTGTCAATCAGTTGAAATGGTTCAGGCGACAGGTGACCCTGTAAGATCAAAGGCTATCAAACAGGTTCTGCACCATAGACTTGAACAATTTGAAAAAAAAGGCAATTGCCTGATCATTTCACATTTTGATCAGGGCAGTTTTATACAGGCCCTTCACATCCCCCATATATCTCCCGTGGGCGGGTTTGATTCTGTGTCGGGGAAAGTCACTCTCCTGGATGTTGATTCTTCTCAAACCTTTCCCTATCAGGTTTCTTTTGATATCTTTTATAGAGGATTGTCATATAATTATAATTTCATGTTCAGGAAGTTCGGATATGCTGAAGGCGGTTATATTTTTATAAGGGTTTAATTCCAATATCTAAAACCTTTCGTATAGATTTTGCCAGTCTTGAAATCGACATTGGTTTCATAATATAGCCTGCCATCCCAAGTTTTTTGGCTTTTGCCTCATTAATGAGTGAACTATGGCCAGTACAGAGGATGATAGGAATATCAGGTCGAATTTCCAATAATTTTTCAGACAATTGAGCACCGGTCATCCCTGGCATGGTCATATCCGTTATTACCAGATCAAAGTAATCAGGTTTTGACAGGAACAAATCCAGTGCTTCTCTAGGATTCCGACATGTTTTAACCTTGTAGCCAAGCCTTTTCAGCATTAATTTCCCCATAATCCTGATGGGTTCTTCGTCATCAACAAAAAGGATTGTTTCCGTACCACGGGTAATTTCATCCATGGTATGAATTTCAACCTTGGGTTTTGCATCAACCACTGGGAATAGAAGAGTTATAGTGGTGCTTTTGCCAAGCTTGCTGTCAACCAAAATAGCACCATTATGGTTTTTGACAATGCCATGCACAATAGACAGTCCCATACCAGAACTTTTACCTGGCTCATTGGTGGTAAAATAGGGGTCAAAGATTAGGTTGATGGTTTCAGGGTCTATTCCTGGGCCTTGGTCGCTTATAGTAATTTTTGCATATTTTCCCGCAACCAGGTCTGGAAAATTTTTTACGCTCCTGGCTTTAATGGTTGCCGGTTCAATTATGACTTCCAGGATACCACCGGTGGCTTCCATTGCCAGTGAAGCATTGGCGCAAATGTTCATCATGGCCCTGTTGATTTGGATCGGATCTGCAAGAATCACCATATCATCATCTGTCATGTGTTTCCGAATTTCTATGGTGGCCGGTATGGTTGATCGTAAAAAGTTGAGTGCATTCTGAATAACGGTGACAGCGCCTATGGGTTCCAATTTCTGATCAGTCTTGCGAGTAAAATTGAGTAATTGTTTTATAATGCGGGATGCCCTGAGACTGGCAGATTTGATCTCCTCAAGTTTGGTATATACAGGATTTCCTTTGGGGATTTCTTCAAGTGCCAGTTCCGTGTTCCCCAAAATTATATAGAGTATATTATTAAAATCATGGGCAATACCGCCCGTCAGGGTAGCGATGGATTCCATTTTTTGAGATTGTATTATTTGTTCCTGAAGTTTTGCAACTTTCCTTTCCGATAAAATTTTTTCAGTTATGTCCCGGCCCGTACCACTGATGAAAGGCTCACCATCTTCCGGTCGGACGAAGACACTGCGGTATTCAATGTAGATCTTTTCACCATTTTTTTTGAAATAAATTGCTGTACCTTCATTGTGTCCATGTTTCAAGAGAGGTTCCAGGTATTCACTTTTATAAGCAGGCATGAATTCCGGTTTCATAAAATCTGATGCCGGCCTTCCGATTAATTCATCTTCTCTATGGTCTAAGGCTTTGCACATGGCAGGGTTAACGGAGGTGAAGCAGCCTTCAAAATTCTGGATATAAATGAGATCGCTGATGCCATTAAACAGGTCACGGAAACGCTGCTCTGATTTGATTAATCTCAGGACTCTTGATTTAGGAAACGCATAGTTTTACTTACTTAATCGAAAATCGAATATTATTCCAGTGCGTTACATTTTTCTACCATGAAAAACAATAGTTATTGCAACGGGAAATAAAA
>Ga0075120_10000886_pt1 | contig 24538 bp, 30 predicted proteins | sample AntAceMetag02UKL_FD_69792 | JGI IMG/M metagenome (GOLD analysis project Ga0075120, IMG submission 69792) | Saline lake microbial communities from Ace Lake, Antarctica - Antarctic Ace Lake Metagenome 02UKL | ecosystem: Environmental > Aquatic > Non-marine Saline and Alkaline > Saline | place...
TGATTATATTCGAGACAGAGTTAGCGGAGAATTCAAACTGCCTTCTCTTGCACAGCTGATTGAAGAAAAATCTCAGGGAAATTTTGTGCCTCCCTAGAATTTATAGCGGATACAATATTTCTGTAATATAAAAATGGGAGAATGACATTTTTACCCATATCAAATTTATCAGAATACCTTGCGCCCGTATCAAATATCAAGACATGCTCAGCAGTTTCAATTACCATTGACAAACCTTGCCCCACATCCAGGAGTGTTAAATTCATTTCGCCAGATTGCGGTTTTTCAGACTTGACCAAAAATACCGGTAACACTAATAATATGCCCAGAAAACGACCGGGGATGCCTTTTGGTGCTAATATCAACAACACGCCCAATAGCGCCACAATCATCTGCCATAACTGAGGTTTAGGGCGAACGATACTGGCCATTGGTAATTTAACTAAATACTCTAGTACTAGCCATAAAGCCTGCAAAACACTATCCACAATTTGCAGAAAAAAAGCAGCTATTTCAGGCAGTAATTGCAATAAAGCAAGTCCCAATAAGGATAAGGGAACGACTACAATACTGACTACTGGCACTGCAATAATATTTGCAACTGGCGCAATTAACGAGACACGTTGGAAGAAAAATAACAATACCGGCAATAAACTCATTGCTACAAAAGCATGAATCTTAAGGTTACCAATTAAACGATGCTCTCGACCTAAGCGAGCAGACAGAACATAAACAATACTAAAAACCGCAAGAAATGATAAATAAAACCCTGCGGATAACACAGCCATAGGATCTATCAATAACACCGCCAACAATGCCAGAGCAAAAACATTAAGCGTTTTTATATTCCTGCGCATGATTATAGTCAGCAAAAACATACCCAGCATGATCAGTGCACGTTGCGTTGGAATAGAAAATCCAGCAAGCGCCGCATAAAATAAAGCGGCAATAAAGGCAAAGCAAGCCGCGATTTGTGGTGCTGAATAACTGTTAGAAGGCAAACGTAGCCAGCATTTAAATATAAACCAGTACACCATCCCCGCTATTAATCCAATATGTAAACCAGAAATAGCCATCAAATGGTTAGTACCGCTTCTAGACAAAACCTGCCATTGCTGTGCGGATATCTGGCTTTTATCACCTATGCTTAGTGCTTTAATCAATGCCAGGTTTGCAGGACTAATATCTTGTTGCGTCAATAAATCTGCCAGCTTTTGTCGCACAACAGAAATACTGGACCAGAAAGGTTTAGTTGTCAGTAAGGTTGCCGTTTCAGCTTGTCGTATATAGCCAGTGGCGCCTATATGGCGAATAAAAAGCCATTTTTCATAATCAAAACCACCAGGATTGAAAGTACCATGTGGCTGTTTTAATTTGACATAAAATTGCCAGCTTTGCCCTGCTGCAATTTTCTTCTTTGGATAGTACCAACTTAAACGCAACTTATCGGGTAAAGGCACACTAGACTGAGTTACCTGGAAGTCAAAGCGTACCTGATGTGCGTTATATTCAGGTAAACCGATAATATCGCCCTGAATTAATAACACTTTACCTTGTAGCTCAGGCCATAACCGACTGGATAAAAAATGATCCGCAGAAATACTGGCAAACACTAAGCCAAATAGAAAGTATGTTACACGCCAATATTTATAATAGGCCATTAAAATGGCAACGATTAGCGAGAGTGCTAATAATAAAAAACCTGGCAGTACAATCCATTGCTGACAAAACAGCACGCCTAAAAAAAAGGATAGAACAGATAGAAACATATCTAGTACACCCGATAAAATATTGGCAATCACTATTAAGCAAATAAACATTTGATGAATTGCTGAGGGGCGTTTTTTACCTTTAGGCAATACCGCTAATGCTTATCCTGATTCTGCTTAAAATGAATACAAAAACCTGCTACACTGAAACAATTATTGATATTAATGGAAAATATTCATCATGCCGAAAAAGCTTATAAAAAAATACATGCCATCCCCTGAATCCATTAAAGAACACAAGCACCTGGCTTTTTTAGGCGATAAGTTACATGATCCTAATCTTTGGCATTTAAACCGCCGCTCTGTTGCAGCGGCCTTTGCTGTGGGTCTTTTAGTGGCCTGGGTCCCCACTCCCGGACAGATGGTAATCTCTGCTATAGCAGCACTTTTTTTTCGCGCCAACCTGCCAATTTCCATCGCTTTAGTCTGGGTCACAAACCCTTTGACCATGCCACCGATGTTTTATTTTGCTTATCGCTTAGGATTATGGACCTTAAAACTACCCTCACCTGGTGCCGATTTTGAGTTTTCCCTGGAAAGCGTCACATCAGGCTTAACTGACATAGGCGGGCCATTTCTTCTAGGCTGCCTGATACTCGGCATTACTTCATCGGTGATCGGCTATTTTGGTATTCGTTTGTTCTGGCGCTGGCATGTTGTTAAACAGTGGCGCGCACGTTCTGAGAGATAAGCTAATTACCAGGTATCATTTTTCAATCAAGGACGGATAGACTGAAGCTAGTTCATTGAAACTTACACCTGGTTCTACGGGAACAGGTAATATATCGAAAAACGAAATACGCCCTACCCCGCAGCCATATCTATCTTAAACTACAATCATCCCATCAGCCATATGTAACACTTTATCCATACGTCCTGCTAGTACTGGGTCGTGGGTAACAATCAAAAAACTGATCTGCAATTCCTGATTCAGTTCTAACATAAGTTGATAAATACTTTCAGCTGTTTTACTATCCAGGTTTCCAGTTGGCTCATCCGCTAAAATGCACTTGGGTTTGTTAATTAATGCCCGTGCTATTGCTACCCTCTGCCGTTCACCACCGGATAATTCACCTGGTTTATGCTTAACTCGATGTTCTAAACCCACACGTAATAAGATTTCTTCAGCAGCGTGTTTTGCCTGAGCAATTGAACTACCGCCGATAAGGGCTGGCATAGCCACATTCTCTAAAACGGTAAATTCACCCAACAGATGATGAAATTGATAAATAAAACCTAATGACCGATTCCTTAATTTAGATAATTTTGCCTGACGTACTTTTTTTAAATTCACGCCATCCAGGATCACTTCACCACTCGTCGGTTTATCCAGACCACCCAGTAAATGCAATAAGGTACTTTTGCCTGAGCCAGATGCTCCCATAATAGCAACCCGCTCTCCAGCAGATACTGAAAAGTCAATACCCTTTAAAACCTCGACATCCAGATCGCCTTGCTTAAAACGCTTGCTTAATTGATGGCATTGTAAAATAGGATGATTACTCATAACGCAATACCTCCGCTGGATTAACTCGGGAAGCTTGCCATGCAGGATAAATAGTTGCTAATAAAGACAGGCTAAAAGCAACTATAGCAATAACGTACACATCAACCCATACTAGTTTTGAAGGTAAAGTACTAATATAGTAAACATCGGCAGCCATAAAATGGACTCCGAAAAACTTTTCGATTGCAGGCACAATAGTTTCGACATTTAATGCCAATAAAACCCCACCCACGGTTCCTAAGAGGGTACCTATCAAGCCAATAATGGCGCCTAAAACAATAAAAATCCCCATGACTCCCATCGGCGTTAAGCCTTGTGTTTTTAAAATCGCAATATCTCCTCGCTTATCGGTAACCACCATGACCAAAGTGGAAACAATGTTAAACGCAGCAACGGCGACAATTAACAATAAAATAATAAACATCACTCGCTTTTCAGTTCTAATTGCCTGAAAAAAGTTACTATGCGCATTAGTCCAGTCACTGACAAAATAATCACCATATAGCTGACGGGCTAACTCATATGATATTTCTGGTGCATTAAACAAATCATCCAGTTTTAATCGAAGACCTGAAACATTGTTACCCATACGAAATAATTTTGCAGCATCATCTATATGAATAATCGCCATATTTCGGTCATATTCATACATTCCCACTTCGAAAATACCGCTAACTGTAAAACGACGTAGACGAGGAATAATGCCAGCGGGTGTTGAATTTACCTGTGGGCTGATCACAGTAATTTTATCCCCGACCACAGCACCTAGATAGGTCGCCAATTCAGCACCTAGGATAATTTGATATTTTCCAGCCTGTAGATCTGAGAGTGCGCCAACTTTCATTTTCTCACCCACCTCAGAAACAGCAGGCTCCTGATCAGGTAGAATACCTCGCAGTAAAGTTCCACTGACTCTACGCCCGGCATTGACCATAACCTGACCGTTTACAAAGGGAGCTGCTCCTTCTATATGCGGCAGGTCTCGGACCTTTTCTTTTAAAACCTGCCAGTCATCTAGTTCTCCACCACGACCGGTGATAGTCGAGTGTGCCGTCATACCTAAGATACGTTGACGCAATTCATCTTCGAATCCGTTCATTACCGATAATACGGTAATCAGTGCCGTCACACCCAGGGCGATACCGAGTACAGATGTTAAAGTAATAAAGGAAATAAACTGAGTACGGCGTTTTGCGCGGGTGTAACGCAGGCCAATGTAAATAATAAGGGGTTTAAACATATAATGTATTAAAGAAAATAAAAGAACGTAATGGATTACTTACATTTTGGACACAAGCCATATAAATATAAACTATGGTCGGTGAGTTCATAACCAAGCTTCTTGGCAATCTGGTTCTGGCGATCCTCAATAATTTCATCGGTAAATTCATCTACTTTCCCGCATTTAACACAAACTACATGATCATGGTGATGACCTTTATTTAATTCAAAAACTGAGTTACCTCCTTCAAAATGGTGTCGAGATACCAGGCCTGCAGCTTCAAATTGAGTTAATACACGATATATAGTGGCTAAACCAATTTCTTCATTTTCACTTAACAGGATCTTATAAACCTGCTCCGCATTTAAATGGCGCTCATTGGTTTCCCGCTCCATAATTTCCAGAATTTTCATCCGAGGTAAGGTTACCTTCAAACCGACATCTCGTAATTCTTGTGTTTCCACCTTGCTTTTACTCCTTAATATAATTCATACGTCTAGAGATACGTATACATTTGCACATTGTAAAGCTTTTCAGGCTAAAAAATAAAATATAGTTTACATTCACTTTTTTAGTTTTACTTTAAAACATCAGGTATGATTATGTTCAGAAAGTCATATAACTAACCGAAAAAATCACAATAAAATGTTGCTCACATTACGCCTAATAAGCTTTTTAACCACATTCGTCTTTTTATCAGCCTGTTCCACCCTGGCTGTTGATGTCCCATTGGTTTATAAAATTGATATTGACCAGGGTAATGTGCTCAATCAAGATATGGTCAATCAATTACAGCCTAATATGACCAAACGCCAGGTTATTTATGTTTTAGGCTCACCGTTATTAACCGACCCTTTTACCAGCAACCGTTGGGATTATGTTTATTCTGTACAGCCAGGAGGAGAAGATCGACTTGAGGATCGTATTGCATTATTTTTTGCCGGTGATAATTTAATACATGTCGAAGGTAACTTGACACCAGATTTAAATCCTGCGCCCCCTCCCCCTACAGAAACGACGATAGAAGCACCCAAGCGAGAACTAAAAAAAACATTATATGAAATGATAGTCGGGGTATTTAGTTTTGATGTTGACTAACGACCCTGCTTTACCGCTCGCTGTCGTCGCGCTTCCATTGGGTCAATCGCCAGACTTCTATATATCTCAACGCGATCATTTTCTTGTAATCGTGAAGTCAAGGGACATATCTTACTAAAAATACCTACTTTATTTACTGCCAGATCTATTTCAGGAAATTGCCCGAGAACACCTGATAATTCTATTGCCTGTTCAACGGTACAGGATTCCGTCACTTGCAAAGGTATAATCAATTGCTTATCAGACCTGGCATAGGCAACTTCAATATTCAAAAGCAATTGCTGAATAATGCAAATTTAAACAGAATTTTTCCCCGGCTCAGCAAAGCACTAATATATTTGCCTGGCACGCTCAGTAAACGAGGTAACCATGGTATTACAAATTTGATTGAATACCGCACCAAAGGCAAAGTTTGCTAATACACCGTTTATCTCAAATTCAAGATCCAAAGAAATTTTACTTGCATCTTCGCGTAAAGGCATAAAATTCCATACTCCATCTAGCAAAGAAAATGGACCATCTAACAAAGATACCGTGATGCGTCCACCCTCATCATTTACATTGCGGGTTGCAAAAGAAGTTTTAAAGCCTCCTTTGGCAATCTGTAACTCCGCCTCGACCACATTCCCGTTACGACTAATTATACGGCTACCAGTACACCAGGGTAGAAATTCGGGATACGCTTCAATATCGCTGACTATGTCATACATTGCATGTGCCGAATATTTAACTAATGCACTTTTATTGACCGTAGTCATTAGCTAAATACTCCAAACACACCAAGCTCATTCAAAAACACGATAAACAAGGCGGCAGGAGCAATATACCTGATCAGAAACCTCCATATATCAAATAAGCCATCATTCTCTAAATTCAATTCCTCTTTACTATGCTTTTCGAGCATAATTCTGCCTGCAAAAATAGCAATACAAAAACCACCGAGAGGAAGCATTATGTTTGCGGTCAGGTAATCAAGTGCTCCAAAAATACTAGCTCCAAAAAAGCTAAAATCTGACCATTTATTAAATGAAAAGACTGTTCCCAAGCCCAGTAACCAGGTCAAAAAACCCATAGCCATACAGGCTTTTTTGCGTTCTATTTCATAATTTTCAACACACCATGCAACAGCAGGTTCTATGAGTGAAATAGCAGAAGACAAGGCAGCAAAAACTAATAATATAAAAAATAACAGCCCAAACAACCAGCCACCAGTCATATTTCCAAAGGCTATGGGTAAGGTCGTAAAAATCAGCCCTGGTCCTGCTCCAGCCTCCAGGCCATTCGCAAAAACGATGGGGAAAATGGCAATACCCGCCAACAGCGCGACTAGTGTATCTGCCGCGGAAATAATAATAGCTGTTTTAGCAATAGAGGTATCTTTAGGTAAATAAGAGCCGTAAACCATAATTGCCCCCATGCCCAGACTAAGAGTAAAAAAGGCATGACCCATAGCTGTTAAAACACTTGAGCTTGTAAGTTCACTGAAATCTGGTTTGAACATAAATTCCAGGCCTTGCATATAAGCACCTGTTGTCATTGCATAAGCAACTAATAACATTAATAGAATAAATAGCCCCGGCATTAAAAAGCGCACAGCTTTTTCCAGACCACCTTGCACACCACGGGCAACAATTGCCATGGTAGCAACCATAAACACGGTATGCCAAAAAATCTGCTCTACTGGACTGGCCTGTAAATCAGCAAAAAGACTGCTAATATGTTCAGCGCTTTCGCCAGAAAAACTCCCGGTAAAAGCTTTTAAAACATAAGCCATAGCCCAGCCAGCAATTACGCTGTAATAGGATAAAATCAAAAAACCTGCAACTACGCCTAACCATCCAAGATAATGCCAATTAGTATTTGCTCCGGCCTCTTTAGTTAAAACTTCCAGAGTATTAATCGGGCTTCGCCTACCTCGCCTGCCCATCATCGTCTCGGCAATCATAATAGGAATACCAATGGCCGCAACACAGATCAAATAAATAATGACAAAAGCCCCTCCTCCATTTTCTCCGGTAATATAAGGAAATTTCCAGATATTACCCAAGCCGACTGCCGAACCAGTAGCGGCTAGTATAAATGTCAAACGTGAAGACCATTCACCATGAATAGATTGATTTGTATTGGCCATAAAGCTACCTACGCGTTAGAAAATTCAATTTTTACCGGTAAATTAAAGTAAAATACAGGCATTGTTTTTAAAATATAGTGTGTCGCAATGTATTTTTTTAATACCATCAGCAATAAATCCTTATTGCATTAAATAAAATACACTGTAAATTCAACTATTATACATTTTCCTCAGTATTAAAAAATAGAATTGGAACATCATGGCTGGAAAGAAATCCAAGAAGAATAAACAAAACGATAATATAATCGCAAAAAATCGATATATTTCACACGAATATTTTATCGAAGAGCGTTTTGAAGCCGGGCTCGTTTTAGAAGGCTGGGAAGTCAAAAGTATGCGCGAAGGAAAAGTGCAATTAAAAGAAAGTTATGTGTTTATAAAAAATGGCGAAGTATGGATATCGGGTATGCATATCTCTGCACTTAATACCGCATCTACACATATCACGCCCTTTGCTACGCGAGTACGCAAACTCCTTTTACACGCCCAGGAAATTAGTAAGCTCATTGGCAATGTCGAGCGAAAAGGCTATACCCTGGTACCTACATTTCTGTACTGGAAAAATAATCGGGCAAAACTAGAAATTGGCCTGGCAAAAGGTAAAAAATTACATGATAAACGTGCAACTGAAAAAGACCGTGACTGGCAGCGGGAAAAAGCACGTAATTTAAAATTAAATTAAGCAATATGGCTCAAAACACTGGCTTACTCGATAGTGATAATAGCTTATTGTTAATTGTTGATATGCAAACTAAACTATTAAGAGTCATGCCGAAAGACGCAGCTGATGATATGGTAAATAACAGTCTGCGATTAATAACGGCAGCTAATTTACTCAATATTCCTATTCTTATTACCGAGCAATACTCAAAGGGCTTAGTTAGGACTTACGGTCGAAAGTTTAACTGCAGAATTAAATGATTCCGCTGTTGTTTTTGAGAAAACAAGTTTTTCTTGTTACGGTGCAGAAAATTTCAGCAGCACCCTTCAAGAAACTGCACGCAAACAAATAGTTTTAGTTGGGCAGGAGGCGCATGTCTGCATCCTGCAAACCTCTTTAGAACTTATGCAGAATGATTACCAGGTGCATATTATCGAAGATGCTGTTTGCTCGCGAAAAGCAGAACATAAATTTAATGCTCTGCAACGAATGCAGCAGCAGGGTGCTACCATTAGTAACTATGAATCTGTTTTATTTGAATGGATTAAAGATTCCAGACACGAATACTTTGCTAAAATTTCCCGGTTGTTGCACTAAGTAAAGAAATAAATATGTGCCACTCATTTGAAGTTCCTCAATTACTAATCAATGTTAAGGTTTGAAAAGGCCAAGTAACAAAAAGCAGCTTATCAAGGGCTAAAAATTCTCTGGTGATGATTTTGGTACTGCTTTTACATTATTTGCCTGTTAAAGAAAATCCATCATCTGAATTAAAAACAGTTTGTTCTTTTATCCAAAGTACTACCTACAAAAACCACCTCCAAAAGCTGAACTCACTGCCAGAATGGACGATGTTTATCTTTACAATTGAACCAATACTCAATCAGTATAAATATGCCACTAAATACCTTCATCAACAAAATAAAAGCCAATCAGCCTGTCAGCTTTGATGACACCATGACAATCATTAATGACTCGTACCATTATACACCGACAACATTTATCAACGGCTTAGGTGAATTCGCAATAATTAATACGGCAGGAAGCAATGAAGGCTCATGTAAAATCTTCGCCTTTGCAAAACTCCAGCAACTGGATCAAAAGCAGACCTTAAATCTGTTTGGTGAATATTATCAAGATGTTTTAAAAGATCCTGATGGTGCTAGCCATCAAAATATCAGAAATTTTATGCAATATGGCTGGAAAGGCATCAAGTTCAGCGAACAAGATACTTTACGCCTAAAATAAAACATGGCAAAACACGTAGACTACCTGATTATTGGCCAAGGACTGGCTGGCAGTCTACTCAGCTGGGAATTAATAAAACGCGACTGCAGTATTCACCTGATTGATAACCAGAAAGAAAATGCCTCTCAAATTGCAGCAGGATTAATCAACCCGGTCACAGGGATGCGCCTGGTTAAACATATCGATATAGACACCCTGCTTCCTTGTGCAAAACAAACTTATCAGGAACTAAGTCAGTTTTTCAATCAGGATTTCTACCTAGAAAAACCCATGTTGCGCATCCTGCGCAATGAAATAGAATTGCGTAAATTTCAGCTACGCATTCAGGAAGATGCATATCTAAATTATCTGCACACAGAACTAAAGACAACTCCTGATTTAATTCACGCGCCACTGGGCATGATTCAGCAAAAGCACACCGGTTACCTATTAACGCATAGCCTATTAGTTTGCCTGAAAAAATTCTTGCAGGAAAAGCAATCCTATCAGGTGACTCAGTTTGACTATCAAGATCTCCGCATAAATAAGGACATACACTGGCGGGACATCACTGCCACTAAGATCATTTTTTGTGAAGGCTATCAAGCCATAAACAATCCCTGGTTTAAATATTTACCCTTTCAATTAGCAAAAGGGGAAATATTAACCCTGACAACAAAACAAACACTGGCACCCGAATTATTAAATTATGGCCATTGGTTGATCCCACTAAATGAGCACCAGTTTCGTACTGGTGCTACCTTTGATACCATCAATCTGAATACAAATCCCAGCGTTCGAGGAAAAAATACATTACTCAATGCATTACTGCAGGTAATGCCAACGCTCCATTCTGCAACAGTGATTAAACAACAAGCCAATATACGCCCAGCAACTCTGGATAAAATGCCCTTTATAGGACTGCACCCCGAATATAAAAATCTAGCCATATTTAACGGCTTTGGGGCAAAAGGCAGTTTGCAAATCCCCTATTATAGTAAACATTTTGTTCAACATTTACTGCTTCAAGAACCTATTGCTCCTAAGGTGAATTCTCGGCGTTATAACAAATAAGAAAACATGTTATAACTCTCACGATAAGAAATCAGAAGGCCAGGCAATATTGCACACTGGTCGTCTAAAAAAACTTTTATACTTACTTTCCGTACAAAAACCAGACTACTTATTGGAGAATTTTTATTATGAGTGATTTTCATATCGTCTGCCCAGTGTGTTCATCTGTAAACCGGATACCCGCGATACGGCTTAGTGATAAGCCAAAATGTGGCAAGTGTCATCAGCCTCTTTTCTCAGCTCTGCCTGTTGATTTGACTGCAAGCAATTTCCTGCTACATATCAAGCGTAATGATATTCCAGTACTAATTGACTTCTGGGCTCCCTGGTGCGGCCCTTGCAAGTCTATGGCTCCAGCCTTTAAGCAAGCAGCAACTCAACTGGAACCAAAAATTCGCCTGGCAAAGCTTAATACAGAAACTGAACAAGCTATAGCTGCTCAATACGGGATTCGAAGCATTCCAACTTTAATGCTATTCCACAAGACTAAGGAATTAGCAAGACAATCTGGCGCTATGGATACTCAAGCTATAATACGCTGGGCTCATAAACATATTGTGTTGTCTTAAAGCGTTTTGTACACACATTGTGTTCTATGGCTAAAACTTTATTTAATCATTGTCATAATCCCTATCATCTTCGCGTGTTATGATTGAAACTATATATTACGCAGCCTGATTATGTATTTATATTGGTTTTTAATGAATACATAACCCTACTATAATCAAACTCTAGCGAGCAAACATGACAGCAATCCCATTACACTTTGATTTGCCTGAAAACCTGACTGCTACAAAATTTTTAAAAAACCTGCACAAAAAAATTGACATTGAAATAGTCTCTCAACATTATGCCATCAAAACTTTTTACGATAGTTTTGACTGGCGACTATACCGTGCTGATATTGTTTGTGAGCTCAATCAGTCTAAATCAGCCTCTCATGCCAGCCTTCTGGATAGAAAGACGGGGGAGTTCCTTGCCCTGGAAGAACAACAGGATATGCCTCGTTTTAGTGAACAATTCCGGGATGGGCGCTTAAAAACTCAATTATCTTCTCTATTGGAAATGCGGGCATTATTGCCATTATCTCAATTACCACATCAGGTACATCGGGTTAATGTTCTTAATCAAGATAAAAAAACAGTCTTGCGTATTAGACTGGATGAATATGAATCATTGCCAAATCTCATCAGTTTACAGCCCTTAAAAGGCTATGAAAAGGCAGTAGAAAAAGTAAGCTTGCTATTGCAAAATTCTCTGCAACTAAAGACCACAACGCCTTGTTCAATTTTGGATCATACTCTTAAGTTACAGGGTCGAAAAGCACTAGACTACAGCTCTAAACTATCCATAAAGCTGGAGCCGGAAATGCGCGCTGATCAAGCTAGCGTGATCATTTTTCAACAGCTATTACGCACTATGCAAATCAATGAGAGCAACACCATAGCCGATATTGATAGCGAATTCCTACATGACTTTCGTGTAGCAATTAGGCGTACTCGCGCAGGCTTGAGTCAGATTAAACACACTTTACCTTCAGCTGTAGTAGCTCAGTATGCGGTTTTTTTTGCATGGTTAGGGCAAATTACCGGGCAAACACGCGATATGGATGTTTATTTATTAAGTTATAAACAATATAAAGCGGCTCTTCCTGTTTCTTTAAGAGAAGAAATCACACCCTTATATGCATTCCTGAAAGAAAAACAAGTTCAAGCACATAAAGAATTAGCTGAAAAGCTCAACAGCTCTATCTACAGGAAGCAATTAGTTAATTGGGAAGAATACTTAAAAGAACCTTTAGCGAAAAAACACAAGGGCAAAAATGCAAATAAAAGCATTAAAAAATTAGCTGATCAACGTATCTGGAAAGTCTATAAACGTATACTGATGGAAGGTGAATCAATTAATAAATCCTCACCCCCCGAAAAACTACATGATCTGAGAAAGACCTGTAAAAAATTACGTTATTTAATGGAGTTTTTTGAAAGTCTGTATCCTAAAAATGAAATGAAAGTATTAATCAAATCACTTAAAGATCTGCAAAGTGTCTTAGGTGATTTTCAGGATTACCAAGTCCAGGAAACCAATATCAAGCATTTTAGTGAAGAAATGATGGCAAACAACGTGTCTTCTAATACATTTCTGGCAATGGGCGTATTAGTACAATACTTAGATTCCATGAGGTGCGTTGCACGCAATGATTTTAATAAGCAATTTGCGCTTTTTGAAAAGGCAGAAAATCAGACCACTTTTAAAAACTTATTTGCGCACAAAGCATAAGAGATAACAGATGAAAATAATCGCAACTTATAATATTAAAGGCGGTGTCGGTAAAACTTCAACTGCAGTAAATCTGGCTTATATTGCCGCTCAGCATGGTTATAAAACGCTCGTGTGGGATCTGGACCCTCAAGGTGCAAGTAGTTATTATTTTAGAGTAAAACCTAAAATAAAAGGTGGCAGTAAAGAGCTTATAGCGGGTGTTCGTGAATTAGATGGACTAATAAAGGCGACCGATTTTGACAATCTGGATTTATTACCCGCGGATTTCTCTTTCAGAAATTTAGACTTAGTATTAGATGCGCGAAAAAAGCCAACCCAGCGCCTAAAGAAATTACTAGCGCCTCTGACTAAAGAATACGATTTCATTATTCTCGATTGCCCACCCAATATTTCCTTACTATCGGAATCCATTTTTGAAGCTGCTGATATATTACTCTCTCCCATTATCCCGACGACTTTATCTTTACGTACTTTAGAGCAATTAAAGAAATACATAAAGGATAATAAATTGAAGCATATTCAATTGATCCCTTTTTTCTCTATGGCAGATAGACGAAAAAAAATGCACCGGGAAATTATCGAAACACTAGTCGAAAAACATCCTGATATTTTGCACACAGCCATTCCTTATGCAAGTGATATAGAACGTATGGGCTGGGAACGCATGCCTTTGGGAGCATACATGAGCAAGGGGCGCTCTACGCAAGCCTATCAAGAACTTTGGCAAGAAATACTGACATTGATTAAGTAAAATAGTCGCCAGATTGTTGGGTTTGACAAAACAATTAGCCGGGTATTAAACCGGAAAAGCAAATAGTCATAATTCTGTCATATTTTGAATCGTATAATAAGCTGTTAAATCACTACCAAACTTTAATGATCCTTTTATAACAATCGGAGAACCAGCTTATGTATAAAAATATATTTCTTAAACTCGCTGCACTTAGTCTATTGATTGCCAGCCACTCTGCACTTGCTGCACCTCATTATAATGTTAATGATTATTATCAGGTATACAAGGATGGACGAATTTATATTTTTGACGATTTTGCGACCTATGACAGCTTTAATCAGGTTGGGGAAACAGCTTACCGATTAACCCGTATCGGTGCTGGTCCTAATGGCGAAACTCTGGTTTTCGGTTTACAGAGTAAAGATAAAAAAATGAGTTCAGGTTTTGGCTCAGTTGATTTATATGAAGGTACAGCAGAAGGAATTACTGAAGGTTTCTATGGTGAAGTGATTAAAGACGGACGAATCTATGTTTTTAGCGAATGGCCAGATTTAAAAGATTTTTTAGCAGTTGGAGAGGCTACTTTCCGTTTTACTCAGATAGGGGCGGGTCCTAATGGCGAAACGGTCATTTATGTGCTTAATAAAAATAACAAAAAACAACAGCCGACTGCATTGATGGCTGAATTTGAGCGTAAACACAGAAAATAAGTCCCTATTCTCATTTAAAACCAAGCTCTCTCCGGGGGAGCTCAGTTTATTAACTTCAAGCCTCCCCCTTCTTTGCTTTTATTCAGGTATGATTCGCATTCCTAGCAACAAAAGACCTACTAATGCAGACTTTAGCCCCCACCATTCGCAATACAGTTCGTGCCGTTATTATTCGTGAAGGATACATTCTATTGCAAAAAAAACAAGATGTATTAAAAGGGGTGCGCTACACCTTACCTGGCGGAGCACAAAATCCAGGTGAAACTTTGCTGGAAGCCTTGCACAGAGAATGTCAGGAAGAGCTAGGTACAACAATCATAGCCGGAGAAATTTTACACTTAGCTGATTTTTTTAAACAAAAATCTCCACCAGACCCGCATTTACAGCATCAGCTTGAGATTCTGTTTCAGTGTCAGATTGCTGATTCTTATACTCCGAAAAACGGCCCCAAACCCGATAAGCATCAGATAGCCATCGAATGGGTCGCGATAACTGAGCTGCCTCAAATTCCTTTGCTTCCTGCAATTCTAAAAGAAATCCTAGCTAAGCTTATTCAACGAGATAATCCTATATATCTAGGAAAAATCAATTGAGCACGCAATTACCCAAAAACCAACGTAATAATCTCAGATTTCTGATTGTGGAAGTAGGCACACAAATTTCTAATCTACAAAACTACATTGCCAGAGAGGGCAGAAACTTTTCTATTGGAAGCTTTGACCGTAGTGGCTATATTCATAACCTGAAAATTCGCATTCATAACGATGGCTACTTGCAAATACAAAACGCAGGAAACAATGAAAGTGACATTATTGCTTTCCGCGCTATAGATAATATCGCTAATAATTTGGAGCGTATTGCCGAATTATGCCTTGATTGCACGCATCATATAGCGGATTTAAGCAACAAAAACTACCTTTTTGGTGATGAATATGAACAATTACTGGATCGTGTAGCCATGGGCATCAGCCTGATTGAGCGCGCTAATCAACATAGCGACTCTCAACAGGCGCTCAAAATAGCTGAAGTACAACAGAAGTTAAGCAAAAACTGCCAACAACTGATCGATAAATACAGCAAAGAATTAAAATCCAGAAAAAATACCGTTGACTTGATTGCTGCCATTTTTGTGGTAAAAAGTATCAAAACCATGGGCGATGCCTTACTGAAAATTTGTGATGCGACTTTGTCCAGAAACCTTGGACAGGTAATCAGTGTGGATCGTTATAATTCATTAACTCGTTGCGTTGATCATTTACAAAAGAAAAACGCTAGTAAAAATTTTGTCTTGGATACCATTGCTGAAACGCGTTCAGGCAATGTAATTTCAGGAGTCAGTGAAGCTAACAAAGACGCTATCATCGCCATCTTCAAAGATGGAAAAAAACAAAAACTTAAAGAAGAACTACAAAGCGTTGAGCACTGGCATGAAATATATCCAGGTATTGCTCCTAGAATATTGTCTTATCAGAAGCAGGGCAAGTCAGCTGCATTGCTGATTGAACATTTAGAAGGCTCAACTTTTGAAAATATCTTGTTACAAGGTTCCGATAAATTACAAAATAAATCCTTACAGCATCTTACCGAAACCTTAGATGACATCTGGCATAAAACCTTGCGCAAAAATCCCGTTAATGCGCAATATATGCAGCAACTATTAGAGCGTCTGCCTGATGTCTACACCATACATCCAGTATTTGAACAACAAAATAGCCATATTGCTGGAATTTACATACCTGCTTTCACAAAACTATTAAAACAGGCATATAAACTTGAGCAATCCCTGACTGCACCTTTTTCCGTCTATATACATGGTGATTTCAATACCGATAATATTATTTATTCCCCCAGGCAAAATAAAATCAATTTTATCGACCTGCATCGTTCCTGCTTTATGGATTATGTTCAGGATATATCTGTGTTTATGGTATCTAATTACCGCTTACAAGCACTGGATCATCCGCTTAGACAAAGGGTACTACAAGTTAATATGGCCATGTATCATTTTGCCGCAGAATTTGCCCTTCAACATCAAGATCCTACTTTTGAACTTCGCCTGGCACTTGGACTAGCGCGTTCACTAGCGACTTCAACTCGCTTTACACTGGATAAAACTTTGGCCAAAGCCATGTTTTACCGTTCCCGCTTATTATTAGAACAGGTACTCGCTGTCAATATAAAACAGAGCAAAGATTATCGAGTGCCCATAAAGGAGATTTTTATTGCTTAATTTAAAAATTGCTGTGATTGGCCTGCCCGGAAAGTGGTCAACTGAAACTTTAGCTGATGCTATTGAAAATAAAACCGGCTTCCGTTTGATTGTTGATATGGATAAAGCTGTATTGAATCTTGATAGCTGTGAACTCAATTATCAAGGACACAACTTATGTCAGCTGGATGCTATTATTATTAAAAAAATAGGTCGTTACTATTCACCTAATAGTTTAGACCGACTAGAGTTATTACGCGTTGCTGAAAACGCAGGGGTAAAGGTTTTTAGCCAACCCAAAAATATCTTACGTTTAATAGACAGGCTCAGTTGTACTGTTACCTTACGTAATGCTGATATTCCAATGCCTGCAACCGTGATCACCGAAGAAATTGATGAAGCGATTAAAACAGTAAACTTATTTGGTTCGGCAATTTTCAAGCCCTTGTATTCGACAAAAGCACGCGGCATGTGTGTCATTAGCAAAAGTGACGGCAAAGCTAAAGTACGCAAAAACATCGAAGCATTTAAAGCAGCAAACCCAATGATGTATATTCAACAGAAAGCCGCCTTAGGTGGACGCGATATGGGATTGATGTTTCTAGGCGGCCGTTATTTAGGCGCCTATGCTAGAGTGAGTAAAAATGATACCTGGAATACAACGATTAATAGCGGTGGCGAATACGCGCCTGCAGACCCTTCGTCTGACATCATTGCAATGGCAAGTAAAGCACAGGATTTATTTGATATGTCCTATACCACAGTTGATGTAGCTGAGACGGATAATGGTGCCATTGTTTTTGAGGTCTCCGCCTTTGGCGGTTTTCGGGGTGGCAAAGAAGGTTTGAATCTGAATGTTGCCGAACTATATGTGGATTTTGTTTTAGATAAACTTGAAAAAAACACCCCGTAGGGCGTGGCTTTAGCCCGCCGACAGTGTATGTAACAAGCCAGATGAAATAACCCAAACAAACAATGATGCCAAAGACAGAAGTGCAAGATTTAAGCGTTGAACTTAAACAGGGAATCACCTTACTTGAGCAGAGCCTGTTTGTGCAATGTAGTGATTGCATTATCAGTGTGCAAAGTAACTCGGCACCCTTATTAGATGAACTACAGCGATATTTCAGACACCTTGTTATTCAACAGAGCAAAGCTGATATAGCCGTTATTGCGATAGAATCTACGGCTCTAGAACTAGCCTACTCCTTCAAGGACTGGCCCCGGGAAGCTGGCAAAAGTGGTCGCAAAGATGCCTATTATCAGCTGGAAGGTGGCAGACTTATTCAAAAAGTGCGCACTGGTATGGTGTTTTTACAGAGTGAAACAAGCAGAATTGCCATAGGACCTTGTATAAAAAATCCTAATCAAGTCATTAATTTTATTAACAGTCAATATATGAACTGGCTACAGCAACGCGGCTGGCTGATTTGTCATGCCGCGGCTGTTGCCTATAAAAATCAGGCTTATGCCATAGCAGGATTTTCAGGTCGCGGTAAATCTACCTTTATGCTACGTTTGATGGATGATGAACAAATTGACTTTATCAGCAACGACCGCCTGTTTATCCGTAATACAAATAATGCTATTAATGCAATGGGCATTGCCAAGCTGCCACGCATTAATCCTGGAACCATTGTTAATAATCCTCACCTGCACCCATTAATTCCGGAACAGGCAAGAGTGCAACTACTCGATTTACCAAAACAAGAACTCTGGGATATTGAAGACAAATATGATGTTGATATCGAAACCATTTATGGTCAGGGGCGTATTTCAGATAACAGACCACTACAAGCATTTATCATCTTAAACTGGCAGCATGAATGTAAACAGGCTTTTCAGGTCAATAAAGTAAATCTGCATCAGCGCCGCGATTTATTAGCTGCCATTATGAAATCTCCAGGACCTTTTTATCAGGATGTACAAGGTATATTCTTAAACGGACTCACTGAATTTGATGAACTAACTTATTTATCAATTTTAGACCCGGTTAATACTTTTGAAGTCAGAGGTAAAATAGATTTTGCAGCATTGCAATCCTTTTTTAAAAAGCACATCATGAGTGAGGTATGTTAATGAGCAGACAATTATTGATATTACGCCATGCTAAATCTGACAGGAGTGTCGAAGTCAACGATTTTGATCGACCACTCAAAAAACGTGGCAAACGAGCTGCCCAGCGTATGGGATCCTGGCTATACCAACAGAAGCTGATTCCAGACCACATCCTTAGTTCACCAGCACAAAGAGCTAGGAATACCGCAGAAAAATTAGCTAAAGCAATGGGCTTAACCGCACAACAGGTTCATTATGACTCACGCTTGTATGCCGCCAATCTAGAGCATTTAAAAAATGCTCTAGCAAGTTGTCCGTCCGATGCGCAACGGGTCTTGATAATTGGGCATAACCCTGAACTAGAGTCTTTGTTAGCGTTTCTGAGTAAAGACAAGCTGCCAATACCCGAGGATGGTAAATTACTCCCTACGGCTACATTAGCTATCTTTAGCATGCCTAATGACTGGAGTGTATTACACCGTGGTTGCGGCAAGCTATTGAGCATTACTCGTCCAGCAGAACTTCCAGAGAGTTTCCCTTTTAATGGTCTGCTAGGCATAGAACAACGCGAACGACCCGCCTATTACTATACCCAGTCAGCTGCAATCCCTTATCGCATACAAGATAATGAATTACAGATTTTATTAATTTCCTCAAGTGGTGATAAGCATTGGGGGATTCCCAAAGGAATTATTGAACCGGGTAAGTCAGCGTCTAAATCAGCTGCTATTGAAGCGCGTGAAGAAGCGGGTATAGAGGGTATTATCAGTGAACAAATGCTAAATTATTACCTGCATAAAAAATGGGGTAGCACCTGTACAGTTCAGGTATATCCGATGTTGGTCACTAACATCCTAAACGATGAGAACTGGCAAGAAAGTCATCGTCGTAGACAATGGCTACCACTGCGGAAAGCAACTATGTTAATCAAACACAATGCATTGCAAGCGATGTTTGCAAGTTTAGCCACCAGTCTTGCTAATAAGACAGATTAATGGCCAGCGTCATTGCTGCACTTATCAGGCATGCTGATTATCAACAATTAGCTGCTACACCCAGTGCCCATCAGCCCTTTGCCTTGACTGCAAAGGGGCTGATACAGGCAACTGACCTAGCGGTGCTGATCAATAAGTTTTGCACTAAGCAGGGTTGCCAGATTAACCCGATCATTGCTTCATCTAAAATGCTCCGAGCCTGGCAAACTGCAAAACAATTGACTACAGCACTAAACAATCCCGGCATCCAGATACATGAATATAACGATCTGGCTGAGCGCTGTGTAGGGAGTGTTGCAAACTTATCGGTAGCCCAAATACGCGAACTGATTAGGCTGGACCCACGGTTCGATGATTTAGCCAAAGACTGGAAGTCCAACAGCCATTATTGTTTGCCATTTCAAGGCGCAGAATCCTTGCTTGATGCAGGTAATCGCGTAGCTAAACTGTTAAGTGCGGAAATGCAGCCCCTGAAACAACATAGCCAAAGCGATCAATTAAAAATATTTGTCGGTCATGGCGCAGCATTTCGTCATGCCGCCTATCACTTAGGTATTATAAGATATGAACAAATCGCATTACTCAGTATGTTTCACTGCCAACCGATATTTATTGAATACGATAGTAATGGTAACTGGCAACATATCGACGGAGCATGGAAAATCCGCAGCGCACACAGCCAATTTACCGATTAATCATGATGTTTAATACGCTAAAATTACCGTCATATAAAGGCCAAAAATGGATTGCCACAGACTTACCCAGAAAAACCCAGGACTGGCAGCTAGGAAAAATACATTCTTCTGCAAAAGACCGGAGTAGTCCGGCTGGTTTAGCAGAGCAGTTACAGCAGACATTACTGGAACACCCCTGGGTATGGCCAAAGACCCCGGTATTATTCTTTTCTGATCTACATGCTGATGCCGATGCCTTTATTGCCTCTTTAGTGGCATCTGGTGGGATCAAAAAAACCGGGCCGTTTGATCAGCAATTTAAATTAACACATACCGGGCGTAAGGCACGTTTTGTTATTGGTGGAGATTGTTTTGATAAAGGCCCAAGTAATTTAAGACTACTACGCTGTCTGCGTCTGTTGATAGACAGTGGAGCCAAAGTACATATACTGGCGGGTAATCATGATATACGCGTTAAACTAGGCATTCATTCGGTCAATCTAAACAAAGATGCGCAAAGCGAACATTTTTTTATTCGTATGGGCGCCAAAGCCATTCCCTTTCTAAAAGAAATACAACAGGAATATCTACAAGGCAGACATGCACTAAAGCATATTCCTGATGAACAGGAATGCCGTAGACGTCTATACCCTTCTGAAAGCTGGTTTAAAATATTTCCTGAGGCTGCAAAAAACCTACTGTCTGAGAAAGTCATCAATAAAGAAATCAAACGCTTGCGTGAAAAAATAAATGAATTTGAAGAAGACTTACATAAAGCCGGGATGGATTTACGCATAGCCTACGCAGCAGCCATCAAATGGCAGGAACTATTTTTAGATAAGGATGGAGAATTTTACTGGTACTTTAAAAAAATGCGCCTGGTTTTACATAAAGGCTCGTTTTTATACGTACATGCGGGTATTGATGACAGTATCGCCCAGATGATCCATAAAAAAGGGGTTAATTATTTAAACCAGCAATTCAAAAAGCATTTGCATGACGAAATTTTCGACTTTTACTATGGCCCCCTGGCAAATACCATCCGTACCAAATACAGGGATGTCGATATGCCGATGACCAGGCAAGGCAATAAAATGCTACGTAAAAAAGGCATTTACGCCATCGTTCACGGCCATAAAAACCTGCGTTATGGTCAGCGTATTATGCTCCGCAAAGGTATGGTCAATTTTGAATGTGATGCTTCAGTCGACCGGCATACTCGTAAGAAAGAAAAAATAGGCACCCGGTCAGGCCATGGTGCAGCAGTCACCATTTTTCAGCCACAAGGCAGAGTATTAGGGATTAGTACAGATTATCCCTATATCAAACTTTTTCAATCTCCCGTTTAAACAGTTATGAAACAAGATAAACAAAGCTTTAAGCATGAGTCCTTACAGGATGCCAAAAGCATAGAAAAAATTCTCAAAGCTATCAGTGAGAATATTGGCACAGGTAAACTTAAGTTCAGTGATGAAGAGGATGAAATCGAGTTTCAACCTGAAGGACTCATGAAATTAAAAATAAGCGCCGCACAAGAAGCTAATCAACAAAGCTTTAATATCAAAGTCAGTTGGCAGCGAGAAAGTGAGGAATTGAAGCATAAAACATTAAAGATTAATCGATAAAATAAAGCTGACTCATTATTTTGCTTGATACTGTGTCATAGTAAAGAGAAATTAAACAAAAATATATTTTTTTATCATTGCACTGATACACTCTCTATTGCTTAATACAACAAGGAGCTATATATGCAAATCAAACTTCCAACATTCATCACTCTGTGCAGTTTGTTATTGATTTCTGCTTGTGCAGAATCTAAACAATCCGCTCAATCATTAACTACATCAGAGTTATCTATTGCCACGTTTGCAGGCGGTTGTTTCTGGTGTGTAGAATCAGATTTTGAAAAAGTCCCAGGCGTAAGGCAGGTTATTTCAGGCTTTAGTGGCGGTAAAATAGTTAATCCTAGTTACCAACAAGTCTCTGCAGGAACTACGAGGCATGTAGAAGCCGTACAAGTCTATTATGACCCCAAAGTCATCAGCTATAACGATTTACTACAAGCATTCTGGCGACAAATTGACCCCACTGATAGCCAGGGTCAGTTTGTTGATCGTGGCAGACATTATCGCCCAGTGATTTTTTATCATGATCAGGAGCAACAGCAACTGGCAGAACTATCCAAACAAAACCTTCAGGATTCAGGACGCTTTGATAAACCTATAACAACTGAAATTATCCCGTTTACGAGCTTTTATGCTGCTGAAGATTATCACCAGGACTATTATCTGAATAACCCCCTGCGCTATAAATATTATCGTTACAACTCAGGCAGAGACCAGTATTTATCTAAAACATGGGGGGATGATTTAAAATTAACCCCAGGTGCAAGACAGAAATACAGTAAAGTTTCCGATGCAGAATTACGCAAAAAACTCAGCCCGTTACAATATCAAGTCACCCAGCATGAAGCGACTGAACCGGCTTTTGAAAATAGCTTCTGGGATGAAAAAAGGCCCGGTATTTATGTCGATATTGTCAGCGGTGAGCCACTATTTTCATCCACAGATAAATTTAAATCAGGAACAGGCTGGCCCAGTTTTACTCAACCGTTAGTAACTGAACATATCGTAGAAAAAACTGATTATTATTTGCTATACCCAAGAACCGAAATTCGTAGTAAATATGCGGATTCGCATCTCGGACATGTATTCAATGACGGACCACAACCAACAGGACTTCGTTATTGCATTAATTCAGCAGCACTACGTTTTATTCCAGTAGAGGAACTTCAGTCTACAGGATACGGTGAATATATTGATATTTTCACTCAAACAGACAAATAAGATTTGTGCAGAGCTTAGGCAACTCACAACAAATACCCCACCCACTTGTCAGTCTTTTTGTCCTTCTTCTACCTTGTAGCGATAGTTACGTAGCCTGCTACGTGCCTATTTCTACGCCTTGAAGACAAACAATAATCCTGCGCAATAAGGGGTAGGTTATTTATTGCGCGCTGCCTAAACTAAATTCAACATGCTAAAATTCAGCATTATTTGTCGCTATTATTTCCCATCACACAACAGAGCCCTTAATTAATGATTATTCAAAACCAACAACATGATATTGAAACACCTAGCGGAGCAATGCGGACTTATGAATATCGCCCCGTTGCACCAGGAAAATACCCAACTATCATTTTCTATTCGGAAATTTTCCAGCAAACCACGCCTATAGCCAGAAGTGCAGCTATTCTAGCCGGGTTTGGTTTTGTCGTATTAGTGCCGGAAGTGTTTCACGAGTTAAACCCTATCGGCACCGTATTAGGTTACGATGATGTGGGTAAAGATAAAGGTAATCAGGATAAAGCTGACAAACCTATAGAAAGCCATGACAGTGACACTCAGGCGATGATTGATTTTGCACAAACAAAAGATTATTGTACCGGTGCAGTCGGCGCTATGGGAGTCTGTATAGGCGGGCATTTAGCCTATCGTGCCGCCATAAACCCGAGTATTAAATCTGCATTTTGTTTATACCCGACAGACATTCATTCAGACACCCTGCCCGCCGCATTAAATAATGACAGCTTTACTCGCACCAGAGATATTAACGGTGAAGTATTTATGGTGTTTGGCAAACAAGACCCTCATGTGCCCCAGGCAGGCCGCGAAAAAATCTACCAGAATCTGGTGCAACATAATATCAATTACAACTGGCTAGAAGTAAATGCACAGCATGCTTTTATGCGTGACGGCGGTGAAAGATATGATCCTCAATTGGCACTTAAAATGTATTATACCGCGACCGAGTTTTTTACTCGCACACTGGCAAATTAGGCTGTGAAAATATTCAGGCATATTTAACTGATTTACTGGTTAACATCAACTTATCAGGGCTAATATGCTTGTTAATTATATAGTCGGCGCGCCACCGCGCGCCTCATGAAAGATTTTGGGACTCCATGTCACAAAAATCAATTCGCCACACGGCGAATTATTAATGCTCCAGCCGCCCTGCGTCCGCTACAGACTACGCACAAAAGCCGCTACGTCAGAGCTACCTCAAATGGCTCTACGGCTATTCGGGATAAAATTTTAGCCTCCCTCGCGCGCTAACGCGCACTTCGGATTGGCAAATTTCCCTGCGCCTTCTGGAGACTATCATCCCATCCAGGGCTGACAGCG